>Ga0114969_10000264_pt1 | contig 44192 bp, 35 predicted proteins | sample M_130807_MF_Meta_FD_87316 | JGI IMG/M metagenome (GOLD analysis project Ga0114969, IMG submission 87316) | Freshwater microbial communities from Lake Montjoie, Canada to study carbon cycling - M_130807_MF_MetaG | ecosystem: Environmental > Aquatic > Freshwater > Lake | place: Lake Montjoie... | reverse complement strand
TTCAAATATTGTGACCGCCGATACTACGCTGTGTAAAAATGCAGCGCCAACGCAAATCAGATTGAGCAGCAATAGCACTGCGGGAGGAACATGGTTGTCGACGCCTACTGCTGGTTTGGTAAGTAGTACAGGTGTCTTCTCTGCTTCAAGCATTGGTGTGTATAAAGTGTACTACGGAAAAGTAGGTGCTACCTTGAGTTGCAGCGCTATGGACAGTTTGAACATCACGGTAGGAGCTAAGGATACAGCAAAAATTACTTTAGGTCAGGGACCTTTTTGCTTGAGTGATCCTGCTCAAATATTGTTGAAAGAAGGCGTTTCTAGTGCAGGATTATGGACGGGAACGGGTATTACGAATGCAGGCGGTGGAAACTTCAATCCTGCTACTGCGGGAGTGGGCGCTCACAAAATCACATATACTACGTCAGGAGCTTGCGTGGCAAAAGATACTTTAACCATAAGCGTTGTGAATCAAATGGTGGCCGATATAGCAAAAGCATCATTGTCGCTTTGTGCAGATACATCGTTGTATCAAATTGTGTTGAATGCGGGAACTACTCCCGGTGGTGTTTGGAGTTCAGTTCCAACAGGAATGGTTGATGGAAATGGTAAATTTAGCGCAGCTGCGGGCATTGCGGGAACGAAATACAAGGTGTACTATATTTTGACAGGGGCGACAACAACCTGCAGTGCAAAAGACAGTATAGAAATAACTTTAGTACAGCGAGAAGATGCGGCCATTGTCACTGCCGCGCAAACCCTGTGCTTCGATGCTGCGCCATTGACTTTACAGGTCAATAATGCAGGCGGAACGTGGACCGGTAAAGGGCTGAGTGGTGCTGCAGGTACTGAGGTTTTTGATCCTGCTGCGGCGCTTTTGACCGGAGCGGGTCCCTACGTTTTGACCTACAAACTAAATGGTGCAAGTGGTCTTTGTCCAAATACCAAAAGTGTTAGCATGACGGTTTTAGCCATGCCCGACACTGCGATAGCAGCCACCGGACCTTTCTGTTTGAATTCTGCTTTGGCCAATTTGCACGCTGCCACAAATGGCGGTTTGTTTAGTGGCGATGGTGTTGTAGCAGGTGGCGCGCCCGACCAACAGGTATACGATCCCGCGCTTGCGGGTGTTGGCAAGCATACGCTGACCTACACACAAGGGGTTGCTTGTCCTGTCAGCAGTTCGATAACTGTTGAAGTAGATTCGGTGCCTCAAGTTTTAATCGTGCCCGATGTAACAAGTGGTTGTGTGCCGGTGACCATCTCTTTTGGCGATAGCTCAAGCGCTGCTGTTGCAAATGCTACTTGGGATTTTGGTGATGGAGAAACGATGGTTGCAAATAGTGCCAATGCCTCTGTGCAGCACACCTACACAAAAGTGGGCAATAGCATAACAGCGCGGTTGAACATTGAATTTGTAAATGGATGCAAGGATTTCGGCACTCAAAAAATAACAGTTTCACCAGTACCTGTGGCTGACTTTAGCTTTGGTCCGCTGCCCGCAAGTACCCGTGATCCTCTGGTAACCTTCAGCAATGAATCATCAGGAGATGACAACCATGTTTGGTATTTTGGCAGCAAGGGATCTCCCGATACTTCGATGCTACCAATTCAACCAGTTGTATTTTCATCGCAAAGCAATGACACCATTCCTGTGATGTTGATAGCGCGCAATGCCTCTTGTGCAGATACCATCATCAAAAAAATATACATCAAGGATATTTTTACACTATATATGGCCGACGCCTTTTCGCCTAATGATGACGGGGTAAATGATTTCTTCATGCCGGGCGGAATCAATCACATTTGTGACGATTGTAAGAATTATGAATTTTTGATTTTCAACCGCTGGGGTGAAGTGGTATACAAAACGAATAATCCCACAGAATCGTGGAATGGCAAGCGCGCCAATACCATGCGTGATGCTGAAATTGACGTTTATGTTTGGCAGTTGACCTACACCGATTCATTTAATTTGAAACCCGGACAAAGAACGGGGCATGTTACACTGATTCGCTAAGCTGCTTCCGCCGCAAAACAAACGATGGTGCTTGGTGTTGAATAACTTGCTAAATTAGCGCTAAATTACCTGCGTGGAACCACTGAACTTTGTCGATTTCAATTTAAACAAACAACTGCTTTCAGCAATTGAAGAACTGGGCTATACAACGCCTTCGGCAATTCAGTTGAAATGCATTCCACTGATTAGTGCCGGCGGGCAGGATGTGCTGGGCATTGCACCTACGGGTACGGGTAAGACTGCCGCTTATGTGATTCCGCTTTTAAAAAAATTGAGCCATGCCCAAGGTGATCATCCACGGGTGTTGATATTAGTGCCTACGCGGGAATTGGTGAAACAGGTAGAAGAACAATTCTTGCAGCTCTCAAAAAATCTCGATTTGCGCATCGTTCCACTTTATGGAGGTGTTGGAATGAAAGAACAAATTGAACAAATTCAGAAAGGTGTGGATGTGGTGGTAGCCACTCCCGGACGCTTCATGGATATTTATTTGAAGGGCGAATTGGTGCTCAAGCAAATCAAAGTGATGGTGATTGATGAAGCTGATAAAATGTTGGATATGGGCTTTATGCCTCAACTCAATCGTATTTTAGAAGTAGTGCCGCACAAGCGTCAAAATCTTTTGTTTTCGGCTACTTTTCATCCGAAGGTAGAAAGAATGGCCAATGATTTCATGTTGTACTATGTGCGTGTGGAGGTGGAGCAGGAGGCCACTCCCATTGATTTGGTGGAGCAACGTTTGTACGAAGTGCGCAATTTTAAAACCAAGTTGAATGTGTTGTTGCACTTGCTGAAGAATGAAGAAATGAGCAGGGTAATTGTTTTTGTGAAAACAAGAACCAATGCGGAGAATGTATACCGCTTTTTGGAACGCAGAGAAGTAGGAGAAATTAGAGTGCTGCACGCCAATAAAGGACAAAATACGCGCATCAATTCCATGAACGATTTCAAAGAAGGGAATATTCGAATATTGGTTTCTACTGACGTTACCGCTCGTGGTATTGATGTGGCCATGGTGACTCATGTGATCAATTTTGATGCGCCGCTGATTTACGACGACTATGTGCACCGTATCGGTCGTACCGGCAGGGCAATGAACAAAGGTGTTGCGATTTCATTGGCGAACAAGTTGGACTTGTGGCATTACAAAAAAATTGAGAAACGCATCCGCATGGAAATCCCCATGATTCCTCTTCCACCTGAAGTGATTGTTTCTGACGACATTGAATACGAGATCAAAGACATGGAGCGCGAGTTGGATGATTTGCGCAAGAAAGATGATCCTACTTTTCAAGGAGCCTTCCATGAAAGAAAGGGTAAAAATTACATTAAGAAATTCAACAGATCTTTTAGAAAAAGAACCTAGCGTTTAGCTGAGAACTGTGGTTTTTGAAAGCTGAAATCCTACTTGTTTTCCACCGGTTTGATACCTTTTAATACTCTTCTGATTTCGTTCACTTCACTCATCATTTTAAAGGTAGAGTAGGTGTCGCCAGCTTCTATAAACTGTTTGAATTCTGTCAGGTTTTTGATGTAGGCATCTAAGGCAACGCTCAAATGTTTTTTGTTTTGCTCAAGGATAGGCGCCCACATCGCTGGGGAGCTTTTTGCCAAACGCACCGTTGATTCAAAACCACTGCCCGCCATATTGAAAATACTTTTCTCGTCTTTTTCAATTTCTAACACTGTTTTACCCAGCATGAAAGAAGTGATGTGCGAGAGGTGAGAAACGTAAGCGATATGCCTGTCGTGCTCTTCGGAATTCATGTAAATGATGCGCATTTTTAGGCACTCGTACATTTTTTCAACGGTCGCTACAGCTGCCGGATCACTTAATTCACTATCGCAAATAATGGTGATTTTGGTGTCAAATAAATTATCGATTGCCGCTGACGGACCAGAATTTTCTGTGCCAGCAATGGGGTGCGTAGCTACAAATTGTTTTCGTTTCGGATGGTTTTTTACTTCTTCACAAACACCAGCTTTGGTTGATCCCATGTCGATTAAAACTTGCTGTGGACTTAACTTGTCTAAAATTGACAACACCAGTTTGCGCGCTTTGTCAACAGGTACAGCAACTACAATTAAATCACTTTTTTGAATCAAAGTATCAAGGTCAACACATTCGTCAATGAAGCCAATTGCTTTAGCTTCTGCGCCGTGATCGCTGTTGATATCGAAACCATAAAAATAGTTGGCAAAATTTCTGTTGCGCAGCGACGTAGCCACCGATCCACCAATTAAACCCAAACCGATAATTCCTATCTTCATTTGTTTTTATTTTTTAAGATACGTTGTAATGCCACTTCACAGGTTTCAACCGGACTGCACAATGACGCTCTAACATAGCGATCGCCATTGGAACCAAAAATGAATCCGGGAGTTAAAAATACATCAGCGTTGAAAAGGATATCATCTACAAAAGCTTCTACGCTTTTTACTTCGTCGGGAACCTTTGCCCATACAAATAGTCCCACCTGTTTTGGATTGTATTTGCAATGAATGGCGTCAAATATTTTGCAAACCACGGCGCGTCGTTCGGCGTAAATTCTATTGACGTCAGCATGCCATTGCTTGGAGTTTTTGAGCGCTTCTACCGCAGCTTTTTGAAGTCCGAGAAACATGCCCGAATCCATATTGCTTTTTACTTTAATGATGCTCGTGATGTAGTCGCTGCCCCCGCAAACCCAACCAATTCTCCAACCGGCCATATTGTGTGATTTACTTAAGGAGTTGAGCTCTAAACATACTTCACGTGCACCTTCGATAGCGAAAATAGAACTGGGGTGGTCGTTCAATATCAAGCTGTAGGGGTTGTCGTTGATGATTAAAAACTGGTGCTGCTTTGCTAATTTGATGAGTTCGGCCAATGTGTTTGCATCAGGTTGAGCACCCGTAGGCATGTTTGGATAGTTGATCCAAATGATTTTAACGGCATCTAAATTCAATGATTTTAAGTGCTCTAAATCAACGCTCCAATCTTTGTTTTCATCTAAATTGTAGTATTCTATTTTTGCACCTACGAGGTTGCTCACCGAGGTGTAAGTGGGATATCCAGGATTGGGCACGAGCACAACATCTCCCTCGTTGACGAAGGCCATAGAGATGTGCATGATGCCTTCTTTTGAACCGATCAAGGGCAAAATTTCATTGTCGGGATTCAGTGCTACGCCATACGTTTTTTGGTACCACTCGGCAATGCCCTGACGCAATTCTGGAATGCCACTGTAGCTTTGGTAACCATGACTTTTGTCGCTCTTCGCTGTTTCGTACAAAGCCTCAATGGTCGCTGGTGAAGGCGGTAAATCCGGACTTCCAATACCGAGATTAATGATGTCTTTACCCTCTTTTCTCAATTGCGCAATTTGCTTTAGCTTTTTTGAGAAGTAATATTCTTCAACGTTGTTCAGTCGTTTTGCTTCTTGAATAATCATGTTATACCAGATTGTTAAAGTCTCCTTTTTCGTATTCTCCTAAAATAATAATGTCAGTAGCAAAAGTAGTGATGGCTTTCAATGCAACATCGTAGGCGTTTTTATCTTCCCAAATGAGGTCAACGTGAAAGGCATACTGATAGGGTTTGCCTACCACAGGTACCGATTGTATTTTAGTTAAGTTGATGTTGTTTTCATGCAGGATGTTGAGCACTTTCGCTAAACTACCTGGGTGATGCGACAATTGAAAACTCACCGATGCTTTGTTATTTAAGTCGGAGGTGCTTGCTTTTTTCGACAAAATTAAAAAGCGGGTGAAGTTTTGTTTATTGGTTTCAATGTTTTCAGCAAGAACTTCTAAACCAAATTTTTGAGCTGCAGCTTTGCTTGCTACAGCGGCATAGCCCACTAATTTTTCGTTACTTATTTTTTTTGCGATGGCAGCTGTGTCTTCTCCATCTACGAGCAAGGCAGCTGTGTTTTTCATCAAATATTCAGCACACTGACGAATTGCGATAGGATGCGATTCGATGATTTTTAAATCGGCTATTTTAGTGCCAGGCAACGCCATTAAACATTGATGAATGCGCAAGTAGACTTCACCAATGATATTGAAACCATAGTCTTGCACCAAAGAATAGTTTTGCAATATAGAACCGGCAATGGAGTTTTCAATGGCCATTACGGCGAAGTCGGCATCGTCTTTTTTTAAAGCTTCGCACAAGTCAGGAAAAGACATGCACTCTATGGCTTCAATGTTTTGGCCAAAATGTTTGATCGCTGCTACTTCGTGAAAAGAAGCAGTGATGCCCTGTATCGCAATTTTTAATTTTGTCATAGCGCGACAAAGATAGAAAAATGGCTTTAAAATAGGCACTCTTGTTGCTGCCTCAATCGCAAAATAGTAAGGCTTTGTTTTGGCGCTTATTTGCTCAAAGTAAATCCTTTGTTCATTTGTGCTACAAGTACAGTGAAATCGCCAACTTCAGTAATCCATTCGTTTTTAGCATTCACAAAACCTAGGTCTTGAGGATGTAGCACAAAAGTCAAAGAGTATTGTTTTGTGTCGTTGTTTAAAAAGTTAACGCCACCACCTTCAGTACCCATCCATATATTTTTGTTTCGGTCTTCAATGGCGTTGAGCACTACTTTGCTGTTTAGTCCTTGATTGTTGCCGGCTTGGTGCTGGTAATAATTGAATGACCTGCTATTGGTGAGTAGGTTGATGCCTCCGCGGTAACACCCTAGCCAAATATTTCCTTCTTTGTCGCAGTAAACACTTCTAAGTTGATTGTTGCTAAGTCCATTGGGGTTGCTGGCTTGGGCTTGCACACTTTTGAAAGAGGAAGTAAGTGGATTGAAAACAAAAGCGCCATTGCTCTCAGTGCCGATCCAAAGAAGGTTTTCTTTGTTTTTGGCAATAGAGTATAGGTTGCGCAGGGTCTGACCTTGCGTGTTGCATGTAAAGTTTCGGTATTGTAAAGTTTTTGCATTAAAGCGGTCAAGGCCTTTGTGGGTACCTATCCATAGGGTGTTGCTGCTGTTGTCAAAAAATAAACTTTGAATGTAATTGTCAGATATACTGCTTTTTCCTTTTCCCGCTTTGTAATAACGTGTGAACTTTCTGTACTTCAAATTAAATACGTTGAGTCCGCTGCCTCCGCGACCAATAAAAAGGTTTTCTTTATTGTCTTCTGCAATGGCGTATATCGCATTGGTACTCAAGTGTACATTGGGTTCGTTGTTGAAGAAGATGCTTGATTTAATCGTGCTGGGATCAAAAAGATGCAGTTCGCCATGGTCAGTGCCAAACCAAATGTTTTTTTGAGAATCTTCAAATATGACATTCACGGGTACGTTTAAAACCAGGTTTTTAAAAGTGGAACTAGCTCTATGGTATAGACTTAGCCCTTGATTTGTGCCTATTAAAATATTGTGACGACTGTCTTCAATTAAGCAATTGACTTTGTTGTTGCTGATGCTACTTGGGTTGCCATCGTGTCTGAAGATTTGGAAATTCAATCCGTCGTATTTGTTAAGTCCATGTTCAGTGCCTATCCAAATAAAACCCAAGTGGTCTTGGTAAAAGCAGTTGACCGAGCTGTTTGATAAACCGCGGTCAATGTCGATGTGAGACAACCTAAGGTTGTCGGTGCTCTCCTGCGCATTCACAAGAAGTGACAATAGTATGTACAGGGAAAATAAGTAGCCTTTCTTCATATTGATACTGCGAATTTACAGACTGAAAATACAAATAAATAGTTTAAGATAGCAAGGATCCAAAATCATACAATGGCAATTTGGACCGCTACAATTGCAGTATGCACAATAATGCACCCTTTTTGGACAATCTGCTCCCCTTAAAAAAACTTATTGCACATATCTTCGTAACAGTCGTCAGAAAGACTGGCGCACGTAAGTATTTTGAATCCCCTAACAATGAAAAACAACTTATTGATTAAAACAACTGTGCTTCTATTGGTTTTGCTCTCCGCCAAAAGTCAAGCACAAAGTTACCAGCTTTTTTGGTCCGACGAATTTAACGGAACTGCTTTGGATGAAAATTATTGGAATTATGAATTGGGTAACGGCAATTGGGGGTGGGGTACCGGGCAAGTAGATTATGACACCAAGCGCGACACCAATGTGCATGTTCGTGGAGGGTATCTTACCATTCAAACTTTAAAGGAAAGTAATTATTGGAATACCGATATCTACAACAATTGGAAACAGTATTCGCATACATCGGGGCGTTTAAATACGGCGAAAAAATTATCATTTAAGCACGGAAAAGTTGAAATGCGAGCCAAAGTGCCAAAGGGCGTAGGTGAAGGAGTTACGCTTTGGATGCTGCCTACTTTTGATAAGTTTGGAGGATGGCCACGCAGCGGTGAAATTGATGTGCTTGAAATTTGTGGTGCGCAAACAACACAGTCGCAGGGCACCATGCATTTTGGTGAAAGCGGTAATGACCAACATTCATATGCTATATATAAACCAACACCTACCGATTTGACCGATGATTTTCATGTTTACGGAATCGAGTGGACGGCTACGCAATTGAAATGGTACATCGACGGTAATGTATTTAAAACGGCAGACATCAGCGTTCCTTATGGTACACAATATTATTTTCCGTTCAACGAAGAATTTTATATTATTTTGAGCGCAGGTGTTGGTGCAGCAATGTGTGGAAAGGATGATGGCGCTGCAATGATGGCGAAATACATTGTGGATTACGTTCGTGTTTACAAAACGGCCGATGAAATTGTGACCATACCTGCAAAAATTCAAGCAGAAGCCTTTACTTCTGAAAAAGGAACGCAAAAGGAAGTTTGCACAGATGCTGATGGTGGATACGATATGGGGCAAATTGGAACTGGTGATTTCTTAAGTTATAATCTCGTAGCGCAGGATGCTGGTTTATATAAAGCTACTTTTCGAGTGGCTGCGGGAACAGGATATTCGGGCGCTATTAAAATTTCAAGTGGGGGTGTGCAGTTGGGCACCGCAAATGTGCCCACAACAGGAGGATGGCAGAGTTGGCAAGATGTGGTGCTGCAATTTACTCTTAAGAAAGGTGTGCAAAACATTACGCTTGATTTTACAGGGCAATTCAATTTAAACTATGTGAACTATGAGCTGATCAGTACCGAGGTGCAGCCAATTGCAGTGGAACTACCGAAAGTATTCCCTAATCCATTTTCAAGTGAAATTCATATTGCATCCCAAGAGGAAGATGCGACCGTGCGGGTCTTTGATCTTTCGGGCAGAATTGTTTTGTATGAATCTCTCAAAAAAGGAAATTCAGTTTTAAATACTTCGCAATTTTCAGCAGGCGTGTACCTTGTTCAAATAGAAACAGAAAGCGCTGTGTCAACAGTGAAGTTGGTTAAAGAATAGTAGAGATGTAAAAAACGACATTCAAATATTTGTAGCTTATGATAAAGAAAATAGTTGTTGCTGCGCTACTCGTTTTGACGCAAGGAATTGTGCTTGCTAAAACGACAGTCAAAAAGGAAAATGGGGAATGGAAACTATTTGTCAATGAGCAACCTTTTCAAGTAAAAGGATTGACTTTTGGTGGAGATGTTACCAAAGAAAATGTGGGTGGATACCTGAGAGATCTTCGCTTTTTAGGAGTGAATACCGTTAGAACTTGGGGCACGAATGACAATACTAAAATATTGTTGGACAGCGCTGAAGTTTATGGCATCAAGGTAATGTTGGGGATTTGGATGCGTCATGGTAGACCGGGAATGGAGGGCGACGACAGCTTTGACTATCTTACCGACAGCAAGGGAATGGACGATATGTACAAAGGAGCAATTGCTACTGTTGAACAATTTAAAAACCATCCAGCCTTATTGTATTTTGGTGTTGGAAATGAAGTGTATTTGAACATTGCCACCGACGAAGAGAAGAAGGCTTATTCTTTATTTTTAGAAAAGGTTTGTAGTCATATCAAAAGTATTGACAGCAATCATCCAATAGTATCAGTGGATGCGTGGAGTTTTGGCTTTAAATGGTGGAAAGAATATGTGCCTTCAGTGGATATATATGGTGTGAATTCATATGGGCCAGGTGTTGCGCAAATTCCCAACGAACTGCAAAAAGCGGGTGTCGATAAGCCTTATGTCATCACTGAATTTGGTGTGAGTGGTGAATGGGATTCGAAAAAAGATAGAAATGGGTCGCTGATTGAACCTTCCGATGAAGACAAGTACCACGATATTGCGCTGGGTGCAAAAGAGTGGATTTTGTCAAAACCCTCTTGCTTGGGAGTGTATGTTTTTCATTACGGCAACGACAATAGTTTTGGATCAGTATGGTTGTTATTGCGCTACAATGACAGCTTTCGTCCACAGTATTGGGCAACACGCGAGGCTTTTACTGGATTAAAGCCAATCAACAACGCGCCTAAGTTGTTGGGCTTTAAAATTATGGATACTTTGTCGGCTACTGGTAAGTGGGTCAAGGTGCAGGTAGATATTAGCGACGCAGAAAATGATAAACTTGAAATAAGTTTTCATTACAATCAGCGTTCGGGCTCTCGAGCACGCAAAGATCAAATCAATGCTTTAGAGTTTAGAGGTTCGGCACAAAAAGGCTACGAGATAAAGATGCCTGATGAAAATGGAATTGTTAAACTGTACGTTTTTGCAAAAGACAGCTACAACAATATTGGCATTGCACAAAGTTCTATTGTGATAAAGAATAAAGGCAACTCTAAATTTTTACCAGGAGCGAAAACTACTTTGCCATTTTTTGTTTACAACGATGCCGCTAAAATGCCTTATTCACCAACGGCCTATATGGGTGATTTTGCCAGTATGAAAGTTGATGCAGCGAACAGAGAAGAAGTGCATTCAGGAAAAGAAGCTGTGAAAATTTCTTACGACAGAGCAGATGGCTGGTTTGGAATTGGCTTTGTTGATCCGGCAAACGATTGGGGCGCTCGTCCAGGTGGTTACAGTGTAAAAGGCGCAAAGAAATATGTTTTTTGGGCAAAATGCAATGTTGAAAATGTACAAGCAACCATAGGTTTTGGGATGATAGGTGATGAAAATCCTTATTACGACACAGAAAAAAAATCAATAAAAATTCCTTTGTCCTTGGATTGGACGAAGTACGAAATTGAATTGGAAGAATCGGACCTGCGTTGTATTCGAACTGGATTTACTTTGTATTCCGCAGGGGTGGGTGAACCTTTTTCTATTTGGGTTGACGATATCTCTTTTAAGTAAAAAGAGCGATGTGTGAAAAAATGCTGGAGCTGATGTGAAAATCAATCCAGCATTTTTATTTTGCGTTTTTAAGAGTGGCTGAAATCAACATTTTCTTTCACCACTATTTCAAGTGGCATAAGAAGTAATGGTGAAATATCTTCCTTCAGTGCCAATGCTTGGTACAATGATTTTACAGCTTTGTAACCTTGCTCTGTTGGTTTTTGGTTGATAAGAAAATCAATGTATTCACTTTTCAAAAAAGAAATGTTTTTTTGAATCAAGTCATAACCCACCAAAGGTACTTTTAGATGGTTCTTTTGCAGGTGGCTTGCAACAATGTGTGCACGTGAGTTGGGTACAAAAACTGCGCGAACTGTAGGGAGTGTATTTGTGTTGATGTGCTTGCTGAGTTGTTGCGTTGTTGTATTTTGAATGTTTGTTTCTGTTAAGGATACGTCAGGGTTTTTGTCGCTAAAATAGGCGCGAAACCCTTTTATTCTTTGTTCTAAAACGCTGTTGCTTTCGAGTTCTTCTGCGATTTTAACAATGAGTATATTTTTGCCAGTACTTTTGTTATCGCAAAGTTTTGCAGCAAGATAGCCACTTTGAAAGGCATCCTGACCAATATAAGTTAGTGCTTTTTGTTCGCTGATGTTAGAGTCGATCAGTACATAAGGCAATTTACTTTTGTCACAAGTGCTTGTGAATTCATTCGCTGAGCCTTCTGACAAAGGGGCGAAAACAACAGCGGAAACATTGTCTTTCATGATTTTGGCAGCCTGCGTTTTGAAAGAGGAATTGCTGTAGTTGTGAAAATAGTACTTCACTTTTACGCCAAAACTATGGAGTTCTTCTTCTGCCTTTTCAATGCCGAGTACAGTCGCTTTGAAATATTCTAAGTCTTTCGGTTGTGGAAGCAATACGGCAAAAGTGAAAGTTTTGTTGAGTGCTAAATTGCGCGCATACACATTGGGTTTGTACCCCAATTCCTTTATGATTTTGTTGACCTTGTCAATATTTTCTTGCGAAACCTGGCCGCGCTGATGCAATATTCGATCAATGGTTCCTATTGATACGCCTGCTTTTTTTGCTATTTCTTTAATTGTCGCGATGGTAAAATGCTTTGGTTGTTGATTAAAAAATATTGTCTTTTTGTAAAATTAGAAAAAAAATGTGATACATTTGATAATATCTCGTGTACGAACACGGTATGAAGTTTTATGAAAAAAACCATCACATTTGGAGAGTTGCTTGTGCGTTTGAATGCACCTGATCATAGGCGGTTTATTCAAAGCACTTCTTTTGAAGTGCACTACGGAGGATCGGAAGCCAATGTGGCTTTGTCGCTACGCAAGTTTGGCGTTGACGCTTCTTTTGTTTCAAGATTGCCTGACAATGAAATCGCTGAAAGCGCTTTGTCTTTTCTGCATCAGCATGGCGTGGATACTGAGGCGACATTATTTGGTGGGTCACGAATGGGTTTGTATTATTTAGAAAAAGGAGCTTTACTTAGGGCGTCGAAAGTAATTTACGATAGGGCTCATTCTTCGTTTTCGGAGTTGAAACCTGGCATGATCAATTGGAAAGCCATTTTAAAGGACGCACATCATTTTCATTGGAGCGGCATTACACCAGCACTGAGTTATTCTCTTGCTGCTGTTTGTGAAGAGGCCTTGAAAGTGGCTTCGGATATGGGGATTTTGGTGTCTGTGGATTTAAATTTTCGGGCAAATTTATGGAAGTACGGAAAGCGACCGAGCGAAGTGATGCCGCAATTGTTGGCCTATTGTGATGTGGTTTTGGGTGGAAAAGACGATTCTGAGTTGATCTTGGGAATTCCTGTGGAAAAAGATGAAGATTTAAAAAGTGTTTTTAAAAAATGGAAAATCCGTTTTCCTAAGTTGAAGTCTATTGCTAGCACCGTAAGAAATGAAGCAACAGCAAGTGGTTATTTGTGGCAAGGAGTACTTTGGCAAAATGAACGTTTGTATACTTCGAGCCAATACGCGCTCACAAATATTGTGGATAGAGTTGGTGCTGGAGATGCATACATGGCAGGGATTGTTTATGGATTGTTACAGCATTCTGAAGACGCACAACGAACAGTTGATTTTGCAACTGCGGCAGCAAGCCTCAAACACACTATACCAGGAGATGTGAATTTGGCATCTCTCAACGAAGTATTAAATGTAATGAAGGGAGATAACGGAGGTAGAATTTTAAGATAAATACGATGGATGTAAAAGATGTTTCAAGGCGCTTGCTTGCCAGTCAAATGATTCCTGTGTTTTACCATGGTGATGTAGATGTTTGCACAGCGGTAATCAAAGCGTGTTACGAAGGAGGGGTGCGTGCTTTTGAGTACACCAATCGCGGTGAAAATGCGCTAGCTGTTTTTGTTGAATTGAAAAAAAATGTAGCGGCTACTTATCCCGATATGCTACTAGGAGCAGGATCAATTTTGAGTTTAAGTGATGTGGAATCATTTACTTATGCGCAAGCCGACTTTATTGTTTCTCCCTTTTTAAATGAAAAAATACTGCGACGCTGTCAGCTCAAAAATGTATACGCCATACCTGGGTGCATGACCTTAACAGAAATTGCTCAAGCAGAAGAGTGGGGTGCTGAATTGATTAAGTTGTTTCCTGGTTCGGTACTTGGGCCCGAGTTTGTTTCTGCTGTGCGCGGACCGATGCCTAAGTTGAAACTAATGCCAACAGGTGGAGTGCTGCCATTGCAAGAAAATTTAACCGCGTGGTTTCAGGCGGGTGTTGTTTGTGTGGGCATGGGAGCACAGCTGCTCAAAAAAGAAACAATTGATGACAAACGATTTGACATTCTCACGGAAGAAGTAAAAAAAGTTTTTTCAATAATACATCAACTTCAATCGCAATGAATTTATTTAGTTTAAAAGGGAAAGTAGCAATTGTCACTGGTGGAACTGGTGCATTGGGACAACACATGGTGAAAACACTGGTTCATGCTGGGGCAAAAGTTGCAGTGTTGGGTCGAAGGATGGAGCAAGTGGAGGAGCTCGTTGCTGAAATACAGGCGCAAGGAGCTGAGGCCTTGGCTTTGTGTGCTGATGTGCTTGATAGAAAAGCCTTGGAGTTAGCAAAGGAAGAAGTGCTGCGGCATTTCCATAAAATAGATGTTTTGATCAACGCTGCCGGCGGAAATTTAGCAGGTGCAACGATAGGTGTAGGTCAAAGTTTTTTCGACTTGAAAACAGAAGATTTTCGTAAGGTACTTGATTTGAATTTGATGGGCACTGTGCTTCCAACGCAGGTTTTTGCGGAGGCGATGGTGCAGCAAAAAAGTGGCGTTATTGTAAACTTGTCTTCTGTGGCTGCTCACTTGCCACTCACAAGAGTAGTTGGTTATGCAGCGTCAAAAGCGGCAGTAGATAATTTTACGCGATATATGGCAGTAGAGTTGGCAATGAAATATGGTGAAGGTTTGCGCGTAAATGCCATCGCTCCTGGTTTTTTTTTAGGAGAACAAAATCGGTCTTTGCTTACCAATGCTGACGGATCATTAAGCGATAGAGGTTACCAAATTATTGCGCACACCCCGATGAAGCGCTTTGGGAATCCGAACGATCTTGATGGTGCGTTGTTGTTTTTGTGCAGTGATGCCGGGAGATTTGTGACGGGTACTGTTGTATATGTAGATGGCGGATTTACGGCTTATAGTGGAGTGTAAAAATGTAAATATGGGAATGGAACAAACATGGAGGTGGTTCGGACCGCACGACAGCGTGTCGCTCAGAGATATTGCGCAAGCAGGAGCTAGCGGTATTGTTAGTGCCTTGCACCACATTGCTAACGGAGAAGAGTGGTCGGTACAAGAAATATTAATTAGAAAAAATACCATTGAAGCAGCAGGTCTTCGCTGGTCGGTAGTAGAAAGTGTGCCAGTGCACGAAGACATCAAAAAAAGAAAGGGAGCGTATTTGCGTTACATTGAAAATTACAAAAATTCCATTCGGAATCTAGCGCAATGCGGTATTACTGTTGTGTGCTATAATTTCATGCCCGTGTTGGATTGGTCGCGTACCGATCTTTCCTTTGCTTTGAAAGACGGAAGTAAAGCCCTGCGTTTTGATTGTGTTGCCTTTGCTGCGTTTGATGTTTTCTTGCTTAAGAGACCTTTTGCAGAACGCGACTATACGCCCGAACTGCTGATTCAAGCGCGCACATATTTAAGCATGCTCAGTGCTGATGAAAAGACTGTGCTGCAAAATAATATTGCGGCTGGATTGCCAGGATCAGAAGAATCGTACACGATGCAGGATCTGCAAAATAAACTAAATGAGTACAGCGCAATTGATGCTGCGGCCTTGCGTGAAAACCTTGCCTATTTTTTAAATGCCATCATTCCGGTTGCAGAAGAGAATGGAGTGAAGATGGCCATACATCCTGATGATCCTCCATTTCCGATTCTTGGTTTGCCCCGCATTGTCAGTACTGAAAAAGATTTAATTTTTGTGCTTGATGCAATTGATTCGCACAGCAACGGATTCACCATGTGCACAGGTTCTTTTGGTGTTCGCGCCGACAATGATTTGGCAGGAATGATAAGTCGCCACGGCGCGCGCATGCACTTTGTTCATTTGAGAAGCACGCAGCGCGAAGCTGACGGTAGCTTTTATGAAGCCAATCACCTTGAGGGTGATGTGGATATGTTCGAAGTGCTTTTGGCGATTAAGAAACAGCAAGAGTTGCGTATTTCTCAAGGAAGAAGTGATGTGCATATTCCCATGCGTCCCGATCATGGTCACCAAATTTTAGACGATTTAAATAAAAAAACAAATCCTGGATATTCTGCTATTGGCCGCCTAAAAGGTTTGGCTGAATTGCGCGGTTTAGAAATGGGTATTGCCCGCAGTTTTGCGGATCGAAAAAAATAAATACTATGGAAAACAATTTTCTAAATTCCGATTTTTTACTGCAAAGTAGTGTTGCGAAAAAATTGTACCACGAACATGCGGAAATTATGCCTATTGTGGATTACCACTGCCATTTGTCGGTGCGTGACATTGCCGATGACAAACAATTCGCTAATTTAACAGAAGCTTGGCTTGAGGGAGATCATTATAAATGGAGGGCTATGCGGGCATGTGGTGTGCACGAAAAATACATCACTGGAACTGCTAATGACTTTGATAAATTTCTCAAATATGCAGAAACAATACCCTTTACTTTGCGCAACCCACTTTATGTATGGTCACATTTAGAACTCAAAAAGTATTTCGGAATCAATACTTTGTTGTGTCCAGAAACAGCTGAGGAAGTATACAATGAAGCTTCACGTTTACTGCAGCAAAAAGAGTTTTCGGTGCGGGGCCTCCTTAAAAAAATGCGTGTGAAAGTGTTGTGTACCACTGATGATCCGCTGGATCATTTGCAGTATCATGAACAGCTTAGGAAAGAGGAGTTTGAGATTAAAGTGTATCCCACTTTTCGTCCCGACAAGGCTATGAATATAGAATGTGGTGAACAGTTTGTGAGTTGGGTGCGGCAATTGGAGATGCACAATGGACAATCGATTTTAGTTTTTTTTGATTTTATAGCCGCATTGAAAAAACGCCACGATTTTTTTCACAACAACGGTTGTCGTTTATCGGATCACGGCATTGAAACTTTTTATGCAAGTGTTTATACAGATCAAGAAGTGGAAGCTATTTTTCAAAAAGGGATGGCTGCACTTCCGCTGACAACGAAAGAAATTGCGCAATTCAAGTCCTGTGTTTTGTTTGAGCTTGCGGTGATGAATCATGCAAAAGGGTGGGTGCAACAATTTCATGTTGGCGCCATTAGAAACAACAATTCAGTCATGTTTGCTGCTCACGGTGTTGATGCGGGTTACGATTCTATTGGGGCAGGGGACTATTGTGCGCCCATGCAGCGATTTTTAGACAAGCTTAGTAGGTGTCGTTCATTGACGAAAAGTATTTTTTACAATTTGAATCCTAAAGACAGTGAAATGATGGCGTCAATGATCGCGAATTTCAATGATGGCGGACAAAAAGGAAAAATGCAATACGGTGCCGCATGGTGGTTTTTAGATCAAAAAGAAGGCATTGTTCAGCAGTTGAATGTATTGTCGAACTTTTCATTGTTGAGCCAATTTGTGGGGATGGTCACCGATAGTAGAAGTTTTTTGTCGCATCCACGTCACGAGTATTTTCGCAGAATCCTATGTCAAGAAATTGCGGCCGATGTGTTGAGTGGCGAAATACCTGAAGATTATGCTATGCTTGGCAACATGGTTGAAAACGTGTGTTACAATAATGCTGTGTCGTATTTTGAATTTCCAGAAATAACAAACTCAGTAACAATAAAACAATCTATTCAATAAAGCGCATGCAGGAAAAAACAAGTAAGTACCGATGGCGTATTGTTGCTTTGTTGTTTTTTGCAACAAGCATCAATTATATTGATCGTCAGGTGTTATCGCTGGTAGTGACAGATGAAGGTTTTTTGCGTGCAGTTGGCTTGGCAAATTCTGATGGTTCGCTCAATAAAGAAATCTTCGGTTATTTAGATGCAGCCTTCAAAGGGGCATACGCATTGGGTTTTTTGATAATGGGTACCGTACTCGATAGGTTTGGAAGCAAAAAAGGATTTGGTTTTGCCATCGTTTTATGGAGTGTTGCGGCTGCTGGACACGCCTTGGCTAAATGCGTAGTAGGTATCGGTATAGGACGTGTTTTTTTAGGCATTGGGGAGGCTGCAAATTTTCCGGCGTGTGTGAAGACGATAGCGGAATGGTTTCCAAAAAAAGAACGTTCTTTTGCTACCGGTGTTTTTAATGCAGGTTCAAATATTGGCGCAATCATTGCGCCTTTACTTGTTCCTTTTTTAGTGTTGAATTATGGATGGCAAAGTGCTTTTATTGTTACTGGTGCATTGGGTTTTGTATGGCTTTTTTTTTGGCTGTTGACTTACAAGAAGCCAGAGGAGCATCCTTGTGTGTCGCCTGCTGAATTAGCATATATCAAAAGTGATCAAGAGGAGGAAGGCACGGCAAAAACACCTTGGAAGAAGATTATTGGACTAAGGCAGACTTGGTCATTTGCGTTCGGCAAAATGCTCACTGATCCTCTTTGGTACTTGTATCTCACGTGGCTCCCAATTTTTTTTAAAGAGCAACACCACGTAGATTTAAAGGCGATGTTTTTGCCGATGATTGTGATTTACTTATTGTCTGATGTGGGAAGCGTGGCTGGGGGGTGGTTTTCGTCGCGTCTGATGCAAAAAGGGTGGTCGGCCAACAAGGCGCGCAAGTTAACAATGTTGATTTGCGGTGTTGCAGTAACACCTATTTTCTTTGCTTCAATGACCTCGAACTTAAATATTGCCATCGCTTTGATAGCATTAGCTACAGCTGCTCATCAGGGATGGAGTGCTAATTTATTTACAACTGTTTCTGATTCTTTTTCAAAGTCGGCTGTTGCTTCAGTGGTTGGTTTTGGTTCAATGATGGGGGCTTTAGTTGGCATGCTTGTAGCGGCAACTACAGGCTTTGTTTATCAGGAGTTTGGTCCTATGCCTTTATTCGTATTTGCAAGCTGCGCTTATTTGCCTGCTTTGTTGCTGGTTCATTTGTATAATAAAAAATTAGAGCGAACAGTGTTTTAAAATATAGACAGTACTGCTAAGGTGCATCATAACCATTTGTTGTTTTTTGCGCACGCCTAAACTTAAAGTTGATATAATTGTTTTTGATAAATAGGGTAAGTATGATTTTTTCTTTGCAAAATAGAAACGTAATAGGTGTTGCAGTATTGATTGTATTGCTTATTGGCACTGCAGATGCTCAGTATTCTTTGGTAGGTAAAGCTGTTCAAACTGGAACCAAAACATACCAGCTTACACCAGATTCATTGTGGAAGGAAGGAAGCGTTTGGAACAACAACAAAATTGATCTCAACAATTCGTTTGATTTGTATTTTGATTTGTATTTCGGAATACATGATGTAACAGGCGCCGACGGCATGACTTTTACATTACAACCTTTAAGTACAAATATCGGAAATGCTGGATTGGGTTTGGGAGTGGGTGGTGTGACGCCTTCTTTAATTGTGGAGTACGACACCTATCAAAATACGCCCTACGATATTGTTGCCGATCATATTGCTATTGAAAAAAATGGCAATGTTGATCACAATACCTTAAATACTTTGGCAGGACCAATTCAAGCGAGTGCTTCTTCTATAAATATTGAAGATGGGCAATTTCATACTTCGCGTGTAAAATGGAATGCGGCAACCAAAACACTAGATGTTTACTTTGACTGCGTGTTGCGTTTATCTTACACGAATGATGTTGTTGCCAATATTTTTGCAGGAAATCCAAACGTTTATTATGGTTTTACGGCATCAACTGGTGGATCTAAAAATGAGCAGATAGTGCGTGATTTTCATTTTGTGCCGTACAAAAAAATGGTAGACACAATATGCGCAGGCGATAGTATACAAATTGATATCTCAGGAGATTTAACCTACAACTGGTCTCCTGATAGCAACATTACATCAACAACTTCTTCCAAGCCATTTCTCTTTCCCACCGTGCCCACGCAGTATTTGGTGGATGTGACAAATTGCTATGCTTCATGGCAAGACACAATTGTGGTTGCTGTCAATGCAAAGCCTTTGGTTGATTTAGGACCGGATGTTAGTGCTTGTTTTGCAGAAGGTAAAACATTAATGGATACCCTTCCCAATATATACAGCAGTGTGCAGTGGTCCAATGGGAGTAATGGATTAACTATTGTTTACACAAAAGCAGAACAAGTGATAGTAGCGGTGAGCAATGCGTTTTCATGTCAATCCAAAGACACAATTGCAGTGACTGCATATTGTGATTCAATGAGTCTTTGTTTTCCAAATGTATTTACACCAAATGGTGATGGAATAAACGATGATTTTAGGCCTTGTGGCAACACAGAAGAAGAGATTAAGTCAGGAAATATTTCCTTTTACAACACGCATTTGACATTTATGCATTTTGTGATTTACGACAGATGGGGGATTAAAGTTTTTGAAGAAAAGAAAACTGAAATTCCAATTTGGGATGGATTGGTGAGCAATAATTTGGCGTCTTCAGGTACTTACTATTGGGTGGCGAACTATAGTGATTTGACAAACAAATCTTTTGAAAAAAGTGGATATCTCACTTTGTTAAGATAATGTATGGTTAATTTTATTTAGAAAGTCAGCAAATAAATATTTTTTTTAACACTTTACATAAGTCGCATTTAAATATTCATTATCATTGCGTGTACGTTAACGAGCTGTTATTTTAGTAAATAATCAAAATGAAATTATGAAAATAGAAATAAAATTAGCAACACTTTTTTTGTTCCTCCAAATTTTTGTGTCAGCGCAAAATACTTTGATTACCAATACCGATAATAGATCAACTCAGTTGCTCAATGGTAAGTGGAAAATCATTGTCGATCCATATGAAAATGGTTTTTACAATTACCGCTACGAAGAGAGTGCTGCCGGTTATTTTAAGAATGAAAAAGCTGCTGATCCATCACAGCTGGTTGAATATAATTTTGATGCTTCTGATGAATTATATGTTCCAGGCGATTGGAATTCTCAGATGGAAATGTTGAAGTGGTACGAAGGCACCATTTGGTACAAGCGGTCTTTTGATTACAAAAAGAGCGAAAAGCAAAAAAGAGTATTTGTCTACTTTGGTGCTGTCAATTATAAGGCACACATTTATTTGAATGGCAAAAAAATTGGTGAGCACACGGGAGGATTCACGCCATTTAATTTTGAAATCACGGATTTGCTTCAAGAGAAAGACAATTACTTGGTAGTCAAAGCCGACAATAAGCGAAGCAAAGACGGCGTGCCTACATTGAATACAGATTGGTGGAATTACGGAGGACTAACAAGGGATGTGCAGTTGATTGAAGTTGAAAATACTTTTGTGCAGGACACATATATTCAATTGAAAAAAGGAAGTCTCAACGAAATTAGTGGTTGGGTTCAATTAAACGGCGCCAATAAATCACAAAAAATAAAAGTATGTATTCCTGATGCGAAAGTTGATTTTGAAACAACAAGTGATGCATTAGGGCTTGCGCCAATTGCTATAAAAACGAAGTTGATATTGTGGTCGCCTGAAAATCCGAAATTGTATAAAGTGTTAGTTATTGTTGGCAAAGACACCTTAGAAGATCAAATTGGTTTTCGTTGCATTGAAACAAAGGGACATGATATTCTATTGAACAAAAAACAATTGCTGCTCAAAGGAATTTGTATTCATGAAGAAGTGCCAACCCGTGGCGCGCGCGCCTACAGTATGGAAGATGCACGTTTGCTGCTGGGCTGGGCAAAGGAACTCGGCTGCAATTATGTGCGCTTGGCGCATTATCCGCACAATGAAAACATGACACGCTTGGCTGATCAATTGGGATTGGTCGTGTGGTCGGAAATTCCAGTATACTGGACTATAGAATGGAGCAATCCTTTGGTTTTATCAAACGCAAAAAAACAATTGACTGAAATGATTACACGTGACAAAAACAAAGCGTCAGTGATGATTTGGTCAATGGCGAATGAAACTCCTTTGAGCATGCCTCGACTAACTTTTTTGAAAGCACTGGTGGATGCCACAAGACAACTTGATAGCACGAGGTTGATTTCTGCTGCGTTAGAAATTCATAATTCCGACAAAAACACGATGATGATTGACGATCCTTTGGGAGCATATCTTGATGTGCTTGGTTGCAACGAATACATTGGTTGGTATGGAGATAAAACTCCACAGGCCTGCGACAGTATTTCATGGACTACCAAATACAATAAGCCATTGGTGATTAGTGAGACTGGAGCCGATGCTGCTTACGGAATGCATGGCGCCAACAACGTTCGCTTTACCGAAGAGTATCAGGAAAATTATTTTAAACACCAACTTGCCATGCTGCAGCGCATTCCTTTTTTGAGAGGGGTTTCTCCTTGGGTCTTGGCTGATTTTCGTTCACCGCGACGACCGTTACCATCCATTCAAAATTTTTGGAACCGAAAAGGATTGATCTCTGAACATGGAGATAGGAAAAAGGCATTTTATGTGGTGCAAAAGTTTTATGCCGATTGGCAGCTGAAGTAAAATGATGTCTTAAGATTTTGTTCAATTTTAGTAGATTTTATTCAAAAGTTTCGAAAAAGAATAGTTGTATAATTTACAATTACTTAATAAAGCATATATTCGAAAACAAAATCTGAAAACGAAAAACAATGGTTATAGGAATTGATGTTGGTGGTACGACCATCAAATTCGGAGTGATTAAACTGAATGGTGAAATTGCTTTTGCCAAGCGCATCGATACGATGCAAGCAGCTGCGGCAGGAATTACGGATGCAATGATTAAGGAAGTAAAAAGCATTATTGCTGAATTTCCAGAAGTGGAAGGCATTGGGATAGGATTTCCTGGTTTGGTTTCTAAAGACCGAAAAAGCGTTATTTTACTGCCCAATGTGCCAGGTGTAGCCAATGAGGAAGTGGTTGCTAAATTCAAAAAGGAACTGCCTAAACTCATTGTTAAAATTGAAAACGATGCCAAGTGCGCTGCCTTAGGTGAATTACAATTTGGTGAAGCAAAGGGCATGACTGACTTTTTGTTCATCTCGCTTGGCACTGGTGTTGGTGGAGGATATATTTGTGATAAGAAATTATTTTTGGGTTCACACGGAAATGCTACTGAGGTAGGACACATGTATACACCAATGGAAGGTAAAACGGTGGAACAGCATTTGGGTTTACATCAAATTACGGAGTACGCTAAAAATTTAGCAAAAGATCCAGCCTTCGCCACGTCAGACTTGAGTAAACAAAACATCAATCCAAAACTAATTTTTGAAGCCGCTACAAAAGGGGATAAACTTGCCTTAGCTGTTTGGGAGCATGTTGGAAAAGCATTGGGTTATGGTTTGATTTCAATGATGCGTTTTTCTGACGTAAATAAATTTGTAATTGGAGGAGGAGTTGCCGGAGCTTTCGATTTTTTTATTCCACAAACAGAAAAAACAATTCGAGAAAATCTACCTGCATATTACTGCGATGGCATTGAATTTAGAAAAGCGTCTGATGGTGAAAATGCTGGTATTCTTGGAGCGGCAAGCTTGATTTACCACAGTTATGGGGATAATTAATTCTTTGTAAATGATACATAAAAAAAGTCCAACACCTTCGTGTTGGACTTTTTTTATGGTAATTCAAGAGATTGGTTTTATTGTTTCGCTCTGTGATTCATCGTTTTGTGTGCACTTGATAAAAGTGTTGTTTCAACGCGAATTACCGCTTATGCTTATCCGAATTGTACATCCTGTGTCCTTAAAGTGGCGATAGATCCTTCAAAGACCGAAATTTCGTTTCTCCTCTTAATCTCAAATCTCAGGAAGACAAGTATCCTCAAAAAAATAATCAGAATCATTCACATTTGTCTTCCTGAGGTACTCCGAAGGATCTACCACCTTAAACTTAAAGTTACAAGTATGATTGCGGACAATCATTTTTCTATTTGTAGTAAAAAGTCTTTTTTAATCCACCTACTTGCACTTCAAAGTCACCTTCTTCTGTCACCCACTTTAAATCTTTGTTTACAAAAGACAAATCGGCGGCACTTAATTCAAAAACTATTTCTTGTGCAGCGCCAGCTTCTAAATTTATTTTAGTGAATTTTCTTAATCGTTTTACTGGTGGTGTTATAGAAGCAAATACATCTCTTGAATACAATTCTACTGCTTCTTTTCCGGCTCTGTTTCCTGTGTTTTTAACTGTTATTGAAATTTTCAAAATAGCATTTCCACGAAGCGTGTCGCTGCTTATTTTTAAATTTTCGTAGGAAAAAGAGGTGTAGCTCAAGCCATGGCCAAATTGCCATTGAGGAGTAAATTCATAACGGTAACTGTATGGGCTTTGCACTTCAACGGCTTCGTCTAATAATTTGTGATCATAGGTTAATATGTCTCCGCTGTTGCGTGGGTAGGTGAAAGGTAATTTTCCACTTGGATTTACATCTCCAAACAAAACATCTGCAATCGCAGTCCCTCCCTGTGGACCAGGCCAATATCCCATAAGAATACCTGGGCACAATGGTTCAATGTCGCGCACGATTCGCGGACGACCTTCTACCAATACCATAATGACTGGTTTTCCATATTTCGCCAAAGTTTTAACCAATTCTTTTTGATCCGAAGGCAATTCTAAATCCTTTATGTTTCCTGGTGTTTCTGCGTAAGAATCCTCACCAATACAGGCAATAATATAGTCGAATTGATTTGCCAATGATGGGTTGGACTCGTATTCTTTTTGCGTTACATATCGCACCTCACCACTTACCTTTTCTTTTATAGCATTGAGAATACTCAAGTCCTTTGCGTCAAAATAACTATCGTCTTGCCCTTGCCAAGTGTACGACCAGCAGCCATTCAAACTTGTTTTTGAATTTGCAGTTGGACCAAGTACCAATACTTTTTTGTTTTTAGCTAGAGGCAAAATATTTCCTTCGTTTTTCAACAGAGTGATTGCTTCACGTGCAGCTTCTAACGTGTTGTTTCTGTATTCAGGTTTTCCAAGTTGTGATTTTGCCGCTTGCTCAACATAAGGGTGATCAAACAATCCCAACTCCATTTTCATCATTAAAATTCTTTTCACTGAAACATTGATTCTTTCCTCTGTAATTCTTCCTTCTTTTACTAGAGCGATTAAATTTTTGGTGAAGTCATAGTCCATTGGAACAATACATAAATCAATACCAGCAGTGACTGATTGAAAAACGGCTTCTTTGTATGTTGGAGCTGTTTGATGTCTTTCTACCAATTTTTTTACGTCTTCCCAATCGGTAATCACTACACCTTTAAATCCCAATTCAGTTCTTAACACGTCAGTGAGTAAATAGTGGTTGGAGTGCACAGGTATGCCATTAATTTCGGCAGAGTTTACCATGACAGTTTTTGTTCCTGCTAAAACAGCTTCTCTGAATGGTGGTAAAAAATATTCGCGCAACTGAATGTCGCTGATGTATGCAGGAGCTCTGTCTCTTCCTGATGCTGGAACGGAGTAGCCCATGAAATGCTTCATACATGCGGCAACTGAAGAAGTTGATTTTAAATTTGTTCCTTGGTATCCTTTAATAGTGGCAAGTCCCATTGCCTTAACGAGGTAGGTGTCTTCACCAAAGGTTTCTGCAAATCTTGGCCATAGTGGTTGGCGGCCTACATCCAATACTGGAGAGAAATTGTAGCGAATGCCCGTTGCTCTGGTTTCTAGCGCCGTTACTTGTCCGCCTAAGGTTGCCAAAGCAAGGTTGCGCGTTGCCGCTATGGCGAGGTTGTGCGGAAATAAAGTAGATCCTTTGGTATATGTGGTGCCGTGCACTGCATCTATACAATAGAGAGATGGGATTTTGTGTTTTTCTAGACGCAGCGTTACGCTTTGTATGGTATCAAGCAATTGGTGCCATTCATTAATTGAGTAGGCGTGGTTCAACACATTTTGATAGGAGCCAATATGGTAAGTGGCAATAGCTTCTTTTAGCTTAGTTTGATCAATCATCACTGTGCCGTCTTTTTCGTAAGCAATGGTAGCCAAAGTCATGTTGGTCATTTGTCCTACTTTTTCTTCCACACTCATACGGCTGATGATCTTGTCAATTTGTGCTTCATCGACGGTCTGTGAAAAAGCGCAAAAGCTTACGCTGTTCAATAAAATGATTGCTATTGTATTTTTCATCTTTAATTTTTTTATCATGTACTGCGAAGTATACTATTTGGTATTCTGTGTTTTGTTATTATTGCGACCACTCTGTCGGTTCGCGGTCCCAGCGATGGTGCTTGAGTACCTTTGAAAGGGAAGTATTCATTTTATTTCCGTCACTAGTCGACATGTTTGCTTTCACATTTCTTATCGAGCGCATACCGGGTATCATAGTGCTTACCTGAGGGTTTTCCATAATAAAGCGAAGTGCAGTTTCAGCCAAACTTGTATTAAGAGGTAAGAGTGGTTTTAATTTGTCGGCACGTTCTACGCTGGCAATTAAATTTTCGGGTACAAAGTAAGTGCTCCTCCAATCGTCTGCAGGAAATACGGTGTCTTTAGTTAATGTGCCAGTAAGTGTGCCCTCGTCAAAAGGTACACGAGCGATGACAGCAATGTCAAGTTTTTTGCACAATGGAAACAATTGGTCTTCCGGTGCTTGGTCGAAAATATTGTAAATGACTTGCACTGAATCAATGAGGCCTGTTTCTAAAGTGCGCAAGCAATTGTTTGGTTCCCAGCGATTGACACTTACGCCAAAGTGCTGTACTTTACCATCTTTAATTAATTTTTCAATTGCTTTTTTCCATTCATCTTGATCGGCCCACGCGTCTTCCCAAACATGAAATTGTTGCAGGTCGATGCGCTCTACTTGCATGTTTTTTAAACTCTTTTCGGTGTATTCAATAATGTGTTCATACGGAAAACAGTCCTTCAGTAAGTATTCGGATTTAGAAGGCCATTTGAAGTTTTTTGGTGGAATTTTAGTGGCGCCGTAAAGTTTTTTTGGACTGTGGCGCTTCATCAGTTTGCCCAGTACGCTTTCACTTAATCCCTCGCCGTAGCCCCAAGCTGAATCAAAAAAATTACAACCCATTTCTACCGATAGGTCGAGGGCGGCATTGTATTCTGACTCCTGAGAGCCCGACCATCCTGCCAATCCCCACATGCCATAACCAACTTCACTGATAAGCCAATTGCTTCTTCCAAACCGTCTGTATTCCATAATAACTGTTTTTTTTGTTTTGTTATTTTTCTATTGCTAATTTTTGTATTTGATGACCATTGTCAACAAAATATATACCTGCATCAAAGGTGCTGAGGTCTATGGTGATAGAGTTGTTGATGGCGTTGCGGTATATAACTTGTCCGAGTATGGTTGTTATTTGCACTTGACCTTCGCTTTGTATTGTAAGTGATGAATTTGCTGGATTGGGATACAGCATTAGTTGTTTTTTTTCGATGTATTCTTCGGTGCCTGCCGTTGTGCCAAAGCCAACACCAAAGGGGATGTATTGATAGGCAACTTGCGACATGCTGACATCTAGTTGTTTGTTTTCAGAATCTCTAGTGACCACTTGTTTTCCTGCTGTAACCCACCAGTAGATTGTGCCTTGTTCATCAACACTGTATTCTGTTTGTGTCGAAAAATCGTCGTACACTGCCACATCGCTGAGCATCGGTTGTGCTTGCATTGCAAATGTTGCTAAAGTCAGTGTTTCGGAGATTAATGTTTTCTTCATTAATATACTTTTGTTTCTGCTGGCAAGTTAGTGAGCGCCCTGAAAAACGCATTTGGAATTTTGTTCAAATGCATTAGTATTTTGTTCAAGCCGTTTTCTATCTATTATTCAAAGAAAATGGTTTTTTGTTTGAGTCAGTAAGATGTAAGCAAAATCGCACAATTTTGTGCCTGTTTTGTACGAATTAATACTTTGGTGCTAGTTAATGGTGGCAGTTCCAGTGTACTCATGTCGACATAATGACATTGAAATACACGTGAGAAATAAAACTGAATTCATGAGTTGGGCAATCATAAAATATTATGAATAGAGGCAACCATCTTTGTTTGTTGCGTATTGTATGCATATAATTGTTTTGTTATTTGCTGTTATGAGCTATTTGTTACTTTTTAAAAAATGCATTGCTGTCTTATTTTTTGCGCTTGTGTTTCCAATAGGACTCAGCGCAAAATCGTACTACATTGATACATTGGGCAATGATGCACAAGCGGGAAACTCTCCTGCGTTGGCATGGAAAACCTTAGATAAGGTAAATGGTTTTTGGTTTGCCGCTGGTGATTCTGTAAAATTTAAATGCGGACAAAGTTGGCGTGGTAACATCAAAGGCAAGGGAGGAAGTGTTGGCAAGTATATAGTTTTTACCAGCTATGGAATGGGAGCAAAGCCGCTTATTTTAGGTTCGGTAAATAAAAACAAAAGCAGTGATTGGGTGAACGACAGTACAAATGTTTGGCGAACAGTAGTCACTTTTGATTCTGATATTGGCAACATTATTTTGTCAGCGAATGGCAGTACTTCAATGGGTCATAAGAAATGGGCAAAAGTGGATTTGAAAGCGCAAGGTGATTTTTGGTACGACCGATCCAACAGCAAAACATTGATGGTTTATGCTGCTCAAAACCCGGCTGAATTGTACAGTGATATGGAATGTGCTATTAATACTTTTATGGTCGCTTTTGCAGGACAACAGTATATGGTGGTAGAAAATTTAGAATTTAAATACGGAGGCAGTTACTGTATAAAGGGATCGACGGCAAGTCATTTGATTTTTCAAAATTTAAAAATCACATACATGGGCGGAGGAGATATGGATCATGCTCAAAATTACAGTCCCAGCAGAAACATTCGCTGGGGAAATGCCATTGAGTTCAATGGGAATTCGCACGACATGATCGTTAGAAACAATGAAATAGGAGAGATGTACGACTGTGGTGTGGGCTGTGAATGTTTGTTGCTAATGCATCGATGTACAATATTTATTTCTACAACAATATTATTTACAACAGTGGTTTGGCTTCTCTTGATTTTTGGGGCTATGACAATTCGAAAACATCAACATACAACAACATTCATTTTGAGCACAATACTTGCTATGATGCGGGTGCGGGATGGGGCTATGAGGAGCGTCCCGACAAGCATGGTGCGCACGTAGATTTGTCATTTACCAATATTTCAAATACGGAGATTTATTTTAGGAACAATATTTTTTACAGTTCTTCGGCAGTGGGAAAGAATTATCCTACTTATCTCATTTATAAATACAATACTGATGTGGCGGCCCTAACGTTAAACTACAATGCGGTATTTACTGAAAAAGAAACGCAGTTGATGGCAGTGTTGTATACCAATGATTCAATCGTGGATCCATACGTTGTTTTCACTTCAGGAAAAAGCGATGTGCTAAATTTCAAGTCCTTGTCGGGTAAAGACGCGAATAGTATTTATGGTGATCCTTTGTTTGTAAATGCAGCACAGCGTGATTTTCATTTGTCTGAAAATTCTTCGAGTATTAATGCAGGAACAGCAGTTGATGTGTTGTTTGATTTCGACAATAATAACCGTCCAAGTGACAATGCATTTGATATGGGAGCGTATGAGCGGCAAGAGCCTTTAAGTACGGCGCTGCTAGAGGAGGATGAAGAATCTAACTTTATATATCCTAATCCTACAAGCGGACTTTTTTTTATCGGGGGAAATAGCAGTGCTGCGGAGCGAATTGAAGTATTTAATATACTTGGTGAAAAGGTAGCTGCGTTTTCGGTGCAACAAAATTCAAATTACGCGCTGGCAGGGCAGAGTAGTGGCGTGTATTTTGTAAAAGAAATTACGTTGTCAGGAAAGTTTACTTTGCATCGTTTGCTGTTGCAATAGTTGGAATTGTGACGCAGCGATCAGTCTTCATTGCTGTCATCTGCTTCCCATGAAAAAAAAGAGTCTAAATCTCGGCGGTCTTTGCTGCTCGGTTTTCCATTTCCTTTTTCGCGATAAGCCGCTTGACTTTGCTGGTACAATTTGTATTTTTCTATTTCCGCAGGAGGCGTATTGTCTTTAAGGTAGAGTCCCACCAACTGAGCGCCAACGCGCTTGTTGAGCAGCGCCAAAACTTTGTATTCAAAAACAGCGGCGTTTTTTGACAGTGAAATAAGGTCGCCAACTTTAATGTCTTTACCAGGTTTTGTGCTGCTTTTGTTGACTTTTATTTTACCTTTTGCCACCAATTCAGAAGCCAACGTTCTCGTTTTTGCCAAACGCACGCACCAAATGTATTTGTCGATTCTGATGGCCATAATACTTTCAATTGCGAATTAAATGTATGAAAAATACCGATTATCTAAATTTCAGGGTTGCTAATTTCGGTGCTGGTATTTTGGATTTCCACAACAGTGGTTAGCATAGAAGTGCCAAACAGGAAAATATAAATTCGATGGATGGGTCGCAGATTTTTGTTTTTGGTCAAAAACAAAAATAGAATCGTTGTATCTTGCGCTGAGATAATTGCTAATGCATAATGCTAAAAAAAATAAATTCCGTTTTTAATTTCGACAACACTTATATTTTGTTGCCGCAGCAACTGTTTGCAGAATGTTTGCCCACAGTAGTGAGTGCGCCTCAGCTTTTGTTTTACAATGAAGACTTAGCGAAAGAAATCGGTGTGAATTTCGCTTCCCTTTCTGATGCTGAAAAGGCAGCTTACTTATCGGGAAATGCAATGCTTGATGGCGCTCAAGCATTAGCGCAGGCGTATGCTGGACATCAGTTTGGCTATTTCAACAGGTTGGGTGATGGTCGGGCGATATTACTGGGCGAACATCTCACGGCAACAGGTATTCGCTATGACATTCAATTGAAAGGACCTGGTGTCACGCCCTACTCACGCAACGGCGATGGCCGCGCAACGGTGTCGGCCATGCTGCGCGAATACATTGTAAGTGAGGCCATGCACGCCTTGGGTATTCCCACCACTAGGAGTTTGGCAGTGGTTGCCAGTGGAGAAGAAGTGCACCGCAGCTATGTGCATGAAGGAGCTGTGCTGACAAGGGTTGCCGCAAGTCACATTCGTGTGGGCACTTTTGAATATGTGCGCAAATTTGCCGATCATCAAACATTGCCGATTTTCACCAACTATACCATTCAACGCCATTATCCGCATTTGTCAGGTGCTGAAAATCCAGCTTTGTCCTTGCTAACAGAGGTGATGGAAAAGCAAATTGACCTTATTGTACATTGGATGCGCGTTGGTTTTATTCATGGTGTGATGAATACCGATAACATGAGTATTGCTGGTGAGACCATAGATTATGGTCCTTGTGCATTCATGAATGCCTACGATCCTCAAACTGTTTTTAGTTCTATTGATCAAAACGGAAGATATGCCTTTGGCAACCAGCCAGCCATTGCGCAATGGAATCTTACGCGTTTTGCGGAATGTTTATTGCCACTCATAGCCAGTGAAAGTGAACAGGCAATTGTTTTGGCGACTGAGGTGCTGAATACTTTTTCTCTCTCATTTGAAAGAAAGTGGCTGCGTATGATGCGCAATAAAGTTGGATTTACCAGTGAACAAGATGAGGATGAAGCCTTGATTCGTGATTTACTGCAATGGATGCAAAGCCACGCTATCGATTACACCAATACCTTTCTTGCTTTGCAGGAAGCTGATATTTTGCAAGAAGAAATTTATAAAAATGATGTGTTTATAGCGTGGTATGCCTGCTGGCAAAAAAGAAGATCAATTGAAAATGTAGAGGGTTCTTTTGCCTTGATGCGACAAAGTAATCCTGCTGTTATTCCGCGCAACCATCTTGTAGAGTCGGCATTGTACGATGCATCAGAAGAAAATAATTTAAAAACGACAGAAGATTTATTGGCCGTTTTGGCGATGCCTTACCGCTACAATAAAGAACAAAAGAAATACCATTCTCCCCCGGCTGATGGTGGGCAAGGGTATAAAACCTATTGCGGGACATAGTTGAACTGGTCTTCTGTGTACATCTTTAGGTTCAAAAGTGTCTAGTGGAATTTCCCTTTACTGTTGAAATGCATTTGCTTTCAGGGTTCGGAATGTCATCGACTTCTGCAATATTTTGATTGTGATCAAAACGCAATTTAGCCTATCAACTCCAGCTTCACTATACTCTCGGCGTAAGCGTACTGCTCTTTTTCAAAACCATTGATGTCATTTGATTTCGGCAGGTTTCTGCATTACAAAATATTCTTCGCGGTCGCAATACGGTCGCATATGAGGTTCGTTTTATCACAGTGGTATATTATCGGTTCGATTTCTCCTTCGATTCTCAAGTCCATAGATTAAGAAGAAAGAACTTCACCACTTTCCCTATGAGTTCAGGTATTTTTTCGCTACAGAACATAAAATCGTTTACGGATGGAATTTGATATTAAGAGGAGAGTGTATAATTAATACACTCGCTTCTAATCGGAGATGTATAAACAGTACTGTTTTAATTTTTTTTTGCAAGTTACCAAAAATTCGCCTTTTAGGTAATCAGAAAAAATATGGACGCTGGCAATTGCTTGTGGGCATGGGGAAGCAATTTTTACGGACAAGTGGGAGATGGCACATCAAACCCTGTTGCTTTTCCAACAAAAATAAGCAGCGACAAATGGATTGCAATTTTTGCCGGAGGCTTAAATAGTTTTGCCATAAAAGCCGATGGCACTTTATGGGCTTGGGGAGACAATGGATATAACCAGGTGTTCGCAGGCAATACTTCTGACCAATTAGATTTTATGCAAATAGGTACAAGTACTTGGAAAAAGATTTCAGGAGGAAGTAACCATGTCATGGGAATTAAATCTGATAACACTTTATGGGCTTGGGGAGATAATTATTACGGACAATTTGGTGATGGATCAAATAGCGCGAGCGCCAATCCGGTGCAAATTGGCAATCAGCAATGGAAAGATTTAGCAGCAGGAAAAGATCATACCATAGCGATTCAATCTGATGGAACTCTATGGGCATGGGGGAATAACCTTTATGGTGGTTTAGGAACAGGAAATACTAACGCAGTTAATACGCCTCTACAAATTGGGGTTGAGAACACGTGGAATACTGTTTATGCACCTAATTTCAGTAGTTACAGTTTTGCGCTAAAAAATGATAAAAGCTTGTGGTCATGGGGAGTTAATTATTACGGACAACTTGGAGCGGGTACTCACAATGATATCTATACTCCTCTTAAAATTGGTTCAGATTCTTGGGATATCATCACTTTGGGGACCGATTTTTCTATGGGAATTAAGAGCTCAAATTCATCGTCTTATTGTGGAACGGGATATAATGGATATGGTCAGCTGGGCACAAACAATATAACAGATACAATAATATTTATTTGCGACGGCGACATAAACACTTCTGTTTCTGATTTATCTTCAAAATCGATGATAAAATTGTATCCAAATCCAAACAATGGGAATTTTCTAATACAAACACCTCTTCCAGGAAATTTTGAAATTGTTAATGAGCTTGGACAAACAATTCAAAGTTTTCAATTGAATACTGAAAACAATTATACAATCAATGTAATAAATTTAGAAAGCGGATTATATTTCCTTAGAGGGAACTCAAATGGAAAACAACTTACTGAAAAAATAATAGTGCTTAATTAAATTCAAAGATGAAAAAAACACTATTTATTTAATTAAAGAGTGAGAAATAACAAAAGAAGTGCAGGAATATAAGAGTTTTAAAACTTCTAAAAAAAAACCTTCTTCATCACGATTCTTGAGAAGTGCAGATTTTCTCTCAGCATCCGAAAAAAAAGATTTAAATAAGCTTTAGCTTAACCACTGATTCCGTATGATGTGTGTGCGGAAACATATCTACCGCTTGCACTTTAATGACCTTGTACTTAGAGCTCATCAGCGATAAGTCACGGGCCTGCGTTGCGGCATTGCAACTTACATACACAATCACTTTTGGTTCAGCCTCCATGATACGGGCAATAACGTCTTCGTGCATTCCGGCGCGAGGAGGGTCAGTGATGAGTACATCGGGTTTGCCGTGAAGAGCAATGAATTCGCTGGTCAGCACATCTTTCATATCGCCGGCAAAAAATAGGCTGTTGTTTATTTTGTTGTGTTGGGCGTTTACCTTGGCATCGTCAATGGCTTCGGGAACATATTCAATACCCACTACTTTTTTGGCTTGATGGGCAATGAAGTTGGCAATAGTTCCGGTTCCGGTGTACAAGTCGTAAACCACATCTGTCGACTTGATCTCCGCGTAATCGCGCGTGATTTTGTACAATTCCAGCGCTTGTTTGGAGTTGGTTTGAAAAAAAGATTTGGGTCCGATTTTAAATTGAATACCTTCAAAGTCCTCTATAATATGGTCTTTTCCGATGTATAGCAAAACATTTTGATCGTATATACTGTCGTTTCCTTTTTGATTGATGGCATACATCAATGAGGTGATTTGTGGAAAAGCAGTTTTTAAATAGTTCATTACTGCCTCAATTTTTTCGGGTTCATTGTCGAAAAAAGTAACAATCACCATCAGTTCGCCTTGCATGGTGTCGCGCAAAATAAGAGTGCGTAAAAGTCCTTCGTGGGCGCGAATGTTGAAGAATGAGAAGTCGTTGTCGAGGGCGAATTTGCGAAGTCCATTTCTAATGGCGTTCGACGGTTCGGGTTGCAGCCAACATTGGTCAATATCAACCACTTTGTCGAAGCGTCCGGGAACGTGAAATCCGAGGCCGCGCAATTCGCCTTGGTCTTCTAAATTTTTGTCTTTGTCAAGTAACCAGCGCAAGTGACTGAAAGAAAATTCTAATTTATTGCGGTAGAATTTTGTGGCAGGTGCTGGCATAATTGGAGTGATTTCGGGCAATTCAACTTTGCCTATGCGTTGCAGTTGATCGCTCACTTGGCGTTGTTTGAATTTAAGTTGTTCGGGGTAGGCCATATGTTGCCATTTGCAGCCGCCGCATGCACCAAAGTAGTCGCAAAACGGGGTGTCGCGTAAGGTCGACAGTTGGTGTGTTTTGACAATTCGGCCTTCTAAAAATGATTTTTTCTTTTTAGTGACTTGAATGTCAACGATGTCGCCCGGTACACCTCCCGTGATGAAAAGAGCCAGTTCATTGAACTTAGCGAAGGTATTGCCTTTGTCGGCGATATCCAGTATTTCTATGTTTTCCAATAAAGGATAGTTGTTTCTTCTTTGAGCCATGCGGCAAATATAAAGAAAGTCAATAGTCAAAAGCGAAAAAAAAGAGTTTGAAGTGGGTGTGCATTAGAAGTCAATTAACAATGGAGCGTTATCAATTTATGCGCAATTACATTTTGTACAGTTGAATATTGCGTATTTTTAAATCTCAAATCGCAGTATGGTAATCAATGCAACAATAAGTGTAAGCGGGAGGGTTCAGGGCGTGGGCTATCGCAATTATGTGCATATGGCAGCGAATGTTCTTGGTATCACCGGTTGGGTGCGCAATGAGCTTGACGGTACGGTGACTGTGGAGATGGAAGGGCAGCAAGCTGTGGTGGATGAGATGATTGAAAAATGTTATCATGGATCGACCTTGTCAAGAGTGGATAAAATTGACATAAGGCAAGGCGAAGTAAAAAAACTGAAGGACTTTAAAATTATTCGCATGTAGCCAACTGAAAAAGTTGTTGTAGTTAGCGATAAAGCAGGCATGGTAGATCGTTTGAGGAATCATAATTTGAAAATGGCAAGTGATGCTAAATGGTGCTTGTTTGTGCTGTTTTCGCTTTTTCATGTGACGAATATCTTTGCGCAAGGGGGAATGAAGTTGAAGAAGACAATTCGTGAAGACATTACTCCAAAATCAGTTGTCCACAGTGGTGATGGAATGTTTGCAGCTCAAAATATGATGTTCAGGCACACAGTGAGTTTTTTTGATCGAAAATACAAACTTCGTTCAACGGTGCATGACGATGTGGATTTGTCGCAATTTGATTCAAGTTATAAGTCGATGATGTATTGGGGGGCGCCAGTAGAAGGCACTTTTTCAAACAATGGAAAATATTTGTGGGTGAGCAATTACATGATAAAAGGCGGGAAATTCAGGCATCCCGGTTGTGATGAATGCACGGGTAAAAATTTCGACCACAGTTTTGTCTATAAAATCAATACATGGAATTTTGCTATTGAAGATGCTGTAGAAGTTGGGTCGGTGCCAAAGTTTTTAGTGGCCAATGATGCGTTGCACATTTTAGTGGTGGCAAATTGGACCAGCGGTGATATTCATGTGATCAGCACGGTTGACGATCAGGTTTTTAAAATAGTAAATGTTGGTCGATTTCCGCGGGGAATTGCTATTCATCCCGCTGAAAATAAAATATACGTTTCACTGATGGGGGAGAGTCGTATTGCAGTGGTTGACATGTTGACCTGGAAGGTTTCTTACATTGAAAATATAGGTGTTGGCTTGCGTCATTTGTGTTTGGATGCCAAGCAGAATTTGCTCTATGTTTCGATTAACGATGAAGCGCGGATTGCCAAGATCAATTTAAAGAACAATGCTGTTTCGTATTGCGAAACGGGCAGTGAACCTCGGTCTATGGCCTTAAGTTCAGATGGTAAAATGTTGTATGTAGTTAATTTCGATGAAAGTTCTTTGTCGAAAGTAAACACAAAGTATTTCACCATGGAACAGCGGATAGAAACGGCATACCATCCTATTGGCATCACGCTCGATGAAAACAAAGGGGAGGTGTGGGTCGCTTGTTACAGTGGGTCGTTACAAGTATTTCAAGATGCTTCGTTGGTTCACGACAACGATTGGTTGGCTTTTTACAAAGAAATATTTGAAGTGGATGCCGCAGCAACGGCACAAAAAATAGACAGTGTTCCGCCTGCCGACAATTGGTTTACTGATTTCACGGCTTTGCTCGATGAGGCATTTAGTCTTGAAAATGCGCAGCGAACGGAGCGCATTGTAAAACAAGAAATTGCGAAGGCGGAGCGAAATAAAGAAAAGGCAGAACAAAGAGCATTGCTTGCCAAGCAAGAAAAGGAAACAGTGGTACCATTTTCTAAAAAAGAAAAAAAGAAAACGCGAGAAGTCACACTTCAGCCAGAAAAAAAGAAAGAGAAGGTAGTTATTGTGTATAATGATGAAGACTATATTATAGTGGCGGGAAGTTTCAAAAATCATGATTTCGCATTAAATTGCCAAAAAGAAATTTTAGCGAAGGGCTATTCATCCGAAGTGCTTTTGAAGAAGAACGGATTCTATTTAATCACGTGTGGAAGTGCAAAAACAAAAAAGGAGATTGAAGTGTTGCTGCAAAAAGTTCAAGAAGACTTCTCTGAGGTGTGGGTGGCGAAAAGGGGAGGGTAGAAATTAAATGATAACACTTCTGATAGTCTATGTGCTACATTTCGTGATACAAATTGATTGGTCTTTGATGTGAAATTCAAATAGATCTATAAATTTACAACCTCAATGGATAAAAGTAAAATAGAAAAAATATATTTACCGCAGCTTACTTTTACACGGTTTATTGCGGCGATACTTGTGGTCGCATATCATTCTGGCGTAGGTCTTTTTCCTTTCAATACCGTTTGGTTTCAACCTATAGTTACAAAAAGCGACAATGCGGTGAGTTATTTTTTTTATTTGTCAGGCTTTTTGCTGACCATTAGTTATTGGAGTTTGCCTGCAATTAATTTCTGGAATTTTTTGAAAAAGCGTTTGGCTCGAATTTACCCCGTTTACTTTTTGGCATTGCTGATGTTAGTATTGTTCTTTTTAATTGGGGGCACAAAAGTTTCCTTGAAATATTTTGTGTCTCAAACTTTGTTGTTAGATGCGTGGTATCCAGAGTTCTCTCTGAAATTGAATTACACTTCGTGGTCGCTTTCAGTGGAAATGTTTTTTTACTGTACGTTTCCTTTTTTACTTCCTTTTTTAAAAAAAAGAACAATGCAATTTACTTTTTGTTTTGTATTGTCTTTATGGATAATATCCTTTTCTTGGGAATTTTTATTTAAAAATATCGCTTTCACTATATTTGATGACAAGGTGAATGCATTTTTCTTTTTACACTATTTTCCTCTTGTTCATCTGAATACTTTCTTATTTGGAATTCTGGGTGGAATTACGTTTTTAGAATTAAACTTAAGAAAAGAAAAAAAATCTAGGTGGGCCATAGTTGTCTGGATTTTTGCTATACTGATTTGGATGCTTTTGTTGGGTTTTACCCCCGATTTCTTAGAAGGACATTTGAATAATGGCTTACTTTGCCCAATTTATTTTCTTTTTACCATAGCAATGGCATTCGATACATCAATAATCGCTAAGTTTTTTGCTTTAAAGCCCTTTGTGTACTTAGGTAATATTAGTTTTGGCGTGTACATCTTACAGTTTCCTTTATTGATTTTGTATCTAAAAATATTTAGAATTGAGCACTTGAATTCAGTGCATTTTTTAGGATATCTAATTTTTCTAGTTTTAATGTCAAGTGTCATCTATTCCTTCTTTGAAAAGAAAGTTCGAAACTGGATTCTAAAACATTGATTCTTTAGATCGGATAGTTGTGTGCTTTTAGCTTAAGCATGATCTCTCTACATATCCATGCATCTGTGGAGGCGTAGAGCATTTGAGGTAAAGTCAAAGGATCGTTTTCCCAGTTTGATGTTTGCTGTGATTTGCTAATTCGGTGGCCTAAAAAAATGGCCGATAGGTTTTTAGCTCCTATGTTTTCAAAGCCCAATTTGGTGCAGATGTTGTTCAGGTCGCACATGGATTGCTCCTTGAAAGGTTTGAATTTACGCATATCAGTCAAGTCTTGGGCAATGGCGATGCCCACTTTCATTATGTTTTTATTCTCCAGTAAATCGACAAGTAAGTCCGGAAAGCCCGTCTTTTGTGGTTTGATCAAGTAAACGCAATCGGCAGTTGCCAATTGAATGAGTGCCGTATGATGGTACTGTCCTTTAACAAAGGTTGGTTTGGTTTCACTATCGATACCAATAATGCTTTCTGCATTCATTTTTTTAAATGCATCTTCAAATTGATGTTTGTTGTCAACGTTTACAATCAGTCCATTATAGCTGAATAACGGCAGATTTTGTATTTCTTCTTTGCTGATTTTTTTTGAAAAGCTCAAGTTATTATTCTTTACGTGTTCTTTTATTTAAATTGAATTTGTTGTTCAAGCGGTTTAGCGCGTTGATGTCAAAATAGTAGCAAGCACCGGCAGACAGCCACAAGTCACTGTTGCTGCTCGTTAGTTTCTCAATAATAAAGAGCGACATTAAGTCTTTACGGTATTGCATTCCAAAGCCAAGGTTGATGCCCTGAAAGGCAGTACCGTAGTTGTTTGTCGCCGCAATGCGCGACTGCATGTATGTTACTCCAGTAAGAGCAAAGAAGGATACTTTGCCTAATTCTACTAAAGTTCCGGTGAGGTTGACTTCGTAAAAATAGTTGGGTCGAGTATCTTTCGCATTACTAAAATAATAGGTGAACTCAGGTCCGAAGGACAATTTTCTGGTGAAATTAAAATCGAATTTTGTGTTGATGCCATATTTGTTGATCATAGCATTGTATGAGCCGCCTCCGCCTACCTGAAACATGTGGTAGGGTGCTTCATAATCTTCACTGTTTACATCTTGACTTGAACCTTGACTCCAAACAAATTGAGAAGTCATTACTGTGATAAGAAGGAGGAGGATAGTTTTCATGCGCTTTCTTTTTAAGGTCATGTTGCAGCCTAATACTAATTGATCTGGCTACTTCACGTTACAATTTAAAAAATTAATACTTCGTGTAAACGAATCCCTATTTAAGAAAAATAGGGTAAGCTACTTGCATCGCACCGCTCAACCACCTACCCTTGCTTCCTTCCAGACCTGGGGGAGTTCGGCAGGAGCTGGTCGTACAAGACTTACCCCAGCACAAATGTATAAAAAAATGGGAAATGAACAATACAAATCATCAAAGCCTTTGTGTTGCCCCTACGTCTTTATTTAATAACTTCGCCGCATGACTCCAATGTTTCGATTTTCGCTCGTATATGGAATGCTTCTGGGATTGGCTTTATTGCTAGTGGAAGCAGCCTTGTATTTCGTTGCTCCAACGATGACTTATCCTGAAATTGTACAAATTGCTGTTTTGCTGGTGCTGGCTTATTTTTTTGTGCGGCATTATAAAGAAACGGTGGAGGAGGGATATTTACTGCTTGGCGATGCGATGCGTGTTGGACTCATGACTGGCTTTGCCGCAGGTATCATCGTGGGCTTTGTGAACTTCTTGTATATTAAGTATATAGATAGTTCTGTGCTTGAAGAATTAAACGTGCTCATTAATAAAAACAATGATCTCACTGACGCTGAAAAGGCCGACAGCATTGCAGCGCTTTATTCACCAATGTATCATGTTGCAGTACAGTGTTTTGTTTGGTCGATATTTGCTTTTATCAGCTTCTTGATTGTGGGGCTTTTCTTAAAGAAAGAAAAAACTATCTTTGAAGACAATAAAACACAAGATTGATGCATCTGTATTTATGTGCTGATTGTTTCACATGTAAATATTCAATGGAACGACAATGAAAGATATTTCAATGGTAATCCCTCTTTTTAACGAAGAGGAATCTTTAAAAGAGTTGCATGCCTGGATAGTACAGGTGATGAATGCCAACGGCTATTCCTATGAAGTGCTTTTTGTTGACGATGGAAGTAAAGATACTTCATGGCAGGTAATTGAAGACTTGGTCGTCCTTGATGCCAATGTGCGCGGTATTAAGTTTCGCAGAAATTACGGCAAGTCGGCCGCACTGCAAACGGGATTTCAAGCGGCAAATGGAAGAGTGGTGGTGACGATGGATGCTGATTTACAAGACAGTCCAGAGGAAATTCCTGGTATGCGAAAAATGATTGTCGAAGAGGGCTATGATCTCGTGTCGGGTTGGAAAAAGAAAAGGTACGACCCGTTGAGTAAAACGCTGCCTACGAAATTGTTCAACTGGACGACACGTAAAATGACCGGTATTTATTTACACGATTTCAATTGTGGACTAAAGGCTTATAAAATTGAGGTAGTTAAAAGTATTGAGGTTTATGGCGAAATGCATCGCTATATACCAGTAATTGCCAAGTGGAGCGGATTCAGTAAGATAGGTGAAAAGGAAGTGCAACATCAAGCACGCAAGTACGGATATACTAAATTTGGAGGTATTGAACGATTTGTATACGGTTTTCTCGATTTAATGTCGATCATGTTTGTGTCGAAATTCGGTAAAAAACCATTGCATCTTTTCGGTACTCTTGGCATCGTGATGTTTCTTATTGGGGCCGGTATTGCTGTTTCGTTGCTTATTGAGAAAATATTTGTTCCTGGCTATTATCCAATGACCGACAGACCTCGATTTTACTACGGTTTACTTACTATGTTGATGGGAACCATGTTCTTTTTGACTGGTTTTCTGGCGGAGTTGGTAGCGCGTAATTCTACAGGAAGAAATACCTATTTAATCGAAAAAGAGGTTTGACTATTCTACAGAGCACCGTTAATAAAATATGTGAAGGGCGATAAAGAGCTGGCTCAAAAATTGCCTACCTTCAAACAAAAATTAATAAAATGAAGCAAATTCTCCTTTTTTCCTTACTGTTGTTGAATTTTGTGCTCGCTGCTCAAACGTCAAGCGCTAATAAACCTGATGAAAAAGGGAAGAATGATGGGGCTTGGACTGAATTTTATAAAAACGGCAAGAAAAGATACACTGGACAATTTCAACATGGAGTTCCCACGGGTGAATTCAAATATTTTTACGAAGAAACGGGCAAGCTGAAATCTCAATTGAATTATTTTGGAGACGGTAAAATGGCTGCTGCTTACTTATACTATCCCAATGGAAAAGTGATGGCGAGCGGTAAATACTTCGATCAAAAAAAAGACAGTGTGTGGAATTATTATACCGTTGATAATGTGCTACTTTCTCAAGAGATATATCGTCGTGGTGTTAAATTCGGAATTTGGAAGACTTTTTTTAGTGATGGAAAAGTATCGGCTCTTGAAACATGGAATAACGATGTGAAGGAAGGGTCAACCGCAGAGTTTTACGATGACGGCAAAGTGATGAAAGAAGGTGTATTCGTAAAGGGTAAACCAGACGGACTTTTTAAAACCTATTACCGCAACAACATTACCAGTTCAATAGGAAAATACAAAGCTGGTGTTAAAGACGGTGAATGGCTATACAGAAGTGAAAAAGGAGAGCAGGAAAATAAAGAAATTTATCAAGGTGGACAAGTTGTGTACACCACTCAAGAGCGCGTTTCATATTGGGATTCAGTTGAAACTGTAGTCCGCAGCAGAGAAACGTATAATCTTGATTTCAGCACCAATTATGTGCATTATTACGAGGAAGGAAAAGTTCAACGCGAAGGCCATTTTTTAAAGAATGCCAAACATGGCGAATGGAAATATTACAACAAAAATGGCGCTTTGGATTCAACAATTTCTTACGTGAAAGGCAACCGCGAAGGTGTTTTGCAGACTTATACAGAAGGAAAGCTTTCTACAAGCACTTCATTTGTTCACAACAAAGAAAATGGAGCATATACAGAGTACTATAGTGACGGCACTAAAAAGGCGGAAGGATTTTTCAGCAAAGGAAAAAAACAAGGAACATGGAAATACTACAATCAACAAGGAGTCGTAAACAAAGAGGAAAAGTTTTAGCCTTTTTTGCAGCTGCAACTTTCTTAATTGCTTCTTGTGACAAAAATATTGATACTGTTGTTGACAGTGGGACTACTTTTATTCCCTTAGCGACAGGACAATACATCATATACCACATTGATTCTATTTATTTTAATGATTTCACTGAACGGTCTGATACCTTTCATTTTCAGTTGAAAGAAGAAATTGGCGATACCTTTACGGATCTTTCTGGTAATCTTTCCTTTAGATTGAATCGATATACGCGCAGCGATACCACTCCCAACAATACGTCGCCTTGGATTTTTAAAAATGTTTGGAGCGTTACTAAATTCAAAGACTATTTTGATCGAGTAGAAGAGAGTTTTAGATTCACTCGATTGAAATTTCCTGTTGTTGAAGGTGGTAAATGGAATGGCAATGCCTACAATACCATTGATCCTTGGGTATACGAATACAGTAAGGTTGGCAAGAAATACAAATTGCCAGGTGTTTCTTTTGATTCTACAGCAACCGTTGTTGAGATTGACGATGAATTGCAGATTTCTAAAAAATACTATGAAGAGGTTTATGCCAAACACATTGGCTTGGTATACCGAAAAGTAATTGATGTGGAATCTCAAGAATCTGGCAGCGCAATTCCAATTATGCAGCGGATAAAGGTTGGGGTTGTTTGTGAGCAGCGCTACGTGTCACATGGAAACAATTAAGCGATGCTGGCTTGTATTTGTATTTCTGTCTTTGAACCACATTTTGTGTGCGCAAAGTGATTACTATTTTGAACTTACTTTCACAGACAAAGGCAATGATTATAGCACCAGTATTCCGACTGCTTTTTTAAGCGAACAAAGTTTGACGAAAAAAAGTCAACGCAATGTTGCTATTGACTATTTGGATCTGCCGCTTCGAGCATCCTATTTGCAAAAGATTGCCGCTTTTCCGCTTAGTATTACACACCATTCCAAGTGGCGAAATTCAGTGTTGGTGAAAATGAACGATACCTCCATTTGCGCGCAAATACGTTTGGAGAGCGGAGTGAAATCACTATCCTTATTCACAACTATATATTTGGGAGCTATTAAAAAGGAAAGCACTGATGGCAAAGAGAATAGAGATCCGCGTTTTCTGACGTTGCCCTATGGGGAGGGCTTTAATCAAATAGCAATGCTCAATGCGCACTTTCTACATGAACGTGGTTTCACAGGTGCCGGCATGGATATCGCCGTTTTTGACGCAGGTTTCGCTCCAAATGGCTTTACGGTTTTTGCTGAACTTCAGTCGAGAGGGCAAATAAAAGACACTTGGGATTTTGTGGACAACGACGCCACTGTTTTTGAAAAGAGCCAACATGGGGCCATGGTACTGTCGGTACTCGCCAATAGCAATAAAAATATTAGTGGTGTTGCTCCAAAGGCCAATTACTATTTATTTGTGTCGGAAGACAATTTTTCTGAAACTTTGCTTGAAGAATACAATTGGCTTATGGCAGCCGAAAGAGCCGACAGTATTGGTGTTGATGTAATAAATTCCTCATTAGGGTATACGCTATTTGATGATGTTTCTACCAATCATCAATACAGTGATATGAACGGCAATACAACGCTCGTGAGTAAGGCTGCAAATACAGCTGCACGCAAGGGAATTTTTGTAGTGGCTAGCGCAGGAAATGATGCGCAAAAGTCCTGGCATTATGTTGTTGCACCAGCTGATGCTGATAGTGTGCTTGCGGTTGGTGCCGTGAATGCGGCCACTAAATACGCT
>Ga0114969_10000262_pt1 | contig 44391 bp, 43 predicted proteins | sample M_130807_MF_Meta_FD_87316 | JGI IMG/M metagenome (GOLD analysis project Ga0114969, IMG submission 87316) | Freshwater microbial communities from Lake Montjoie, Canada to study carbon cycling - M_130807_MF_MetaG | ecosystem: Environmental > Aquatic > Freshwater > Lake | place: Lake Montjoie... | reverse complement strand
GGTGAGTAGCCTAACTTATAATTCTTGATGGTTGCCGAGCTCAATCCTCTGATTTTAATGAAGTACTCCTTGGCCTTCTCATTTTTAGACAAGGACAAATGAAAGTATGCCATAGCCGATTCGCAGGCATCGTAGAGTCTGGCCTTTTGGCTCGAATTGTTACTGTTTGCGCCGACTCTAGGCTTCAACGTTACTCCAGCTCGCTTAGCTAGCATCTCGAGAGCCTCTGGAAAACTCAAGGCCTCCATTTCCATTACAAAACTAATAACATCGCCTCCCTTGCCCGAGCTAAAATCATGCCAAATATTTTTGTCTGGGCTAACAATAAAGGATGGGGTTTTTTCGGTCTTAAAGGGGCTAAGGCCCTTAAAGCTCTTGCCGGTCTGCTTTAAAGGCACATAGCCACTTATGACATCGACTATGTCGAGGCGCGATTTGACTTCATCTACATCATTCATATATCTATTATAGTCTTACACCATAGCTATAAAAGCAAACTTAAATAAATAAGTTCAGCTCAATGATTGAGCCGAACTTTATTAATAACTTTAATACTGCTGCTTGATGACCGTGCAAGGTAGGGCTATAGAGCCATACTGAGTTCTGGCCTTACGAATATTTTGATCTCGATCGTCGGCGTGAGCCTCAACGCATCGCTTATGACGAACTGAATCAATAAAGGCCACGCTATCACTTAAGTCTTTTTTAGTGAAGGCTAGCTGTGTTTTATTGGTTCTGACGTAGTTATCAGCAACTTTGCTATAAAGCTTAGTCCTGATCTTTGCTATTTCGTCGCGGGTATAGCTATCGGCCTTATCCCATTGGGCAAGCCAGAGATTAACAAAATCTAAACACTGGCTAATTGGTCCGGAACTTTCTCTAGACTTTTTGAGCTTTTGCTTGTCCAGGTTTAGTAAGTAATCAACGGCTGAGGCTAGCTCGGCCTTGGTAAAAGCTATGTGTCCTGTCAACACATAGTTACTAATGACTTTCTTTGTTAAAAAACTCCTTATTACAGCTTTCTCTAATGAGCTGTATTTGGATGCCTCGGTCCAATTGGCTTCCCAGCTTGAAAGGAAGCTATCGATAAGAACTTCGGCGTCATGGAATAGGTTAGGTCTTTTTTTCAAGGCTAGCCTTTCTGGTACGGCGCTACTCTGCGCGTTTTACAAGATTAACCCTAAGAGTGAATATTATCAAGTAGTATTTTTTGTTACTGCCAGCGCCAGGTATCGAGTACGTTTTTTGTAACTGTTTTGTCGAATTCGTCTTGGTAGGTCGTAGTAATAGCAACAACCGTAACGGTTTTGCCATCTTGCTGGTAGTTTTTGCCCACCAATAGCAATGCAACTAGGGAGTAGGTTTTGCCATCAGTAGCTTTGTATATAACCTGCGTAGCATCGAGACCATCGAGCTTGATAACATCTGTTGACAGTACTGTTACAGAGGCACTAGATATCGCCAAGTATTCATCAATCTTTTGGTAAGGTTCTGTCTTGGTATCCACCGCAATTGTACTAATTGCTTTTTGGCCAAATGTAGAGGCGGCGAAAGTGCAGGTTTCATCTTTAGGCACGGTATTGGGTACATAAAGGGCAAAGCTATAGCACTGTTTAGTGATAGTGGCATAGCCTTCAGGGGGAGTGGCAGGGCCAGAGGTTGGTGTTGGTGTAGGTATTGGTGTAGGAGTAGGCGTCGGTGTTGGTGCTGGGGTTGAGGTCGACTTTTTGGCGATTACTGTAAAGTAATAAACTCCGCCGCCGACTAAGGCGAGGCCCAAAACTACGCCAAGAATAATAAATAAAAGTTTTTTGCTCTTTTTTGGGGGCGGTCCATAGCTACCCATGGTGTCTAGACCGGCTGCCACAGGAGCAAGCTGATCGGCACCGGGTAACACCCCGGGCTGAGCATAGCTCGGTGGCACTGCTGCTGCAGCTACTGTGGGCTGGTCATAACTAACTGGCATCGAATCTGGAGGCATTGCAGGCTGCGGCTCCATTGGCATACCAGGTGGGAGTGAGCCACCAGGTACATCTTCGACAGGTGGGGGGCTAGAGACTGGTGAGCTGGGCATAACTGGCTGGGGTTCTGCTATGGGCTGCGTTTGAGGTTGCTCGGCAGGCATTGCGGCAGTCATTGCGGCAGGCATTGCGGCAGGCATCGGTGCTGTAGCAACATCTGGCATTGGCATATCTAGAGGGTTGGGCTGTACAGCAGCGGACGGCTCGATGGTTGCAGCAATTGGTGGCGCATATGGTGGCTGGGAGGGTGGTGTAACTATTTCTGGAGCAGCGACAGGAGCTACTGGCAAAGTTTGGTCTGAAGCTTGGGCGCCTAGCATACTGGCATCGGCTTGGGCATCTTGCTGCCAAGCGGGGGCTGATTGGGTTGGGCTGGCTTGGGGCTGGAAAGTCGTACCACCCATTAGCGCGCCTGAGGCGGCGGCAGGCTGACCGCCGGAAGCGGCTGATGTGTCGGACTTGATCTGATCTATCGGAAAGTCGTTGTCTTGTGGTTGCATAATTAGCTTTATTATATCTAAAAAATTTATAAAGTTCTAGTGCTTAGTCAATCAATGCACCTTTTTAATACTATTTTTTTTAGTAGATCAGTTAGAGTCTAATGTAATAAACTTTTTTTGAGCTATAATGTAAGTATGAAAAAAATGCTCAAAAAAATTGTTCAGCCAATAATTCCAAAATCATTCATAAACTTTTTACACTACAGCGAATCGCTGGCTGCGGCCCAGAAGTATAAGCACCCAAGCAACAAGATGATTGTGATTGGGCTTGTCGGTAGCAAGGGCAAAACCACAACTGCCAATATGCTGTGGTCGATACTCTCAGCCGGTGGATCTAAGGTCGGGCTTATAGGTACCGCCAATATCCGTTATGGGCAAAAAGAAGAACTCAATCGTTATCACATGACTATGCCGGGCGCTTTTGTGCTGCAGCGGCTGCTCTCCAAAATGTCGGCTATTAATTGTCAGTATGTAATTATGGAGGTTCCTTCGGAGGGTCAGACTCAATACCGACATGTTGGTATTAATTTTGATGTATTAATATTTACCAATGTCACCAATGAGCTAATGGCGGCCCACGACTTTAGCCTCGAAACCCTGCACAAACACAACAAACGCGTCTTTAAGCGACTCGCCCACTCCAAGCGTAAAACTATCGGGCTACAAAAAACACCCAAAATAATTGTCGCCAACATCGACAGCAAAGACGCCCCAAACTACCTTCTGTTTCAGGCTGATAAAAAACTAACTTTTGGCACCAAAGCCAGCGCTGACTACATTATAAAAGATGTCCAAGATACCCAAAACGGCATCAGCTTCGATATCAACAACACAAGCTATAGGGTTAAGATGCTTGGCAAAATAAATGCCGTTAACGCTGCTGGAGCTATCGCTGCCGCCTCTGCCCTTGGAGCAAATAAAAAAGCCATTGCGTTGGGACTCAGCAAGCTACCAATAATCCCGGGCCGCATGGAAGTGATTGAGGGCAAACAGCCCTTTACTGTGGTGGTCGATTATGCCCACGAGCAAGCCAGTATGACCGCGCTGATGGACAGTGCGCGCGATATGAAACTTAAAGGTGCAAAAGTCATTACCCTGCTCGGAGCCGAGGGAGGCGGACGAGATAGTGCCAAACGCCCCGAAATGGGCGCAATCTGCGCCAAGGGTTCAGATATAATAATACTTAGTAATGTCGACCCTTACGATGATGATCCTGAAATAATTCTTGAAGATATCGCTGAAGGTGCGCTTGGGGCAGGTGCCGAAAAAGATAAGAGTATGTTTATTGTCCCAGACCGTCGCGAAGGCATTCGCAAGGCCATAGATCTGGCTAGCAAAGATGACATAGTACTAATCACCGGTAAGGGTGCCGAACAGTCGATGGAAATTGGCGGCAAATCGATAGCTTGGGATGACAGAAAAGTTGTCAGAGAAGAACTGAATAAGTTAGTCGGCTAGGCTTTGTAGGTGCAGCTCTAGGTGTATACCGTACTAGGGACATCTCCTCCATTGAACCTTACGGTGCCGTCAGGATCAATAATGATACTACCAGATGTTATTTCCTTTGAGGCTTCAACCTTCACATCATGGTAATCAGCAATAGACTCAGCGATATTTTTGCCATAGGCCACTTCTCCCGCCGTTGAGCAAGCTTTCAGAATAACCCTGAATCGTTTTCCTAAATGCCTTTGATAGTTATTGGATTTTTGACCATTTGGTAGGCCTAACAGATAGTCGTCGGTGTCAATTCCTTGCCCTTCTGTACCAAGCAATATTCCTCTCGGGTTGGCGTGCCCATCTATTACGAAGTTTTTCAGGCCGCTGACTTCTTCGGGTATTCGACCGTTTGCTCGTTCCCTATTGCCAACAGCCACCGCCACCTTTGCCAGTTCAGTGCTATCGTTGGCTTCAAAAAAGAACAGCCCGTCGTCTCCGAATAATTTATGAAAGCTTGAGCCCACGTCATCAACAGCACCGTTCCAATCGGATCTTGCACCCACAACGACATTTTTTACAGTTAAAGCACCGGATTTCCAGCTGATCAATTGGTCATGTAATAATTCGGGCTGATAACGCATAAAATTATAAATGCCAAATGTTTCTATTATTGCAATAGCCTCTTCGGAGCCAAAACGTTCTACATATGTTGTAAGTGCCTCTGCTTGTTGTACTATGCGTTTACCCTGCTCTGCCAAAGTGCCATCAATATCTTCTGGATTCACGCTAGTTCGCATTTCGTTGTCTTTATACAATCTTCGCCTTAATGAAGAGTAGCTAGCCCATGATGCAAACATCTGCTGCGCCAACTGTGGTGATATGCCAAGCTTTTCAAGTCGCTGACTTAGCTCTGGCAAATCTACAATCTTGGGCTTTGATTCAATATTTATTGAGCTTAATAGTCCAGTTTCTCTGGCTGGGCGCCAGTACTCTTGATAGGCCTGCTCTGATTCATGACCAATCTTCCAATCACTGCAATATCTTTCGACTGTACTAGGTTCTTTTCTACTCACTTCAAATAGCCCTCTAACTCCAATATCTTCGATTGTCAGCCCGTATTTTTGAATTTCTTCTATAGATCTGACTAATTCGTTGGCGGTAGTCTCAGGATTTTGGCCATTTAGTATTACCTTTTGTATTTCATAGCGCATAGAATTATCCAAGCTCTTGATTGATGCTTCTATTATTAAAGCTGCTCGCCCTAATGCAATTGGGTCTTCTGCTCTAGCGATATCACTCATAAGAGCTAGGTTTGAATCTGCCGAAACATTGGCCAGCCTTAGGCCTTCGGTAATATTTTTGGCTCGCTCTACTGGATTATCGTTGGCATAAAATTGCGCTGATAATGCCTGTATCCAATCGTCAGCTATGCCCTTGTCATCGCAATATTCTTTCATTATTCTCAGCGAGGCTATGTCCTCTTCCCTAAATCTTGCCAAATCTACTCCGTAGCCAGGATTTAGCAATCTATAGAGTGCCCGCAAGCTCTTTTGAGGATCATCCGAACCATACATTGCGGTAGCAGCTTTTAGGGCACTCATAGGGTCTTCAAAGTTTTCAAGTTCTTGTGCGACTGAGCTTATGTCTGGATTAAATTCCTCTTCGGCACTTTTACGCTGGCCCAAAGATTCAATAGCCAGGCTAAGTGAGGCTAAATAGCGGGCAGACTTTTCTTTGTCGCCTATTGATATAACTTTTTTTAGTAAAGTTTTGTTATATTCCTGTAGTTCATATTTTTTAATGGCGTCTATGGAGCCTGCCGTTTTAGCCAAATCACTACCTCCAGACTCCAATAGTTCTGTCAAAGAACTCTGCTGATCTGCGGCTAGCCAAAACTCAGTAGGTATATCAGCTGCTGAATCAGGGTCTGCGGAATTAGTTATTATCCAATCTGTCATAGCTTCACTGACACCCTTAACTTTCAGTTCTTGCCTTAGCTCATCTTGCTTTTGTTGACATAATTTTTCCAACGTTGTCTTGATGTCACTTTTGGTTTTAGGCTCTAGCTCTACATATTCTAAGGCGCGCTCTAAGTGCTGTGAATCTTGTGGTGATGATGATACAAGGTCTTTAGCGAGATCAAAATGCCCATCTTGGACAAGCTTTACCACGGCTAAATCAAGAGTATAAGTATAGCTGTCATTTATGCGATATGTACTATTGCCTGCTTGGCGCCTTATTCTGAGATTTCTTAACGCTAACTGCAGCTCATCCTCCGAAGAGGTGGTGCTGGCTTTTTCCAAAATTCCTACCAATTCATCCTCAGGAACATTTTCTATTCCCAGCCTCTTTAGGCTAGTGCTTGTCTGCTCATTTGCTGCTGGACCTGTAATATACTCAGAATTCTGGCCATTTTCTTGGGCAATAGCTTTTAGTTCGTCATAAATAGTGCTCGGACCCTGTTTGGGTCCGTTTTCAGCTGAGTTTAATTCATTTGACATGCTACCAATATTGTAGCATATTGAAAAGTTTATAAATTAGAGTCCAAAAAAAATTTTAGCTCTTTCAAATCTCGTTTTGAGCTATCATAAAACATCGTTTTAATACCTACAGATATGGCAGTATCGGCAGCTTCTTTATTATGTTCAAAATAAACAACTTCTTCTGGTTTCAAATTGTATTTATCTAATAATATTTCAAAGTATTTTGAGTCAGTTTTTTCAGGATTGTGCTTGAGTGTAAAAACTTCGTAGGGCGCCTTATCCAAATTGAACTCCTTAAACTGCTCATCGTTGGCTCCTGTCAAAAGCAGCTTAGGATTAGGATATTTTTCTAATAACTGATGCATTTTTTTAAATACGGTGCCGTCCTTAAGTATTAGTCCGTCGATTGCATCTACAAGTATCGTTTTCATTTCTTAGCTAAATCTTTAATAGCGAACGGGCATAGACCCGCGTGTGCCTTATCGCAAGCTTTGCAACAAATAAACAGCTGGTGGCAATCTGGCTTGGCACAATCGATGTATCGGTCGCTAGGTTGTTTACAGTGCGCGCATTTGCTCAGCATCTTCTGGCCACTCTCAGTATCGCCGTTGGTTGTCATGCGCTCGTCAAACACAAAGTTTTTGCCCTTAAAGTGCCCATCAGGATACTGCTCGAGGTACTTTGCTATCCCTCCCTCGAGCTGGTAAACATCGGTAAAGCCTTCTTCGGCAAGTAGCGCTGTAGCCTTTTCGCAGCGGATTCCGCCAGTACAGTATGTAACTACTTTTTTATTCTTATCTATCTTCAGGTTTTTAATCTTTTCGGGTAGCTCATAAAACTTCACCGTATCGGGCTGAATCGCACCATCAAACCGCCCAACCTCGTATTCATAATTATTGCGCATATCTACCACGACCACATCCTCGCCCTTTTCAAATATCTCATGCATTTGCTCTGGCTTCAGGTATTGGCCGGTTTTTTTCATATCGACCTTTTTACCTAGGGTCACGATCTCGGGTCGGTACTTGACTATCATTTTTGGAAATGGCATTTTACCAGCCGGGGTACGTTTGAATACGATACCTCCAAAGCTTGGGTGGGCGTTCATATACTCAACATATTGCCTGAGCTCGGACCGATGGCCTGCCACGGTACCGTTAATTCCCTCTTCGCTAATTAAAACACGCCCCTTCAGGCCGATGCCTTTACAGACTAGTTTGTGCTGAATAGTTTCGAACTTCGGGTCAGCGATATCTACGAATTTATAATATAGTAGTACAAAAATGTTATTCGACATAATCCAAAGATTATAGCAATAAATAACTTTTATTTCCAGATAGACCTGCTTGCTTTAGAGATTAATATCTGGTAAAACTTATAACGATGCTTACGAATATTTCCAACCAAGAGGAGAAGCATGGCACTAGAACTACAAGACAGACTGTTCGAACTTCCGGATATCCAGCCCCCCTGTAATTTCAGGAGGGCCCTACTTAAACTTAGTGGTGAAGCCCTCATGGGCAGCCAAGAGTCTGGCATCGATGCCGATGTCATCAGGAGATTCGCTCAAGAAATCGTGATCGCTCGTCAGGATCTCGATGTTGAGCTTGCTGTAGTGGTAGGTGGTGGTAACTTCTGGAGAGGCAAACAGCACCCAGAGATGGACCGCAACCAAGCAGATTTCGCGGGCATGCTGGCAACAGTAATGAACGGGCTCTGCTTGCAAGACCACCTCGAGAAGCTCAATCAACCAACTCGAGTTATGTCGGCCATTAGCATGGAAAAAGTTGCGGAACCCTACATTCGGCGGCGCGCCATCAGGCACCTCGAAAAAGGTCGGGTTGTAATCTTGGCTGGAGGCACGGGCAACCCAACCTTCACTACCGATACTGCAGCCGCACTACGCTCGGTCGAAATCGAAGCCGAAGTACTGCTGATGGCCAAAAATGGTGTCGATGGAGTTTACTCTGCAGACCCAAAAACTAACCCCGACGCAGTTCGCTACAAGGAGCTAACCTACCTTGATATCATCAATGATGATCTCCAAGTAATGGACCCCACGGCCGCAACCCATGCCATGGAAAACAACATGCCGATCGTCGTTTTCGATGGTTTGCGTGAAGGTGGCCTAGAGGAAGCCCTCGTCAACCCATACTCGGGAACCGTTATTAAATAGCTCTCTGAAGAGCTCTACTAGTCGCTTGCAATTACTGCAGGCGACTATTTATTTATAATTAAGATTTACGGCGGCGTTTTTTGATAACGAAAGTTATGAAAGCTATAATAGCTACAAAATAGACCCCTAGTACCAACAGCAGAGCCGAATCAGAAAGTATGGTAAAAAATGGCAGGATAAAAAATAACCCGAGGCCTAGTACTAATAAGCCGATTACGACGTCACCAAATGCTCCGGCTTGGTAATCTTCGTGAGGAGTTTGGTAAGATTGGTGCTCATGCTTCTTTTTATGTTCGTGCTTGGAGTGGCTGTTTTTGCTCATGTATAAGTCCCTTTTTTTATAAGTTGTCGATACTTATTCTAACCCTTTTTTAGGATTAATTCTATTGTATCAAGTGCCTCTTGTGGCGAGTGGGTGTCCATTAATTTAGCCCGAACTTGGGCAGAACCGTCGAAGCCATTGATATAGAGCTTGAAGAATTTCTTGAGTGGCTCAAACGATTTGCTATCTCCCCAAGTCTTTTGATAGAGGCCAATATGCTCTACCAGGATTCCTAGCATTTCGGCTAGGCTGTGCTTAGTTTGGGTTTCGTCGAAAACAAATAAATTTTGAAATACTCCCCGCCCAATCATAACTCCATCGACTCCGGTTTGTTTGGCTCTATCACTAGCCTCTGCCCTAGTGAGGACATCGCCATTACCAATTATGACTGTACTGGGCGAAATCTTATCGCGCAAAGCGACGGCCTTTTTGACCTCATCCCAATGAGCTGGCACCTTGCTCATTTCTTTTTTGGTGCGACCATGCACAATGATGGCATCTAGCTTTTGAGCTAACAAAAACCCAATCCATTTTTCGGTATCGATAGTGTTAAACCCAATGCGAGTTTTAACACTAACTGGCACCTTACCATTGGCACCCTTAATCGTTGCGGCTATTACCTTGCTGGCTAGTTCGGGGTTTTGGATCATCGCGCTACAAGCGCCTTTTTTGATCATATCTTTTACGGGGCAGCCCATATTGATATCAATGCCGGCAAAGCCCATGGCAACCAAGTCTTGCGCCATGGTGAAATAGTTGTCAGGATTAATACCCCAAATCTGAGCAATTACAGGGCCTTCGCTAGGACTTAAACGCAAGCGTGAGCTGATAGCTTCTTTACCAGGGCTACAATAGCCATCGGCATTGGCAAATTCGGTCATCATCAGATCAGCTGGCGCATGCCTGGCGACTATTTGTCTAAAAACCGTGTCCGTGACATCGTCCATCGGCGCCAAAACACAAAATGGTTGTTTAGATTCTTTAAGATTTTGCCAGATGTTATTCATAGTATTAGGTGGCTGTACTGACAACAAACATCAACAATAAACCCAGCAAAGTCAGTACCATAATGCTCCACTTTGGCTTTTCTCGGTGGGCCTCGGGTAAAATATCGGCTGCCGAGAGGTACATCAAAAAGCCCGCAAATACAGCCAAGTAAACAGCCAGGAATGTTGCCGGCAGATGAACCAGAGAAGAAAGCAAAATGCCGATCACCGGGATAAATGATGAAACCCCCAGCAATAGGCCCAGGTGTTTGTCTTGTTTGTAAAGCTTACTCAGACTAACGAGGTTTAAGCCATCAGCAAACGAATGAGCTATAACTGCGATAGATACCGCTAGACCTACCGTAAAATTGATCTGGAAAGCAATTCCTATACTCAGGCCATCGAGTAAGCGATGCAAAATCAATGCGTACATAGAAAGTTTACCGACGTGGCTATGGGAATGGCTCTTATAATCTTCTTCATGAGAAGCGTGCATCACGAGTAGCTGCTCAGCAAAGTGAAACCCAATAAAGCCCAGGGCCAGTCCGAGCATTGGTAAAACTGCATTATCTCCCTGTTTTGTAAGTTCAAATACCTCGGGCAGTAAATCAAATGCTACCGTACCGAGCATTAGTCCAGCTACGAAACCGAGCAGATAATTAAGCTTATTACTTAGTTTTTGGGCAACAGCACCCCCTATTAAGGATGATAGAACTAGCAAAACGCTAGCTAATATTAGTGAGTAATTCATAAGGCGAACAAATTATAACCTATTTTACGCTTATTTTCTAGTCACATTATGGCCATAAACGCGTTATAATAGTCTGTATGCCAGAAGAAAAAAATAAGCCCCTCGCTAAGAATTCTAAAAAACACCAAGATAAGCCAGATTTTGTGTATGACCCAGAAAGTGATGAATTCGAACAGTCTCGTGAGGCACTGGCCATAGAGCTCGACCCAATGAAAAACAATCCTGATAACACCCTATTAGATACCAAGCTTCTCCAGAAGAAAGCTAAGAGAAAAAAAAGAATCATACGTACAATTATATTCACGCTACTTTTTTTGCTTTTGCTAGCTGGCGGATTTGCTACATACCTAGTCATTAAGGCTGGTAAAATCAGTACGAACCCCTTTAACCTCTCTAGCAAGCTGAAGGGAGAGGATGATGGGCGCGTCAATATTATGCTGCTAGGTGTCGGGGATCCAGGCCACGAAGGCGAAACCCTGGCTGACACCAATATGGTTGTTAGTATCGACACCAAGAACAACAGAGTTGCAATGATTAGTATACCGAGAGATACAAGGGTATACATACCCGGCGAGGGCTACGCAAAAATTAACAATGCCCATGCTATCGGCGAAACTAAAACGCCTCCCCAGGGCATCGAAATAGCCCAAAAAACTATCGAACAAACTCTGGATATTCCGATACATTATTATGTACGGGCCAACTTCTCGGGCCTAAAACAAGCCGTTGATGCTGTTGGCGGCATCGATATAGATGTTAAAGATGCCCTCTACGATCCAGAGTACCCCTGCGAAAAAAATGAGGGTCGGAGTTGTGGTTTCAAAATTAGTGCAGGCCAAACTCATATGGATGGTTCGACAGCACTAAAGTACGCACGATGCCGCAAGGGCAACTGTGGAGACGACTTTGGTCGAGCTTTGCGCCAGCAAGAAGTTCTGCAGGCTTTGCGTGCAAAAGCCACTAGCACAAAAACACTATCTGACCCCAAGAAGCTCAGCGGACTTATAGAGGCTGCGGCTAATAACATCAAGACAAATATGAGCCTTTCTGAGATGCAACGGGCTTATGAATTGAGCAAGAAAGTAACACCTGAAAATACTATCGATGCAGTTCTATCCTTAAAACCCAATGGCTTCCTAAAGTCCGATCCCTCTAGTAGCGACCTTCTGCCATCAGCTGGAAACTTTGATGAGATCAAAAAATTCGTCAAAGATATCTTTATATTTGGACCGATCTGGGCCGAGGATCCCAAGATAGTCCTTCAAAACGGCACCTCTGTGGTCGGTATCGCTGGGAAGCTAAATATTAAGCTGACCAATTCTGGTGTACCAATTGAAGTTATAGAAATCCAGAACTCTGATACCAGAGACCACACCACAAGCGAAATAATTGATTATACTGATGGCAAAATGCCCAATACCATTAAGTACCTTGAAGACTTGCTGGGAGTAAAGTCTACTCAATTAGATAAGTCCAAAAGGCCTCCGTCGGGCGAAGACATTACCGTTATTTTAGGCACCGACTATGCCGATAAAATTACCCAATACGGCACAGCTGACTAGCGAAGTTAACAAAATAATAGAATTTATTGTATAATCAGCTTAATTAATAAGGAGTTTTACAATGGATTTAGTGTATTCGCCATCTCGCAATTCAATGATATTAAGAAGCGCTGTCAATATCCTATTTGGGGCGGTTATTATTCTGTTCCCAGGCATTAGTTTACTGGTAGTGGCAGTTGCCTTTGCAGTCAATTTATTGGTACTAGGGATGTTTATGATATTTGAACCGACCATCGATACCCAGAATAAACATGCCGTCCTAACTGTTATGCTGGGTATTTTAACGGTCGGCGCAGGAGTCTATGTGCTGTCTCGACCACTAGCAGGAATCGCAGTACTAAGCCTACTCTTTGCCGCCTGGGCGCTACTTTATGGCATCATCGATCTTATGATCGGCTTGAGACTATCAGACGCAAAAAACAAAAGCAGCTGGGTATTTTTGTTGGCCGGGCTAATATCAATAATCTTTGCAGTCTACTTGGCGTTTAATCCACTCGAGGGTGGCCTGACGCTTCTTTGGATAGTGGGTATTTACTCGATTGCAATTGGTTTGGTGCTAGCCTTTGAAGTGGCCGCCAGTAACCGAGGTAAAAAGACTACTAAGGCTGTTCCCAAAGGCAAAAAATAATGGATCGAGCCGATGTTCAGACCAAGTCAGCCGGAACATTTAGCGACTACCTTTCTGGTATATTTGCCTGGATGTTCGCTGGGCTTTCTGCCAGTGGGCTTGTCGGATATTTAATCGCCAATAGCGGAGATAGCATTAAGGTGCTGTTTTTGAACCCAATATCGTTTTTTGTGCTAATTATCGCTCAGTTCGGGCTTGTAATATTCTTGAGTGCGCGCATCACCAAGCTATCCGCCAATGCAGCCCGTGCGTTGTTTATGGCCTACGCCGTTAGCGTCGGGGCGACACTATCGACGATATTCTTAGTGTATACATCGAGCTCCATAATGCGCGTCTTCTTTATTACTGGCAGTATGTTCTTGGTGATGGCAATCGTCGGATACCTGACAAAAGTCGATCTCAGCAAGTTTGGTGCTCTACTCATAATGGGCCTTGTTGGAATCATTATTGCGAGCGTTGTAAATATCTTTCTGGGCTCCGACTCCCTCCAAATGATAGTTTCGTATTTGGGTGTCGGTATTTTCTTGGGACTGACGGCCCATGATGTTCAGAAAATCAAAAAACTATACGCCGAATTCGGAAGCGCCGGAAACCTCGCAATCTTGGGTGCTCTTAGTTTGTACCTAGATTTTTTGAATCTTTTTCTTTTTTTGCTGAGAATATTCGGCGTAGGCAGAGATTAAAGTAATTGGCTAAAGCAAAAACTTGCATAATACATCAATAAAGCATTACAATTAAAGATATTAATTTAAGGAGGAGTCATTATGGAGATCGCAGTTTTACCATCGAAGAACGCAATATTAATAAGAGCAGCCCTGAATATAGGTCTTGGAGCCATACTATTGATTTGGCCCGGAATCACACTGTTGGTTTTGATCTATGCTTTTGCGCTGAATATACTACTAGTGGGGCTATCGACCCTTTTTGAGCCGTCTTACGACAAATCCAGCAAGGGTTCTGTGGTGCACGTCTTATTGGGCATCGTAGGGATTGTAGCTGGCATATACCTAGTCGCAAGACCAGAGCTAACAGCCGAAATAATTGCCCTACTTCTTGCTATGTGGGCCATAATTTTTGGTATCGTTGATATCTACCTTGGCTTCACAACCAAAGATGGTGGCGGCAACTTGCTATTTATCTTGGTAGGTGTAGTTTCAGTGATATTTGGTATCTACGTACTAAATAGCCCATTGCAGACAATTCTAGATCTTGTGTATGTAATTGGTATCTACTCTCTAATTGTTGGTGTAGTACTAGGTATCCTAGGCCTTGTCTTCTACCCAAAAACTAAGTCAAAATAATTTCTTATGGCTGATAGTTTAAAAACAAAAATAGCACATTCTGGCTGGAACAGACTAGTCTTAGTTATACTAACGACTACTCTTGTTCTGGTCAGTTTTGCTACTGTCTTAAGAGACAATTTCACTACCGGCGCAAAGAGTTATTTATTTTTAAAGGAATCGCAAGCTTTTGATAACATCTCACAAATTGCCAAAAATGAAATCAGCAATAACTTGCCTGATAACATTAAAAACAACTTTGTAAAACGGGCAATCATTGCAAAGATTACGGATATTATAATAACACCCGAAAATGTAGCAAAGGTTGCCGAGCCAGGCATTATAAGACTCTACACGGTAGCCGGCGAGGCTACAAAAATTGCCGAGAAAAAGATTGTATTCGAAACGGCCACCTTTAAGTCGCAGGCCAAAGAATACCTACCTGCGGTGGGGTTACCAAAAGGACTAGCCGATACTACCTCAGAATTTTTAGGCTCTATACCTGACACAATCACAATCCTAGATGTCGAAAATAACCCTAATTCGCCATTAGCAATACTAATAAAACTACAGACGGCTTTTAAGGCCATCTCTACCGTTACCAGTGCCCTGTGGTGGGCCGTGATAGCTAGCATCTTGGTTGTGTTGCTGCTAAATATTAAAAGCCTACGCAGGCTTCTCAAAACATACTATTTGGCTTTTGGTATTTCTGCCGCATTGGTGCTTGGGTTGTCGTATGGTGGTCCTGCAATCACATCTGCCTTACTGCCAGCATCCACGCCCACCAATGCCCTAGTCAATAACCTAGTCAATAACTTCTGCCTGATGACTCAAGGCTACGGCTGGATACTTTTAACAATTGCAGCTGCTACACTTGCCATTAGCTGGCTAACGAACACTACGAAAGCCAAGCAGCTCATCGCGACTGCCCAGCAAAAAACAGCGGCTCTTATAAAAAAGACTTTTTCTTAAACAGCAGTCCTATATACCTAAATCTGAGAAGCTGTCGATATAAAGATTAAGGTCGTCTAGAAGAGGCTGAATGCTTTCAGTAAAGCTGCTGTTCGCCTCGGTAGTGTATGTTTGCCCATTATTGAGCGTGATGCTAATGGTATAACTAGGGCCCCCAATTAGGGGTTTTTGAGCATCCTGCTTGTTGGCCATTATTTTATCAATAACTGAGTAAGTGTAAATGTCTTTTTGGATTGCACCAAACTTATCGGCCTGAAGGTTACAAGCTGTAGATGTGGCCTCGTTCGAGATAGTTTTGGTAACTGTAATACTACAGCTCGTGCTAGTTAGCTCAAAAACCGTAGTCTGCTGAAACTCTGGTGATACTGGGCCCGAGTTGGTGGTTATGGTAATAGACCGCAGTTTATGCGAGAAGCTGTTTTGGGTAATTAGTAATATCCCGACTAGTAGGGCGACGAATATAAGTATTCCGGCGATAAGTTTTTTGGCTGCTGAATAATTGTTTGGCATTGTTTTCTCCTTTTTTATATCATAGCACCTTTCAAAAATAGCAAAATAGTATATTTTTCTGTATTATTGTATTTATAAGGAGATACTATGAAGAAATTAAGTATTATAAACATATGCGTATCGCTATTATTTTTATCTATTGCCGTGATTGTACTAATCGACCTGCTGGGATTTCTTGACTCATCTGTGATAATTTCTCAGTACTGGCCTGTGCTATTGGTATTTATTGGACTATTTACGATATCCCCTTCTAGGGCCAAGGGTAATGGTTTTTCATTCGGCATGATGACTCTAGGCCTAATATTTATGCTTCGAAACCTAGGCGTATTCAATACGCAATCAGGTAAAGTGATGCTTGTAATACTGCTAGCCCTGTGCGGATTGGTAGTACTGATATTCGCAACTACTAAGAGTGCAGACAGCGCCAAGCAAGACAAAAAAGACCTATATTTTTAATCTTTAGTTACCGGTAGCCTGATAATTGTTCTTAGCCGTCCGGGCCTGGTACGAGTTGGATCACTCAGATATATGCTATGGAGCCTCAGGGCAGGCTTGAGGCCTTTTTTGTCTAAAAAAGCATATAATATGTCTTTAGCTTTTTGTTCATTTTTAATCGATCCTGTGTGCAGTACCTGTACGGAAGTTTTTTCTTGTAGCGACGCGATGTGCAGTTCGGCATGGCGTTCGCTTGCCTGAGTTTCTGGTATCTGAGACCGAGCAATGTTAACGATATTTTGGGTAATAAAGCCGGGTACCACAATAAAAGCCTCCCATAGAATATTATCTTTTTGGCCAGAATCAAGTTTGGCACCGTTTTTCATACTCCACATCACTTCAATCGCAGTGACATTAAAATCGATATAGCCCTCTGGGTAGATATTTTTTCTGGGTAAAAACTTAATTGCGTATGCCATTGAGTATAGTGCCGCAACAGAGTCTTTAAATCTAGGCCCCTGGGGGTCACCTTCGCCGTTAATTGCCAAAACTCTCATTAGTGGCACTTCAACTATAGTTGGCTTCTCTTTGCTAGCAACATACAGCTTAGGGTATATCTTGGCTATATCAAATTTTTCAGATTCCATAGTTTCTAATAGCAGTTGAATTCAGACTTTTGCTTTTCCTCTCTTGTGCAAATGATACTTGTTTAATTGTAGCAATAAGATCATTCAGATGGTAGATATTTGGATCTGAGCAGAAAATTTTTATAGCTTCATCTCTTCAAAAGCCCAGCTTAAAACACCTAGCATCTCCTGATAGTTACTATCACTGCCAGGGGAATAGAGATACAAAACATTGTCGACAACCTCAATATTTATTTCAAAATCTAAACCATATATTCTTTCCATAAAGTTTGGGGCCAACAGCTCAAAACTAGTTGCACGGTCAGGTTTAGCGGCCCAGACTGCAAACTTCTTATTAAAGGCATTGCTTTCGGTGTTTATTTTGGTTAGACCCTTTTGTTTTGGCTTAAACCGATACCAACTCTTCTCTGTTACCAAAATATCATCGTAGCGTTTGGGCAAAATCGCCTGTGCGATAGTCATAGCCTTGATGCCGGACTCCGCCCTGGGCTCGTAGCTATAGAACTCAACTACAATGCCTTTATAGTACCCTACTACATGATTGTTGATATCGGCCCGACCAAATCCTGCTGGTCCAAAAATGGCTCCTCTGGTTGGCATCATTAACCAACCAAAATCTGGATCATAGTAAAATCCGTTTGATTTGGCGAACCCTGCTATGCCGTTATCGTATTTCGTTGCGTCTGCGGTAGACTGGTCGATGCGATCTAGTACATAATCAGGTCCAGATTTATTAAAGTGCCATGTTTCTGAAAAAACCGAATTATCGACAAACAAGTCTTTGCCAGCCTTAGTATCAATAAGCCTATCTTTTGCTGATGCTACAAAGTATATAGCAAAGCCCAAATTGTAATTAGCTTGCTTCAATATGAATGTGCTGGATATATTGGTATCTTCCATTATGTTTTGGCGCTGGTAGTTTTTTAGTATATTCAGTTCTAGTGTCATTTTTTTGAAGTACTCATCTGATAAAATTTCTTTCATACCTTTAAGGTCAAATTCAGACCAATACTTCTGAAACTTCAAGAATGTATCTTTGGCAGCTGTAGCCAGCTTTTTTTCCTCTGGAGTAACGTTCTTGCTTGAAAAGGGATCAATAAATCCTTCCGGCTTAGCACCAACTGCAATATTTTGATCTACGTACTTTTTTGCTAAATATTTAAAAATCAAGAATATAGCAATAAATATCAAAACAAGCCAAAACATATTTGCGTCAAACTGATCCGAACCCGCAGAAGCTGCATAGTACCCACCAGCACTGCCGGTACCGCTCGAGAACCCTCCGCCGCCGCCTCCACCTCCCGAAGAAGACCCGCCTCCACCTCCTCTTGCTAGCGAATGAGTATTGTTATTAATTAGCTGATATTGGTTCATAGGCTTATTGTAGCAACATAAATACAGGCTGTGCTAGCTTCTGGCAATGTAGCGTGGTTCTTCGATGCACAAAAGCTCAACGGCAAACATTCAAATTGCGCTTATGAAGATACTCCTGGTGGTACTCTTCGGCCTTCCAGAAAGTACTTGCGGCGATGAGTTGGGTGGCAATCGGATCTTGATACTGATCGGTTTGCTCTAACTCTTTGATTTTTTTTTCTGCAGTAGCTTGCTGTTTTTGATCATGATAAAAAATAACGCTTCGATAGCTGTCGCCTATATCCGGCCCCTGCCTGTTCACCTGGGTGGGATCGTGATTTTCAAAAAAAACATCCAGAAGGTGCATATAGCTAATTTCTTTTGGATCAAATTCTATCTGTACTGTCTCAGCATGGCCGGTAGTATGAGTACAAACCTCTTCGTAGGTTGGGTTGTCAGTATGTCCGCCCTCGTAGCCGACCTTAGTATTGATAACCCCCGGGATTTTTCTGAATACTTCTTCGACACCCCAAAAACAACCTCCCCCAAAATCTGCAAGCTCGCTATTGATTTGTGTCTTCACCATAATTATATCCTTGTGATTATATTATTTAAAACTAACTCCACGGTGTTGTGGCGTATTTTTGAGCGATTACTTCCCAGACTTTAATATCCGAGCCACTGGGCTTACCGTAGCCATCCATGGCGGTCTGAACAATAACTTCGGCTACGCGTTCGGATGGCATGCCATGAAAATCTGTCATTTCGGTCGATGTCATCGTGGGGCTAACGGAATATATGTTTAGGCCGGGAGTTTCCAGAGCCAAAACCTCAGTAAAACCCCTGACACCATACTTGCTGGCGCAATAGACACTAAGATCGACCACTGGATGTGATGCCGAACCACTTGTGATGTTTATGATGGTGTCTTTAATATGTGGCAAAGCGTACTTAGTGAGCATAATTAATCCAATCAAATTGGTCTCTATCTGATCTAAAATATCTTCATCAGACTGTGATTCGAATTTCTTCCACCTAATGACGCCTGCGTTATTAACAAGGATGTCGACACCACCATACTTGAGATTAATTGTTTTGAGTGCCGAGCGAATACTGGCTGTACTCCTAACATCAAGGTTAATTAGCTCAACCGATTTGGCCCCATTTGCTAGGCATTCTTTTTGAGTCTTTTCAGCAGAGCTAATTTCGCCCAAAAAGGTTATAATAATATCACAGCCCTGCTTCGCAAAGGCAATGGCAGTTTCAGCACCTATGCCTCTGCTAGAACCTGTTATTAGCACGCTTTTACTATTAATACTTTGCATATACTCTATTATAAAGCATTACAATAATAAAATAGGAGACTTTGGTGGAAAAAAAAGAACTTCAAAAAAAACTCGATCCTATGACCTATCATGTCACTCAAGAACAAGGCACCGAACCTGCCTTTACAGGCAAATACTGGAATGAGCATTCTGATGGAAGCTACTATTGCTCGGTATGCGGACAAAAACTATTCGAAAGCGACACTAAGTTCGACAGCGGTACTGGTTGGCCGAGCTTCGATAAGGCTGTGCCCGGATCTGTTAAGTTGCATCAAGATGAACGCTACGGCATGAAGCGCACCGAAGTAAGTTGCTCTAAATGTGGAGCTCATTTAGGCCATATATTTGATGATGGCCCAAAGAACACTACTGGACAAAGGTTCTGTATTAACTCTTGCTCGCTTGATTTAAAGCTGAAAGGCAAAAAATAATCGCAGCACCAAAAAACAAGTTAGCACAATATCCGCTGCTGATGGCTAGCTTCTTAGTTGGGCTTTGTCTTGGAACCGCAATGATAGTAACGCCATCACTAATTAAACAAATAGGTGGCGTCTATATACCAACCAGCCTAATCCAAACCTGTGGATTGCTGGCCCTAGCGGTGGCGTTTTTTTCATTATCGTCGGTGCATCTAATAGATAGCTCTAGCGACAAGGTAGCAATCAAAAAATATTGCTACAAAAACTTACTGGCGTTTAATTTGGCCCTTACATTTGGGTTGGTATATGCGGCTATACTGGGCAACATCAGCTATTTTGGTTTTATCATACACGCTCCACTGTCTGTGGCCTTTGCATTGGCTATATATCGAACGAAGGCAGGCTAACCGGTGATTGCTGCATTGTAATCTATGCCCGTAGAACGTTAATTTTTCCAGTAGCTATGGGCATAGATGTTATTTAGAACTTCCTGGGCTGCGGTACCATCGAGAATATGCGGCTGATAATAATTTTCGATTTGAATCGGAGTAAAAGAGGCTTTGGTGAGCCTATTGCCAGCAAACTCAGTCAGCAGGACTACGCCCTGCTTAGTTTTAAGGGTCTGCTCTTGATCAAACACAAAGTTGCCCAGGCTATAGGCTATTAGCGTATCTTTGTACCACTCAATGCCCTGAACCCAATGCGGATGGCTAGCCACTACCATTGTAGCTCCGGCCTCTACTGCCCTGTGGGCAACTTGCCGCATTTGTTCGTTAGGGGTATGGACATACTCTTCGCTCCAGTGAAAAAAAGGTATCACCACATCTGCTTTTGTTTTAGCTGTTTTTATATCTATCTCCATCTGTGCGATACTGGCCTCATTAAATGGATACCAAGGTGCAATTTTTATAAAGGCATTGCCAGTGCTGCTTGGCCCTGCCTCAAAATTGCCAGGTATTGCGGTGTAGCCCAGAAATGCCACCTTGGTGCCTTTGATGTCGGCAATGTATGGTGCGTGCGCCTGGGCGGAGTTCTTGCCAGCACCAAAATAGCCTATGCCCCGGCTAGTGAGGCTAGCAAGCATTTGCTCGAAGGCTAGCACGCCACCATTCATACTATGGTTATTGGCCAGGCTCACAGCGTCGATGCCGGCATATGTCAGGCCATCGAGCGATTTGGTGGGCGAGGCGAAGCTCATGCCTTGCAGTGGGTAGGCGATGCCATCGGCGGCGGTCCATTCGGCATTGGCGATCGTATAATCGGCACCAGAAAGCAAATCTTTGACCTTTGTAAATGAGCTAGTGTAGTCGCCAAACTTAGCTTCTTGCTGATATACTGTCCGGCCAATTATGATATCGCCGGCGACTGTTAGGCTCCACGAAGTGGGGGCCTTTAGGGTTTGTTTTAGTTTTTCTTGAATAAGTGGTAATTTGTCACTAAGATCGGTTGATAATTTAATGTAGCTCGTCGGCTTCTGAGTCAGTTCGATAATTTGCGGTCCAACCAGAGCCATTGGGCTGCCAATTGGCTCGCTAAAGAGAGCTTGGTAGCCAGTTGAATTAGTGGTACCAACCACGATGTCGGCGTCGCTGCTGCTAGACTGCATAACATCATAATCTTTTGTACCTAACGAATCCCTTATAGCGTCTAGGTATATTGCGCTCTTGTCGGCAGCGATGACGGGGTCAACAAAAATACTCTTGCTGACTCGGAGTTTGGTGAGCTTCGGTCTATTTTGTAGGGCTACCCAGCTGCCCGTGAAAATAACAACTACTACTGAAGTAATGGTGGCTGCCAAAATCGCCGTCTTTGTTCTGGGTTTCATAGCTTTGCTTTGATTTGATCAATCAGATTGGCATTGTAATCATACAATGCAACCTTAAAGCCCAATTTGTCCGCCACCAAAATATAGGTTTCGATGTCATCTATAAATAAAACCTGATTTGATTGTAGATTCAGTTTTTTCAGGGGAATGGTAAAAAATTCTGGGGCTGTTTTACTAATGCCAATTTCAGCTGTGGTCTGAACGATATCAAAATACTGACCAATGCCCTTCTTATCGAGCCAGCTTTGTAAGTCCATTTCTGCGGCTGAGAGCACCGCAAACTTATATTTATCGTGATTAGCCTTCACGAAGTCCGCTACCTCTGTATTTAGTTGGCCATCCAAATTGATAACCCCAAAGAAATCAAAAAAGATGGCTTTTGTCATAGCTCTTCGAGCTCTTTTTGCCAGTTCGCCAAAAGTTCGAAGCTGCCCTGCCAAAACTCAGCCGAGCTCATATCGATTCCGACCGACTCCAGCACCTTTTTGGGATCTTCTGAACCTCCAGCACGCAATATATTCTCGATACTCGGTACAAAGCTCTCGCCCTCAGATTTGTACTTGGCATAGAGTGCCATACTCAGCAGCTCACCAAAATTATAGCTATAACAATAAAACGGCGTATGGATGATGTGCGGAATATAGGACCACTCGTAGCGGAACATATCATCGACCTCGACGCTGTCGCCAAACTGCTGCTTAAGGTTATCGAGCCACATTTGGCTTAAATCTTTTTGCTCGATGCCCTTTTGAAGCGCTTCGTGGGCCTGGATTTCGAACTTCACAATAAAGTTTTGGCGACAAATCGTGGCGTAGCTATCGGCCATTTTGTCGCTCAAAAGCTGCTTCTTAGTTTCGTTATCTTTGGTTTCAGACAAAATCTTTTCAAAAAGTATCATCTCGCCAAATGTCGAGGCTGTCTCGGCCAGCGGCAGAGTGGCGTGTTGGGCTGAAATTCCATGCCCATTGGCATAAATACTATGTACGCCATGACCTAGCTCGTGAGCCAAGGTGCTGACATCGCGCATTTTACCGGCGAAATTCAGTAGCACATATGGTGTAACCGACGGTGCTACCGTCATACAAAATGCGCCACCTCTTTTGGTGTCGGCAGGGTGCGAATCGATGTGGTTTTGAGCAATGATGGTTTTGGCATTATCGGCAAATGTCGGGCTAAAACTCCTAAAGGCTGCATCGACTAGCTCGATTGCATCTTGGTAACTATAGCTCGTGTTGGCCTCACCGATTGGTGCATACAAATCAAACCTCGTTAGTTGGGGCTTGCCTAGTTGCTTGGCCTTAAACTTAAAATAGCTTTGAAAAACTCCAACATTCTTGCTGCATACATCTATTAAGGTCGAGATGGTTTGGTCGTCGATGTGGTTGGCGGTATTGCGCATACTAATGGCGCTATCGAAGCCACGGGTTTTGGTTTCGTAGCCCCAGTCTTTGACTATCGCCTGATAAGCCACGAAGAACTTATCGATGTTTTTTTCGTACTGCTCGAAGCGGGCCTTAAAAGCCGCTTCGCGCTCAGCCGGATTAGCCGAGTAGGCATAGCTACTAATTTCGGCGTTATTGGTGATTTTTTGGCGCTTGCCGCCCTTGGGATTAAAGTCGAATTCAAACTCCGTCTCGATCATGTCGCGCAAGTCGGTAATAATCTGCGTGCCATTGGAATCCTTGGCTGTAATTATGTTTTCGGATTTCTCATCGAGGCTATAGCGTCCCATTAGCCGAGAATAATTATAAACATACTCTAAGTCTGGGTTGGCCGCAAAGAGCCGCTGGGCGTTGGTGTCGTCCAGGACATCCTTGCCGGCTACTTCCTTGCCTTTGAGCCAAAGGCTAATCGGCTGGATCTTTTCGCCAAAGTATATCTCCAGATCCTTAACCTGGTTTTTGAGCTTATTAGCCAAACTATCTTTTTGGTCGGCTGCTTCCATTAGAGCTGGGCGTGAGCCGAGCCGATGAATACCTTCTAGGCATATTTCGTGATGCTTAGTAAAGGCCACAAAATCCGAATCAGACATTTGCGGATTCATCTTGGCAAAATAATCGTCAAACTGCGTAATCTGCGTCTTGGTTGTAGCCATTAAGCTATCAAAATCTTTGAGCGTTACAATGTCGTCGAGGTTCCAGTTGTTGTTCATAGTTATATTTTACTGCATATAGTGCTATTTCGCCTACTGCTTAATGAAGCATTCATCGATTACGAATAGAGATTTGTAATTTTTAAGGACAGACTAATTAGTACAAGAAAAGCTAGCTATCACTATAATGAGTTTATTTACCAATCACCCTACCAAGCCGAGTGCCGGCGGCTTGCCACCAAGGCGCTGAGTAGCGTAGGCGGGGGTTATCGGTCTGTACTGCCCTAACAATTTTTTTAACAATTGAGCTATTGCTTTTTCTCTCAAATAAAGCGAACCTGGCTTCTTCTTTTTGCTTAATATTGTCTATTACTTTATTAAAATAAGAAGTTTTGTCCATCCAGCTGTATTTGCTAGCCATTACCTTTTGATTAAAGCCCGTGGCGTAGGTGCCGGGTTCGACCACGACAACATGGACATTTTTGGTTATCAACTTGAGCTCTTGACGCATAATATCGGCGGCGGCCGTGAGCGAGAATTTGGTCATACAATAAGCTCCCCAAAAAGCTATCGGCACACGCCCAGCCAACGAGCTAATAATTATAACTTTGCCCGAATCTTTTTTGATCATTTTTTTAAGAACAGACTGGGTTAGTTCTAGGGTACCAAAAACATTAGTTTCAAAGTTTTTTCTAACATTTGAGACTGGTATTTCGGCCAGTGAGCCTGATTCGCCAATAGCAGCATTGTTTATTAGCACGTCAATATCAAGACTCAGCGCTTTGTCTCTATCTTGTTGCTTGGTGATATCAAGTTTGAATATTTCAAACTCGATACCTTGTTGTGTAGCATAGGACTTTAGCTCGTCCACTGAGTCTTCTCTATGGACGGTGGCATATACAGTGTAGCCAAGCTTTGCGAGCGCTACTGCACTGTCTAGGCCAATGCCGCCGCGGCAGCCGGTTATTAATACTTTTTTCATTTTGCTCCTTTTGTGCTGCTAGCTTATTTACATCTTTCATTATAACCCCCAGCAGCTCTTGTTGTAACAAACATTGCCATGAAATAAAGCCCACGGCAGTGGGCGTCATTTCATGGCGGAGAGAGAGGGATTCGAACCCTCGATACGGTTGCCCGCATACTACCTTTCCAAGGTAGCGCACTCGGCCACTATGCGACCTCTCCATAGGGGGTAATTATACCAGATTATCTACTTAAGCTCTTTTTTTAGCTTCTCAACTAGTTCTACCGGGGTTGGGTTGATACCGTTTAAGATGCCTATATATGCCGAGACATAATCACCTAGTAATATCGTACTAAGGAGTTGGGCTATTTTGGTTTCGCCCTGGGCGCTTACTATAATCGGCTTGAAGCCATGATCAGATAATAGCCTAGCGGTGGTATCCATACGCTTGCGCATTTGCTCGGAGTCGAGCGACGATTGTAGCTGTACCGACACTACTTGTTTTTTTATAGGAAACATCCAGCCCTGAAACTCATTGTGATTGAGCTCGGGATAGGTATTATAAAAAGCCATTTGTTTGCCGTTTTCGTTGATATCAATCTTCCACTTGTAGGCGGCCGATCCGAGTACTGACCCGCCGTAAATGACGGCTATCTTGCCGGCCAGTTTTTCGGCTATTTGCATTGCGATATTATCGTTTGATTCGTTGTCGGGGCTCATCGAGAATTTTACATTGTCCAAGTAATCGGCAGTGTTAATAAGCTGCCCGCGCAAGTCGGTAGTGGCAACCAGGCGCATGTCTTCAAATAAACAAGCCAAGGCCTTGAGGCCGGCAAATACTGCCAGGCGGGGCTGAAAGCCTTCTGGCAAGGCCAGTATGGCGTGGTTTTTTTGTTTTGCTAGCTCAGCCAATTTGCCACCGGCTGTCATAGTTACGATACGGGCGTTTTGGCCCAGAGCTTGCTGGTAGCAGCTTAGGGCTTCTTCGGTGTTGCCAGAGTAGCTCGAAATAATTACTAGGCTATCGGGGCCGATGTAGTCGGGCAGGTTGTAGCCACGAACCATCTCGAAAGGCACCATCAGATTGTCATAAAGCCAGTTTTTGATGATATTGCCGGCCAGGGCCGAGCCGCCCATGCCAGCTAAAACGATGTTGCTAACTCCCACGCCGTCCTCGGCGGTAATATCTTGACGCATGGTATCGGCATAGTTACGACGGAGCTGATCGGGCTGGGCTCCGATGGTTTCGAATATTTTGCTTTTATCTAGTTGCTTAATTTTTGATGGGTCAATCATTTGCTGCTCCCTTACTTAAAGTCTATTGTACCACCATCAAACGAGTTGCTATTTATTTTTTATGCAGGAGATTGGTCATTTTATAAGTGCTTTCTGATATAAATTTAATAAATTATACAAATTAAAAGCATTAGGGCCCGAACAAATTGTTCGGGCCCCGGCGAGATTATACAGCGGCCAGCTGTGTTTTGGTTGGGTTGAGGTCTCTACCCCGGGCAGGAGGAGGATTCCCCTCGCCAACCAAAATTTAGACTTTCGGTGTCCGGGGGTGTCGACGAGCGGCACTACCCTTATTCTTCACTTTCTGCCGAGATTCTGGCGGCCGAAGGAGCTTTGCATCGTACTCACGACGCAATTCCTTAAGGCTGTGAGCCATAATCTTGAGTGAGTTAGGTACAACTAGTACCCAGCGCTCGACATCATGACCACAGCGGGCTACAAGAGCACGGTTCCAGTCTTTCTTCAACTGGGTATTAACCCAATCCCTAAAGGCTGGGTCGGCAAGGATTTTACTTACAACCTCGGCATTAGGCCTAGACTGCTCGATCTGGTCTAGCACCTTACGGTGCTCTTCCAGAAAAGAGGTCTTAATGACTTCGTGCTCCTCATTACTGGGATCGGGGTCACGAATGGCAGCAACTGCTGCTTTGAGTGCCTCGCTTCGGCCAATGGCCGACCACTGTGACTTGCCTTGAAGCCAGGCCGCTTGCGCCTCTATGAGACGTGTCAACGTCGTTATCGCAAAGTTTTGCGATTCGATGTCGGCTGAAGCTAAACTCAACTTCAATCGGTCGATGTATTCAGCCGTGCCTGGCTTTTTGGCCAAGGTCACAAGCCCGATATATTTATCCATCCAGACCAAAGCCTGAGCTGGACTATCGAAGAGCTGTTCTATTTCAAACAACTCGCGTACTTCGATTTCTGGGGACAATACATATGCCATAACAAGCCCCTTTCAGGGAATGTATTACCAAAAAGCTGATTTAGCTTTTTGGTCCGACGACCTAATATGTTTCTGGTCTTCGGAAAGCTAATACTTTTTATCTAGCTGGCGGCTCATTGCTGAGCTGAAAAGTATTAATTGTCCGAAGACCTTACATTGCCTTGTTTTCATGAATAGTTTTAGGTTATAAAACTAAACAATCAAATGTTTTGTCAAAAGTTCAATAAAGCTTCAACAGCTCTATTCGTGAGTAATTCTATCACATATAGTTGATTTTGTCAATACACCATAAGCACTATCTGCTTGGAGTATAAAACCCCCTGCCTGGCTGTTTGCCATCTGTCCTCTAGACGCCTTAGGCTAGTACTATTTTATCTTAATTCACTATTTAAGTACCGCTTTTGCTGCACCTACTCTGCCTTACGCCGACATCGAGCTCCAAGAAAGCAACAGACTAGCGGACTAATCTGCATTTAAGGATTGTTCGAAGACCTGAAGTGTTAGCAATCAGGTCAAGTTTATTCTTAAATCAGATTGCCTGGTAGTCTGAGGCGCTTATTGGAGTGAGCCACAGTCGGTTGGTTTTATATCACTTTTGGCAGCAAAAGTGATAGTTAATGATATTAATTAAAAAAACAATTATTAGCGCATTTGTACTCTGCCGAGTTACATCATTCCGCCCATACCACCCATATCTGGCATGGCAGGAGCTTGTGGAGCGTTTTTCTCGGGCAAATCAACCACCGCAGCTTCGGTAGTTAGTAGCATTGAAGCCGCACTTGTAGAGTTAATTAACGCACTCTTGGTAACCTTGACTGGGTCAATAATGCCGCGAGCCAGCATGTCGGCTTTTTCGTTTTTGGCAAAATCCCAACCGGTTTTGTTGTCATTGGCCTTAATTATGGTCTCTAAAATTACGGCAATATCTGTAATACCAGCATTGGCTGCTATCTGTCGAATTGGCGCCTCGAGAGCTTTACGCACAATCAAAACACCAATCATCTCTTCGTCGTCTAGTTTCAGTGTATCAAGAGCTTTACGTGCCTTAATGAGCGCTGCTCCACCACCGGCAACGATACCTTCTGCAACTGCGGCCTTGGTTGAGTTTATGGCATCCTCGATGCGAGCTTTCTTTTCTTTGAGCTCGACCTCGGTGGCGGCTCCTACTTTAATGACAGCTACACCACTTTCGAGCTTGGCCACTCTCTCCTGCAGCTTCTCGATCTCGTACTCGGAGCTGCTTTCCTTGATTTGGTTACGAATTAGCTTAACCCGCTCTTTAAGGGCCGATTGGCTTCCCTTGCCTTCAACAATCGTGGTGTTGTCTTTATCAGCAATTACCTTGCGTGCCTCACCGAGCATCTCTACAGATGCGTCCTCGAGCTTTAGGCCGATTTCTTCGGTAATAACCTGCCCGCCTGTTAGTACAGCGATATCCTGAAGCATTTCTTTGCGGCGATCCCCGAATGCCGGAGCCTTGATAGCTAAGGTGTTGAAAGTTCCGCGCAGCTTATTGAGCACCAGAGTCGTGAGAGCCTCGCCCTCGACCTCTTCAGCAATAATGACCAAGTCTTTTTTGCCTTCTGCGGCTAGTTTTTCGAGAAGCGGCAGTAGCTCACTTACGGCGCTGATTTTTTTGTCAGTAATCAAGATGGGGGCATTTTCCATAACAGCCTCCATGCGAGCTGCATCGGTAATCATATAGGGGCTAACATAGCCCTTATCGAACTGCATGCCTTCGACAACTTCTTTGTCTAGACCGAGAGTCTGGCCTTCTTCGACGGTTACAATACCATCTTCGCCAATTACTTCCATAACTTCAGCAATAAGCTTACCAACCTCTGGGTCGTCGGCCGAAATACTAGCTACATTGGCTATTTCGGTGCTAGCCTTGACGGGCTTAGCAATTTTATCGAGCTCGGCAGATACAGCCGCGGAGGCTTTTTCGATACCTCGCTTGATTGCCATTGGGTTGGCTCCTGCTGCAACATTTTTGACACCCTCTTCGACAATTGCCTGAGTGAGTACGGTGGCAGTGGTAGTGCCGTCGCCCGCTAGGTCGTTAGTTTTACTAGCAACTTCTTTGACTATCTGGGCACCCATATTCTCGTACGGATCCTCGAGTTCGATTTCTTTAGCGATGGTTACTCCATCATTAGTTATGTTAGGACTACCGTACTTTTTTTCGAGTACTACATTACGCCCTTTTGGCCCCAACGTTACCTTTACTGTATCGGCTAGTTTATCGACACCAGCCTTGAGTCTTTTACGAGCTTCTTCACTTGAAATTATATCTTTTGCCATCTAATTTTTTGCACTCCTTATTTAACCACCGCGAGGATGTCTTCCTCTTTGGCGATCATGTATTCTTTATTATCTACCTTAACATCGTCAGGCCCGTAGCTCTTATACAAAACCACATCGCCTTCCTGAACTTCCTTAACTGCCTTGCCGACTGCCAATACCTTGGCCATCTTAGGCTTCTCCTGAGCACTGTCGGGCAAAATAATCCCGCTCTTGGTGCGCTCCTCTTGTTCTAGCTGCTCCAGTACTACCCTGTCGTCTAATGGCTGAATTTTCACTTTTTTCCTCCTTATTAATAATTTAAGTTGGTATCGTATTTAAGCATTAGCACTCTAGTGTGTGGAGTGCTAATTAGTATCTAATATACATCTGTTGGAAGCCAGATGTCAAGCCTGCTAGAGCGCCAAGGGTGCTTTAGGAAGAGCACATTCCAATCTGTAAAAGTGTGCCCTATTCACACACAAGCACTCATTGGTAGCGAGTGCTAATAATTCGAACGAATGGTTTGCCACTTTTCGGCTATTTGGGCCGATGTGCCTTTGTGATGAAGGTTGATAATGTCTGGCCTGACTCTTATAAATGCATCTGGGTGGTGAGTTTTGGGCTGGCTGGCAGTATGGCTCAGGTGGCGTCTGTAGCCAATATCGTCGAGCCTATCTAATAGCTTGATGCCCGAACCATGGATTCGGATTGAAGTCTTGGGCCAGATGTAGTTAGGTAGTTGAGACTGTAAGTAGGGGTCATTTTTTAATATACTGTACCAAGTATCGGCCCCATAGACGGGGATGCCAGTAATCATTCGGGGTGCTAAATCGGGATTATTAACCTTCATCATATCTTTTTCGAGTTTTACGCCCTTGGTTGTCATGAACATCCCAAGGCTGAAGCGGCCGGCCGATACCTGCTGGTCTTCGAGTTGTTTAATAAGCCTCAAAAAATACATCAAAAAGCCTTTGGTCAAAAAAATTCGGTTCGGTGATGTAACTATAAAAAGGTCAATATCGCTATCTTTATGGACATTACCATAAGCCACGCTATTGATGACGACAATCGACTTAACAGCTGGCAAAAGTCTCATTAGCAGACTCCAGCGCTGGGCTTTTTTGATTAATGCGGCCCTTCGGGCTCGTGGTATTTTTTGGCTAGTATATTTATGGCCCTTAAGACCAAACAAATTATCAATACACTGCACCTTGCCTTGGCGAATTAGGCTACGCAACTGTTTTTTTACAACCAAATGCCCAGTTCTGATTGGCAGATAAGAATAGAGTGTATCGAAATCGATTCGAATATTCATTACGGCAAAATACGCCAGCAGGTCTATTATGGATCTACTAACCTCTTTTTCTTTGAGTTGGGCACGGGCAATACTCATATCATAAGATTATATATCAAAAAATTAGAGACCTTCATAGAATACATTAAAGTATTCTTCTGAAAGTCTCTTAGGTGTTGTGGTGTGGCGTGCCGGGCCCGTCTTGGTTAGTTGCATCTCGATAGGTATCTATCGGTTGCACTGCCTCCTGGCGGAGAGGACGCCCCAAGAGGAGCCCGGCACAAATTCGGTGACTATGGTACGTCGTTGGACCTTAGTTACCGATAAAAATGACGTCCAGCAATTTTTTGATTTCAGCAACTACTTGCAAGTGATATTAGCAAATAGTCGGATTTCGATTGCTGGCCGTCAAGCCTAGGTCTAAAGCAAAAAGACCAATGATTGTTGCTTTTGGAGCTTATAAAAGCCTCAAACCGTATCTAATATTATTACTGAGACTATTGAGAGTCAATAGATTTTTGGATAATTTTTGAAATTACTTCAAGATTTTGCTTGAGGATCTCTGGATTTTTGGCTTCGACATTAAGACGCAGCAGCGGTTCGGTGTTGCTGGGCCGGAGGTTAAACCACCAGTCTGGGTAGCTAATAGTAGTGCCGTCTAGGCTGTCGATCTTGCCATCATGATATTTCTCGCTGACTAAAGTAATAGTTTTGGCTTTATCGGAAATGTCGAAGTTGATTTCGCCCGAATCAACATACTTTTGCCTCAATGGCTTGCACAGCTCCGATAGTTTTTTGCCGGACTGAGAAATAATGTCTAGGACACACAATGCAGCAATTACGCCGCTATCGGCATTATAGTTGTCCTGGAAGTAAAAATGGCCCGAATGCTCGCAGGCAAAGACGGCGCCGGATCGGCGCATATCTGCCTTAATAAAGCTATGGCCAACCTTGGTCCGAATAGACTTGCCACCAGCAGCAGCAATTGTCTCTGGTACCATTCTGGAGGTAATGGCATTGTACAAAATAGTCGCGCCAGGACTGAGCTTCAAAAAGTGTTCACTTAGTAGTGCACCCAAAACACTACCACTCACTACTTCTCCGTTTTCATCGACCATAAATGCTCTATCGCCATCGCCGTCAAAGGCAATGCCACAATCTAGCTGATTAGCCTTGACTAGCTCAATCAAATCTTTGAGGTTCTCAAAAACAAGCGGATTGGCGGGGTGATTCGGAAAAGTTCCGTCCAGCTCCAGATACAATCCGCTAATTTTTAGTTTAGTGAGCTTTTCGAGCTCTGGCACTATGATTCCCCCCATACCATTACCAGCATCAATGCCGACCTTGAGAGCAGTCAAGTTTGGAGCAAATGTCAGCGCATGCTTAACCCAGCCCTCGAGGATATCAATCGATCTTACCGACCCATTAGCCATTGAGGGCTTATAGGCATCACCAACTATGGTTTGCTTGATTACATTTAGGCCGGTATCTTCACCAATTGGAGCAACCCCCATGGCTGTTAGTTTTATTCCATTATACTCGCCAGGGTTGTGGCTAGCCGTAACCATCGCACCACCAGCAAAATCATACTGCCCTACGGCATAGTACATCATGTCTGAGGTAATTTGACCAAGATCAACAACGTCCCTACCCTGCTCTGTAAGCCCTGCTGTTAATGCAGTAGCTAGCTCGCTGGAGTCTGGCCTCATATCGCGCCCTACCGCGATCTCTCCGGTAGGCAAGAAGTCTGCCAGGGCCCGTCCGACAGCTCTTGCGACATCTGGAGTCAGCTCAGAGGGAACTTTGCCACGTATATCATAGGCTTTGAATATCGATTCGTTAAATTTCATAATTCAAATTATAGCAAGATTAATAAAATAAATTCTTTTTAATTGTAATTTCTTTTTTGACGGCAAGTCTTTCGCCAAATTTTTGCCACTGCCGGTACTTCGTTGGGCTAATTGGCCAATCGTAAACGCCGACATACTCTGTAACCTCAGAGTTAAAGCCAGTTTTAAACTGCACTAGTCCATTAAGAGGGTGATTTTTGTCGTCTAGGCTCTTTTTAGGTGGTGCTCCCCCCAGGTCGTACTCGGCAACCCCTCGTGCCTTGAGCCACCTCATAATCTCCCACTGCATAGTATAAGGTGCCATCAAATTTTTATGCTCTCGGCTCGAGCCGCCGTCTTTGTAGAGTGCTTTTTTGCCCTGCAGAGTAACAAAAGCGCCGCTCAGAACTTCGTTTTCGAGGTAAGCAAAAAATAGTTGCCCCTGCCCCGCTTTGGTGTGATATTCCCAAAAAGAGCGAGCATAGGCCTGCGAGCGCATGAAAAAGCCATTGCGAGACTGGGTTTGCAATAGCAATTCGTACATTATTTTGATATTTTCTGGAGTCAGATCGACCGGCTTAACTACTACTCCCTTTCGTGCTGAGAGCCTGATGTTATAACGAGTTTTTTGCTTAAACCCAGACATTATTTCATCTTCCGAAGCAGACAAATCAACAATAATAGTAGATTTGTTGAGCTGCAGGTCAAATAAAGCCTTATTTAGGCTGAGCGCTAGCAATTGCTTGCTATGCGAATCAGTAAGTATAATATTGGGTTCAAACTTAACCAAAAAAGCCGACTTTAGCTCGGGCTTAATGGCTGTCATAATATCTTTGATTTGGCTAATAGTGGCCACCGACGGGCCCCTGGGGGCGTACCATATTTCGCCAAAATATGGCAGCTTGCGCACCAAAAACAATACGGCAATCCTGGTGCCTGGGCTTTCAAAGACATAATACCTTGCACCCCAGCCAAAACTACTCTTTAGGTTGGCATAGGCACTGCCCTGCATTGTCTCGTCTGGCCACGGATTGGCCGATACAAGCGTGCTCCAATTTTTGATTTCTTCTGGCGTGGCTTTACGCGCGGTCATTTTTTGTTGAACCTCTTGGCAAGTCTATAAAAACTATATTTGGGCTTGTTTATAGGCAAGTCCCAGGTGCCAGAACCTTCAATAATTTCTCCGCCAAATCGCGATTTGAAGCGAGTGTGCCCGATCCATGGGTGGCTGTCCCAGTCGAGTGGCACAACCCCACCGTAATCAAAGCGTTTCAGGCCAGTAGTCTTGGCGTTTTCGATAAGCCACCATAATAGTACGGTAGCACCTCTGGTGGTGCGGTTCAGTTCGTCATCGGTAGCGGCGTAGGCGTAGTAGCGAGTTTTGCCCCAATCAATACAAAGCGCGCTGGCGATATACTGGTCTTTGGTACGAGCGAAGTATAGTTTGCAGGCTCCTGTTGGTATCAAAGCCGATAGCAAATGTTCGTAGTAGCTGTCTGGGTGATTACGAATGCCCTGTCGCTGAGCAGTAATAGCCTGCATTTTCAAAAAAATATTTAAATCGGCGGGGTTTTCGCTTATCTCAAATTCTATGCCGCGCTTTTTGGCGCTATTGATATAGCTGCGTGCGCTCTGCGATACGCCCATCCAGAGCTCATCAGGGCTTTTGTCGATGTCTAGCACCATTCGGTACTTGGGCTGCATGTCTGGTCTTGGCACTAGACCCATAGCCTTAAGCTTGCTAGAGCTAAAATTTTTGATTATATCTATTCGCACAAATACCACACCAGCTGCTTCGGCGTGATGTTTAATAGAAGCTAGGGATTTTTTTAGAGCCGCCTCGTCACGAGCAGTGGGGCCATAGGCAACGTACAGATAGCTAATTTTAAGTGCACTTTTCCTGATTGCACCCATCCAGAGCCAGCCATCGCCTTGGTCCTGAAACACTTCCCGCCCCTGTGCCTGCTGAAATTTAAGCCATAATGAGGACTGGTACAGGTGGCCGTCGAGCTGGCTTAGACTCTGGTCCCAATTTTGTTGGCTGGTTTTTTTCATAGTCTTTATTATAACAAGCATATTTGCCTATGTCTTGGCGTGTTATACAATGACAGCTATGAATATACTTGCAATCGAATCTAGTTGTGACGAAACCGCGGCGGCGGTAGTCTGCGATGGCCACAGAGTACTATCTAATATCATTGCATCCCAAGTCGAGATCCACGCTCGTTATGGTGGCGTCGTGCCAGAAGTAGCAGCCCGATCGCATATTGAGGTAATTATTGCTGTTATCGAAAAGTCGCTATCTGACTCCGAGCTGAGCTGGGACGATATCGATGCTATCGCTGTCACCAAAGGGCCGGGCCTGATTGGATCGCTCCTAATAGGTGTAATGACAGCAAAGACGCTGGCCCTGGTGAAGCAAAAACCGCTGATAGCGGTCAATCATATTTGGGCGCACGCCTTTGCAAGCTTTCTGGATGCTACCAAGCCGCAGTTTCCGATGCTAGCCCTGACGGTATCTGGTGGGCACAGCGCTCTATCGCTATACCACGAAGACCTTTCGCGTGAAGTGGTCGGTGAGACCCTCGACGACGCCGCTGGTGAGGCTTTCGACAAAGTGGCTAAATTGCTTGGCCTTAGTTATCCGGGCGGTCCAGCAATCTCTAAAGCAGCCCTAGGGGGCAACCCTGACGCCTACAAGTTTCCGATAGCCAATTTGGGCAAAGCTAGCTTTGACTTTAGCTTTTCGGGCCTCAAGACAGCTGTCTTAAGACAGGTACAACAGATTACTGGCGTCAATCCTGGCGCGCTCGATAGCGTCAAGAGCTACCAGCTAGATCCGCAGATAGTCGCCGACCTGGCAGCTTCATTTCAGAAGGCGGCAATTGATGCGCTGATCAAACAAACCCACAAGGCCTATTTGCAATACCAGCCCAAAGCCTTAGTGGTGGGTGGTGGTGTTGCCGCCAATACTTACTTGCGTGAAAAACTTCTCGAAATAATCCCTGAGGCAATTTTTGTGCCGCCAGTACTTTGCACCGACAACGCTGCCATGATTGGTGCCCTGGCCTACCAAAAATATCAAAAGGGCCAAATTACTGACCCTTTTGAACTCACAGCCGATTCAAGCTTAGAAGCTATTTAAGAGATTCGAGCTGAGCTATAAACTTATCGTAATCGGCAAGTTTTTCATTGGCAGCCTTGATGCCGTCACCAATTGCAGCCATATCTTCATTGTAATCATCAGTATATTTTTTCTTGTCTTTTTCCATAGCTTCAATGCTGGCTTGAATTTTGCCTCTTTCTTCATTGAGTACATCAACTCTCTTGAGTAGGTCATTTTTGACTGCTTCAATAGTAGTGTCTCCGGAGGCTGGTGCTGCGTCTTTGTTTTCCACTTTCGGCTTGTCAGCTTTAGTTTCAGAAGAGCTGGCGGCTGTGTCTGATTCGGTGTCATCTGTATCGTCAGTCGTATCACTCTCGCTATTTTCGGCCATGTCGTCGCTGCTCTCGCCACTGTCGTCGCTAGCTTCAATTGTGTAAGGACTAATTGTACCGGTATTAATGACATCATCACTATCTTCTTCTTTGACCATCGGTGCAATCAGTGGAGTAGCTTCTGGAACACTAACGATTTTATTGTCACCAGTTGACTCATCGATAGGATCAGATAGTGTGTCGATAGAGTCGGGTGTTTCGCCGCCCATGACATTAATTTTAACCGGCTCAATTTCGTGAGGTGTTTCTGTAGAAGGGATTTCAGGGGTTGTTTCGCCAGGAGTTATCTTGACCAATCCGCTGGAGTCTGAAGAATTTCTTGAGCTTGTGTCGGCAATGTCAAAAGTGTCGGTGTTCGTTGCAGGTTTATCAATCAGTGCTTCGGCAGCAGTGTAGGCTGCGTCAGGCGAGACTTTGCCGGGCATTACATTGCTAGCTGGCATCGCAAAAGCTTCGGCACCAGTCTCTGTGGTGGGCGAAGCTTGAACGTCTGAAGAACTAACAGGAATACTGGTCGACTCGTTAGTTGGACGCTCCATTAGTGCAGTACTGCTGCCTTCGGCCACTGGGGCGTAATTGTCCCATTCTTCATCGATCTCTAGTGGGCTATAAATATCTTTCATGGTAGTTCTTTCTTCGCCTTTCTTAATAAATTATATAATACAAGTTATGTATATTTTAGATGACAACATCTAGTTGTGTCAAACTTCTTGGCTCTCGCCAGATTAAGCTTACGGATGCTATAATAATCGCTATGGAATCATCTTCAAATAACGAACTCGGCAAGGTCTACGAACCAGCCATAAATGAGGCCAAAATATCTAAAATCTGGGAGGACGCTGATGCTTTCAAGCCCGCTGGCGACCCCAGTAAAGAGCCTTTTAGCATTATTATGCCACCGCCCAATGCCAATGGCACCTTACATGCAGGCCACCTGATGTACACCATCGAGGATATTGCCATCAGACAAGCTCGCATGCAGGGGCGGCCCACTCTGTGGCTACCAGGTACCGACCATGCCGGTATCGAAACCCAATATGTTTACGAAAAAGAGCTGGCCAAACAAGGCCAAAGCAGGTTTGATCTGGGTCCAGAAGAGTTTTACAAGCAAGTTATGGACTTCACTAAAAAGCATCAGGCCAGTGCCCTATCGGGATTTAAATCGATGGGTTTCTCGGCCGACTGGAGCAAGCTAAAATTTACTCTCGATGAAGATATTATCGATGTCGTCTATGATGTGTTTATTAGTCTCCACAGTGATGGCCATGTCTATAGGGGTAACCGGATTGTCAATTGGTGCCCGCGCTGTCAGGCTGCCTTCCCCGATATCGAAACAGAGCACATCGACCGTGACGACGCCATGTACACCCTCGATTATGGCACGGTCCAGATAGCCACTACCAGGCCCGAAACTATCTTTGCCGATTCGGCGGTTGCCGTTAACCCCAAAGACCGCAACTACGAGCTGCTGGTTGGTAAAACCGCCACAATTCCGCTCGTCGACAGGGCCATACCAATAATCGCCGACAGCTACGTCGACCCCAAGGCCGGCACCGGCGCGCTGAAGGTTACGCCCGCTCACGACAAAAACGATTACGAAATCGGCCAGCGCCATAGCTTGCCAGAAATTAGTGTCGTCGATGAAGAAGGCAAAATGATCAATGTGCCTCAGGAGTTTGCTGGCCTCGAAGTGCTCGAAGCCCGCAAGGCAGTAGTAAAAGCGCTGGATTCAGCAGGCAAGCTGGTATCGACCGAGCCGTTGACCCACTCAATTGCGATCCATGACAGATGCAGCACGCCGATTGAGCTAATTATATCGGAGCAGTGGTTTTTGCGTGTCAAGGAGCTCAACCAGCCCGTCATTGATGCCATCGAAAAAGACGAAGTGACCTTCTACCCTACCCGCTACAAGCGTAATGCCCTCAACTGGCTCAACCAAGAACACGACTGGTGTATATCTCGCCCCGGCTGGTGGGGTATTCGGATTCCGGTTTATTACAAAGTCAGCAACGACCCCAATAAAGATGCCTATCTGATCGCCAAGACCGAGGCCGAAGCCATAGCGTACTACGGAGCTGGCAACTACCGCGCCGAGACAGACACCTTTGACACCTGGTTTTCAAGCAGTCAATGGCCCTACGCAACCCTAATGACAAGTGGAAAAGGCGATTTCGAGCAATTCTACCCCACAACCCTAATGGCAACGGCCCACGAAATATTACACAAGTGGGTAACTCGCATGATCATGTTTGGGCTCTATACCACTAAGCAAGTGCCCTTCAAAAATGTTTATCTATGGGGCACCGTAACAGATGAGAAAGGCCAAAAACTTTCTAAATCTAAGGGCAACTATGAGGACCCTATGGCAATTACCGCCGAGTACGGCACCGACGCCCTCAGAATGGCACTCTCGATTGGTATTACAGCCGGAAACAATGGCGCCATCTATAACGAAAAAATCCAAGGCTATCGTAACTTTTGCAATAAGCTCTGGAACGTTGCCCGTTTCGTGCTGGCCAAGGTACCACCAGACACCGAGCCCAGTAAAGCCGAGCTGCTCTCCCCTGCCGACCACTGGGTGATAAACAAAATAAATTCGGCCATCAAATCTGTTACCCACGATATCGAAAGCTATCATTTCTCGGAGGCCGGCCAAACCATCTATTCCCTGCTATGGAACGATATTGCTGATAAATACATCGAGTACTCCAAGCAATCCCCCAATTATGCCCTGCTAGCCTACAGCCTCGATACAATTTTGCGCCTAGCACACCCCTTTGCTCCATTTATTACCGAAACTATCTGGCAAAGCACCATGTGGACAAACTCTAACCTTATAAGCGAACACTGGCCGAACATTATCCACAAACCGTCCACAGAGCAAGCCGAGCAATTTGAGATAGAAATCATCAAGGTTGTCAGCGCAGGCCAGCAAGATGCCAACAAGGTCGAAGCCTTAAAGCTACGCAGGGAACTGGCAGCAAAAGAGAATCAGCTAAAGCTGGCGACCGCCAAGCTCAACAATAGCAGCTTTATAGCCAACGCACCGAGTGCCATAGTAAAGGCCGAAAAAGCCAGATCTAAGCAGGCCGAACAGTCGATAAAAGATTTAGAGGTAGAAATTGAAAAACTTGAATCATCATAATTCTTTCTCGTTTCGTCTGATTGCTACGGCAATAATACTAACTTTGGGCTTGTATCTAGCTATTAGTATTCCGACCATCAAAAGCTGGCGCGACAATCAAATCGACAAGCTCTTGAGTGAAGCAAACAAAACAAGCAGCCCGGCAACTAAACAGGCCTTATTGGCTCAGGCCGGACTAATTGGTATCGACGACCCAATTGCCACAGGAGCCCTAGCTAACAATCTTTGGCAGACGGGGAACTACTTAGGAGCAATAAAGACCTACGAGCAGAGCTGGCTACGCATCGATAAAGCCTACCTTGGGGGGCTGGCCTTGAGGGCCGATCAGCCAGAGCTAGCCAGGCGATTATTTACCGAATCCAACCAAGCAGGGGAGAGCTCAGAGGCTCTGGCAGGGCTGGCAGTTGTCGAGTACATCTCCGGCAATACTCAAAAGGGATGTGACTACGCCGAGAGGTCTCAAAAGCTTAATTTGAGCAGTCCTGCGTCCGAGAGAGTCAATGCCATTTGCCTGATTTTGCAAAAAAAATCTAGCCTAACTCAAAGACAACAGACATATCTTTTACTAGATGCCCATATGTTCCGCCTAGCGCTCGAAAGGCTCGAAGCTATAAACCCCAAGGCCAACGACGACTGGGAGTCGATTGCCAAAATATATGCCAACTCAGGACGGCTAGACAAAGCTATAGCTGCTACCAATGGTGGCCTAGGCCAAAGCCCTAGCAACCAAACCTTGCTAGAGCTCAAGGTGCAGTATCTGTTAGCGCAGGGAAGAGACGCCGAGGCCAAGCCGCTCCAGACCCAACTCAACGAGATGAAGTTCGGCAAATTTCAGCTCCAATAATCTTTCACATCGAACAGAATTGCTTTCACAAAACAAAAATAAAGTTTGCTTTATGTTCGTTTTTATTGCTTAATTATTTACAGCTACCGGGACAGTGATTATTGACAGAAGCTAGTTATAGTTTCTTAATATAATCCCATTTCACTCAGGGGACCAGGGTCTGGAAAAAAATCCGTTTTTGCCCTATAATGACACGGTAACTTTTTAGCACCTTACAAACGTTCTGGGCAGCAGACACCGCCATAATTGTCCAGAATTAATGAAGCTACCGAAGATCAAAAAGATGCTTACGATTTAGAAAGTAACTATGGCTACAGTTGACGCGGAGAGGTACCCAAGTGGCTGAAGGGGCTGGTTTGCTAAACCGGTAGGGGGGCGTATGCTCCCGCGAGGGTTCGAATCCCTCCCTCTCCGCCAGTAGTTTTGCTAAAGTTATTATCCAAGCTATCTATGATTTGTCTGTTGCTCTTAACCAATAATTAATCCGAATGAACCGACAGGTGAATGTTTAATTATTGAAAGGAGCAATACAGCGCCAACTGGTGGTAGGCTATTTATAGACTACCTGAAGTCTAAGCTGTAGTTGCGACGAAGGAGAGGTGCCCGAGTGGTTGAAGGGAACAGTCTTGAAAACTGTCAGGCTGGCAACGGTCTCGAGGGTTCGAATCCCTCCCTCTCCGCCAGGAGAGTGATGGTCATGTCAAAAAGACATGGCCATTTCTCTTCTTGATGAGAAAGGATTCGAACCTCAGGTTCGTGAGCAAGCTCTGCACACAAAAGCTTGCTTTGAGTACAGAGCGAAGCGATTTAGCCAAAGCGTCATCCCTCCCTCTCCGCCATTAAAAACGGCCTGCACCTTAGTGGGTCTTTTTTAATGGCGAGAATAGCCTGAAGGTATATTATGGCTGTCATTTGTCGTAAATGACCGCAGGTATTGGACACACGGTGCGTTGTGAGGCATAATAATTCATAAGAACTATGGAACCAAAAGATCAAGCAAACAATACGCCAGACGCAGGCTTTAGGCCGGCAGAGAACCCTTTTGCCAATCAGCCAGCCCAAGACCCGCCGTCAATGCCCACAGCACCAACTCCTGTAATCAATCCGCTCCCTAGCCAAGCGGGTCAGCAGCCAACCCCCGCCATGAATATACCAACCGAAAATCTCATCCAAGCCCCAGCTCTAGATGCAAGCAGAGCACCAGTCTCCGATAAGTCTAATTTAGTCGGGGTACGGGCTGATGAAAAACGAGAATCTGACGGCGATATACCTGAATTAAAAACTCCAGAAGAAACCCTTTATGAGTGGCAGGCGCCAGAGTTTGTTTATACCCACAAACCCGCAGGCTGGTACGCCGCAGTATTTGCGTTTTTCGGAGCCCTTATGGTTCTGGCTTTATTATTTGTTGGTAGCGAAATTCAAAAATGGACAACGATAGGGCTGTTGGCTGTGATGTCGGTAGCAATTAGTATTTGGGCTAACCGTAAGCCCGCTGTTCTTCAATATCGAATAACTACCTACGGCCTAGAAGTTGGCAAAAGAAAACACTTATTTGACGACTTCCGAGCTTTCTATGAGTACATGGACTACAACCAGCCAAGCATTGATCTCGTACCAGGCAAACGCTTCGGTACTCTCGTAAGCCTTCCGCTTGCCACAAACGAAGCCGACCAAATCGAAGAGACCATCTCGCATATGATACCAAAAATAGAGCATAACGAGGATATAATCGACAAGTTATTTAGACGCATGCGTTTTTAGCTTTACCGAAAAGGAGTTATCAGGTACAATACCTACGTTCGAGCGCCCGTAGCTCAGCTGGATAGAGCGTTGGCTTGCGGAGCCAAAGGTCGCAGGTTCGAATCCCGCCGGGCGCACCATAGGCTGTGATTTAGCTTAACAAAGCTAATACACAGCCTATTTTTATTACTATTTTTACTAGTATCAGATGGGTAGCAATATAGCCATGCTGCTTCAAATCTAATATAATGCTCACAAAATGTATTGACCTTTTAGTATAATAGTTGTATAGTATCGTCAGCACCTTAACCACTACAGGCCAGGAGAATAAGATGGGAAGCAAGAGAGGCATGAGCCTTGCAGCTCAGAGGGCCTCGAGCAAAAGAAGCAAAAAACACGCTCGAGAAAAAAAGAAAGAACGCTTTAAGGGTCATGAGCCCTGCTTACTAGTGATTGATAACCCAAGCGTCAATAGCATTTGGTACAATGATGTCGCTGATTTCAGTGTTAAAGCACAAAATAAGCACCCAGGCTTCCCCTATGCTGCTTTGGCGAGAGCCTGCAAGACATACCTCAAGCAAACCTATGAGCAGCCATTTATGCTAGAAAGCGTAATATTTGCTAATCAGCGCGAGCATCAAGACCTGAATTCTGTCAGGCGTCTCGCAGAAGATTCTGGCTGGACTCTTTTTCGTAAGCCCAAAGTTGGCAGTAGCGACATCGATGAGAACATCCAGCAATACATAGATTTTTACCTAGAAACTGTGCCCGTCATGCATATTTTCTTGGCCGGTAACGATCTTCGTAATCATGGGCCAATCGCTGACAGACTGGTATCCGAAAACATCGGCGTGACGCTGTTGTGTTTTTTTGAAGATTTCTATGATAGAACGGTGCGCTCTTTGCAAGAGGAGACTCGCTACGACAGCTATGACATCAGGGAATTCATCGGCATGTAGCCTAGCATCTAATTATGTTTTTGGCTCTTTTATAAGGGTGGTACTTTTGTATCACCCTTTTTTATTAATTAATAAATTCTTTATCTAATTTTATAAGTTCGTAGGCTTGAATGGCGGAGAGGGAGGGATGGCGGCTACGCCTTCTCTGTAAGGTGCTCGTCCGCCGCGGCGGACTGCGCCCTTACTATACCGAACCCTACGGGTTCTCACCCCATCCATAATGAATTCAAAAAGCCCACCCAATGGTGAGCTTGTCGAATCCATGGCGGAGAGGGAGGGATGACGCTTTGGCTAAATCGCTTCGCTCTGTACTCAAAGCAAGCTTTTGTGTGCAGAGCTTGCTCACGAACCTGAGGTTCGAATCCCTTCTCATCAAGAAGAGAAATGGCCATGTCTTTTTGACATGACCATCACTCTCCTGGCGGAGAGGGAGGGATTCGAACCCTCGATACGGTTGCCCGCATACTGCTTTTCGAGAGCAGCGCCTTCAACCACTCGGCCACCTCTCCATCGTCGTAAGTACAGCTTACTTTTTCAGCTAGAATATGACTATTCTACCACCAGTCAGCACTGCACTACTCCTCCTTTAGTAATTAAACATTCAACTGTCGGTTCATTCGGATTAATTATTGATTAAGAATAACAAGCCGTCAATAGCCCAGGTCAGACAGGCTGCAGGTACAGCTTACACCATAGGCTAACCCTTGGCGACAGCAACTGCCCAAACACGCTTAGCGCCAACTAGCTTTAAAACCTTGGCACACTCGGCAACTGTTGCGCCGGTTGTTATAACATCGTCAACCAAGATAATTGTTTTTCCAATAACAGACTTATGGCAAATAAAGTTTCCCTGGATATTTTTAAACCGATTACCTCGGGATTGACCTACTTGCTTGGTGTGTTTGACCCGAACCAAAATAGCTGCAAATTCCATACCGTTGGCCTTGGCGTAATGTCGAGCCAAGAGCTCGGCCTGGTCGTAGCCTCTTTGGCGCCTTGATCGACCGTCGCTAGGAACAAAACTAACAATAGCACCAAGCTGGTATTTCGGATCCGGCAGGCGCTCGGCCAAGTAGCGGATTGCGCCACGGTGGTTTTGGTACTTCATAGCAAATATCAAATCTTTGGCGGTGCCCTCGTAACGATAAGCCACGCTCGCGCCACTGAGGGCTGATTTGCTGTAGCAGTTAGGGCAGGTTTTGCCGGTTGTATTGAGCTGATTGCACATCACGCAGGCTGGCTTCTTAGCCAAAAGGGAGCTCTCGGAGCATGTTTTGCAGACACAAACCCCTTCCTTGCCACAAACCAAGCATTCGTCTGGAGCTATAATGTTGAGTAGTTGTTCTAGCATATGCTTGCAATCGGTTGCTTACCTGATTATAATAATGACAAATAGGTTACCTAAGCAAGGATAAGGAGTTTGATCATGGCAAGAAAAAACGAAGTAGATGAAGAGATTCTAGAAGACGAATTTTTGGACGAAGAGCAGCCGCAATCTGAGGAATGGATGAATGAAGAAGAATTTGAAGGCCAGCTAGCGGTCGACGTCTATCAGACCAAAGACATGATTATTGTAAAAGCCCCAATCGCAGGAGTTAAGCCTGAAGACATCGATGTTGCGATTTCGGAAGATGTAGTAACAATTCGCGGCGACCGCAAAGACGAATTCGCAGTCGAAAAAGACAACTACTACGTACAAGAGTGTTTCTGGGGTTCGTTTAGCCGATCTGTTATTCTGCCTACCTCGACAGTAGCCGAAAAAGCCGAAGCTAGCCTTAAGGATGGCGTTCTAACAATCCAGATACCAAAGGTCGTACAAGAAGATCGTATTAAGAAAATTAAAGTTAAGCCAGCTGTATAGCAGCTACT
>Ga0114969_10000260_pt1 | contig 44688 bp, 38 predicted proteins | sample M_130807_MF_Meta_FD_87316 | JGI IMG/M metagenome (GOLD analysis project Ga0114969, IMG submission 87316) | Freshwater microbial communities from Lake Montjoie, Canada to study carbon cycling - M_130807_MF_MetaG | ecosystem: Environmental > Aquatic > Freshwater > Lake | place: Lake Montjoie... | reverse complement strand
TACCTGATAATATGAATTTTCCTAATTTACAAGAATTTTATTGTCATGACAATAAATTAACATCACTACCTGATAATATGAATTTTCCTAATTTACAAGATTTACATTGTGATAGTAATCAATTAACAGCGTTACCTGATAATATGAATTTTCCTAATTTACAAAGATTTAATTGTTTTAGGAATCAATTAACAGTATTACCTAATATGAATTTTCCTAATTTAATAGATTTTAGTTGTGATAGTAATCAATTAACAGCGTTACCTAATAATATAAATTGTTCTAATTTAATAGATTTTAGTTGTAATAATAATAAATTAACAACATTACCTGACAATATGAATTTTCCTAATTTACAAAGATTTAGTTGTTCTGATAATAAATTAACATCATTGCCGGATAATATGAATTTTCCTAATTTACACTCATTTAGTTGTTCTGATAATAAATTAACATCATTACCTGATAATATGAATTTTCCTAATTTAAAACATTTTAATTGTTTTGATAATAAATTAACATCATTGCCGGATAATATGAATTTTCCTAATTTAAAAGATTTACATTGTTCAGGTAATGAATTAACATCATTACCTAACAATATGAATTTACCGAATTTACAAGAATTAATTTGTTCTAATAATAAATTAACATCATTACCTGATAATATGAATTTTCCTAATTTAAAACATTTTAATTGTTTTGATAATAAATTAACATCATTACCTAACAATATGAATTTACCGAATTTACAAGAATTAATTTGTTCTAATAATAATTTAACATCGTTACCTGATAATATGAATTTACTGAATTTACAAAGATTTGATTGTTATCATAATTATTTAACATCATTACCTGATAATATGAATTGTCCCAATTTACAATATTTTAATTGTTCTAGTAATCTATTAACATCATTACCAGATAATATGAATTTTCCTAATTTACAATATTTCGATTGTAATTATAATCTATTAACATCGTTACCTAATATGAATTTACCTAATTTACTAGAATTGTATTGTTCTAATAATAAGTTAACGTTTCTACCTGATATTATAAATTTACCTAATTTACGACGATTTAATTGTTCTGATAATAAATTAACATCATTACCATTATGTATTTTAAATTTTAAAAATCTTCAGGTATTTACATATAATAATAATGAAATAGAATTATCTTTACAAATTGCACAGTTTATTGATAGAATAAAAAATAAAAAAAATAAAAAGAGAGTGAAAGAGAGAGAAAGAAAAAAAAGAAGAAAAATTAAATTGTTAGCTCAAACTGATGCAAATAAAGTGTAAACAAATTATTTAAATATATACATTAAACAAGATTTTTGATAATAAATCGCAACTCTTAGTCGTCTCCTATAACGCAAATAAATAATTTTTTGGGACTAAAAATTATTTATTTGCTATATATATAAGTATTTAAATATATATAAATATATATAAATATATATAAGTATATAATGGATTTTTCTTGTAAAAATTGTTTTCACATTTGGGTTTGCAGTTGGTGTAAAAATAGATGGTGTGATGATACTGGTATTTCGTTTTTGTTTGAAGGAAAACCAACATACTGGGAACCAACAAATGTTTGGCGATGGGATACGTACACAAAAAAAGAACAAAAAAAGATGATAGCAAAATATTCAAATGAACCACCTACTTTAAGTCAATTTTGTTTGTGTGAAAAATGTAAAAATAATTATGTTGACAATAATATTTGTAAAGGAAGACATAAAACAAAAATAAAATATGAAATCACAAACTATGAATCCTCACTTTCGTGTAATAACGATATTGAGGAATTGACTGGTCATGCTTACCTGACAGATGAGAATGGTAAAGCTTACCTGACAGATGACGATTGTAGAGATGCTGAGGGCAATTTGTTATCATTCGATCACGAATGTTGGAAAAAAGGTTGGGCAAACCAGGTATTAAAAAATACTGGAGTAATGATATGCTGGCAGACAGGCCTTCCATTGCCGGTCTGCAAGTAATGATATACAAAGCTGAAAACGATGTTGGTTATGTTTGAAATGTAAAATAAATACATAAAATATAAAATTATTTGTACATCAACTCTGTTCTTATAATATATTTAACACCATTAATTATATTTGGAACTTCATGTAAAATATTTTGATCCATTAAACAAATTAATCCTATTTTTGGAGTTATTGAAATTTCAGTTGTATCATCAAATAAAAATTTAGTGTTTCCACCTTCATAATCATCGTTAAGATAAATAAGTACTGTTATTAATGATATTTCATTTTTATTATTTTTATAATGTTCATCTGTATGTTTTGTAAAAAAATCCCCATCGTTATATTTTAAAAATCTAAATCTTGGATTGATTTCACTAAATTCCATATCATTATAATTATTTGGAATAATATGAGCTATTCTTTTATACAATATTTTAGCAAAATCAATACTATCAATGATACATCTTAATGATTTTCTAATTTCTAAAAAAAAATGTTCTTTTTTATATTTATCGATATACGAACTTGCTTGAACATAACCAACATTTTCTGAATAAATAATTAAATTGCTACATTCTTCGTCAGAAAAAACATTATTTATTAATGATAAATGTAAATTACATGCACTATTTACAGTTTCAGTTATCAAATAATTATAGTTTTTATTTTTCTTGTTTTTCAAACCTAAAATAGTATCCATATATCTTTATATAATTATATCTTTATATAATTATATCTTTATATAATTATATCTTTATATAATTATATAATTATATCATATTCTTTAGAATTCATCTATATATATAAATGAATATAAATAAATTATTGAATATACTTATAAGAAAAATTATTTAACTGTTTTAAATTCTTTTTGTTAACTTTTTTTGAATACCTTTTCTTTTAAGTGTTTTTTGTTTTTTTAAAAATATGTATAAAAATCGGGGTTAAAATATTTAAACATTCGCCAATCTGTTTGGAACGCTGTCCATTTAGTAGCTTTAATTATTTCCTTAAATTCATTTGAATTTACTGCTTTTACAATTTCATCGCCTTGTTTTTTAGAAGTTATTGGTATACCAAAAGCAAGCAAGGACATTCCATATTTACCATCATAATCATTTACCGGATACTGATTGCGACCTAACCCTAATATAACTTTTGATATATCAAAGTGTCCTCTAGTATTCTCATCTGTATATGAAAATAGGATCCCCTTTTTATTAATACTATGAACAATTGGATATTTATATGTTTCTGTTTTTTCTTCTTTTACATAAGGTTTTCGTCTTTCATATAAGGTTGAATTATACAATATTTGTATTCCATTATTAGTATTTTTATTTTTTACATTTTCATTTTTAAAAATGTGTTTAATGATATCAAAATTATAATTAGGTAAAAATTCCCAATCAGATAAATTTAATTCTTTCTGGTTTCCTAATTCATCAATAATAAAAGTATTTTGATATTTTGCCTTCTTTTCAATAACATATAAATCCACTCTTTGTAAAACATTAAATAATTGTTGCGTTTGTTTTTCTCCAAAAATATGTAAATATACCAATTGATTTTGTTTTGTCATTAAATTGTACAATTTATTTTCCGGTCTTCTCCAAGAAGATGGAGTTATAAATGCTAAGAATCCATTATCTTTTAATAGGGTAAATGATTTTATAATAAATTTATCCCATAATGTTTTATTTCCATGAGCTCCTTTTCTTTCTCCTTGTTGCGCTATTTGAAATGGCGGATTACATACAATTACATCAAATAACTGCTTTTCATTTTCATTTTTAAAAAACTGGGTTCTCCATTTTTCTTCTTCAAAAAAATTAGAACAACATATGTTCGCATTTGGTCCAAAAATTTGTTGCGATATTTTAACATTGTTAGGATTTATTTCTATCATATAAAGCATATTTTTAATAATATGGGTCCCCTTTTCTTTTTTGGTATCATAATGAATGCCATTTTTATTATATGTGTCAGGCAGTTCTTCCATAAGTTTTTGATAAACCATCATAAAAAAATTGCCTATTCCATTTGCTGGATCAATCCATTTAGCTTCAGGAGTTTTCCATATTGTTAAAGGAATGTTATATAATAATTCATTTATTAATGATAATGGTGTAAATACTTCGCCAAATTTATCTTTTTCTTTTTTTCTTACAGGCAAATATTCTTCTATTTTAGTTTGAATTTCTTCAGACGTCATATCAAAAATGAATGTATTTTTTGTTTTTATCATTATATTATTCTTTAATATTATGAATTATTATATTTATATATAAACTATACATTTAACTATTATATTTAATATCTTCTTACAGCTCTTATTGCTGATTGTGCTCCAGAATAATCATTGCCTCCAAATGAACGATCATTGTAGTTTCTGTTAATTGCTTGGTTCTTTTTAAAACTAATATAATCAGATCCATCGTATACATATTTACCATTACACGCAGACGCAGGAACAGTGGCATTAAGTTGATTACTACTATATAATGCGGATGGAGTACATGATGCTGAAATAGAACCAAACCGACCTCTTAACCCTTTAAGACCGGGTCGGCTTTGATAACTTTGACATGTGCCTCCACATGAATAATCTTGACGACTCAATATATCACCCGCATTGTTAACAGCTCTAAAAGGGCCAATAATTCTTTTAGGATACGAACTACCAGATGCGCTAGATGTATTCCATGCGTCTTTTAAATAAAAACGTGTTCTAGCAAATTCATCAGAATTATCATGATCTATAATTGGTTGAGGCATAATGCCTCTAATGCCTCCTCCAAGTTGAGGGTTTCCGCTTTTATTATTAATATTATATCCTAGACCAGGAATCACACGAATTAAATCTCCTAAGCCACCAGTTGACCAGCCGGATTTTCCTGTAGCAGATGGTGAAAAACCTATTCCAACACTATTTGACATTTATATTATACAATAATAAAAAATTTTAATAACATTTCTAAATGTAATGTATAACTAACAAAATAACTAATTAATAATATTATATTTTTATATTTTCATATTTTATAATATGTTTAACTATAGTTTGTTAGTTAGTGCTATTGTTTTTGTTTGTTTAGATGCGGTTTATTTAAATTTTATGAAGGACTATTTTAATAATCAAGTACAAATTATTCAAGGAACCAAAATACAATTTAATTTATTAGCTGCGTTAATATGTTATATATTTTTAATTTATGGATTAAATTATTTTATTATTCGCCCTAGAAAAAGCCCAAGTGATGCGTTTCTTTTAGGATTGGTTATCTATGGAACATACGAAACTACAAATTGGGCTATTTTTACTAAATGGTCTCCTTTATCTGTTATTATGGATACATTGTGGGGTGGTATATTATTTGCGTCAACTACAACTATTGTTCAATTTTTAAGATTGAATTAACGTATTAACATGTTAATATAAAGAAAAAATAATTTTTATATTAATTATTTGTTATTTTACAAATTTACTATTTACTATTTTAAAACTATGATTAATTTAATGATCTGTAATAACTCTAGGAACAACATTCATTGTTGTCAGCTCTTGAAACAATAATTTACAAGCATACGGTATTTCTACATATGCGAAATCAGATCTATTATCACATGTTCTACAATGATGAATATGCATCTCATTATTATATGACGCAACCAGACCACATCGCTTACAAATATGTACTGAATATTTATCCGACGCATCATACATTCTACCTCTTGTGAATTTTGCCGCACCATGTGACACCATCGCGTCTTTTTCCATCTCACCAAAACGTAGACCACCATCTCTGCTACGACCTTCTGCCGGTTGTCTTGTCAGATTTACCATTGGACCAATTGATCTGCTATGTTGTTTGTCATTTACCATGTGTTTTAGACGCTGATAAAACACGGGCCCCATAAATACATTACATTCAATTTGTTCCCCAGTTAAACCATTATGCATTAATACATTACCATGTGCTTCATATCCTAGTTCCAATAATTTAGTTGATATGTCATCCACATGTAGCTCACCAAAGCTAGTTCCATCTCCAAATAATCCAAGCTCAATTAGTACTTTTCCTAAAAGTGTTTCTTTGAGTTGACCAATTGTCATACGAGATGGAATCGCATGCGGATTGATAATAATATCAGGTCTGTCGCCGTTGCTTGTGAATGGCATGTCTTCTTCGGGGATGATGTTACCAACTGTTCCTTTCTGTCCGTGCCGGCTAGAAAACTTATCACCAATTACAGGCTTTCTTGTCGTCCTTAGTCGTACCTTTGCGAAACTATATCCGTCGCCATTGCGGTCAATATAATTCTTATCAATATAGGTCTCTTCTGTAGTTCGGTATAATTTACTCTGGTCATCATATTTAATAACCTTAGTATGATCATTTCTATTTTCCTTAATAGGTGTCACTTTAGCAATAATAACGTCGCGATTTTCTACTAACGAGTTTTCTGGCATGACTCCTTTTGAATTGACCTTGCCATAATTTCCGAACTTCATTCCTTTGGTTTTGGTCTGGTCTGGTTTACATCGTATTTCTTCGTCGCCATTAATCTTCTGTTTGTCTTCATCTTTCTCTGTGTGATAAATAGTTGTTTGAAATAGACCTCGATCAATAGAACCTTTATTTATAAGAACAGAGTCTTCCTGATTGTAGCCCGTATGCGTCATAATAGCTACATTAATGTTACAACCGGATGGAATTTTATTCAGTTGTATCAAGTTCATGACACGAGTGTCTACAAGCGGTCTTGTAGGATAATTTAGTACATAGGCAGTCTTGTCCATACGCTCGTTGTAGTTTGTCGCATACACTCCCATTGCTTGCTTCGCTTGCGCACACTGATATGTGTTTCTCGGCGACTGATTGTGTTCCGGGAAGGGAATACATGAAGACACTACTCCAAACATGGTGCTAGGATGTATTTCACAGTGAGTAAATCTTAACATGCTATTAGTTATAGCAACAAGATCTTTCGGTTTGGTAGCAATCATAGAATTATTCTGCTCTTCTGGATCAATATATTCCAAAATTGCTTGGTCAATTTTACAATCGGTAAACAAATCATCCCATGAGATAATATTGTTTGTAAGATCCTTCAAAATTTGCGGAGTTAATAAGATATTTTGATCTTTTACTCTAAGTAAAGGCCGTGTCACACGTCCGCTATCATTACATACGCGAATTTCGCCCAACTTGTAATCAAATATAATAGAAGTATAAATATTGATAATTCCTTTATATTTCATTTCCTTTAGCATAAGATACAGTTCTTGCGGATTTTCTGTAATACCGATCCAAGCACCATTAATGAACACTTTTACTTGGTCAGACAGTTCCATTGGACTTAAATTCTCAATGCTTTTTATTTGAGGCGTAATGTAATCGTAAAGTGATTTGCTATTTGAATGAATAGTTATGTGCGACATGTAGCTCAGGTTCTTTACGATACCAACTGAAGCACCTTCTGGGGTATTGTGCAAAACGAGACCATCTTTAGAGCAAAATCTTCCGCGCTTATCGTGAAGTTGCCAACCCACGTAAGGACCAATTCCGGCTTTTAACAAATTAAATTTACTAGACATAAATGATTTGCTTCTTAAAAGCTGTGTTTTGTTTTCAATAGGAACCATTTTTTTACGAGGAAGAAGTGTTGGAATTTCATAAATTTTGTGTCCTGTAATTGTTAGTTCTTTGTAAGTACTAAACTTTTTATCTCCACTCTTTTCATCAGTCCATTGACTTGTTCCTTCTTTTACTCCACACGAAAATCCAAGAGACATTGCTAGCGTATACGCATCCTCAATTATTCTATAATTTGCCGGCCCTTGACAAATACGTATTTCACGGCCTTCTGTGCGAACTGAACCATCTGTATCTATTAATCCGGCTAAAACTTTTAAACGAGTGTCTCTGTCATTTGTAAGATATTCATTTGGAATGTGTTTATTATTTAAAAGATTGTATTTGCGAAGATATTTTTTAAGAGGTGCTTCTTCTACTCTGTTACATAATCCAGCGACGCCAGCGTCTTTATTTTTCTTAGAAACAATTGAGAATGTATATCTTTCATTTTTTGTAATTATCGCTTCATTTTCTTCTGCCCATTTTTCCCAATAAGCTAAGGTCTCAAAATCAGTTTTATAATTTAAAGCAAATCCGGTTCCAGCACTAAGACCATCTCCAAGCCATAATCCAAGCAAATATGGGTCCATTTCAACATCTTTTTTTGGCCAATTAATGCCTTCTACTTTGAATAGAACCAGATGGTCTTTTGTTGTTTTGTTGAGTTTTAAATAATTTTCAATAGTTATATCCAATGTATCATCATCATCAAAACTATTTACAAAATCTTCCGCTTCTTTTAGAGATATAAAATTTTTTCTTTGAAAATTTATTTCTTTGCGATTAAGAAATTCTACCATATGAGTATATTTTATATTTTCACTTGATTTTCTAATAGATTTGTGACGGCGTATTTTGAGAGTAAGAATATGATTGTCGGTAACTCTGTGTTTCATAAAATTACATTTATCTGGAATAACATCATACATATTCTTAAATCCAGAACAAGTAGTACGAACCTTTGTTGGATTTCCAAGATCATCAACAAGGATATCATCTATCATTATGTCTCCAGCACGCTTAGAAGTGCCATCCCACATTAAAATCGGGGTTTCTGGGTCAAAACATTCTGCAGGACATAAGAAGCCGAAAGAGGTGCTATGTAACTTACGAGGTGGTACTAGTTTACCACTTTTATCACTGGGAGTAGAAATTCTGCGTAAGTGACTTAAACTGGAAACATATGTTAGACGATTGAGAACTTGAGCAACACCAACTTTATTTGAATTCGCATGTTTGATACCAAAGTCACCCGTTGCTAAAGCGCGTTTGAAACCATTCTCAATCGTAGTTGACTTGACAATTTTATAAATGTTGGTCAAATTGATAATATTTAAGTAATCTTCCGTAGAGCGCCAGCTGCCATTATTGATTTCCTTAACAATTTGTTTTTCCATGTCTTTGACTAATTTGTTAAAATGATTTCGGAACAAGTTGTTGAGAGATGTTCCGGTTAAATCAATGCGCTTGTTAAGGTATGAGTCGCGATCATCTGCTTTAATCCATTCAAAATTGGCTCGCATCAATTTGTTTGCCATGTAACCAAGGAAGTAAATTTTCTGCTGCGGAGTGTTACAGTGTGGAAATAAATCGTTGTGTAAGACGTCTAATGTGAATTCATACTTTTTTTTAGCTCCAGTTTCTTTGTCCATATTGATGGGAGTGTAAATAACAAATGCCATAATAAATTTAATGGCTTCCTCCTTATTAATAAATTTATGTGCTTCAATAATAGAAGCTTGTAAATTTTGTAACATTTCACTGTATTTTTCGTTATCCAAATTAAGCAAAATGTACTCACAAATTTCTTTATCAGACATTACACCAAGAGCACGAAATACGATAAATAAAGGAATTGGTTGCTTCACGCGAGGAATTTGAACAACAATTGGTTTTCCGAATCCATTGTTTTTAGAGCTGATCATCATGTTAATTTGTTTAGGGGAAATACATTTAAAGTCAGGAACCGATTTTATTTCAGCAGACCAATCATATTTGGTATTATTTTTACTTATATTGAAACAATAAACGCGATTTTCGGCAGCACGTTCTTGCCCCAATACAGTCTTTTCAGAACCATTTATAATAAAATATCCACCCGCATCATGACGGCAGTCTCCAGTGTGCTCGTTATCTACATATTTGTATTGACTCAAAACACAAATATTTGATTTTAACATGATGGGTAATTTACCAATATGAATTTTAGACAAAGTTTTATAAAATGTGCTGGTATTACAAAGATTTTCACCATTCCTAACAATGTACCGAATATTGATGTCAATTGTCATAGCAGAAGCATATGTAAAATTACGAAGACGAGCTTCTTGAGGGAACATCAATTTAATAGCGCCATTGTTTTCATGAATTTGAGGACGATAAATGTGGAAATTTTCAAATTTAATAAATATTTCAAGTGAATATTTGCCTGATTCCTTGTCAAAGTCATTTTCGGATTTGATATGAACTTCATTGAACATGTCAATTGTTTGAGGCAGTTGAAGACCGACAAAATTATTGTAAGATTCTACTTGATGCCTTACAAGTCGGTCTAAATGTTTGTCCTGAAAATATGAGCCAATAATAGTCCATGGTGCTTCAATGTAAGTATCTTTAGATGGATCAAAAGCTTCCTTTATTTTTTCCTTGATAGAAGATGTATCAACAATAGGCGTTCCGGGTTCCTCTATTTCAAAATCAATAGGAGAAACAGTTTTTTTTTCTGCTTTATTTGGTTTATTAGATTTATTTTTTTTAGATGAGTTCATTTGATTAGAAGACATTATAGGTTTAGACTTTGGTTTTACTATTAATGAATCCATAGATACGGTTATTTTATATTTCAATTTATTTTTAAGTTGTTTTTAAATAAGATTATATTGTGTTTGCGTGGAACTAAATTATTACAAATAATAATAAATTAAATAATATAAACAGTTCTAACCATTGTAATATAATAAAAGAATATACCTATGAATAACCGAATTAGTAAAAAAACAAATAAACCTACATTTAGATCATCTACTGATGTAAATAATTATAATAAATTTTTATTAGATCTTGATCAAAAACAAATAAAAGAAGAAAAGGAAACAAATAATGTAAACATTAAATGCGCTAAAAATGTAACAAATGATTATACAAAAATAATTAATTACTTGAAACATATAGAAAAAGAATATGATACATACAAGTCACATATAAATCAACCAATCACAACTAATGAAATGGGTATAGATCCAAATAGATTAGCTTTTATTTGTGATAAAAAAAGGAAAATGGAAGAAAAAGAAAGAGAAAGAAGGGATTTAGAAAAAGAAGAACAAATGAAACTAGATTTAGAAAAAGAAAAGGAAAGGGAAAATCTAAGAGAGAAAAGAAAGGTAAATATTCATTTTGAAATTAATAATGTGGCTGATTTATTGAAAATGATTGAAGAATATCCTGATGACAAAGATGTTGAATATAACATAGACATTCAGTCTCTTCATAAAATAAAAGAGCCATTAATAGATTTAAATAGCATGATAGGAATGCAAAATGTAAAAGAAAATATTGTAGATCAAATTTTATTTTATATTCAAAATTTACATAAACCTTGTGATAATCAAGAAAAAAATAAAAAACAAGCTATATATAATGATTTTATGCATACTGTAATTTATGGACCACCCGGAACAGGAAAAACAGAAATAGCTAAAATTATTGGTTCTATATTTTCAAAGTTAGGCATTTTAACCAAAGGTACATTCAAAAAGGTTACACGCAGTGATTTAGTAGCGGGATATTTAGGCCAAACAGCGATTAAAACAAAAGATGTAGTCAAAGAATGTTTAGGAGGTGTATTATTTATAGATGAGGCATATTCGTTGGGTAATCAAGAAAAACGTGATTCCTTTTCAAAAGAATGTATAGATACATTATGTGAAGCATTAAGTGATTATAAAGATAACTTAATGGTAATAATAGCAGGTTATGAAACTGATTTAAATGAATGTTTTTTTAAATATAACCAAGGATTAAGTTCAAGATTTACATGGCGTTTTAAAATAGATGATTATAACGCAGCTGAATTATATAATATATTTATCAAAAAAATAAATGACAGTGGTTGGATTATAGATAATTCAAATATAAATGTAAATGTAAAATGGTTTGAAAAAAATAAAGGATTATTTAAATTTTATGGAAGAGATATAGAAACATTATTTGCCAAAACAAAAATTGCTCATAGTAGAAGAGTTTTTTGTTTAGACGTAAAAATAAAAAAAATATTAACAATGGCTGATATTGATAAGGGATTGGAAATATATGTAAAAAATGGAATTAAACGAGATGAAGATGATGAAAATAGAAAAAAACTATTTTCAAGTATGTATTCATAATAAATGTGTTTCTTTTATAAAATTGTTTTTTTTGTATAATACATATGTCAAATACGAAAAAAACAATTCAAATTAATCCAGAATTATTTAAATTACCTGGTAGTGCTAAAACCAGAAAAAATCGTGAAAAAAAAGAGCTTGCTATAACACCTATAATTAGTCCTAATAATTTGAAAAATAAGTTATTGAAAAGAATTAAGGAACATAAAATGAGTGAAACGAATACAAATAAAAAGGTAAAAAACAGTAGTAGTAGTACCAATAGTAGTCATAAAAGTAGTAATAATTCAGAAACCAAATATACAGATGAATTTTACAGTGCTATGAATTATTTATCTGATTTATCAAAAAAACAAAAAAAACCCAATGAAAAACAAAAATATACAACTAATACTAATACCAATACAAATCTAAATAATAGAACTTTAAAACAATATTCATCTATTTCGGCACCAACAACCATTACAAATATTTCTTTAGATTTACCTCCTGAATTACAAGAACAAAAACCGAGTTATTTTGTTCCAGATTCCAATCCAAGTTTGTCTTTGAATACCACAAATGATGTACCATATGGTTGTTTAAAAAATGGTTCAAAACCTACTTATAGGGATTGGATAAAAACTAGAAAAAATCATGAATTCCCTGAATTAAATGCGAGACCACCTACACCTCCTAAAAGGAATACATTTTTAGAAGGAGGTACACCAATAGCACCTATAACATCGGTTTTAACTCCGACAATAACCAAAACCCCAACATCTTTATCAAGGGAACAAAGATTAGAACAAATAAAACAAAAATTAAAACAAATTCAAGAACAAGAAATTAAAACAAATCCAGAAGCATCCAAATTAAATGAAAACATAAAAATGTTGGAATCAGTAATTCCAGAAAATGAGAAACCATTAGAGATTTTAACAATACCTAACATAGATGACATAAAAATGGAAACACCTTTAGATGTCTCCAATGTAATAAAGGAAATAAAAGAAAAGGAAGAAAATATACCCAAGCAATATTTAAAAAGAACAATTCGCCGAAAATTTACATTGGGTAAATCAGATAAATTAAGAAAGGTAGCGGTATTATTAAAGGATAAACAAACAAGAAAAAATGTGATAGATGTACAGCATGAATTAAAAAAAACCAGTATGACAGATGTGCGTAAATATTTGAGACAACATGGTATAATTAAAATAGGAAGTACAGCGCCAAATGAAATGTTAAGAAAAACATTTGAGACGGCTATGTTGGCAGGAGAGATAACAAATGTAAATAAAGATACATTATTACATAATTTTATGAATGCGGATCTTCAAGAAAATTCTTAAGGAAAATTCTAAGAAAATTCCTTAATATATATATTTAGAAAATAATATTATATATTTTCCTTTTATTAAATTTTAGCTAACAATTATTAAAAACTTTTCTCTGCTTACTGTAAATGGAAACTACTAAAAATGAACTGCCACAAAATTTAAAAAAATTCTTTTATCATCTTAGTGATTATTTAGATACCAAATTTTTGTATTTTGGCAGCGTTCAACGAAGTGACTATGTGCCTGGTAAGAGTGATGTTGATGTTGATGTTTTTTCTGAAAATGAGTATAGTTTAATGACTAAAATGCAACATTTTTTACATGTTTCTAAAAAGGAATTTAAAAAGGTTGCTTGGATACTTAATGGGGTACCCATTTACGGATATAAATTAAGCTATGTTAATGAAAAAAAGGGTATAAATGCCGAATTTTCTATTTATAATGAAAAATTTAAAGAATATATATTACCGGAACATAATAAAAAACATGTATTACCATTTTATATCACGGTTATGCTTTATATTTTAAAATTTTTCTATTACAAATTTCCTATATTAGATAAAAAAACATTTGGGTTTTATAAACGATTTATTTTAAATAATTTATTAGGTGATCCTACAAATACAAGATTTTTAGTTCTTGATTCATCATAATATAAATTATTTATTTGTAAAATATTATTATATATATATATAATAATAATATGGCAACAAATAAATCCACTATTCTTGAATTGCAAAAATCAATGCTTTATGGGATTGCTCCTTCTTTAATTATTCAAATTTCTCCTGATAATACAACTATTTTTATTTCTAATATTACTCCTGGAATATTTGTTAATTTGCGACTCGTTTCAAATAATCCTTCATTTGAAACTTATTATTATTTTACAACTTTACATGTTTTTATTGGGGATAGTTTATCGCCTACTAGAATATTAGGTTTAGATGAAATTATTGAATCAAAAATTAGATCCTCTGATTTAGACAGTTTTATTGATAACAAACCATTTCATACACCTTTTTCTAATGGCTTTAGAAATGGTTTAAAAATAGGTGAATTAATACATAATTTATCATTATTAAGTTCATTAACACCTGATGTACCTTTAGATGCGAAACTAAAATTTACTTTGGCTATGGATCCTAAAAAGAAAAAGTCGTTTTGGGGAAAGGTTGGTGGAGGTATAGCGGGTGCTCTGGTAGGAGGAGGTATAGCAGGAAAATATTATTCCAATACAAAAGTGGCTAAGGCGCAAGAAAAAGCATTTGACAATGCTTGGGAGTCGGTGACTGGATGGATGGAGGATGTGGATTTGGGAGAGAAAAAAGGTGGAGTAGATCCTAATTATACAAATAATACAGATGACGCAATGGATGGAGATGGAGAAGAGTAACTAACCAAGTCAAACCATTAAATATAGAATAATTTAGAAATTATTTAAAAATTAAAAGAATAATTTTATTTGCTTTTACCATTGAAAGTACTTAGAAATACAATTAAAATTGGTTGGATCTATTGACCCATAAATTTAAAGATAAAATTATTATTTTTTATAATATTTTTATCCATATATACATTATAATATCATACATGTATTCTACTATCCTTGAAATGCAAAAAGATTTATTTACCAAGGTTGATAATAATTTAATCACATATATAAAAAATAACTTTATGATAGTTAACAATATTACTTCTTCAAATTTTGAAAAATTAGCATTTATTGTTAATAATCCTAAATATAGTGAAAGATTAAGTTTTTTGGATATTAAAGTATATATTGAAAATGATTTAAACCCTACACCTATCCATGGTTTAGGAGAAATTATTCAGGCAAAAATTGAATACTCTGAGGCATCAAATTATTTACTTCAAAATAATATTTGTACTCCATTTTCAAATGGATTTCAAAATGGTATTACAATTACTGAACTAGTTTGTCTTTTATCAAGTTTTGATGAAAATACTCCAGATTTATTAAATTATGTAACTAGTGATCCATTGAATAATCAATCAATTGGATTATATAATTTTTATCAATCAATATCTAATCCTAATTATGTGGCTAGCACTGAAAAATCCTTACCTAAATTAAGATTTTCTATGATATTAAGAGTAGATAAAGGTAATTAAAAATTTTGTTAAAAAATATTATAATATATTATTATAATATGTCTTATAGCACATACTTTATCATGACAAAATCTGTGATGTCAGCAACTGATCAAAACCTTATTATAGACATAAGTCCCAATAATAAACATATGGTTATTAGTAATATTTCAGAAGAAACTTTTAGGCAATTACCTTTTGTTACTAATAGTCCTCTTTTTATAGGATACCATAGCATAGATAAAGTAGAACATTTTATTAATAATAATTTACAACCTACTCTTATTTTAGGTGCAACTGATATTTGTAAAGGAAGATTTAAATCAGCAGATGCTAATGCGTTTATTTCAGGTAATACAACTTTTATGCCCTTTAAAGATGGATTTAATGGTTTAAGCCCTTTTAATATGTTATATTCATTAACTAGATTATCAGCTGATGTAGCAAACCTTAACACGACCGATATCGTAACATATCGCATTACAATGAAATTACATTAAATCATTATAATATATTTATTTAAAGATTTGTTAGTATATATATTAAACATACTAACAAATATGGCATTAATTAAAGAATTTTTTGAACTAACAAAAAAATATGAAGATGAATATGGTAAAAATACTATATTCCTTATGCAAGTTGGATCTTTTTTTGAGTGTTATGGATTAAAAGATACGTGTAATAATATTTATGGTTCTAATATAAATGAGTTTTCTCGCATTTGTGACCTAAATATTGCTGAAAAACGAGTTTGTGTAGGTTTAGATCAAGTTGTTATGGCTGGATTTACTCAACATATTTTAGATAAATATGTAAAAAAACTTCAAAATGCTGGTTATACCGTAGCCGTATATGCTCAAGATGAGCAATGTGCAAATACTACTCGCAGTTTGTTAGGTGTGTTTTCACCTGGTACCTATTTTTCATCTGACACAGAAAATATTACTAATATTACCTGCTGTATTTGGATTGAAGTTAAAACTGATCCTATTCAACTTCTTAAAAATAAATCAAATAAATCGTTAAATGTCTATATTGGGGTTTCTTCTATTGACATTTACACGGGAAAAACTAGCATCATGGAATATTCTGACACATATATAAAAAATCCCACTACATTTGATGAATTAGAACAATTTATCTCTATTTATAATCCAAGTGAAACTATTTTGATTTCTAATATTGAACAAAAGGATTTAAATGATATTGTTAGTTATATTAATATTAAAAGTAAATCTATTCATTTTGTTTCTTTATTAGCTGATCAAACTAACAAAAATACATTTAGAGCTCTTAACTGTGAAAAGCAAACATATCAATGCCAATTACTTTCCACATTTTACAAATTTGATGATTTTAATGCGTTTTTCAGTATTTTTAACAATAATGTATGGTCTATACAATCATTCTGTTATTTATTAGATTTTATTTATCAACATAATCCCAGTTTGGTTCATAAAGTTACTGAACCCGTCATTGAAAATAAAAGTAATCGTCTAATATTGGCTAATCATTCATTAAAACAATTAAATATTATTGATGACATAGAGAGAGATTACAAAGGCAAATACTCTTCTGTTAGTAAAATGTTGAATGAATGTATTACTGCTATGGGAAAACGTAAATTTACACATCAATTTCTTAATCCTGTAACTGACAAAATATATTTACAAGAAAAATATAACATTAATGAACATGTTTTACTCAATTTTGAAGACAAATATTCAATTATAAAAACTATGTTAGTACCTATTAAAGATCTAATTAAAATAGGACGTCAAATTATATTAGAAAAAATATCACCAAAAACTATATATCACTTATATAGTGGTATATCAATATCTAAATCTATTTACCATTATATTTTATCTAATCCTGAGTTAAAAGACTACTTATCTTTGCGAATTCCTGATTTTCACCATTTGTTAGTTTATATTGATGAAATCATTCTAAAATTAGATACTGTTTTTATCATGAATGATTGTAAAGACATTGATAATATACAAAAGATTGAAACCAGTTTTATAAATCCCGGAATTGATCTTGAGTTAGATAAAAAAATACGTACTTTAACCGAATCTCAAGATCAACTTGAATGTTGCCGAGCTTATTTTAGTTCTATTGTATCTAACTTTGAAACTAGCTCCAAGAAAAAGAGTAAAACCAATGTAAATACTGGCGAAGATTCAAGTAGCGAATATGTTAAAATCCATGAAACTGAAAAAAATAATTATAGTCTATTTGCTACAGATAGACGCTGTAAAATACTGGAAGAAGTTCTAAAAAAAGGTAATGTAAAAAATGTTGTATTAAAATATAATTCAAGGCACTACAATAATGAACGAGAATTTATTTTAAATTTAGAAAAAGATCCTCTTGAATACAAAAAACAAACAGCAACTAACAATATTATTGAAAATTCTCAAATAAATAAGCTTTGTAAAGATGTTAGTTCAATTAAAAATATTTTTATTGAAACTGTATCAAATATTTATAATAAAATTATAAAAGGGTTTGATATATATATACCTAAAATCAATACTATATGCGAATTAATAACTCATGTAGATTTAGTATATTCTAAAGCATTTATTGCCAATAAATACAATTATTGTAAACCTGAAATATTCCATAATTCTAATAAAACTGATAAATCCGATAAATCTTTTGTTCAAGCAACCAATTTGCGTCACTGTTTAATTGAAAAAATACAACAATCGGAGCTATATGTTGCGAATGATATTAGTCTTGGTCTTAATCCAACAGATGGAATTCTTTTATATGGTACCAACGCAGTCGGCAAAACCAGTTTTATTCGCGCATTAGGTATCTCTGTTATTATGGCCCAAGCTGGGCTTTATGTGCCGGCAACAAGTTACAAATTTAATCCTTATAAATATATATTTACACGCATTCTTGGCAATGATAATTTATTCAAAGGTCTTTCTACGTTTGCGGTAGAAATGTCTGAACTACGAACTATTTTACGACTTTCTAATGAAAATAGTTTGGTGTTAGGTGATGAACTATGCTCTGGAACAGAAAGTATAAGTGCCATAAGTATATTTGTTGCTGGTATTCAGTCGCTACATCAAAAACAATGCTCTTTTATTTTTGCTACACATTTACATGAAATTATTAATTATGATGAGATTACTGCTTTAAAAAGTGTATCTTTAAAACACATGTCGGTGATATATGATAAAGAAAGAGACTGTTTAATATATGACCGAAAGTTGAAAGATGGTCCAGGAACAAATATGTATGGCTTGGAAGTATGTAAGTCACTTAGCTTGCCTCAAGATTTTTTGGAATCAGCACTTTCAATTCGTATGAAATATCATCCTGAATCAGCTAGTATTTTAGATCAAAAGAAATCTCATTATAACGCATCAGTTATAAAGGGATTATGTGAATATTGTAAAAAAGGGTTGGCTGAAGATGTACATCACTTAATTCATCAACAGGACGCAGATCAGAAAGGTAGAATACAGTTGCTTAACACAGGACTTCAATTGAATAAAAATCACGCAGCAAATTTATTAAATCTTTGCCAAAAATGTCATGATGAGTTTCATACAGGAGAAAAAAGCGAAAAAAGATATAAAAAAGTAAGGACAACCAAGGGAAATATTATAAAAGAAATTATTTAAATAAATTAAATAAATTAGATATTAAATAATAATAATAATAATAATTATAATTATATGGATTTTGTCACTATTATTTATAATAATAAAACAGAATTAAATTTAATGAAATTACAAGCTATTTCTATGAAATATGTTGATATCAATTTAATTAATAACATTTATATTATATACAATGATATAGGAGATTATAATATAGATGATATACTTCCTTTTTATCCAGAATATTTAAGAAGTAAGGTTACTGTTGTATATAATCATGATATTGATACATGTTTTAAAAATAATATTTTAGAATTTCCCTGGCATAAACAGCAAATATTAAAATTATTTGTAGCAAATATTGTAAAAAGTAAATATTATTTAATATTGGATGGTAAAAATCATTTTATAAAAAATATTATATATAGCGATTATTTTAATGAAAATGGATTTCCTAAGTTATTTGTATGGGATCCAGGCCCTATGATTAAATATTATCATTCTTGTTTAGATTATTTTCAAATAAAAGATCCATATGATTTTAAAAATACTAAAGAACCCAATATATTTTTAACAACAACTCCTTTTTTAATGTGTAAAGATGATGTATTGGAAATGATTAATTATATTGTTAAAAAAGAAAATGATACATTTTTTAATTTTTTTATGAAAAGATTTGATTTACATACGGAATTTTATTTATATATAACTTATTTAATTTTTAAAAATAAAATACAATTTTGTGATATAACAAACGTTAATTACTCTTCTATTATGAATGGTGATTTAGGTAAATGGAATTCATATGAAGACAACGCATTACCTATAATTAATATCCCCCATATTAAAATTTTTGGATTACATAGAAATGCTATATCTAAAGGTGATAATACATTTAAACAAAACATGTTAACATTTTACCATCTTTATTATAACGACAAAACATGTGAATTTATCAAAAATAATATATTGGAAATTTGTTAATTAAAATATATTCTAAATTAATGTATCTTTTTAATACCTAACATGCTAAATAATTTACGCGTTGTTTTTTGTAAAACAGGAATAGATTTTGTCGCTGTTTTTGTAACTTTGGAACCAACACTTTCTAATCCTGTTTTTACCTTAGGCATATATTTTTTTGAGGTGGTAGATGCTGCTTTTATTCCAGTTTTAAAGGTTCGCTTGATAAAATTTTTATTTCTTCTATTTCTATTTCTTCTCGTTCTTGCCATTATAATATATAAAAATATAATAATAATAATATTATTATATTTTATGAGTGAAATTATTGACTTTATTAAAGAAAATTATGTTAGTATAGCTGTTGTTGTATCTGTTATTTTTGCGTTATTAATTATTATTAGTATAATAGGATGGAATTTGAACCCACCTAAACCCGAATCTAAACTAATTCAGCAAGTAACCGTTGAAACTTTTGATAATGATGAACAGACCAGTAGTATAACAAAAGAACTAGATAATTTAAAGCTTAATCCAAGTGATAGTTTTTGCCAAAGTCATTTAGGCAATTCTGCCAAATTAGAACAATCATGTGGTCAATTGACAGAAGATGGATGTCAACAAACTACTTGCTGTGTTTGGACAAAATCAACTAACAACGCAGAAAAATGTATGGCTGGTGACAAAAACGGACCCACATATACTGACAATTTAAAAACACTAAGTGCTTATTTTTGGCAAGGAACTAAATACGATGTGAATCCTTTATAAACAAGTTTTTATAAAAATGATTTTAATATATATAAAATATATATGCCATTCATTGGTACTTATAATGGAGCTATGAAAATATTATCTGAAATTGGAACTGGGTCATGTAATGGAAGTTGTAAGACAAGTTGGATCCGCAATATTAAATATGCGTTAAAAACAAAAACAAATCCTTTAAAATTAACTACACAACAGCGTAAAAATATAACCGAAAAAATAAAAAATGTTTCAGGAAAACAGGCGATCAATAATCATAGTAAAACTTTAAAAAAATATAAAAATAGAAAATCTCCACCATACCCAGCAAACGAAAATTGTAATAAAAAAATGAAAGGGAATGATGGAAACATATACACATCTAGACCAAATAAAAATAATATATGTTCTTGGAAAAAAGTATAATCTATTACCTAGATTTAGACTTTGATTTTTTAGACTTTTTAGATTTTTTACCCCTTCCTTTTCTCTTTTTACGGGACCCACCTATAGAATCACTAGAACTAAAACTTGGATTTCTAAATTCAGCTCCAATAGAATCTACACTTTCATTAGAATCTAATGAAGGGCTTCTCACAGATTCATTATCACTTGAATAAACAGATTGAGCATCTTCTCCTGATCCAGACATTTTTGATTTTATTCCATATGCTATAGCACCAAGTACACCTATTCCTATTATAATTGTAGGTACTAAAATAATTGGTTTACTAAAATTTAAATCAGACATCTATATAAATATAATCATAAAATATTATTTATAAAATTATATTTATTATAAACATCGCATTTGTATTGAAGCATCTTGTGCTAAAATCGCAATAATTGGGTCATTTTTGTAATCATTTAAATATACAATTTCTTTTATATTGGATGCCGCAATACTGCGAAAACAGTTTGGACAAGGATAATGTGTTACATATATTTTGGCACCTTCTAAACTGGTACCTCTTTTCGCGCAATCTGTGATGGCGTTGATTTCGCTGTGGATAATAGATTGTTCATGATTATCTTGAACACGGCTAATATGTGGGGCACCGCTAATGTAACCGTTGTAACCCATTGATATAAGACGGTTATCTTTAACGATGACAGACCCAACATGTAGTCTTTGACAAGGCGACCGGCAAGATGCGAGTAGCGCGATAGACATAAAATATTCATCCCATCCTAAACGAGAATTATGATCAGACCCAGTTGTTAGTTGTTCTATCTTTGAAAACATATTTCTTATTCTATTTGATAATATGGTTTTAATTTGTTTATTTATTATATATGTCATTTTTTTCATTTCCTATTTCGGTTCCAGTAATTAATTATTTAAATGTTTCTGAAGATATTGTCGAAAAATATAATTATACATATGTTTCTTTTGCGAGTTATCCAAATTTTTCAGCAAATCAAAATACTGGTTATAATGGATTTGTTACCTTATCGCCTAATTATAGTGCTAATAATAATTATTTTATATATGGTTCATTTGAATTATCTCCTTCTTCACCAGTTGCTTCAGATAAAGCATCAAACATAGTTTTTAGCAATTTAATATTAAATGGGTCAACATGGCAATTTGAATGGTGGTTTACAAATACAGGTGGTACTGTTACCGGAACATTACGATTTGTAATTTTTTTTTATGCACCTTTATTAATAGCTAATAATAATCCTGTTAGTTATGCGCCAACTGATTCCCCATCTACTGTTAATGGAATCCCACAAAATAGTAAATTCTTATCAGATTTGTTTACTGGCGGAACTTCTTATAAAGATTTAGTAAATTTTTTTCCAATAATTTCTTATACAGCTATCAATATAAGTGAGTCAACGAGCACTTTTAATACAGGAACTGTTTCAATTATAAATTATTCTTCTTCATATACAGTTTTAACTTCATTTGAAACGCAAGATGGAGCAGCTCCATCATTTAATACTAGGAACTTAACTCAAATTACTATATATAATAAAACAAATAATTCCTTTTCATATTCTTTTTATACTAGCGCGGCAGTTACAATTAAAATAATTTTTATTATTTTTTATACAGGTCTATAAAATCTATAGAATAATATATTATTTTATAGATTTATATTATATGACTTATGTTGTGTCAAAGTTAAATAATATACCTACCAAATATTTTTCAAATATATATAATGGTGATTTAGCAAAAATAATTCCTCCTATTCAATATGCATATTTTAATATAAAAGATACCGGTAATGAACCTGATTCTAAACTCACAGGAATAATTAGTATAAATTCATATAACTCAAGTGCCAATTATTATGTTTTAACTAGTTATCTTAGTAATTATAGTGGAGGTAGCGGCACATATAATCCAGCTAATACGGTTACGGCATTAGGAGTGCCTGTTATATATAATAAAACAGAAAGTAGTTTTAATTATACAATAAATAAAACTACCGGAGATAATGCAAATATTTATGGTTGTTTTACAATAATTTACTATTCTTAGTTATTATATAAATTATTTATTTCAGAAAATCTATATTAAACAAAAAATTGAAATTAATATTATTAATATATAGAAATATATTCCTATTAATATATACAATCAATAATGATCATTCCTATCAAATGCTTTACTTGTGGCACTGTTTTAGCCAATAAATATGCGTATTATTGCGAAGAAGTGAGAAAACGTAAAATGGCCCGAGATTTACATGTTGAAAGAGTAATTTACTTAACTGAAGAATATAGCCAAAAAACTCCGGAAGGTGAAGTTATGGACGAGCTAAATTTGAAGAAAATGTGTTGCCGACGACATATGTTAACCCATGTAGATATTGAATAAATTTTTAAAAAGATAAAATTAAATTAAAAATAAAACTTATTTTTTATTTTTACTCTTACTATAATGTATAATGCCTAGAAAATCTTTTAGAAGAAAAGGTACAAAAAGAAATAGAACACGTAAACAAAAATTGTACAATATGAAAGGTTGTTCTAAATGTCGTTCTAAAACATGTAAACATATGCACATGCGTAGTAAACATATGGGAGGCCAAGGCTGTGGTTCCAGCGGATGTCCGCTCGCACCTTATTCTTGGAATCAAATGAATATGAAAGGCGGTAGAAGCTTAAGTATGAAAGGCGGTAGAAGCTTAAGTATGAAAGGCGGTAACTTTTACAAATCTGCTGCTCCTGTTCCTCCTCCGTTTGTAGATAAAGCATGGTTACCCAGTATCAAAGGATGGCCAGGTGTAGATGGGGTAGATAGTGGACGTAATTATCTTTCAAATAATTTATATGATGGAGGTGATCCGCAAACTATGATGAAATTAGGGGGATCAAAAAAAGTAAAAGGAGGTGGAATATTGCCTCAAAATTTGGTTGATTTAGGAAGAGGTATAGAATTTAATTTAAAAAGTGTATCAAATACGTTAAATGGATATGAATCACCAGTAAGTCCACTTCCATATCAAGATCAATTTTCTAAATCTTCACTTTCTTCAAATAAATTATTAATATAATTTTTTTCTACTTATAATACATAATATGGCATTTCCCAAAAGTTTAAATGAACTTTGCAGACCTTCATATATATACTTTATTTTATCCTTTGTAGGATTAACCTTTATGGCAATTCAAAATATCGGAAATTCTCGCATGTATTCTTTAGGAAATTTTTCATGCCGTGTTCCTAGCACAATGGCTGTTTTTGCGTTTAAATTAGCATACATATTTTTCTGGACTTGGATTCTTAATTTGATGTGTAAAGATGGTCATACAGATATTGCTTGGTTTCTTGTTTTGTTACCATTTGTTCTTTTATTTGTAATTATAGGAACCGTGATGTTGTACCAAAAAGATGAAACGGATAAGCGTAAAAAAAATAAAAAAAATACTGAGGGATACCTAGGATCATAAAATTTAAGCTTTTTATTGATCTTAAATTTCAATAAATTAATTTTATATATTAATATAAATATATAAAATGAACATTTTTAGAATTCGCAACATAATATTTCTATTTTTGTTGTTAGTTGCCACTATTTTATCAGGACTTTTATTTTCAGTTGAATCATTCACTAGTTCATCACCTAATAATAGAGGAAAAGGAATTGGAGATATTTACACAGCTCCATTAGATATGTCATTAAATACAGATAATTCTAGATTGTTTGTTATTCCAACCAATTTTTAATTAAACACTTTAAATTTAGCAGCATACATGCCGAACAATATCAATATCATACCAACATAATCATCAATAGTTGTTGGTAATTTTAACCAAAACGCATTAGACCATAACTGAGCTAAAAAATCAAAAACATAAGATGATAATGCTAGTTGTGCTGGATTTAAAAATGTTATTCCAATGCGTTGTGCTGGTATAACAAACATCCATTCAATAGATGCCCAAAATTCAGAAGATAATATTTTCATCATGATGCCGGCATCAGCCATTTCAGGAGTTGTTTGGGTAAACAAAGCAAAATCCATAGTTATTCCAATCATTATATTTAGAAATAACCAAAATATGACTAATAGTATAAAATTCATTATATATTATATATATAAAATTATCAAAAGTATATATATAATGGATTATTCTAAACTACCTTATTATGCCTTATTTTTATTTTTATTTATTTTGGCTCAAAGTCTATCAATGTGGGGTCAATATGTGACACTACCTTATAAATCATTAACTATGTGGGAAGCTTATAAAATGGCTATTCCATTTGCTTGGCTTGATTGGCTAGTAATGACGTTTACAGTAATGATAGGACATAAATACGAATTAGTTACCCCTACTCAAGATACATTTTTATTAATAATTATACAGTTTTGTTTAATTTTAATAATAAATCAATATTATTTAAAAGAAAAGATTTATAGAAGTGATATTATCGCTTTTTTCATTATTTTATTGGGATTTTTTGTTAGTTTTTTGCATATAGTTTCTAAAGCATTTAATATTTCTATTCCAGAACATATTGGTTCTGAAAATCCAGATGAAGCTTCTGCTACAATAAAATCTATGCGATACAATGTTGTAACAAAGTCTGCCGGAGATATGGAATATTCAGATATTAAAGAAGTAGAACCTGAATTAGAAGAAAAATAAAAAATAAAAAATAAAAAATAAAATGTAATAGTATAATATAGTAATGATTAGTACATCAAATACAAAATCTCAAACAAACAAAGTAAAAAATGGTATATCTTATGAACAAAACGGTTGGTTATATGTTTCTATTAAAGGAAATCCTAAAGAGAGAGGATATGCTTATGGAAAACTTATTTATAAAGAAATGAAAAAAGTAAGAGAAACATTGGATTTTATTATTTATAATGATTATGGTGTAAAATGGGATTTTTTTATTGAAGCATCTAACAAATATTACAAACAAAAAATAATGGATATGTTTCCTGAATTTTACGAAGAGATGGAAGGTTTTGCTGAAGGATGTACTGATGGAGGTTTTAAAATGAATGTAGACGATATAGTTGCTTGGAATAATTATTTTACTTTAACTGAAAGTTGGTGGGCAAATATGCCTGAAGAAGAAAGTATTGCTTTAAGAGGTGCTATAAAATCAAATGCTGGGTCCAGAGAAGGCGGTTCAGGTGATCGTTGTAGCGCATTTATTGCCAATGGTTCATGGACAGCAGATGGTAAAATTGTAGTTGCTCATAATAATTTTTCTAACTTTGTGGATGGACAATTTGCTAGAGTTGTTGTTGATTTGAAACCAACAAAAGGAAATCGTTTTATTATGATGGGATTTCCAGGTTGGATTTGGTCTGGAACTGATTTTTTTGTCACTTCTAAAGGAATTATTGGTACAGAAACAACTATAGGTGGATTCATTGCTTATGAAAATAATGTTCCTATTTCATGCCGAATAAGAAATGCCATGCAGTACGGAAATACATTAGATGACTATGAGAAAATGTTATTAGATGGCAATTCAGGCGACTATGCGAATTCTTGGTTATTTGGTGATACAAATACAAATGAAATCATGCGGATAGAGTTAGGATTAAAATATAATAATGTAGAACGCACTAAAGATGGTTATTTTATTGGATTTAACGCACCATATGATCCACGAATACGTAATTTAGAGTGTATAAATACAGGTTTTGACGATTTACGTCGTCATCAAGGAGCTCGTCGTGTACGATTAGCTGAATTAATGGATCAACACAAAGGAAAACTCAATATACAGATAGCTCAAGAAATTATAGCGGATCATTATGATGTATATCTTAAAAAAGAAAATCCATGCTCTAGAACATGTTGCTCTCATTATGAGCTAGATGCGCGCGAATATATGTCAGATCCTTCAAGACCGAAACCATTTCAACCGCGTGGCGCATTAGATGGAAATGTATGCGATACAACAATGGCCAAAGCGATGTCATTCAGTTTAAGATGGGGTTCTTCATGCGGTACTCCATTTGATAAGAACAAATTCTGTGATGAACATAGAGAGTGGGATTATTTGAGACCTTATTTGAATGATCGTCCAGAACAACCATGGACGACGTTTACGATAACAAATGATAATGAAAATAAAATGAATAAAAAAAATAAAACTGTAAAAAATAAAGGTGGAAAAAAGAATAGATCTAATAAAAAATAAATATATTAAAAATAACATTATAAGTTAATATATTTTGTATGTCCATTGTTTTTATGGTAGGTGATCATATAAAAAAGTCAATAAATAATCTAATAATAGATAATACAATATATAAAATAGTTGAGTTAAAGGAAGTAAAAGGTGGTAATTGGCATGATGGATTTGATAAAAGCATTATCGCAACTATTTCTAGTGATACTGAACCTGAAACAGATGAATATTGTGTTCAATATACTAACAATATGTGTCAAATAAATTCAAGTTTTGCTATAAAGTTAAATTAATTCATTATATCTTTAGTTACTTGATTTTACAATAATTAAATATTATATAAAAATAACATTATAAACATTAAAACATTATATTATTATAATATATTACAATGAGTTCTCCTGATTCAATTGCTTGGAACATAATAGATAAATTTTTTAAAGATAATCCATACAATTTAGTAGCACATCATTTAGATTCTTATAATGATTTTTTTAGCAAAGGAATTTTCCAAATATTTAAAGAAAATAATCCTATTCGGTTTGTTGAACGTGAAACTCAAACCATAACAGATAAAAAAGGCAAACGAGCCACAGAAAAGGCTGTAAAAATTGGCGACAAAGAAAATCCCAATGAATGTCGTTTATTTCTAGGTGGTAAAAATGGAGACAAAATATATTTTGGAAAACCAATTATTTACGATGATATTAGTCCTAATGAAATTCCCGAACCATTTCCTCATTATATGTACCCAAATGATGCCCGTTTAAGAAGCATGACATATGGAATTACCATTCATTATGATGTAGATATAGAACTTGATTATTATGTAGATGAAAATATGGTTTCTGAAACCAAGATTTTAGAAAAAATATATCTAGGACGATTTCCTATTATGCTTCATTCTAATTTATGTATTTTGCGGGGTCTATCTACAGAAGCTCGCTTCAATTTAGGAGAATGTCGCAATGATTTTGGCGGTTATTTTATTATTGATGGAAAAGAAAAATGTATATTAAGTCAAGAAAAATTTGCGGATAACATGCTTTATGTTAGGAAAAACAAAGCGGATGATCTTTATAGTTATTCATGTGAAGTTCATTCTGTATCCGAAGACAGTTCTAAACCAATTCGTTATTCTTCTGTTAAAATTATTGCTCCTGATGCGGTTTATACTAACAACCAAATCGTAGTTGATATTCCTAACATAAAAAAACCTGTACCTTTATTTATTTTAATGAGAGCTCTTGGAGTAGCATCTGACAAATCTATAATAGAATATTGTTTGTTAGATTTAAAAGCAAACTCTAATATGCTTGATTTATTTATTCCTTCTATTCATGATGCAAATCAAATATTTACACAAATGAATGCTTTAGAATATATGCGTCATCTAACAAAGCGTAATACGATTACATCCGTAATTGACATTTTGATGAATTATTTTTTACCTCATATTGGAGAAGACAATTTCTTGAATAAAGCATATTATATTGGATTCATGGTAAATAAAATTTTAAGAGTTTATATGGGACAAGAAAAACCAACGGATCGCGATAATTTTAAATTCAAACGCATTGAAACATCAGGAACATTAATTTATGGACTATTTCGTGAATATTATTTAATTCAAGCCAAAAGTATTTTTCTTAGAATGGACAAAGAGTTTTACTATCAACCAGGTAAATATAGAGCGAATTTTCCAAGTCTTATTGAAGATAACTACAAAGAATATTTTAAGGTGCGAGTCATTGAGGATGGATTTAAAAAAGGATTTAAGGGTAATTGGGGTGCGGATGAAAATACAAAGCGAGTTGGATTAGTACAAGATTTGAATAGATTGTCATGGTTTACATTTATTTCTCATTTAAGAAAGATTAGTTTGTCAATGGATCCAACATCAAAAGTTGTGGCACCACATTTACTACATAGTTCTCAATGGGGCATCATTGATCCAGTAGATACTCCAGATGGAGGTAATGTTGGTCTTCACAAACATATGGCAATTAGCACCGCTATAACAAATGGATTTTCCTCTTATCCTTTAATGAAGTGGTTAAGAGCGAACACACCATTGAAACTGCTTTTAGAATGTAATTCTAGTATTTTAGCATCTATGACTAAAATATTTATAAATGGAAATTGGATTGGTGTTATTGAAAATCCAATTGAAATTGTGAATACGTTGAAATTATTTAGACGTAATGGCGTAATACCAACGTATACAAGCATTTCATTCAGTTATGAATCAAATGTGATTTATTTATATACAGATAGTGGTAGGTTAACAAGACCCGTTTTTTATAGAAATATTCAAAAAGAAGATAAAACAGGCAATTTAATATATACTTATATTTCTTACAATAATGGTAAAATAAAAGATCTAATTGAGGCGAGAGAATACACATGGCAGCAAGCTGTTTCTGGTTTTGAACCGAAGAGTGACGAAAATTTTGCTGTTCGTAATAATATTTTATATGATACAAATGTATTATATCCTGGTCATAGTTCATTAGCCAATTTACTTGATATGTTTGAAAACAAAAAAGGTATTATTGATTATATGGACACATCAGAAGCAGAAAGCGCATTAATTGCTACAACAGTAGATCAAATAAAACAGAATAAGTATTTTACTCATGTGGAAATAGATCCTTCATTAATGTTTGGTGTAATGGGCAACTCAATTACATATCCTGAAGATAATCAATTGCCGCGTAATGTTTTTTCTTGTGGTCAAAGTAGACAAGCCGTTTCAGTATATCATTCAAACTATCAAATGAGATTAGATAAAATGGGAGTAATCTTAAATTATGGTCAAACGCCTTTAATTAAATCCAGATATCTAGAATATATTAATCATGAAGAACAACCATATGGAGTAAATGCGATTGTGGCAATTATGTCTTATACTGGTTACAATGTAGAAGATGCTATTTTAATTAATAAGGGTTCTATTGATAGAGGTATATTTAGAACCATTTATTATACTAGTTATGAAGCCAGAGAGACAAGTTCTAAAGTATCGGGTATGTCTGTCAATTCATCTTTTACAAATATTGAAACAAAGCAAAATGTAAGCAAGTTGAAAGAAGACTATGATTACAGTCAATTAGATGAACATGGATTAGTTAAAGAAAACACAATGATCGATGAAAAAGTCATATTAATTGGACATGTATCATCGGCACCCGATCAAAAAGGCGAATATACAGATGATTCAGTAACAACCAAAAAGGGTCAACTTGGATACGTAGATAAATCTTTTATTTCTGAAGGAGAAGAAGGGTTTCGTATTGCTAAAATTCGTATTCGCGAAGAACGTTTGCCGGCAATTGGTGACAAAATGGCTTCGCGTTGTGGACAAAAAGGTACTCTGGGATTAATTATTCCCGAAGAAGATATGCCTTTTACTGCGGATGGGGTTAGACCAGATTTAATTATTAATCCACATGCGTTACCATCTCGTATGACAATTGGTCAATTAGTGGAGTGTTTATTTGGTAAGGCGTGTACCATATATGGTGCTTATGGAGATTGTACCGCATATGCGCAAAAAGGTGCCAATTATAAAACATATGGAGAGATGCTCACTAAAATGGATTTTCATAGTTCTGGAAATCAATTATTATACAATGGTTATACAGGTGAGCAAATTTATTCGGAGATTTTTATAGGACCTACATACTATATGCGTTTGAAACATATGGTTAAAGATAAAATAAATTATCGCGCAACAGGACGAAGAAGTGCCTTAACACGACAAACAAATCAAGGACGAGCTAATGACGGAGGACTACGTATTGGTGAAATGGAACGTGATGGCATTATGGGACACGGTCTATCATATTTTTTGAATGAATCGTATATGGTTCGTGGAGATCAATATTATATGGCAGTTTGTAATAAAACAGGAATGATTGCTATTTATAATCCAAATAAAAATTTATTTCTCAGTCCAATGTCAGATGGTCCATTAAAATTTAATCGTACTCCTGAAGGCGAACCTATTTTGGATGTATTTAGCAGATTTGGTCGTTCATTCAGTCTTTTAAGAGTTCCTTATGCGTTAAAATTATTAATACAAGAGCTACAAGTAATGAATGTTCAAATGAGAATAATAACGGAAGAAAATGTAGACCAGTTGCTCAATTTGTCATATCAATCTAAAAATTTGAATAAATTAATGAATGTAAGTGATACAGATTTTAAAGACATGAATGCGTTAGTTACTCAATATAAGAGCCAATTAAATGAAAAAATAAGTAAATCTTCAAATGAAGCTATATCAAGAAGAAATAGTGATGCCGCATTAAGAATGAATATACAAGAAGTTGAACCCCAAAAATTTGATGGTATTGATGTACAAGTAAATCCTCAACAACAACAACAACAACAACAATTTTATGAAAATAAATGGGAAGATCTTTCTGAAGCGGAATTAGCTGAAATTGATAAAAAATTAGGATGGTTTCCTCCTAATGAAGAGGGAACATTATCAAGTTCAAGTTCCAATGTTATGAATCAATGGCAACCCCAGAATGAATGGAATACAACAAGTAGTCAATTTAGTCCAGGATTTGCTGCCCCCGATTTTTCAGAATCAGGATTAAAAGACATGTGGACTAAACTAACAGATGAAGAACAAAAACAAATTATTTCTTTACCTGATGAAAAACAAGAAGAAGCAATGCGAAATTTATTAATTACACGAGAAAAATTACCAATAGTACCAAATTATGGATCAGATGGAGAATTAAACTCATATTTTACCAGATTATCAAGACCAGAACAAATTAAATTACTATTAATGTCACTTGAAGATCAAAAAAAACGATTGGAAGAAATGGCAAAAAATGGGAATCCTTCTGATGAATTTAATAAATTACGAATCATTGTTCCTGAAAATAAAACTTCAGCAGAAAAATTATACGAAAGTCCTGAATTAAAAATGTTAGCTCCTACTGAAAATAAAGATAATGATAAGAAAGACAGTAATAAATCAGAAGGAGAAAGTAGCGATAAAAAAGATGACACAAGTAATAAATCAGGCGGTAATAGCGATAGCAATATTAAAACTGTAAGATTTTAATAAATAAATAAAATAAACGTATTTTAATAATTTTCAATTATAAATAATATAATTTAAAATTGAAATGAAATAAAATCAATATGTCTATATTATAATATAAGACAATGTCCAGTCAAATCAGCAGTTTAACTTCCGCCGTATACAAATCTAGAAGTATTCTTTTAGAGCAAATGAATACACAAGGTTATGATATAAGTGAATATAATGGCTTTAGTGTTAATGAAGTAAATACAATGAAAACCAATAATCAACTTGATATGATTTTAGAAAAATTGGACGAAGACCCCACCACAAAAACCAAGGGAAAAATATATATTCGCTATTATTTAGCAAAAGCGTTGCGTCCTAATAATTTGCAGGAAATGTTAGACGACCTCTTTATGGTAGAAGAAGTACTAAAAAAAACAGATACACTGCTGATTGTGGTAAAAGATGAGGTAAATGAAACCTTGTCAAACACATTAAAGCATATTTGGGAACAAGATAAAATTTTCATTATAATTCAAAGTTTAAGGCGATTACAATTTAATTGTTTAAATCATGTTTTGGTACCACCACATCGTGTATTATCTGCTTCAGAAACAATTCAAATTAAAACACGATATAATATTATGCATGATGGACAGTTTCCAGATATATCCAGATTTGATCCAGTTGCTCAGGCAATAAGTATTAGACCAGGTCAGGTTTGTGAAATAATTAGACCTAGTAAAACAGCAATTAGTGCTCCTTATTATAGAATTTGCAATAATAATTAAATAAATATATAATTTATATATAATATGAATCCACAAGCAAATAAATTTGATGAAAAAATAAAAGGAATAAAGAATAGTTTTTTTTCAGCTTTAGATGATTTTAAAAAATATTATGTGTATTATAATAAAAATCCAGAAGTAGATGAATATCAGAATTTTTTTTCTACAAGTAAAGGACATTTACAAGGATTAAATTCCGAATTATTTATAGTTACTAATAATATTCAAAAAAATATTAAAGATTTAAATACAGAAATGGCAGCCATTTCAAATAAATTAAAGGATGAAAAAGATTTAAGTGCTGAACTATTATTATTAATAAATAATATTCAAACAACTGAAGATGGATCAGCAATTATGATAGATGATGCCAAAGAAGAATACAATATACAATATTATAAAAATTGGGAATTATTTATAGGTATAATAGTCTTAACAGGAATAACGGTAAAGATCTTGAATAAACCAGTCAATTTACCATAATTTATAATTTATAATTTATAATTAATACATTTAATTGATAATTAAATTTTATAAATAATTATCAATGTTGACTAATTTTTTTTCCATATTTTCAAAAATAAACAATATCACCTCAAAAACAAATAAAATAGTAAATGTAAATACAACTTTTACATCATGTCCATTTTTTAAAAAACATTTTGATAATTATATCGCATTATCAAATCAAAAATCATTAGAAATATACAGAAAATATAATACAAATACTTTTCCAAAGTTTAGTGTATTAGATTTAAATAAACCCTCTGAAACAACCATTTGTAAAACATATATTAATTCATCACATCTTTTTTACAAATGTGTTTTTTTAATATTTTTAGCATCTTTTTCCAAAAATAGGTTACCTGTTTTCTAATATTTATATTTATATTTATATTTATATTTATATTTTTATAGTTTTCTTTATGTATATATATTATGGATAATAATGATACTATTAATAATGCTGTATTAAATATATCAACTCTTGAAAAAGAGTATGACCTTTATTTAAAGCAATATCAAGAAGCATATAAAAATTACATCAATATTTTAAATACATCATCTAATCCATGTGAAAAATATAAGATGGAATCAAAGGGCGTTTCTCAAGAATGTTATAATAAAATATGGTCTGATCAAGGATGTACTACAGAAGCACCAACTATAGGCGATTGGCAAAATGGTCAAACATATGATGGTCTTGTAAATGACAGCTATTTATGGGCTACTTTGACAGATACAGATCACCGTAAAGGTTGTTATGGGGATTCTACTGACTACACTACTAAAACAGAACCTACTTATTCATTAGGAAAGGAATATACTGAATTGCCTGGAAGAACATGGTGGGGAACCTATGGAATTAAAGAAGGACCTGCTAGTTCAAAAGAAGAATGTATATCTATGTGCGCATCTGATAGTAATTGTACAGGTGCGACATTTAATCCAGTAAAACGATATTGTTGGGCAAGAGGTGGAGATGGAACTGTTTCTGCCGGTTTATCTGATGATAGCGCATTAATTCCTAAATTAAAAGGCGTTTTGTTGATACTTGGCGTATTAAATGATAAATTAATATCCATTAATGAAGAATTAAAAACAGAAACAAATAAAATGACACCAAAACTTCAAGAGGAAAATAAAAATAATAAAAACCAAAAACAAAAATTTGACCAATATTACGATGAATTATATTATGATAAAGGTGAAATGGCAAAAATGCTGAATGAATATAATAGCATTGAAGCTGATTTAAATGATCAAACATTAGTTGTTAATCAAGAAAATTTAAGTTTACGATTATGGACATTAGTTGCAGTAATAATATCTTTTATTGTGATAAAAAAAATGATTAATTCTTCTGATGAAAATATAACCGCTGATTTTATTATAAATAAAGTTTTTATATTAATCATTTTTATATCTATTTTCAGTATAAGTAAACCCGCTGGTTATGCTACTATGGGGTTCCTTTTAATTTCATTTTTAATTTATAAATTAAATTTTAGTGGTTAAATAATGTAAAATTTAAAATATAAAATTTTAATAAAACCATTTAAATGTTTCATATTATATTATTATAATGAATTCTAATAATATTGATATTACTAATAATACTATGATCGCAGAATATGTATGGTCTGATTTAAACGGAAATTTAAGATCTAAAATAAAAATAATTCAAAAAAATTCCTTTTTTCATTATTCTAAGATAGAAGATTTTCCTATTTGGAATTTTGATGGATCTTCTACTGGTCAATCTTTAACTACCGTTTCCGATGTTATTATTAGACCAGTTAGATTATATAAAAATCCTTTAATAAATTCTTCCTTTGAATCAGTTTTAGTGTTATGTGAATGTTTAAATAAAGATTTATCTCCTCATGAAACTAATAGTCGTGCTAAATGTGAAGAAACATCAACTAAGTTTAAAGATAATGAATGTTTATTTGGAATCGAACAAGAATATACTATTTTAGAAAGAGATGGTAAGCCATATAAATGGTTAAATGGTTCAGAACCTGGTTTAGGTGTTCAAGGTCCTTATTATTGTTCTGTAGGTGGCGATCGTGCTTTTGGTAGAGAAATTGCGGATGAACATATGTTATGTTGTTTAAATGCAGGCATTCATATTTGCGGAACTAATGCGGAAGTAATGCCATCACAATGGGAATTTCAAATAGGTACATGTGATATGCTTACGGTATCAGATGATTTGTTAGTTGCGAGGTTTTTCTTACATAAAATAACAGAAAAATATAATTGTTGTGTATCGTTTCATCCTAAATTATTTCCTAATTGGAATGGTAGTGGTGGGCACACAAATTTTTCAACTAACAAAATGAGATTAGGTGATCATACAAAATGGGAAGGGTTTTTATCAGAACCACCAGTGTGGACAGCAAAAAAAAAATTAGGAATGAAATATATTGTAGAAGCATGTGAAAAATTAGCAAAAAAACATGATGAACATATAGCCGTTTATGGAATAGATAATGATAAAAGGCTTACAGGAAATCATGAGACGAGTAATATTCATACATTTTCTTGGGACAAACAGAATAGAAATTGTTCTATAAGAATTCCTTTACAAGTATGTATTGATAATTATGGTTATTTGGAAGATAGACGTCCAGCTTCCAATATGGATCCTTATTTAGTAACAGAAATAATGGTTAAAACTATTTGTTCTGAATAATTTAAATGACATAAATAATTAATACAAAATATTTATTTTTTGTATTAATCTATATTAATAATGGATGATGATTTAATTAATTTATCTTTAAATCAAGGAAAACAATTTAAAAAATTTCAAGGAAAAATAAAAACAAGTGTTGAAAATCAAATTCATGGAGCAAAAAGCAACAGAGTTTATAAAAAAAAAGAAGGATTTACTAATAATACTAACATAAATCTTGATCAACAGTCAACCGATTTGTTACAACAAAGAGATGAGCGAGCAAAAATAGTTAATCAATCTAATAAAGCTGATCTTGATAAACTAACAAATTTACAAAGTCAGTACAATGATTTACAAAGTCAATACAATAATACACAAAATCAAGTAAATAGTGGAAGTTTAGTATCTATTAATAGAACAAGTAGTAACAATCCATATTTAAATAAAAATATATCTTTACCTCAAAACACATCAGGATATCCTGTAACTGATTTAGGATATGGAGGATATGTTTCTGGACAGGGTCTTTTTAAACCTTATCCAGACCAAGCAACATTTGATTCAGTTGCTGGAAAAAATGGTTGTCCTAAAAATATTATGTCTAATGTACCTGTAAATGATTATTCATCTTCTTTACTACAAGGTCAAAATATGGTTTCAAACCAATCATGTGGCAATGAAGGCAAAAATGTGTACGTTAGTAAATTAATAGATAATCCTACATCTTCTTATGTAGGATGTTATAATGACAAACCTACTTCAACAAATGTCAACGCAATTCCTATTATGAATTCATCTAATTCACTAAATGGATTTGTGACTCTAGCTTCTAGTGTGTATCAAAATAATAATTCAATGGGACCTTGGGCTGCTTTTGATCAAACCACAACTACTTTTTGGCATGCTGGAGAAGCTAGTAATAATTTATATAACACTAATACAGGTCTATATCAAGGAACAAATAGCAAAGAAGTTAATACAGTAAATTCTGGCATTTTAACTGTAAAAGGTGAATTTTTACAAGTAAATTTGCCTGGTGTAAATACAGATGCTGTTCAAAATATGAAAGTAACTCAGTATTCTATTTCCCCTCGGACTGATGGCAATTGGTTTTTAACACGTACTCCTAATACATGGTATTTGCTAGGTTACTCAAACACAAATAAACAATGGTATGAAGTTGATCGTCAGGTTGGACAGAAATTTCCTGATTTAAAATCTAAAACATATAACGTAGCGAATCCAGGAAGTTATGGGGCATATAATATTATTGTAGAAAAGGTGGGCAATGATGATCAAACTACAAAACGAGACACTGTTCAAATTGCTGAATTAAATTTAGTTGTTAGTTCTGATTCCACCTTTACAAATTCAGATAGAGCCATGATTTATAATTCTGATTCAATTGGTTACACTACATTTGAAAAATGTCAAAAATATGCCATTGATAATGAATATGAATATTTTGGATTACAAGATGTACAATCAAATGGAACCGCAGCATGTCTTGTTAGTAATGATTATGACAGAACTATCAGCTACGGAGATGCTTCTAAACAAACCACTTCAATATTATTATGGTCATCTAACACAGCAACAGGACAACAAAATACGATGCAAATCGTTGGTTCTGGACAAATAACAATATATGATATGAATAATACAGCTATTTTTAATTCAAACGATGCGGACCCTACTTGTGTAAATTGGGGAACTATGATGATAGATTCCGCAACATATGGGGGGAATTGTAGTGCTCCAATAGGAAATGTTACAACAAAAGTTGGAACTGATTTAAATTGTAATTGGTCACAAAGTTGTTCTATACCTATCTCAAATAATACTTTTGGTGATCCGTCTTCTGGATGTGCTAAATCATTTGATGTCGCCTATAAATGCGGTGGTAAATCATTTACAAAAAATCTATCGCCAGCTGAAGGACAAACGATGATATTAGATTGTAATGAATATATGAGTACAGAATGCCAATATTATATGATTTTACAGGATGATTGTAACATGTGTTTATATAAAGGCACAGATCCGTCAAATGAAAAAGCAGGAATTTGGATGACTCATACTAATGGAAAACAAAAGAGTACAAATCCTGATTGGGTTGCGTCTAAAGGTAAATATGGTCGTAATTATATGAAAACAGGAGAAACATTGACAGCGGATGAATGGATTGGTTCAAATGATGGTTCTATAAAATTAATGATGCAAAAAGATGGCAATTTGGTTTTATATACTTCAGAAACAAAATCAGGTTGTTCTATAAATAATAATCAAACATTTGGATCTGGTTGGGTTAATGCGGTATATAAAATAGATCAAACAGGAAACAAAGGTGTTCTTGGAAAATTAGCATACATAGATAATGAAACAAAGTTAAGAGAATATCCATCTTCTTTACTATCAAAATCAAATCAGTATCAATTATTAAACGATTTTGATTCTTTGGGAAATGATATTCAGCAAACAACAACAACAACAGGAGAAAAAGGTTGTATAGACACATGTAACGCAAATGGAGATTGTTCTGGATTTGTTTATCAGCCAAATGGAAATTTATGCTATTTAAAGAATTCAGGAATGTATCCTAATGGTGAAAAACAATATTATTCAAATAGTGGAATTATTTTAGGTATAAGAAAGCCGGAAATTAGTTCATCATTAAATAGTTCTTGTAGCAAAGATTTAGTAGACATAGATAGTATTCAATACGAAAATTATATTAAAGGTGATCCTATGACTTCAGAAACAACATGTGGATCTCCAGTTATCGTAACACAAGATAAAACAAATTTAACAAATTTACAAAATAGTATCTTATCTGTTGGGCAACAAATAGCAAATCAAAGTAATAATTTATATAATGAAAACAACAATATGTATGATACTATTTCAAAAAATTCGGTTCAATTAAATAAAAATATAAATATGTATAAACAAAATGATAATAAAATAAAAACAGAATTAAATATGCCTGTTAATAATAATTTTAGTTCTAAAAAAGGAAAAGAAGGTATGAAAAATATTGATACAGATATAAATACAGATAAAAAAATAATTACAATGAATGATATAAATAGCATGTTAAGTGATACGGATATAACAGTTTTACAAGAGAACTATAGTTATATATTTTGGAGTATTTTAGCTATTGGATTATTAACAGTTACTATTAATCAAACAAAGAAATAATTATCTATCTATATTCTATATTATGACAGATAATTTACAAGAAAGAAATGATCAACTTATAAGCAATATTAAAACACTTCAATCAACTGAAATGAATCTTTATAATAGTTTAGAAAATCAAAATTTAAGCGCAGACCAAAGAAAACAAGTCATCGATAAAATAAATCAAATTTCACAAATGAGAATTAATATGTATTCTAATTTAAAAGATAGTTATTCTAATTACCAACAAAATGTTTCTTTTTCAAGAAATATAGTAAATGATCAAATGCTTTCAGTTGATGTCATTGAAAATGAATTAAATAATTCCAAAAGACGGTTAAATTTGCTTGAAGAACAAAAAAATAATAAAATTAGATTGGTTGAAATTAATACTTATTATGGAAAACAATATAATGCCCATAAAGAAATTATGCAAATAATTGTTATTATGTGTATTCCAATTTTGATTTTAACTATTTTAGCAAATAAAGGTATTATTCCTTCAAAATTAAATATAATAGTTACAGGACTTATAATTGTATTTGGTTTAACGATAATTGGTTATAAAATTATTGATATCTCTAATAGAGATAAAATAAATTACGATGAATATAACTGGTATTTTAATAAAGAAGATGCCCCCACTATTAATGAGACGATTGGAGAAACAACTGATACAAGTACAAGTTCTGATCCTTGGGAAACACCTACAATTGTATGTGTTGGTGCTGAATGTTGTAATGATAATAATATTTATGATGAATTACAAAATAAATGTATTCCAACTTCTCAATATAACGCAAACCAGAAAAAAAATGGAGAAACTACTACAACAGAAGAAGCATTTGTTAGTGGAGTATTAGGAAAATATGCTTATTTGGCGGATTATCCATCAACAAGATTACAAGAAAATGTTAAGTCATACAACTATTAAATAAAATACTTATTATTTACTCTTTGATAGAAACAGTATAATTTTTAATCTAATAATAATACAAGATGGATAAATTATTTTCAGATTTACAAAATAATACTAATACTAATAATACTAATAATGATTCTACCAAAGATGCTGATAAATTATTACAAAAACAACAAATTTCTACTGAAAAATTAAATTCTTTGTTAGAACAATCTTTAAGCGCACTTTCATGTGGTCCTACTTGTCAAAAAATAAAAACAAGCGAAGATCTTAAACAAAAATATTTAAATGCTCAAACAAATTTACAAACAGCACCTATTCAATTAGAAACATCAAAGAAAAATTATTACGTTTTTACTGAAGGTGAACCACGTTATAATGATATGTTAGAAAAAGAATTAAAACAAAAAGCAGTTATCATGGGAAAAATGTTAGCAGATAATTTTCATGAAGAAATTTCTAATGCGAAGCTTATGAATTCGTATTATAATACCGAATTAACTAATTCAGCTTATACAAAAGAATTATATTCAGTTTATTTAGAAAAAAATCAAGTAATACAAAAGAATATTAAGGGTCATCATGCGGATGTATTAACGAATGACAGAAAAACATATTATGAAACAGAAGCTATAGAAGATTTAAAATATTGGCATTCTGTTTTAATGTTTATATATTATTTATTTGTTATACCTATTTTTGCATTTGCTCTGTTTATGAGAACTTCTTATAATTTTGGTATAAGAATTATATTACAATTTATTGCGTTATTATATCCATATTATATTGATTTCATTTTAAGAAAAATTTATGGATTTTTTTATTCTATTTGGATACGATTACCTAAAAATGTGTACAATGATTTGTAAAGATTTAATTTAGATAAAAATAATAATATAATATTAAAAAATATTATATTATAAATTATTTGATTTTATTATTTGATTATTTGATTATTTGATTATTTGATTATTTGATTTAAAATTCATCTAATACATCATCATCTCCATCATCACTCTTTATTTTTATATCTATCCACTCTTTAGCTCCACTTTTATTTGTTTTCTTATCAAATCTTTTATCCATTGCTTCTTCTAATTCCATCAACTTTGGTATTTTTCTACCAGAATGATTTAATTGAAACCATTCTTTAAATACACTATTCAATATTTTTTTTCCTAAGTGTGCTCCTGGAACTTTTTCTATATTATCAGCAATAAATCCAGCAATACAATCTTGACTTTGTCTATATTTATTTGAAGCTGCTTTCACTTCTTCACAATCAACCACTTCACCATTTGTTTCAAACGCACGATTCACTAACATACTCATAAATACAATTGCCCATGATGGTAACTTTTCTTTCAAACTTTTATCTTTTGGAAATATATGTTTTGTATCATCTGTATGAGTTTCTCCGTCTGACACAAACTTTGAAATAAAGTCTACCAGTTTCATTCTTCGCCATGTGCCATCATCTCCTCCTCTTACTTCAAATAACGCATTGGTACAAACAACCAAGCTAAACTGAGGAATAAATATCTCACTTGAACAAAACAGCGCTCTTGCTTGAATCGGGTCACCACCTGTTAGTTCTTTCATTATACCTTCATTTATTACCGCATCTTTTGAAGGTTCTTGCATAACCGCATACCGTACCCCTTTTAATTGTATGATTTCCGATGATGTGCCACCTATCGCATTTCGTTTCTCAGTTACCAATGTTATAGGAACTGTACCTTTATAATCACCTAATGACTGCGACATTAACTCTGTTAAAATAGACTTGCCATTTGAACCTGAACCACGATAAATATTGAACGCATGTTCTTTCTTTATACCAATTAAAGTGGCTGCCAAATGATCCCACATATATCGGCACAAGTCTTTCTGTGGAAACAGCTGTTCCATAAATGTACACAGTTCATTTATTGTGGAACTATTCATTTCAGGATTTAAAGCCACATATGGTATACCTGTTGTCTTTGTAATATAATCTTGTGGATACCCATGTCTAAATATTTTACTCTTGAAATCTACAACTCCGTTTGTAAAACACATTAGATATGGATTTGCGTCCATGTTTCTCACAAAATTTTTATCAAAGAAAATTTCCATTGCTTCTCGCATAATATTATTTTTATCTCCTGTTTTCTTTAATTTTATACAAATTTCAGCTATCTTCTTTATCTTCTTTTGAACTATTTCATGATGATCTTCATTTTCTTTGAAGCTCTGCATATCTGACAAATATTCAGCTTGTTTATCTGAATATAGTTGAAACAAATCTTTTGATATTGCCATTCGCAAAGTCATACCTTCATCTTGTTCCCATCGATGATTATTAAATACATACCATGTTTTGTTAGTTAAACTACTACAAACATAACGATCTTTAAACATATGATATAAAACCATCGCATAATCCCAATCACCCACTTCAAATATGGTTTCTTCAATATAACTATTGATAGTAGATCGTTTTACCTTCTCATATGCTTCAAACGCATCTTGCTTTGCCCAATACATGATTGACTTTCTAGTCATTCCATCTGGTTTTTTGTTGAAATGATATTTCCAATCATTATATAGCTTTGGAATAGTACTATAATCAAAATCAGATGCGTTGCTTCTAAGCATTATCCATGATAAGAATAATCGTTCATCTGTATGTTTTAAAGCAAACGCAACTTGTCTGTTCAATAGATGTGAACCTGGTTCATAATATTTGGCTGGTAAAACTTGTGTATAGTCATGCGTCTCCTTTATATATTGTTCATTTATTTTTAGTGAAGCCATAATATTCTCAACTGCTTTATTCAAAATATTCAAATTTGTTATATCTGATAATTCAATATCTAACCCGACTTCTTCTTCGTCTAGAACTAAATTGACTTTTCCCTTTCCTCCTGTTGTTGTTGTTTTTTTAGCGCCCTTTGTTGTCAACATTTTGTTATATTTTTCTGTTACCTTTGGATTCATCTCAAATTTTACATGCGCTCCATATTGCGCTGATAATAAATGTAAATTTTTTGACAAATCAAATTCTTTTACTGATTTTGGAACCGTCATAAACTCGTTATCAGCTGGATCTATTTCCGCAATCATATAATAAGATAATTTGTATGCTTCATTACCCGGTTTTTGAGAACCATACATTTGCCAATTTGTTTTACCTTTTGTAATTCCCTCATCTAAAACATTTGCCCAATCATTCTTTAGCGGTAATTCCCAAATGTCACTTAGCTTTGCAATTATTTGTTCTCGTAATATTTGCTGTAAAGTATGATCCATTTGAATTCCAAATATCATATGTATTCCATCTTTTGTCAAAGTTTTTTCTGTTACACGATTTACATGCGGCTTTTCCATTACGAAAATAGGAAATGGAGTTTTTTCTCTGAAAATCAATAATTCCTTAAGTTCTTCTAAATATAATTGGATCACATCCTGTATATGTCCTATTGTATGCTGGCGTTCAGTTACATCATAATCGTAACGAAAGTCAAAGTCTACCAAAAGAGGGCCTGTACCATCTTTTAATTGGGCTTCTGTTAAATATTCCTTTCTACCTTTTACAAATACACTTTCATAATAAAGACGATAATATAATGGCAATTCTTCTTTGTCTATACTATAGTTACCGCCACGAATATTTAATGCTTCATCTTTTATTCTTGTATGCGTTGATGTTTTACCTAGAGATGTCGCATTATGCTTTGAAAGAAAATCACCTAGATCGTTAATTTGTGATGATGTTGTCATTGAATTCATTATTGTTGTTGATATTATATATTAAGATTTTTCTATTTCATTTTTTTTTATTTATTTAAAAATTAGAAAAGTTTTCAGTTTTACGTTTATTTTATTATATAATATAATATCAATTGTAGTTATATAATAAATAAAATTAATATAAAAATTGCTCTATATATTAATTTAAATGACAACTATTTCCAAAGAAACTATTAGCCGTTTATTAAAAGATGTACGACAAATAATTAAGCATCCTCTTACTGATAATAATATTTATTATGTTCATGATGATACTGATATTTTAAAGGGATATGCTCTTATAGTTGGTCCTTCTG
>Ga0114969_10000257_pt1 | contig 44862 bp, 46 predicted proteins | sample M_130807_MF_Meta_FD_87316 | JGI IMG/M metagenome (GOLD analysis project Ga0114969, IMG submission 87316) | Freshwater microbial communities from Lake Montjoie, Canada to study carbon cycling - M_130807_MF_MetaG | ecosystem: Environmental > Aquatic > Freshwater > Lake | place: Lake Montjoie... | reverse complement strand
TGACCACGCACTACCTCGACGAGGCGGAGCAGCTCGCGGACCGCGTCGCGGTGATCATGGGCGGCAAGATCATCGCTGAGGGGTCGCCGCAGGAACTGATCGCTGCGCAGCCCGACACGACGATCGCGTTTCGGCTGCCTGATGGCATCGCACTCCCCTCGGAAGTCGCGAGCGCACTCGGTGGCCGCGTGCAGACGGCCGAGGGGCTGACGCGCATTGAGGCGAGCACGCCGACGGCGGCGTTGTATGCGCTCACGCGCTGGGCGACCGAGCGCGGTGTCGAGCTCGCTGACCTGAGCGTGGCGCGACCGTCGCTGGAGGAGGTCTACCTCACGCTCACCGAGGACACGGATGCGGTGGCAGGGAGCGAAGCATGAGCACCGCGATGATGATCCTGCACCAGGTGCGCTACGAGTGGCGCTCGTTCTGGCGCAATCCCGCGGCCGCATTCTTTGGCGCGATCTTCCCGCTGATCTTCCTCGTGATCTTCAACGTGCTGTTCGGCAACAACGAGATCACCGTTCCCGGCGGGCGCACGCATGCCTCGACGTTCTACGTGCCGGCGATTGCGGCGATGGCCGTGGTGAACTCGTGCTTCACGGGCATGGCGATGGGCGCCGCAGTCTCGCGTGATCTGGGAGTGCTCAAGCGCATGCGCGGCACGCCGCTGCCGGCGTGGGCGTATCTGCTCGCACGCATCATTCAGACCTCGTTGGTGTCGTTCGTGATCGTGACCATCGTCGTGGTGGCGGGCGTCGCGCTGTTCGGCGTGATGTTCCGCTGGGAGACGCTACCGGCGTTCGCGTTCACGGTGCTGCTCGCGGCTGCGTGCTGCTCGGCGCTCGGCCTCGCGGTGACGGCACTGATCCCGAACGCCGATGCGGCGCCCGCGGTCGTGAACGGCATCGTGCTCCCGTTGCTCTTCATCTCCGACGTGTTCGTCCGAGGCGACGCCGCGCCCGCCTGGGTGCACCAGGTCGCCGGCATCTTCCCGGTACGGCACATCTCGATCGCGCTGCAGACGGCGTTCAACCCGTTCTCGACGGGCAACGGCTTCGACGGACAGCACCTGCTCGTGATCGCGGTATGGCTGGTGATTGGGATCGCGCTCGCTCGACGGTTCTTCTCGTGGGAGCCGCGCCGCTAGGGCGTTCCGCCCTTCCCTTGTCAGCCTCGATACCCTCGCGAGATGCGATGGGTGCTACTTCTGCTCGCGGTCCTGCTCGTGGCTTGCGAGGCGTCGAGTCCGACGCCGACGGCGTCTCCTGTGCCGAGCGCTGAGCCGACCGGCACGACCGCGCTGCTGCACACTGCCACGCCCGTGCCCGAGAGCTGTCCTGTGACCAGGCCGGTGGCTCCCGAAGGACGCGATCGCGCTCTTTCGGCGGAGCGCCGGATCGTCGAGTTCGCCAAACAGCGTCCCACCGATGATCGGCAACGATGCGTTTCGGACGACGCTCTCGACGGACGGGACGCTCACCAGCGACGACAAGATCGTGAGCGTTTCCCTCATCGATGGCCCGTTCACCGCCTCGGCGCGCCGCATCGATGGCGATGCTCGGCCGGCGACACTGAGCGGGCCGAGTGGGAGGCAGGGTGGCCCTGACGGGCGGAGCCGCCGGGGGCTGCATGTGTGGGGGATCACGTTCAGCTCGCTCGGGTGCTGGGAGATCACGCAGCAGCTCGCGGGTCGAACGTTGCAGTACGTGGTCTGGGTTGGCGTCGAGCGACCTCGGTAGTGCTCGGGTAGCCTCGTTAGCGGACGAGCGTGTCGACCATCACGGCGACGAACAGCGCCGCGAGGTAGTACGTCGAGTACTTAAAGAGGCCCCACGCGCCGCGCTTGCCGGGCTGGGTGAGCATCCACGCGGCATAGGCGATGAAGATCGCCCCGCCGACGAGTGCCGTCCCGAGGTAGATCGAACCGAGATTCGAGACACCCGCGAACACCACCGTGAGCGCGGTGAGCATCACCGACCAGAGCAGGATCTGCACCTTCGTCGCGCGATCGCCCTGCACGACCGGCAGCATCGGCACACCCGCATCGCGGTAGTCGTCCTCGAGGACCAGCGCCAACGCCCAGAAGTGCGGCGGCGTCCACCAGAACACGATCAGGAACATGAAGATCGGCGCGAGGCTGTCGAGCTGGCCGGTGACGGCCGTCCAACCGATCAACGTGGGTGCTGCGCCCGCCGCGCCACCGATCACGATGTTCTGCCAAGTGTTCCGCTTGAGCAGCAGTGTGTAGATGACGACGTAGAAGCCAATCGCCGCGACCGCGAGGATCGCCGACATCACGTTCACCAGTGCGTACAACCAGATCGCTGCGAGCACACCGAGCGCGACGCCGAACCAGAGCGCGCGCTGCGGCGTCACCACGCCGCTCGGCAGCGGGCGGCGACGCGTGCGGCGCATCAGCTGGTCGATGTCGCGGTCTACGTACTGGTTGATGGCGTTGGCACTGCCCGCAGCAAGCGCGCCGCCAAGCAGTGTCCAGGCGACGAGCGTGGTCGGAGGCCAGCCGCCGTACGCCAGCACCATGACGGGCACGGTCGTGATCAGCAGCAGCCAGATGATGTTCGGCTTCGTCAGCGCCACATAGGCGCGCGCGTGGCTGAGGACGGCGCTAGGCATGTGCGGACTGCTGACCACCGTGCGGCAGACTATCGCTGTGCGCCTCGTGCGCTCGGTCCTCACCTCGATAGCGCGCGGCGACGGTCGTGATCACAAGCACGGCCCAGATCGTCGCAGCGAGCGCGAGGTGCGCAATACGCGCACCGGACGAGAAGTCAGTCCAGATGTTCGAGGCGCCAACGAGGATCTGCGCGAGGTAGAGCCACATCAGCGCGCGGCCTCCGAGGCGCAACGCGGGCGCCTCGCGACGCAGGGCGAGGGCCGCCCAACCGATCACGGCACCACCGACCAACACCGAGAGGCGGTGGATCCAGATGATGAGCTGCGCCGGGCCGTTATTCACGAACGGGATGGGCGCGGCCGAGCAGTGCGGCCAGGAGATACAGCCAGTGGTCGCATCCGCCTTCACGACATAGGCGCCCCAGAGCAGGATCGCGTAGGTGACGACGCAAGTGATCACCAGCACGCGCAGCAGCCTCGACCGCTCCGGGGTATGGATGACCGTGCGGCCGCTACCGAGCGAGGCGATGGCGAACATCGCACTGGCGATGGCAAGCAGGGCCAACGCGGTCGCGAGGTGCGAGGTGACGATCGCGGGGGGTAGCTCGTGCTCGACCGTGAGCTTGCCGAGGTAAGCCTGGAAGATCAGCACGGCGATGAGCGAGGTCGCGAGGATGACGAGCGTGCGGTCGTGGCGCCTCGTGACATACGTCGCGACGGCGAGTGCGAGCACGAGCACGCTCACGATGGCGGCGGCACTGCGGTGCGAGTACTCGATGATGGCGGTGCGCTCGAGTGGCGGAATCCACGCACCGTAGCAGGTCGGCCAGTCGGGGCAGCCGAGGCCCGAACCTGTGGTGCGCACCAGTGAGCCCACGGCGATCAGCACCAGCGTCGCAATGACGGTGGCTGCTGCAAGGAGCCGATAGGGTTGGGAGGTCACGCCGGTATGCTACCCGATCGTCTGGTTGTGCTCACGCTGCGCACGTAATTGACTGCATCCGCCGGGACGGCCTGCGGCCGTCTGCGCGTCAGGGACGACGCGTCAGGGGTGGCTGGCGGTCGCCCTCGGAGCGGCCGTGCTGGCCTCGGACTCCGCGAGGCGTTCCTCGAGCAGCTCGACCTGGCGCTTCACCTGGCGCAGGCGCGACTGCAGCCAGAGCAGGTACGCAAAGAGGCCCGCCCAGAACACGGCGAAGCCCGCGAACATGTAGCCGAGGTAGTCCATCAGTCGCCTTCCGCACGATCGAGCACGGCGCGCATCGCGGCGGCTCGTACCCCGAGTTGTTCCGTCTCGGCTCGAAGCATGACCAGCCAGCCGGCGAGCAGCACGATCGCCACCACGCCCAGCAGCACGACGAACAGCATCGACGAGGGCAGCGAGTTGGTTGCGAGGATCGGCTGTGGGTGGAGCGTGCGCCACCACTGCACCGACATGTAGATCACTGGGATATCGAGCGTCGCGATTATCCCGTAGACGGCGACGTAGCGCGCCACCTGCTCGTCGAGCTCGTCTGCGAGCGAACGCGCGAGCAAGTAGCCGATGTAGAGCAGGAAGAGCACGAGGGTACTCGTGAGCCGAGCGTCCCACGCCCACCACGTCCCCCAGATGGGCCGGCCCCAGATCGCACCGGTGGCGAGCACGAACCCCGTAAACAGTACGCCCACCGTGGCCGCCGAGCGCGCTACAGCGTCATAGCGCATGTCGCGCGTCCACAGCAGCAGCACCGAGGCGATCAGCACGATCCCGAAGGAGACATACATGGCGATCGCAGACGGCATGTGGATGTAGAACACCCGCTGCACCTGTCCCTCGACCGCCTCGCGCGGCGCAACCACCAGCGCGCCGACCAGCATCGCGAGCATCGCGACGCAGACGACGGGCGGGAGCACGTACCACAGCGACTGGTAGAGCTTCGAGAGCAGGCGCCCGAGCGGACGCTGCATGCCGGCGGTGTTGGCGGCCGGACTCGTGATGGTCGTCATGGGTCTATCGCTCCACTGCTAGCGGGAACAACAGCGCACTGCCGAGGATGCTCCAGATCGCGAAGACCACGAGCAAGAGCGTCCACGGCGCATCGCCATTCGGCATCTCCAGCGCCGCGCTGGTCGAGCGCACGCCCGCGATCAATAGCGGGACGAGCAACGGCAGCGACAGCACCGGCAACAGCACCTCGCGCGCGCGCACGCGTGCCCCGAGCGTGGAGAGCAGGGTGGTCAGGCTGACATAGCCGACCGTCCCCACCGCCACACCCAGCACAAGCACCGGGGTCAGGAGCGGCACGTTGAACAGGATAGTCGCCAACAGCATCACCGCCACCTCGACCGCCAGCAGTGCGACGCAGTTGGCGAGCACCTTGCCGAGGTAGAGCGCGGTGCGCGGGACAGGGGCGAGCAGCAGTGCGTCGAACGTGCCCTGCTCCACCTCGTCGGCGAAGGAGCGCGAGCAGGCGATGGTGCCCGCGAACAGGAAGGTCACCCAGAGCACGCCGGGGAGCAGCGGACGCACCTCGGCGGTCACGAGGTCGAAGGCGAACGAGTACGTGAGCACGCTGATCGCGGCGAAGGTGAGCGAGGAGAGCCAACCAGTGCGGTGACGCCAGAGCAGCCGCAGATCCTTCTCCAGCACCGCCCAGGAGCTGCTCACGAGAGCGCTGCCTGTCCGGCTGGCGCAGCGATTGGTGCAGCCTCGTCGGCGCCGGTGCTCACGCCTACGCCCTCGGCGGCGGAGACGCGGCCACGCACGAGCGTGATGCGACCGTCCGCCCACGCCTCGATGCGGTCGTGCATGTGCGTGGCGGCGAGCACGGTCAGGCCCGGCGCGCGCAGCATCTCCTCGTCGAGCAGGGTGAGGCCGTCCTGGTCGAGGCCGGTCTCGGGCTCATCGAGCAGCAGCACACTCGGGCGGTGGATCAGGGCACGCGCGAGCGCGAGGCGCTGGTGCATGCCACGCGAGAGCACGTGGGTCGCCTCGTCGCGCCGACGCCAGAGGCCGACGCGTTCGAGCAGCATGCGTGCGCGCTCGACCCCATCGGTGACGCCGTAGAGCTTCGCGAAGAAGCGCAGGTTCTCGAGCGGCGTCATCTCCTCATAGAGCATCGGGGAGTGCGCGAGCACGCCGATGTTGCGTCGCAGGGCGGCGGTATCGCCGTCAGCCTCGATGCCACCGACCTGGAACGTGCCCTTCGAGGCGAGCGCAAGCGTGGAGAGCACGGAGAGCAGCGTGGACTTGCCCGCGCCGTTCGCACCGGTGAGCGCGATCTTCGCGCCGTCCTCGATCGCAAAGGAGACGCGGTCGAGCACCGGCACACCGGCGAACTGCTTGGTGACAGCGCGCGCCTCGATGGCGGTCATGTCGTCACCTCGCTCGCGTCGTCGCGACGGACCGAGATGCGCACGCGCATCAGTGCCGCGCTCGCGGCGATGAGCACGGCAAGTGCGAGGCCAACCGCAATGCCGGCACCTCGAACCGAGGCCAGCGGGTTCTCCGGCTGCACGCCACCGAGGCCGGTGAAGGTGACGACCATGCCCTCGCCTTCGCGGGCGGCGCCGCTGCGACGCGCGACGAGCCAGTGCTCACCGCTCTCGTCCACAGCCTTCGCGCCTGCGGCGTTCGCCGTCGCGCGCACGGCACGCACCAGCGAGTTCGGGCCGCGTGCCTCGATGCTGTCGGTTGCGAGCGGGGCGGTCACGCGCAGCACGTACTCGCTCGTGTTCACGTCGTAGGTTGCGAGTGTCCTCGTCGCGACCGTGTTCTGGCCGGGGCGCAGCGGCTGCGTCGTAACCACGACCTGGCCGTCGAGGTCAGCAGTGGCATCGAAGGCCTGCTCTGTATCGACGGCGATAACGCCATCGGACGACGGGATGCGCAGCGTGCGGCGGTCGTCGCCACCGACGTACACGCGGTCGCCGGGGTTCACAACGACGTCGTCGCGACGTAGCTGCACACGGTGCTGCTGGGTGTCGACGCCCTCGAGGTAGACGATCGTGCTCGATATCTTGAGTGCGGGGCGGGTTGCGGTCGTCTCCCACACCATGAGGTCGTATTGGATGGTCGGGCTCTCACGGGAGATCAGCAGTGGGACGTTGCTGAGGTACGGCACGCCCGCGTACTCGGTGCGCAGGACGTAGCGGACGCTCGCGTCGGCGGGCGCGGCGAAGCGGAACGTGCCGTTCGTCGTCTGCTGCGCCTGTGCGTTGATCTGGCCGGATGCCTGCACCGCGATGAGCTGCATCGAGAGCGTTGGCGCGGACGCGCCCGCGGTGCCGTTGCGCACGGTGCCGCTGATCACGCCGGGTGGCGCGGTCGATGGCGTCGGTGTCGCACTCGTCGGTGTGGGACTGGGCGTTTGGGCATGCACGTTCGTGGCAGCGAGGGCGAACGCGAGCACGGCGATGGCGATCGAGGCGAGGCGCATCATCCGGCGCGCTCCTCGGCAGCCTCGACAGTTGCGTGGTCGCGGAGCTCGACGCCGCGCTCACGCAGCGCCTCGGTGACGGCGCGCAGGCGCGGGGCGATCGCGCGGCGGCCGAGCTGGCGGTCTTCGGCGGAGATACGGCCTGCGGCGGCGTCGTCATCGAGCTCACGCAGGTCGTCGAGCAAGCGCTCGCGCTCTTCGATCAGTGCCTGCTGCGCTTCGGCCTCGACGGTCGCGAGGTCGACTCGAGAGCCACGTGGCAGGCCCACGAGCAGCGCCGCGACCAGCGCGCAGCCGACGAGTACTGCCCACTCCATCAGCGTGCGTCCCGCTCGTGCATCTGCTCATCCAGCCACTGCTCGTCGGCATCACGTAGCACGCCAGTGGCAAGCTCGGGCGTAGCGGTGCGACGCAGGCGCACGAGCACGAACGTGCCGATCACGGCAACGAGCGCGATGGCGAAACCCACCCAGCCGAAGAGCACGAGGTTGAAGCCACGCGCGGGCACCTCGGCGAGCACGCGCTGGCCGTAGCGGCCCTGGAAGTAGGCGATGATCTGCTGGTCGCTCTCGCCCTTCGCGAGACGGTCCTTGATCTCCTGGCGCATGTCCGCGCAGATCGTGGTGTCGCAGACATCGAGGCGCAGGTTGGTGCACTGCGGGCAGAGCAGGCGCTTCTCGATCTGCAGCGCAACCTCATCGGGCGTCTTCGCGCTGGCGGCGCGCGTACCGAGCTCGACACTGCACACGGTGAGCGCGATCCACACGCCGAGCGCACTCAGCGCGACGAGCAGCGCACGCCTCGGCAGCATCGAGGTCATCGGTTATGCCCGCTGCGGCTGTGCGCCGCCAGTAGTCGCGGGCTCGCGTACGGGCGCCGGGCCAACGAGCGGCATCCACGAGAAGATGCCGCCGACGACATAGATCGCGCCGCCGATCCAGAGCCACACGATCAACGGATTCACGAAGACGTTGAAGTCCGCGCGACCGGTGTCGTCCCAGCCCTGCACGAAGACATAGAGGTCATCTCGCAGCGAGGTGTGCAGCGCGACAATCGCGGTCGGCTGCTCGGGAAAGTTCGTGAAGCGACGACGGCCCGGCTCGAGGATGGCTTCCGTGTCCTTGCCGTGCGTTACCAGTAGTGGCGCGATGACCTCGGTCTGCACGCCGTTGACCGTGCCATCGCGCTGGTCGAGGCCCATGAAGGTGAGCGTGCGGCCCGCGATCTGGAACGACTCGCCCGGCGAGAGGCTGACGCGCGTCTGCTGCTGGTAGACCGTCGAGCCGATGACAGCGACAGCCATCACGGCGACACCGATATGCACGAGGTAGCCGCCGTAGCGCCGTTGATCGCGCGCGAAGAGCGCTGCCAGCGTCCCGATCCACGGCACGCCGGCCGCATGCGCACCTCGAGCGCCAAGTGCGAACTCGCGCGCAGTCACGACGACGAGCGCGACGGCTGAGACCACGCCGGCGAGGGCTCGAGGTTCACGCACGCCGAGGATGAACAGCACCACGCCGGCGACCAGCGTGATCACGCCCGGCACCGCGAAGCGCCTCGCGATCGTCGCGTTCGAGGCTCGACGCCACGGCAGCACGGTGCCGATCGCGACCAGCGCGACGAGGATGATCAGCAACGGGCCGACCACGCTGTTATAGAAGGGCGGGCCGACCGTGATCTTCGAGGAGACGAACAGCTCGGAGAACACAGGGAAGAGCGTGCCGCCGAGGATCACGAGAGCGATCGCAGTGAACAGGTAGTTGTTCACGATCAGCGTGCTCTCACGTGACAGCAGTGACTCGAAGTCATGCTCGGCGCGCATGTACGGCACACGCCACACCATCAGTACGAGTGCGCCGATCAGCACGACCGCGAGCACGACGAGGAAGTACGCGCCGATCTCCGACTGCGCGAAGGAGTGCACGGAGTCAACGAGGCCGCTGCGCACGTTGAAGGTGCCGAACACCGCGAGCGAGAACGCCGCGATGACCAGCGTGAGGTTCCACAGCTTCAGCATGCCTCGACGCTCTTGGACCATCATCGAGTGCACGAACGCGGTCAGCGGCAGCAGCGGCAGGATCGCCGAGTTCTCGACCGGGTCCCAGCCCCAGTAGCCGCCCCAGCCGAGCACGGTGTACGCCCACCAACCGCCGAGCATGTTGCCAATGCTGAGGATCAGCCACGAGGCGAGCGCCCAGCGCCGCACCGCACGCAGCCACGCGCCATCGAGACGCCCGGCCATCAGCGCGGTCATGCCGAGCACGAATGGCAGCGCGGTGCTGACGAGGCCACCGAGCAGGAATGGCGGGTGCACGAGCATGCCTCGGTCGACCAGCAGCGGGTTGAGGCCCACGCCGTCGGCGGGGATCACTTCGCTCGCGTGGAACGGCGAGGCGAAGAACACGAGGGCGATGAGGAACGCGGTGAGGCACGCGCCGCAGAGCGCGGTGGCCTGAGCAGCGCCCCACTGGATGCTCGGAATGGTGCGCCAGGCGAAGAGCGCCATCAGTAGCGACATCGCCCAGGTCCAGTAGAGCAGCGAGCCCGGCTGCTTCGAGTAGAACGACGCCCACTTCATCGGCGTCTCCATCTCGCGTGACGAGACAGAGGCGACGTAGGCCATCGAGAAGTCGTTGCGCAGCAGCCCTACGCCCAGCGTGACCGAGGCGGCGGTGACGAAGAACGCGGCGACGACCACCGCTCGACGGCCGGCACTGGTCAGCTGCGGGCGGCGCGTGAAACCACCAACGGCAGCTGCGCCGATGGCGAAGAGCGCGGTTGCGAGAGCAGTGAGCAGCGAGGCAGCGCCGAGCGTGGCGCCGACATTCATGGCTTCGTCGCCGGGGCGGTGGGCGTCGGGCTTGTCGCGTAGAAGGCGTTCTCGTGCTTGATGATCACGGAGGAGGCCTGGAGCCGATTCGGGCCGTCAGCCTTGCCGTCGATCACCACGAAGGCACCGGGGCCGAAGAGATCAGGCTTTACGCCGCTATAGACGATGTCCATGCGCTCGCCGTGGTCGCCGGTAATGGCGAACGAGGTCGGCCGGCCGTGCTCCTCGACCACCGAGTCGCCGATGACGCGGCCACCGACGCGGAAGGTCGTCCCGGCGCGGTCGAGCTTCTGCGCGAACTCCTCGGGCGTGACGTAGTAGGACATCGACGAGCCAGCCGCGGAGACCGCGAGTCCGGTGATGGCGAGGCTCGCCAGGACGAGCACGCCGACGAGCTTGGCCCGCCTCGATACCAGCAGCCGCCCGATCACGAGCCGGCCCCCGCGTGGTCAAGCAGCTCGCGGAGCTGGGCCTCGGTGAGCGCGCCGATGAACCTGCGGTCCTGCTCAAGGCCCTTTTTCAGGAACAAGGCTGTCGGGAGCTGCTGGACACCGTAGGAGAGGTAGGTCTTCCCGCCCGGGTCGGTCACGGCGGGGAAGGTCAGCTTCTGCTGCTGCACGAAGGCTCGCGCATCGGGCTCGGCGTCCCAGATGTTCACGCCGACGAAGGTGTAGCCCTTGGCTTGGTACTCGGGGTAGAGCTTCTGGATGAGCGGGGCCTCCTCGGTGCATGGCGTGCACCAGGACGCCCAAAAGTAGACGAAGACAGGGCCGCTCGCGTGGTCGGCGAGGGTGAAGGTGCCACCCTGGAAGGCCGGGAGTGCGAAGCCGGGTGCCTGCCCGGTCGCGGCCACCGAGCGGTCCTCGGCCGGCCGGCCCTTGATGAGGGCCACCGCGAGGACGGCGAGCAATGCGAGGATGACCAGCGCCGCGGCAAGGACAATGGTCCGCCGCTGCAAGGCCGGGGTCGCCGCACGCACCGTCATGACCGATCGAGGCTATCCCCGCATTGGCGGCCAATCAACTTACGCCCTACCGTCAGGGGCAGCGTGCCCGGGCCATTCCTCGGATCACCCGAGAAGGCCGAAAACACGGGCGTGAAGAGGGCTCTCGGAGGCTGCTCCGGTTTGACCCTCAGGGTTCCCAATGGTATTGCTAAAAACGGTTTGCCGCCCGCCAATCGGCGGGATTTTCGGTACGTGGGGCAGGCTGGCAGGGGGGTCGGGTGGAGCGCATTCGTCGAGTTCGTCTGAATACGTCCGCGCGGCGACTGCTGCCTCTGCTGTTCCTCTCGATCCTGATCGCTCTAACCGTCGCCTGCGACGCTCCGATGAGCACCGCCGTCATCGCCGGCTCCGACAACCGCCTGATCTGGGGCCCGTACACCCTGATCATGTGGATGGCCATGATCACGTTCGTCCTGACCATGCTGTTGACGGCCTACCTCAGCATCGCCTACCGCGAGCGCCCCGGCCGCGTTGCCCAGCAAATCCACGGCAACACCCGCCTCGAAGTCCTCTGGACCCTCATCCCGGTCGCCATCGTCGTGGTGATGGCCGTCCCGACCATCACCACCATCCAGCAGCAGGCCACGGTCCCGCCCGACGCGATGAAGGTCATCGCGATCGGCCACCAGTGGTGGTTCGAGTTCCAGTACCCGGACAACGGCGGCGTGATCACCGCCAATGAGCTGCACATCCCCGAGGGCAAGACCGTCGCCTTCGACGTGCGCTCCACCGACGTGATCCACGCCTTCTGGGTGCCCCAGCTGGCCGGCAAGATCGACATGATGCCGGGCCACGTGAACAAGATTCACTTCAGCGCCGATAAGGCCCGTCCGGAGCCCTACCTGGGCCAGTGCGCTGAGCTCTGCGGCTACAGCCACGCCAACATGCGCTTCCGCGTCTTCGTGGACACGCAGGCTGACTTCGACAAGTGGGTCGCGAACGCCAAGGCCGACGCCAAGGCGCCAGTGAGCCCGCTCGCCAAGCAGGGCGCCGAGATCTTCTCGCGCAGCGCCTGCATTGGCTGCCACACGGTCGCCGGCACCGCCGCGCAGGCCAAGCTCGGCCCGAACCTGACCCACCTGGGCGGGCGCACGACGATCGCCGCCGGCACCCTCGAGAACAACGAGGCGAACCTCCAGAAGTGGATTCACAACTCGGCTGACATCAAGCCGGGCTCCAAGATGCCGCCGATGGGTACCTCCGCCGGTGGCACCTTGAGCGACGACGAGATCAAGGCCGTGGCGGCGTACCTGCTCGAGCTCAAGTAGCCCGAGTCAGGCACCCGCGGTTCAGCAGCGCCGACGCGAGCGATCCGCTCGTTGCCGGCATCGGGAGGCGATGAGATGGCCACAGTCGCAGGCACGCTGGCGCACCACGAGAATTCCGGCGTCTGGTCGTGGCTCACGACCGTCGACCACAAGCGCATCGGTGCGCTGTACGGCATCACAGCCTTCAGCTTCTTCATGTGGGGCGGCGTGCAGGCGCTGCTCGTGCGCACGCAGCTCGCGGTGCCGCACGGCGCGGTCGTGGACGCCAAGCTCTACAACGAGCTCTTCACGATGCACGCGCTGACGATGATCTTCCTCGCCGTCATGCCGCTCGGTGCTTCGTTCCAGAACTTCCTAATCCCGTTGATGATCGGCGCACGCGACGTCGCCTTCCCCCGCCTGAACGCGCTGTCGTACTGGGTCTTCTTCGGCGGTGCCGTACTGCTGACAGCCAGCTTCTTCTTCGAGGCTCCCGGTGGCGGCTGGTTCAACTACGCACCGCTGTCTGAGAAGGAATTCTCGCCCGGTCTCGGTATCGACTTCTACGTCGTTGGCCTGATGGTCCTCGGTATCTCGTCCCTGATGGCCGCCCTGAACTTCGCGGTCACGATCATCAACATGCGGGCTCCTGGCATGACGATGATGCGGCTCCCGGTCTTCATCTGGATGTCGCTCATCATCTCGTTCCTGCTGATCCTGGCCCTGCCCCCGCTCACCGTCGCGCTGATTCAGCTGCTCTTCGACCGCCAGTTCGGCACGCACTTCTTCATCGCCGGCGAGGGTGGTGACCCGATCCTCTGGCAGCACCTCTTCTGGGTGTTCGGTCACCCCGAGGTGTACATCCTGATTCTCCCGGCCATGGGCATCGTGTCCGAGGTCATCCCGGTCTTCTCACGCAAGCCGCTGTTCGGCTACCCGGCCATCGTCTTCGCCGGCATGGCGATCGCATTCCTTGGTTGGGCCGTGTGGTCGCACCACATGTTCACGACCGGCATGGGCGCCGTGCCGCGCACGATCTTCGCGACCAACACGATGATCATCGCCATCCCGACTGGTGTGAAAGTCTTCAACTGGCTCGGCACGATGTATGGCGGCAACATCCGCTTCAACACTGCGATGTCGTTCGCGGTCGCCTTCATCGCGCTGTTCACCATCGGTGGCATCTCCGGCGTCATGCACGCCTCGCCGCCGGTCGACGGTCAGCACCAGGACACCTACTTCGTCGTCGCCCACCTCCACTACGTGCTGGTCGGTGGCGCCGTGACGGGTATTTTTTCGGGCATCTACTACTGGTTCCCGAAGATGACCGGCCGCTTCCTCGACGAGAAGCTGGGCATGGTCCACTTCTGGCTGTGGTTCATCGGTGTGAACCTGACGTTCTTCCCGATGCACTACCTCGGCCTGCTCGGCATGCCGCGCCGCATCTACACCTACGACGCCGGCCTCAACTGGGGCTTCTGGAACATGGCCGAGACCATCGGCGCCTTCACCATCGCCGCGGGTGTGCTGATCTTCGTCATCAACTTCTTTCGCTCGATGAGCCAGGAGAAGACGGCCGAGGCGAACCCGTGGGGCGCGGCGACGCTGGAGTGGGCGACGTCCTCGCCGCCGCCGGAGCACGACTTCGATGTCGTCCCCGTCGTGCGCTCGCGCGACCCGCTCTGGTACGACCGCGACCACAACATCGCTCCCGCGGAGCCGACGGGTGAGCACATCCACCTGCCCCCGCCCTCGTACTACCCGATCCTGATGGCGACCGGCGTGGTGCTGATGGCCATGGGTCCGCTCTCGCACCTCGCGCTGACCGCGGTCGGTGTACTGATCGTGGTCTACGGCATCTGGGGCTGGGCGCTCGAGCCCACCGAGTAAGACTGCACCCGCGGGTCAGCAGCTCTGCTGGCCACGCTCGATGAACGAAGCGGATTCGTCCGCGGAGGAATGAGGGACCGATGGCAGCAGCAGTAGCACACGGCGGAGGTCACCCCACATCGACGGGGACAACCAACCGCAAGCTGATGATGTGGATCTTCCTCGGCTCGGAGTGCCTGTTCTTCGGCTCCCTGATCGCCACCTACTTGATCTTCAAGCACGCGGTGATCGAGCGCGGTGTGGGGCCGTTCCCGCACGCGATGATGATCGACGGACACGAAGAGCACGGCATCCTCAACATCCCGATCACCTCGACGAGCACGTTCGTCCTGCTGATGAGCAGCCTGACGATGGTGCTCGCGGTCTACGGCGCACAGCACGCTCGCTTCAAGATGATGAAGCTCGCCACCCTGGCGACGATCCTCCTCGGTCTCGCGTTCCTCGGCTTCCAGGTCTATGAGTTCCGCTCCTTCGGCGCAGAGGGCCTGAACCTCGGTACCAACCTCTTCGGCGCGACGTTCTTCGTGCTGACCGGCTTCCACGGCACCCACGTCGGCGTCGGCGTGCTCTATCTTGCCTCGATGCTGGCGGCGTCATTCCGCCGCAACGGCCTCGGTCCGGAGGTGGGCGAGCACATGGAGATTGCCGGGCTGTACTGGCACTTCGTCGACATCGTCTGGATCGTGATCTTCACGCTCCTCTATCTGCTGCCCGCGTAAGCATCGAGCACACGGAGGCACCGCCATGGCACACATGACCGCAACCGCACACGAGGAAGAGCACGGACTGAGCATTCGCCAGTACGTGTGGATCGGCCTCGCACTGACCGTCATCACGGCGATCGAGCTCTGGATCTCCTACAGCGGCATGCCCGCCTGGCTGATGATCACGCTGCTGATGGGCCTGTCGGCCTTCAAGTTCGCGGTCGTCGTCGCGTACTTCATGCACCTGCGCTTCGAGAACAACCTGATGACGAAATTGTTCGTCGGCAGCTTCGTGCTCGCAGCGCTCATCCTCTTCGCCCTGCTGGGCCTGTTCTGGGGCGACTACCAGGGCGCCGGCCAACTCGGCACTGCCGCCGTGCAGGCCGGTGAGGGCCTCGTCGGGCACTAGCCTCGAACCACTCGCACGAACACGAAGGCCGCCCCAATGGGCGGCCTTCGTCATGTCTCGAGGTATGCGATGTGTTTGCGAGCTGGGCGGCTAGTAGCGGTCGGCGGTCGCCTCGAGGCCAGCGGCCTCACTCTCACGCTGTCGGCGCTCGGACTGCACGTACCAGACGGCGAAGAGCGCGCCCACCACACCGAGGAACAGCGGCTGACCGCCAATCCACATGATGAGGCCACCTAGTTGTTGGTCGTCGATTGCCGAGATCGGAAAGATCGGTGTGGCCCGCTCGTAGTAGTGGTAGAGCGGCTCGGTAGCCAGCGAAATGAAGGCGCCGAGCACGGCCTGCACGGTCGCCTCCGCGATGACGTAGACGATGCGTAGCAGGTAGCCCATCGGCGCGTGGAGCGGCGCAGGGTCGATGACGCTCCACCAGAAGAGCCCGGCAGAAATCACGAACGACAGGTGCTGTACCTCATGGACGCCCTCCTGCTCGGCAGCGAGGTCGTACCAGCCCGGAACCATGTGCCACCAGATGAGCACCGCACTGAAGAGCACGAGCCCGGTCACCGGGTGCGTGAGGACGCGGAACATACCGCGTACCAGGGGGTCAGCGGCGAGCGGGCTGAGCACGTTGTGGCGCAGCGCCCGAGGCAGGCCTCGCAGGATCGGAGTCGTGGGTGCCCCCAGCAGCACCAGGGGCACGCCAATCATGGTGATGAGCAGGTGCTGGGTCATGTGTGCTGAGAAGTGGTGCTCAGAGATGGCATGCAGCGGCGTATTCACCGACAGCACCATCGTGAGCAGGCCGCCGTAAAAGAGGCCACTGCGCCACCCGGGGTGGGCGCGCGAGCGCTCGGGCCACCTCGTAAGGCCGCGCGCATAGAGCACCGCAGCGAGCAGGACGGGGATGAGGAAGGTCGGCTGGAGCGGCCAGACGCGCCAGAACGGCTGATCAGGCGAGAGCGGGTGCGCCGGAGCGATGCTGGGCTCCATCACGAGCCGTACGAGGTCAATCGCCAGCATCACCGTCGTGGGCACCTCATGCACTCGGAATGCGCGCTTGTCGTGGTAGGGGTCTGCAGTATGACCCTGCCCGAGGCCTGCCGATATACTCGGAGCCTGATGCAGACCCTCCGTGTCGCCCTCGCCCAGATCAACACGACCGTTGGTGACCTCGCGGGCAACAGCGCGCGCATCCTCGAGGCCGCGCGACGCGCCGATGCGCTCGGTGCTGACGTGGTGGCGTTCCCCGAGCTCGCGCTGACCGGCTACCCGCCCGAGGACCTGCTGCTACGCGCCGCCTTCATCGAGGACGCCTCGAAGGCCCTGCGTGAGCTCGCCAACCAGGCAGCGGAGCTGCCGCCGCTCGTGGTCGGCTGCATCGAGTACGACCACCAGCTCTACAACGCCGCTGCGGTCGTCTACGCGGGCCAGGTGGTCGCTACATACCGCAAGCACGCGCTGCCCAACTACGGCGTCTTCGACGAGTTCCGCTACTTCCAGCCGGGCGACGAGGCTCCGACGTTCACCATCGCGGGCGTCGAGGTCGGCATCACGATCTGCGAGGACATCTGGTATCCCGGCGGCCCGATCCACGAGGAGGCGCTGGCCGGTGCGCAGGTGATCCTGAACATCAATGCCTCCCCGTTCCACCACGGCAAGGCCGAGGAGCGCGAGCGCATGGTCGCCACGCGCGCCTCAGACGACACCGTCGCGATTGCCTATGTGAACCAGGTCGGCGGTCAGGACGAGCTGATCTTCGACGGCAACTCGGTGGTGTTCGGGCCGGGTGGCGAGCTGCTCGCGCGGGGCGCCTCGATGGCAGAGGACCTCGTCGTAGTGGACGTGCCGGTGGGCGAGATCATGCAGCGCCAGTTGCACGACACTCGGCTACGCCACCAGCGGCTGACTGAGCTCGCCGAGTACGCCCCGGAGCCCCTCCTCATCACGAGCGATCCGCGGCGTGCCCCGGCCGACCTGCCTGCGCTCCCCGTCTCGACGCTCGAGCCGGCTGATGAGCTCGCCGAGACGTACAACGCACTGGTCGTGGGTACGCGTGACTACCTCGCCAAGACCGGATTCGCCAACGCGCTGATCTCGTTGTCGGGTGGCATCGACTCGGCGTTTGTGTGCGCCGTCGCAGTCGATGCGCTCGGTGCCGAGCACGTGCGTGGTGTGGCCCTGCCCTCGCGGTACTCCTCGGAAGGCTCGATCGCGGACGCGCAGGCGCTCGCGGACAACCTCGGGATCGAGCTGCTGCGCATGTCCATCGAGGACATCCACCAGGCCGCACTCGATACGCTCGCCGCACCCTTCGCCGGCACGCAGCCGGGCACGGCGGAGGAGAACCTGCAGTCGCGCATCCGCGGCCTGCTGATGATGGCGCTCTCCAACAAGAGCGGCGCCATCCTGCTCACCACCGGCAACAAGTCGGAGTACGCCTGTGGCTACGCCACGCTCTACGGCGATATGGCCGGCGGCTTCGCGGTGATCAAGGACGTGCCGAAGACGCTGGTCTATGCGCTTTCGAACTACCGCAACACGGTCAGCCCGGTCATTCCCGAAGCCAGCATCACCAAGCCCCCCAGCGCCGAGCTCCGCCCCGACCAGCGCGACAGCGACTCGCTCCCCCCGTACGAGGAGCTCGACCCGATCATCGAGGCGTACGTCGAAGAGGACATGCCCTTCGACGCCATCGTCGCTCGTGGCCACGACGAGGCGACCGTGCGTCGCGTCATCGACATGATCAACCGCAACGAGTACAAGCGCCGCCAGTCCCCGCCTGGCGTGAAGATCACGCCGCGCAACTTCGGCCGCGACCGCCGCCTGCCACTTGCCTCGAAGTACCGCGGGTACTAGCAGTTCGTGCCAGTCAGAGGCCCGGATTAGCATCGCGTCCAGAGTTGCCGTTCCGCTCTCCTGCTACTACTCAGCGCGACAAACGCAATACACGCGGGCCGTCGGCCAGATCCGCATCTATTCTCGATAGGCTCTCTGGGTGCCACTGACGGCAACTCAGTCGGCGACGACTTGGTCGATGACTACCTCATTGGCGCATCCAGCCTCCGAATGATGGCTGCGTTCGATCAGATCGATTTGTTGGTCAAGATCGCGCAGTGCGCTCTTTCCGGTGCGCCAACGCCAGCCTTCCCGCCATTCGCGATTGCGCGTTCGGTGATCGACGCCACTGCCGAGATCGCGTGGCTGCTTGAGGCGAAAGGCAATGCAACCGCTCGGCTCGCTCGAGGTCTGACCGTAGCCCGCTACGAAATATGGAGTCGTACAGAGCTGAATCTCTCCGTGCCAAAAGACGCGCTGCCGACGGTCGAAAAGGACGCCACTCAGTTCGGGCTGAGCCTCGTGGGAGATTTCCCATCTGCAGGGTACGGCGTGAAGAAGCCTTCCCATGGCTCGCTCGCCCGGAAAGTAGTTCCGAAGGAGGACTGGCGCATTTATTCATACCTATCTGCTGCGGCACATGGAGAGCAGTGGGCGATCATCAAAATTGGTTATCTCATCCAGTCCACAGACGCTAACGGGTTTGTGACGCTGACGAAGAGCCCGACATTTGATTCCTTTCACGAGGCAATTCACGCGGCATACGAAGCATTTGGCCGAGCTATCTGGGCGGACTGTCGGTTCATAGAAACCTCTACAGAAACTGCGAAAGCGATTCTGGATGCCGCCAACTCCATCGAGCAGTTTAAGAAGAAGTTTTGGTAGACATCAGAACTGTTCGGACTACGAGACGGCTTTGTAACGCGATAGCCTGAACACTTCCTTCGTGGTCTTCCTTGAACAAGCGAGGGCGAAGGGAGTGCGTGATGCAGATCGATCGTGTCTGGATGACCGTCTCTACCGGGTTACTCCAGCTCGTCATGGGCATCCTCGGGGCGATGAACACGAATCTCATCGGCGCTGGCTCGGGTGCGGTGCTGGCGATGAACCAGATGCACGGCCTCTCGCATGCCGCCGCCGCCGTGATCTCGATCCTCATCGGGTTCGCGCTGACCGGGCGTGCGAAGGCCAACGCCACGCTCGCCTATGGCGCGCTCTTCCTGCTGGCGTTCGCGGTGAACCTCGCGAGCCCGGACCTGTTTGGGATGATGCGCGACGCGCCCGCCAACGCCGGCATCCACGTGATGCATCTCTTCTTCGCGGTGGGCACGCTGGCCGCTGGCTTCCTCGCACGCACCGAGATCGCGCCGGCGCACGAGCCGGCCTACTAGCCCCGAGTCACCTCGGCGGCCCCTCTCGATCGAAGACCTCGCAGCCTGCTACCTTCAGGACGCGCATCGAGGAGCTTCGGGAGACTGCCATGCCCACGCCGGACGAACTGCCTACCGCCTACGCCGAGTTCTTCACGCGGGCCTTCGCCAAGCGTGACAACCTGATCCTCAGCCCGACGTTCCTCTTCGAGAGCGCCGAGGCGGTCGAGTCCATCGACGAATGCATCGAGTGCGGCAAGCCGATCATCAACATCACCGCGTTTGGTGAGGGCATCGGCGAGCACTACCTGCTGACGGACGAGCAGATTGAGCGGCTGGAAGAGGCCCTCGAGGACAGCGGCGTCGAGGTCTCCGACGACGATGTCTGCAGCGACCACGTCTAGGCCCATATCCAGGCAGGGCTAAGCCGTCGGGCCTTCGCCACTCTCACCTGCCTCGAGGTGTGCCATGCGCTGCTCCAGCGCGAGCGTGACCGTGTCCGAGGCAGTCACTGACACCCACGTCTCGAACGCCTCGCGCACCTTCTGGTACGCCTCCTCGACGAGCGCCTCGCGCTCCGGGTTGATGCCGGCGGCAGAGCGCACGCCACCCAGCTCCAGCACCAGCGCCTCGATCTGCGGCTCCAGGGCATCGGCCAGCTCGTGCAGCGCCTCTTCGCCCGAGGCGTGCCCACGGTCGCGCAGGATCGCGAGCGCGCCGAGCACCCAGGTCAACACGCCAAGCATGGTCCCCGTCTGCTGCGCATCGAGGCGCATCGCGTAGGCCTTCGCGCGCCCCGCGCCGCCCGGCACAGCCGGCTGTCGCTCGCGTCGGTCCCCGGTCATGCGCGCCTCCCGCCCTCGAACGCCAGTGTCGAGGCGAGCCGGATCGCACCGATCAGCGCCGCGCGCTCGCCGAGCACCGCACGCACGACCTCGGGCCCCGGCGCGACTTGCTCCAGCACCTGCTCGAGCAGCGGGATGAGCTGGTCGAGGTGAGCCTCAGTGGCGTCTATGACCACGACCTCGGGGTCGAGCACCGCCACGATGTCGGCGAGCAGCCCGGACAGGCGCTCGAGGTCTTCGTCGTCGAGCGGCGCAGTGGGGTCAACCTCGGGCGCCGCGGGCAGCGCACCAGCGCCGAGGTGTGCACCGCGCACGGCTCGGCCACCCGCAATCAGAGCGGCACTTGGCACGCCTCGGAGTGAGACGTAGAGCACGTCATCGATGCCGGCTGCGGCGCCCTGCCAGGTCTCGGCCAGCAGCGCGCACAGCGTGCGGTTCTCGGCGGACACGGGCGCGCCGATATGGCGCTTCAGCGAGTCGACGACAGCGAGGCCGTCCCACGAGTCCTGGCCGGTGCTCGCGAGCAGGCGGCCGGTCTGCGTGTCGACGGCGCCGGGCGAGGCGACCGAGATGGCGAGCGCGGAGCGGTGCTCGCCATCCTCCGCGAACAGCGCGGCGATCCGCCCGCCAACCTCCCACGACCACGCTTCCTCGTCGGCCAGCTCAGGCAGCGGCCACTCGCCGTCCGCGACCTTCTGACCGTGGTCGTCGGTCATGAGCACACGCAGGATGTCGCCCGTGAAGTCCACGCCTACGAGCACCGGATCGCCAGCCATCGCCACCTCCGCAGAACCACGACGCATGGTACCGGGTAGCAGCGGCTACCTCGACGCCCATAGCTCCCATGCCGAGACGCACCCCCGGTGCGTGGAGCGCGCGTGTAGGGACGCTCGGGGGCCGCCCCCGCTACCATCGAGTCGTGACCACTCGACCGCTCCCGCAAGTCGCCGTGCTTGGCCCTGGGCGCCTGGGGCGCACGCTGGCTGCCGCGCTACAGGCGCGCGGCTATGCGGTGCGCCTCGCCTCCTCACGCGTCGTGGAGGACGCACAGGACGCCGTCGACGCCAGCGACGTGGCCTTCATCACCGTGCCTGACGGCGCCATCGCGGGCGTTGCCGCCGTCGTGGACTGGCGGCCCGGCCAAGCCGTCGTGCACTGCTCCGGCGCGCGTGGGCTCGAGGTGCTGACGGTGCCTGAGCAGTCCGGCGCGATGGTGGGGTGTCTGCACCCGCTGCAATCGTTCCCGGTCGGCGAGCCCGACCCTGCACGCTTCGAGGGCATCACCTGCGGCATCGATGCCGCCAGCCCGCTCGACGTGATCCTCGAGGCGATCGCGGGCGACCTCGGCGCGCGCACCGTGCGGCTGACCGGCGTCGACCGGTCGCTGTACCACGCCGCTGCGGTACTGGTCAGCAACGACGCGGTCGCCCTCGCTGCCGCCGCGACGCGGGCGTGGACACTCGCCGGGCTGCCCGAGTCCGCCGCACGCGAAGCACTCGCACCGCTGCTGCTCGGCGCGGCTGGGAACATCGCCGCGCATCCGCTCGCCGAGGCGCTGACCGGCCCGGTCGCCCGAGGCGACGTCGGCACCGTCGAGCGCCACCTCGAGGCACTGGCGCGTGATCCGGCGCTGCGCGAGCTCTACCGCGCGCTCGGTGCCGAGCTGCTGCGGCTGCCCCTCGGCCACGCCGTCAGCGTCGAGGCGCGCTTGCACGCGCTCCTCGACGCTGACGGCGCGCCTGGGTGACACTCGGCGCATGACCCCCATCTCTCAACGGGCTGCCACCACACTCGAGCTCGGCACGTTCACGATCGACTGCACCGACCGCACGTTGATCATGGGCATCGTCAACGTGTCGCACGACTCGCCGGTCGTGCACTCCGTGTTCGCGCCAGACGACGCGCGCGCGTATGCCCTCGAACTGGTGCGTCGAGGCGCCTCGATCATCGATGTCGGCGCGCAGTCCACGCGCACCGGCGCGCGCCCGATGACGGCGCAAGAAGAGATCGAGCGCGTCTGCCCGGTGATCGAGGCGTTGCGTACCGAGGGCGTGCCGACCTCGATCGACACATGGACACCTGCGGTCGCGAGCGCCGCCGCAGGCTCCGGCGTCTCGCTGCTCAACGACGTAACCGGCCTCACCGATCCCGAGATGGTCGCGGTGGCTGTCGAGTACCGCCTGCCAGTCTCGGTGATGCACATGCGCGGCGCGCCGCAGCATCACCGCGAGGTCGACCAGACCTACAGCGACATCGCGGGCGAGGTGCAGGCATTCCTCGAGGAGCGCGCGGATGCCCTCGAAGCGGCCGGCGCGGGCCAGGTCTGGCTCGACCCTGGCTTTGGGTTCGCAAAGTCGCCCGCGGACAACCTCGCGCTACTGCGCGGGCTGCCGGCGCTCGTCGAGACCGGACGGCCAGTGCTGATCTCGGCGTCGCGCAAGGGGTTCCTGTCGCAGATCCTCGGCCGCGGCGACCGGCAGGACACTGACGGTCTCCTCGAGGCCACCGTGGCGTTCAACTCGCTTGTTGCCTCCGCCGGCGGGTCGAGTGCCAGAAACCGTTGCAAATAAAGGCTGGTCGGGGAGACACGATTTGAACGTGCGGCCTCTTGACCCCCAGTCAAGTGCGCTACCAGACTGCGCCACTCCCCGACCGCGTTGACGATGCTAGCAGAGGTGTCCTGACCGGGCCATTGCTCTGCGTACGGACCCGACGACCTAGTTCGGGACGTTTCGGTCGATGCGGAACGTTCACCGAGGAAACGATCCGCGACGCCACGCGTCGCTTTGTGAGTGGTTCTGTCAGAACTCAGGGCTCGAGCTCCAAGCGGCGTCCGATCCGCCCCCCCCCCAGCGCCTGCTCTCAGATTCGAAACGGGGCAGTTCTATAGCGCGCCTCGAGCCGAAATCGGGATCGAGCCCTGAGTTCTGACAAAACCGACGAGAGGCACTGACGGTGAATCGGTCGGCGATGAGCCCTGAGTTCTGACAGAACCCATCTCTCGCCCTTTCGAAGATCTAGTGTCGATCGACCGACCGGGTTCGTGATCTTCCCTATTTGTCGGCGAGTGGAGTTCGATCGCGGCCGACATCACTCACTAGCGGAAGACATCGGTCGCGCCTCGAACACCACCCTTGGGTGGACCAAGCGTTAACTCGCCGTCGACGACCACTCGATGCCTACTCGAAGGTGACGACCAGCCGACCGCGCGTCCCACCTGCCTCAAGGCGGCGATGCGCCTCGGCGGCCTCTTCCGGCGGATAGGTCGCCGCCACACGCAGCGAGACTGCACCCTCCTCCACCAACTGGCGTAGACGGTCGAGAAGCTCCGGCCGGTGGTCGTACTCCCGAACGCTGGTGCGGTGGAACGTGATCCCTCGCTCGCCGGTGCCCGCCCAGCCGCGCACGGAGGCGAACGCGCCACCGTCCCGCACAGCCGCGACCGCTGCGTCCCGCTGCACCGCACCATCTGCGAGGCCGTCCACACCCGCTGGCACGACGGCCCGGATGTTGGCGGCGATCTCTGGACCGCGCGCCACGACGATGTCGGCGCCGAGTGATCGCACGAGCGCCTCGTCTGCCGGTGCGGCGTCCGCGATGACTCGCAGGCCATCCGCCTTCGCCAACTGAACCACGTAGCCTCCGTAGCACCCCGCTGCGCCGGTCACCGCGATCGTCTGCCCAGACCGCAACCCGAGTTGGTCGAGGGACTGCCGAGCGGTCAGGCCGTTCATTGGCAACGTCGCAGCCTCAACCAGCGTCGTACCGCGAGGCACACGGACTACCGAGTCGGCGCTAAGCACGATGGCCTCGCGGTACCCGCCATGTGGACCGTTTGGAATCACCATTCCCATTACCTCATCACCGACCTGCAAGTCCGTGGCGGTGTCGGCGCCGAGTTCATCGATGACACCGGCGACATCCATGCCCGGAACATGGGGGGTCGGAACGCCTTTCAGTGCCTCCGCGCGCGAGCCGTTGCGGAGACCGGCATCAGTGGGGTTCACCGTGGCCGCGCGCACGCGCACACGCACCTCGCCAGCCCCCGCGTGCTCCTCGGGGAGCTCGACGACCTGGAGGACCTCCGGTCCACCGAATTCGATCAAGCCAACACCACGCATCGCTCACCACCCTTCACACAAATGTCGTCCAACACGACTCTAGCTCGCCGGCACACCCCGCAACGCCCCCCCCCCACATTGTGGGGGGGGGCGTTGGCAAACACGGGCGTCACGCCCCGAAACGTTATCGCGAGCCGCCTCGTACGGCCCGTGTAATATCCCGTGCAAGTGCACCAGCACCACGCCGGCTCACTGTGATCGTCTTGCCTCGGTACTCCGGACGCGTGAACTGCAGCGACACGCGATGGTCCAGCGGTGTCGTAGCCCATACCACAATGAGATCGGCCGCATCCGCCCACGCGCGCGCTTGTGCCAGCGGTCGCGTCGTCGTGCCGTCCACGACACGGAGCTCCACGCCCGAACCATCGAGGCCGCGTCGCAGTTCGTCGTGCGCACCAGGCACGCCGCCGAGCAGCAGCAACTCCCGCTTGCCTGCGCGCACTAGCGCTCGGCCTAGCTCGCGCACAGCGGGTGCCGTCCGCCCACCTTCGCAAATCTCGCATGCTGCCCGGTCAACAATCGCCACCGGCCGCGCCTCGCCAATGAGGGCTGCTCGGCAATCGTCACTGCCACAGCAGCGCGCCACTCCCGCGACAATCGCCGCCGCTGCCGCCTCGCGCTTCGGGACGGCGAGGTTCTTCTTCCGCGGGTTCGTGAGCTTCGCGGCCTCAAGGGCTGCGCGGCCCGTCCGCTGTGCTTCTTCTGATCGGAAGCCGAGCTCCAGCAGGAGGTCTGTGATCGGGATCACCGGGATGGTTGTCACCACTCCAGCGTCGGAGCGGCGCGCGGCCACGTCAAACCCGGATGCGGCTGCGCACGTGGGATGTCCTAAGGCCTGATGCGCAGCATGCGCGAGACAGTCCCCGTACTGGAGCGGCTCCGTGCGCGTGGAGTGTGGTTCGCTATCGACGACTTCGGTACCGGATATTCGTCTCTGAATCAGCTCTGCAAGCTGCCGGTGGATGTCCTGAAGGTTGACCGGGCATTCGTCGAAGCCGCGGGCACTGGCGCGCAAGCGGAGGCGATTGTGAAATTGATCGTCGCCCTCGCTCAGGCGATAGGCGTTCATGTTGTCGCCGAGGGTGTCGAGACGAGCGAGCAAGCGATGCTCCTCGCTTCCTTGGGCTGCCGATTTGCGCAGGGCTACTACTTCGCCGCGCCTCTCCCGGCGGAACAGGTAAGCGCCTGGCTCGCTGAACGACTGACCGCCGCGGCTTAGCCGGTCGCGCGGAACACGTCACGGCTACAAGCGGCGTCCGGATCCTTCTCGGGCGCTCTATCCACGATCTCTCGTCGTAGCTCGCATGCACTGCCCCGAGGCCCGCCCAGGGCGGCACCGGACCTGATGCTATCGTGGATATACGACACAAAACGATTTATCAGCGGAACATCGCTATCACCCCGAGGTCGACGATGAAGATGTGGCGCGTTGTCACCGACGTTTGATGCGCCTGGCAGCAATGGAACATTCACGCGCGAGTACGAGACACCTGAAGAGGCGCGGGGTGAAAGCGCACGAGCGAACGGCGCGGATGACGCGGCGCGGGCGCAGCGCGCTCGGCGCCTCTATCAGTCGATCCAGATCGAGGAAATGACCAAGGCGGGGGCATGGACACGAGTCCCCCAGTCCGATGGCCCCTCATCGCGCACCACGTCCCCGTGACCGCGAGCGATGCCGACAGTCCCACCGCTCCGAATGCGACCGGGGCGCACATTCTCCGTCAGTCGGCGCACGCGGCGAGTCAGTTGGTCACTGCGCCAAGAACTCCCAGTTGGGCGTTCTTGGCGCAGCGTGATGCCCAGACTTATGGATTTGGCACCGATACGCGGTTGGCCGGAACCATCTGTGTCTGGTAGGCGAAGACGTCGCGACTCGTCGTGTCGACGAGCACCTTCACCCAGTGCACGTCGTTGTTCCCGTTCGCAGCATTGTCGCCGAAGGTCTCGAGGCGCGTGAAGTTCTCGAGGCGCTGCCCCTTTGCGTCTTGCATCGGCTTATCGATGCGGAAGTAGTGCGAGTCCCCATGGACGTACAGCACGGGCTTCCGAAACGCCATCACCTCGCTACGCAGCGTGTTGAGGTAATCCGAGAACCCATCAGGGTCCTTGTCCGCTTCGGCGAACGTCTTCGGGTCTCGCACCTCGGTGCGCGTCGCGTCTGAGAGGTCGAAGCCAGGGTCGGCCTGCGTGAGCAGCACCACCGCGACGGAGCTGTCGGCCTTCGCGGCCGCAAACACCTGCTGCAGCCAGATACGGTCCGCGATGTTTCGGAGCATCCACTCCTGCGGATCCGGACTCTCGTCGCAGAGGTTGTTACAGGAACCCTGGACGTTCACGGTGGCGTACGTCACGCCCCTGAAGCTCCAGCGACGGTTCTCCACGCACTGGACCATGCCCTTACTGCCGAGGCAGAGGTTCCCCGCCTGCACAATCGTGTCGAGCGTGGTCTTACCGAACGACTTCGGCGTCCCGAAGAACTTCGCGCGCTCAAAGTCGAGGCGCTCACGCTCGTTGTAGGCCCCGTTCGCAGGGCGGTCGCAGTCCGTCCAGTCGTTGTCGCCCGGCACGAAGAACGCCGGCTTATTCAACGCGTTGAAATAGCCTGCCGCCTGTTCGTACAGCGCGTCGCTGCAGGTGGTGGGTGTCTTCGAGTCCTTGATTGCGCTCCCGGCCTTGAGGTCGCCGTCGTGGACGCTGAACTCAATATCCGAAGCGTTCATGTCGGCAATCAGGTTCGGCACACCGATGAGGGCCTGCTCATCGCTATACGGCAGGTCGCCCCAGAGCCCAAACGAGTACTGGAATGCCTTTGTATTCGTACCCGATGACATTCCAGGTGTGGCAGTCGCTGTCGCCGAGGCGGTCGGCGTGGCGACCGGCGCCGATTGCCCACTGGCATGGCCGCCCGCCATGACGCCGAGACCCAGCGCGACCAGCACGGGCAGGACGTGCCGAAGCCGCAGGGTGCGGATGGCCATCGGAACTCGATAAGTGAGACGCAATGCAGTCCTCCTAGACGCTCGCGGCACCGTACGGACGGCGCGTTAACGCTTCGGAGTCGGCACATAAACGACGGGTTAAGACATGAAGCGGTGCCCATCGGGTGCCGTCATGCCCCCACAGGATCTCTCGCACCCCCGGACAACTCGGCGTTACTCTTTGGAGCGCCGAGTTGTCCCGTCACCATCGGACGACCCTCGCTGTACGTCAGCTAGCCAGTCTGGTGCGATTCATGCGGTGCGGCGTCCATCTCGGCGTTGACTGTGTTCGCCACACTGCCATGGCAGTTGCGCGACGCGCCGATGGACGACATACGATCGCCAGACTCAGTCCTGGAGGGGCTAATGAAACGACTCATCGTGTTTGATCTCGACGGCACGCTCGCGTTGAGCAAGTCCGCTCTCGATAGCGAGATGGCTGTCTTGATGACACGCCTGCTAGAGGTGGCACACGTCGCCATCATCTCCGGAGGCGGCTGGCCGCAGTTCCAGCAGCAGATCCTCGGCATGCTGGCCCCTGGTGACCACTTGGCGCAGCTCTCGCTGCTGCCGACGTGCGGCACGCAGTTCTACTCGTACACCGGCACCTGGGAACAGCAGTACGCAGACGATCTCTCCGCGGACGAGAAGTCCGAGATCGTCCGCGAGCTCGAGCGCGCAGTGAACGAGGCTGGCTTCACGCCCGAGCAGACGTGGGGCGAGCGCATCGAGGACCGCGGGAGCCAGATCACCTTCTCCGCGCTGGGCCAGCAGGCCCCCCTCGAGGCGAAAGAGACATGGGATCCCGATTTCGCGAAGCGTCAGCAGATCAAGACGCTGCTCGACAGCAAGCTCGGGGGCTTCTCGGTGAGGCTCGGCGGCACTACCTCGATCGATGTCACCAAGCCGGGCATCGACAAGGCGTACGGCATTCGCAAGCTGCGTGACATCCTCGGCATCTCGATCGCTGAGATGGTCTTTGTCGGCGACGCGCTCTTCCCCGGCGGCAACGACTACCCCGCGAAGGAAGCCGGCGTCGCCTCGATCCAGGTCAACGGGCCGAGCGAGACCAAGCGCGTCATCGAGACAGCCATCGCGTTCCTCGAGGCCCAGGACTAACCAGCCAGTCCGGCCCCTCGCTCAACCACTCGATAACTCCGATGCGCTCTAGTGGCGCATCGGATGCGAGAGTTGCACCACGTTTCGGCCCTTCACAGAGCGGTGCTCGATGTCATTCGGGTAACACTGTGCAAACCTGCCTCTATTTTCCATCCCACAACATTCGTGCCTCGTTGCCCCGCACGCCACAACAGGCGCCCCGTTCTAACCGGGAACCTCAGTTCCAGTGGTTGAGGAAGGCTGCGCGTGAATCCGGCGCGCTCCGCTCGGAGGCAGACACTGTTGAAGCTCGCATATGTGCTGATCCCCCTCACACTCCTGACCGCAGTGGTCATCGGTGTGTTCATCCCGCGCTCGCACAGCGAGGCGACGACGATCACCTCGAATGGTTGGACGATTGCCGCGAGTGCGAGTCCAGCTAGCCTCACTACCATTGGCACGGCTGCGATCGAGACTAAAGTCTCCACCAGCGCCACCAGCAGCTCCGCACTTGTCTTCGTCCAGGTCTCCGACGGCTCAGGAACCGTCGTTGGGCAGCAATCGTGGGACGCGCAGGCGTTCAAGCGAAATCAGTCCCGAACGTTCTCATACTCATTCGTGACGCCGCGCACAGGGACGTATCGAGTGAAGGTGGGCATCTTTGCACCGGCGTGGGGGCAGCTCTACGCATGGAACGACAACGCAACCACAATCACGGTCTCCGGCAGTAGCCCAACACCGCCCGCAACAGTCGTGCCTACAGCCACGGCTGCACCTACCGTCGTGCCGACTACGGCGCCTTCGTCGAAGCTGCCTCCGCTCCCAGCGAACTGGCCGACGACGTTGCAACTCGGAATGGCTGACGCGCCGAACGGCGCGGCAGCACTGAAGACCTCGACAGGCGTCCGCTTCCGCTACCAGTACCTCGCCGGCGGTGTGAATACTGGTGGCGGTTGGGCGAACTGGAACCCCAATGGGGCCTTCGCCAGCAATTACATCCAGGAGTCGGTCGCGGCAGGGATCACTCCGGTGTTCTCGTACTACCAGATCCTGCAGTCGGCTCCCGGCAATGGGAACGCGACTCCAAACCTCTCAAACACCTCGACCATGACCGCCTACTTCAATGACGTGAAGCTGTTCATGCAGAAAGCCGGCGCGTTCAACAGCACCTCAGTCGTGCTGCACGTCGAGCCCGACATGTGGGGCTTCCTCGAACAGCAGAACGCGGATCCGACGCATGTGAATGTGCAGGTAGCGTCGACCGGCATTCCTGAACACGCAGGGCTGCCCAATAACGCCGTCGGCCTGGCCCAGGCATTCGGGAAGCTCAAGGATCGCTACGCGCCGAATGTGCTGCTCGCGTACCACCTCAGTGTCTGGGGTACCGGCACCGACATCGCGTTGTCGAAGCCAACAGACAGCGTCGTGCAATCCCTCGGCAGGCAAGCAGCGCAGTACTACCAGTCGCTCCACGCCCCGTTCGACCTCGTGTTCTCGGAGTTCAGCGACCGCGACGCTGGGTTCAAGCAGGCCGTGTATGGCGACGGTGGCGCGTCCTGGTGGACCGCTGCTGATTTCTCGAGGAACACGCTGTTCCTCTCGAGTTTCGTGCAAGCCACCGGGAAGCGTGTCGTCATGTGGCAGATCCCGCTGGGCAACACCACGATGCGCGCGATGAACAACTCATGGAATCACTACCAGGACAACCGCGTCGAGTGGCTGCTGAATGACACCACTCGAGCTCATCTCAACGCCTACGTGCAGGCCGGCGTCATTGGCTTCCTGTTCGGGCGTGGTGCTGATGGGGCGACCTGTGCCTGCGACGGAGCCGGTGACGGCACCACCAATCCGAGCCCAATCAATGGCAACAACACGACCTCGACGACAGCGAGCTCGGCATCATCGCGCACGATCGCGCGTTCGCCTCGTCCCTGCGCGTCGAGTTGTGGGCGGAGCATCTCGGCCTATCCACGGACATCGTCCGCGAGCGACCAACACTCGATCTCATCGATCAGGAGTGGGAAGGGCGAGCGGCGATGAACGTGGCGACCATTACCGCCGCCGAGCAGCCGCTGTTCAGTGGCCTCGTGCGCTACGGCACGGACCTCCCTGGCGATTCCCTCTTCCTCGAAGCCGTGATGATCGGGGCGCCTGAGCTCTAGCGCGAAACGCGACCATCGAGCTGCGCAATCCTCGTGCGGCTCATAGGCGACACGAGCATCCGCAACGAGTTTGCTACTGCGCTCCCTGCACGCGACAGCTCGCTGACGTATCGCTGACCGATGCGTGAACACAACTGTTTTGACGCGCCATTGAAACACTACGGCATGCCCTGCAACGGCGCGTCCCTTACGACCGTTGGTAGCGTCGTATCAGTACTCACACTGAGCAGAAGGAGACCACATGCCTCGATTCATCGCCAAGCTAGCTATTCCGATCGCAGTCGCCACGTTGTTCGGTGCCGCATTCCTCTCGACACCCCCGACCACCGTGTCTGGTCAGACAGTGACCGAGACCCCGACGGTGACCGCGACTACGACCACCACCGCAACCGCGACGGCTACGACGACAGCCACCGCTACTGCGAGCGCGACAGCAACAGCAACCGGCACGCCACAGCCGGGCACCGGCACGATCACCACTGGCACAGTGGCCAAGAACGGCTTCAGCCTGATCGTGTGGGGTGGCGGTACGCGAACACAGCTCATCGCTGCGTCCGCTTGCACGGCGCCGACGCTCGCCTTCTGGGCAACGAGCAATGGCGAGTTCATCACCTACGTCCCCGGCACGACCGTGGCCGCGGTGAACGCCTCCTTCGACACGCTCTTCGGCCCCACCAGCATTCCGGTGGCAACCCCGCTCGTGGCTCGCTGCAACTAGCAGCCATCGAGTCACAACAGAACGCCCGGGCTCACGCCCGGGCGTTCTGCATTCAGGACTCAATGCATCGAGTCGCTACGCCCCGCCGATCACCCGCACCCCAATCAAGAGCAGCACACCAACCAACGCGACCCCGCCGTACTCCGCCACCACCGTGCGGTCGAGCTGGCGCGTCACGTACGCATGTGCCACGCCGGTCGTGAAGTAGAACAGCAGCAGCAGCGTCAGCCCGGCCAGGTAGCCATCGATCGGCATGTACTGCAGCACCCAGCGCGCCTCACCGGCGATCACCCCCACCACGCCTGAGAGCACGATCGTCTCGAGCGCGTCGATCTGGTCATCACGCAGCAGCTCCACCGCCAGCAGCACGCCAATCAGCGCGACCGCAATCACCGACGCGGCCAGTCCGAGGTCGAACGCGTACGCCAGCGAGAACAGCGCGAACACCACGAAGTACGTCGCCGCCGCCGCATAGAAGCGCGCCGGCACCCGCAGCGGCTCGTCCTCGCGCACCGAGGCAACCTCCGCGATCACCGTCCCGCCAAACGCGAGGCCCGCGATCACCGCCGCCGGAATCACCCAGAAGCCCTCGACGTTGTACTCGATGAATACCGGTGCACCGAGCGCGAACAATGCCGGCAGGAACATGAACGGCGTCGTATCCGCGCCCATCCCGAACACCTCGCGCCGCGCGTTCCGCAGCACCCCGTCAGTCCCGAGTGCGGCCAGGATCGCTCCGAGCAGTGCGACCCAGCGCGGCGTCGGCTCGATCAACACAAACGCGAGGAATGCGATCGTCACCAGCGCCGTCAGCACGATCGCCTCGACCGGCACCGGCAGTGCGAGCGCCGGCATACGCGACGCCCAGCCCGAGATCAGCGCTTCAGCGCGCCCCGGCCCCCGAGGCTCTGCAATCGCCGGTTCTGGCAGCGGATAGCTCGTCGCCGCAATCGCCACGAGCTCTTCGAGCACTGCGCTCTCACTCGCGACGGCCTCACCCGAATCGTCGCCTTCGAGCAGCTCCGCATCGTTGGCTGCTTCTTCAGACTCCTCAGCCGACGACCACACCGACGGATCGAGCGCTTCACCCTGCCACGCCGTTGGCCCGTCCTCGTCGGATACGTCTTCGTCAGACACAGCCTCGGCGTGCTCGCTCAGCTCAGCGTCATCCGAGTCAGACGCAGTCGCGTCCGCTTCGGCGTGCGCCTCACGCTCAATCTCATCGCGCTCGTCGTCGGTCGTCATTCCGTGGCGATCACCGGCTCGACTTCACCGAACATCTCGGCGGCGTTGCGGTAGAAGATGCGGTCGCGCTCGTCTTCCTTGAGCCCCACGCGCTCGAAGATCGCGTGCAGGCGCAACACGTGGTCCTGGATCTCGTCGTCACGGCAGTCCGAGCCCCACACGAGCTTCTCGACGCCGATCTCCTTGCCAACGAGCCCGCGCTCTTCGGCGTGACGCTCGATCGTGTCGCCCCCCGACATGTCGAGGAACACGTTGTGCCGCCACCGCACCACCGAGGACGCCTCGTCGTAGTTCCCGGTGCCACCCATGTGGGCGCCGATCATCTTCAGGTTCGGGAAGTTGTTCGCGAGTGTGTCGAGGTGGAACGGCCGCATCCGGATCGCGGACACATCACGAGGTGTGCCGCGCCCCATCCGCCGCATGCGCTCAAGGTTCTCCGCCGCCTTCGGGTCACGCCGCGGATGCGTGATCGCGTAGTCCACGCCGCCACCGATCACGCCCATGTGGAACAGGATCGGCAGGTTCAGCTGCTCAGCGGCGTCGTAGATGCTCCAGTAGGTCTTGTCGTCGTAGTCGTGCTTCGAGCCAATGATCTTCAGCCCGCGGTAGCCAAGCTCGGCCACGTGCCGCACATCGCGGCCCGTCGACTCATCGACCGGAATCACCGCCACCGGCACGAACAGGTCCTCGTGCCGCTTCGCGTACGTCAGGCAGTCCTCGTACGAGAGCCCGCCCGTGCGCCCCCCGCCCGAGAGCAACGAGGCACGCGTGACCCCGGCCGCTCGCAGCGCGTCCGCGCGCGAGTCGATCGCCTTCGCCGGGTCATCCGGCTCGTCCGACCCGAAGTTTCGAGGAAAGTGGCAGTGCACGTCCCAGATCATGTGGTCCCCCGGCTACGCGCCCTACGGCTTATGGGCGGCGGGCGGTCCGGTGCGCTCGCACCGCAAACCCCATGGCCTCCCAGAACGCTAGCGCGGGATGATTGTCTCGCAGCACCGCCGCCTCCACCAGCGAGGAGCCGTGTTGACGCTCCCGCACCAGCAAGGCCTCCACGGCGGCCTTCCCCAGCCCCTGTCGGCGTGAGCTCGGCTCCACGTACATATCCACGATTTCCTGCGTCTGCAGGCCCACGAGCGGCTCGTTGTAGAGCAGCTGCAGCATCACGAACCCGGTGTGCACACCGTCGAGCGCGATCCAGAGCCACTCCTGGTCCTCGGCGTCCTCGACCAGCTCCTCGCGGCGGTTCGCCGTCGCCATCAGCTCGCCGGCCACCGGCTCGTATGGCTCAAGCTCCGTCCAGTACGCGTCGAACATCGCGAACAGCTCGTCGATTTCGTCTTCCTCGACCGGCACCAGTCCGAACGCCATCACCACAGCGGCACCTCCATCAACGAGTGAATCACGACCATGTCCTCCGAGGCCTCACGTCGCGCCGCCGGCGAAGCCGCCCCGGCGCGATCGATCAGCACGGCACGCATCCCGGCGGCCTCGGCGCCGCGCACGTCGTGAGCCACGTTGTCACCGACGTACAGCAGCTGCGCGGGCTCTTCCCCCGCCATCATCGCTGCCTGGCGAAAGATCTCCGGGTGCGGCTTGCGATACCCGACCCGCGCGCTCGTCAGCACTCCCTCGACAAGTGCGCCGAGTCCCAGCGCATCGATCGCCTCCGGCAGCCGCCAGATGTGGTTCGACACGATGTACGAGCGCAGCCCTGCCGCACGCACACGTTCGAGCGCGGGCACTGTGTCGTCATACAGCGCGAAGTGCTGCGGATCCGCCTCGAGTCGCACGAGGTCATCCGCGATCGCCTGCATCACCGCCGCGTCGCCACGCACCCCCGCCGACTCGTACCGCCCGAGATGCAACAGCGCGCGGATCGCCCCGAACGCCGCCTCACTCCCCGAATGCGCCGAGTGGTCCACGCCGTACTGCGTCTCCCACGGCTTCCACCCCGCATCCACCGCAGTACGCAGTGCGTCGAGGTCCGCACGCACCCCGCGCTCCGCCGCCGCCGTCACATACAGCTCCAGATGCGTCGGCCGGTAATACCCCAGCGTCCCATCGAAATCGAACAGCATCGCCCGCAACTCGTCTGCCATGTCCGTCAGCATACGAGTGCAACCCCTGACACACCCGCTGTCGAGGTGTCCCTGTCCGATACCATGCCGACATGAGGTGGACGCCGCTGCTCGCAACGCTCGCGCTCGCCATCACGGCGTGCACCGCCCCACCCGCCACGCCTACACCGAGCACGACACCATCCACAACGGCGACTGCAACCCCGGCCCCCGCGTCCCCAGCACCTCGATCTCGCCCGCCATTCGCCCCCGACGGCCGCGCCACCGACTCTATCCGAGCGCGCACAATCACGCCTCGATCACATCGAGTCTTGAGACAGTCCCCTCAGCAACGCAGGACGAAGAACAGGCCTATGGCCTGAGCACACAGCGGAAGCCGATATGCGACATGCCCGAATCCACCATCTGCGCCTGACGAGCCGCGGGGCGATAGCGCCAGCAATAGTTCGGCGCACACAAATGCGAGCCGCCCTTGATCACCTTGCGAGGAATGTGCGAGGCGCCTGGATCATTCAAATCGAAGCTGTACTTATCCGTCACCACGCGCGGATTCACCGGCGTGCAGCAACCTTCGAGTTCCTCGTCAGGGTGCTTCGGCAAATAGAAGTCCGAGGTCCACTCCCACACGTTCCCGGCCATGTCGTACAGCCCGTAGCCGTTTGCCGGGAACGACCCCACCGGTGCAGTCCTCGAGAACCCATCGAGCTTCTGGTTCTCCCAAGGGAACTCGCCCTGCCATGAGTTCGCCATCATCTGACCGTTCGGCGTGAACTCATCGCCCCATGTGTACACGGCGCCCTCGAGACCGCCCCGCGCCGCGTACTCCCACTCCGCCTCCGTCGGAAGCTCCTTGCCCGCCCACTTCGAGTAGGCCTCGATGTCTTCCCACGCGAGATGCGTCACCGGATGCTTGCGCCGCTTCGACACATCGGTACGAGGCCCCTCGGGGTGTCGCCACGACGCGCCCACCACGAACTGCCACCACTGCGTCATGTCGCGCAGGTCAACCTTGTGATCGGGCTGTACGAACACCATCGAGCCAGCCCGCAGCTGGTCTGGTCGCAGGTCGGGATAGAGCTTGGGATCGATCGGCCGTTCCGCGACCGTCACGTACTTCGTCTCGCGCGTGAAGCGCGTGAACTCCTCCACCGTCACCGTGTGCTCGTCGATCCAGAACCCGGCAACCGTCACCTGGTGCGCCGGATGCTCCTCGACGTAGCCATCGAGGTTCGAGCCCATCGTGAACGTGCCCCCCGGCACCCACACCATGTTCGGTGCAGGTGGCGCACTCGGCGGCTCTCGCTGCTCAAGCATCGCGCCCTCCGTCCACGACCGACCCGAACCCCTGTTGGCGCGCCCAGCAGGGCGAAGCCCGAGGATACTCGCGGCCACTCGCTCACTGCTACAGTCCCAAAATGCCCGACGAGTTCACCCTGCACGAAGCCCGCGCCGTCCTCGAGGCGATTCGCTCGTTTGCCCCCGACGACCTGCGCATCCCGCTCACCGACGCCGACTGCATGACCCTGCTCGAAGCCGGCATCGAAATCAAAGACCGAGCGCGCGGCCTCGTCGACTTCCCCACCACCATCAACGACCAGCCCGCCTACTGGTGCTGGCTAGCCGGCGAACCCGAGATCACCTGGTGGCACACCCGCGACAGCGGCTTCGCCGGTCGCACCCCCATCACCGAGTAACAACACTCGAGCTCGTACACACCCAATCGTTCGAGGCAGCCGCCGCCCGCACTCCGCCATGCATGACGTGCGCTGGGGCAAGCCCACGACGCGGCTCGCACGTCAGTGAGAGACCAGACATCGGAAGACGACTCCGAGGGGTCGAGGGGGACTGGGGGCGAAGCCCCCACCAAGGGCGGGAGGGTGGGCGAAATACTGTCCGGCACGGAACCGGCCGCGCAGCGGCCCTCGCGCCCGGCCGTCGCAACGCGACGCCGTCCGGCTGCGAGCAATGCATCGAGCCCCACCGCTACGCTGGCACGGCCACCGCTCCCCGCCCCAGCAGCCGCAGCAACGCCTCCACAGCCTCGAGCCACGACTCGCCAAGCTGATCACGCCCCACGCGCAGCTGCGTGCGCCCCACACGCACCCCTCGAGGCAAGCCCGGCATGCGCCGCAGCCCAAACGCCGCCTCATCGCGCGACGTCAGCACCACGTCCCCATCCTCGAGCCGCACCGCCGCCACCTGCGCCGCCACCGCCGCGAGCCGAATGCGCACCAGCGCGAAGAACTGCTCCATCGCATCGGGCAGCGCACCCAACCGGTCCGCCGTCTCCGCGCGCAGCGCGTTCTCCTCGTCCAGCGTCGTCAGCGACGCGATGCGCTGGTACAGCGCGAGCCGCGCCTCGATCTCCGGCACGTACGACTCCGGGATGAACGCCGAGGCCGGCAGGTCCATCGCCACCGGCGCGATCGGCTTCGGCGCCGCGGCCATCGCCGCGACCTTCGGCAGGTGCGCCGACTCGCGCATCGCCTCCACTGCGTCCGCGAGCATCTGCGTGTACAGGTCGAAGCCCACTGTCGCGATCTGTCCGCTCTGCTCGGCGCCGAGCAGGTTCCCCGCCCCGCGGATCTCGAGGTCGCGCATCGCCACCTGGAACCCCGCGCCGAGCTCCGACGCCTCGAAGATCGTCGAGAGCCGTTGCTGCGCGATCTCCGACAGCACTCGGTCACGCGAGTGCAGCAGATACGCAAACGCCTGCTGCGCCGAGCGTCCAACGCGTCCGCGCAGCTGGTAAAGCTGCCCGAGTCCGAACATGTCCGCGCGGTCGATGATCAGCGTGTTCACGTTCGGGATATCGATGCCCGACTCGATGATCGTCGTGCACAGCAGCACGTCGAACTCGCCCTCCGAGAAGCTCTCCATCACGCGTTCGAGCACGTGCTCCGACATCTGCCCGTGCCCCACGACCACCCGCGCCTCCGGCACGAGCTGCTGCACCCGCTCCGAGAGCAGGTCAATCGACTGCACGCGATTGTGCACGAGGTAGATCTGACCGCCGCGCTCGATCTCATGCAGGATCGCCTCGCGCACCATCGCGTCGTCCCACTCCGCGACATAGGTCTGCACCGGCTGCCGGTCGACCGGCGCCGTGTCGATCGTCGACATGTCGCGAATGCCCGTCAGCGACATATGCAACGTTCGAGGAATCGGCGTCGCCGAGAGCGACAGCACGTCGACTTCGAGGCGCATGCGCTTCAGCCGCTCCTTGTGCGTCACCCCGAAGCGCTGCTCCTCATCGATGATCACGAGGCCAAGATTCGAGAACTCGATCCCCGGCTGCAGCAGCCGGTGCGTCCCGATCACGATGTCGACCTCGCCGCGCCGCAATCGCTCGACCACATCCTTCGCTTCCATGTCCGTGCGGAAGCGCGACAGCACCTCGATCTTCACCGGGAACGCCGAGAGCCGCTCGCGGAACGTGCGCTCGTGCTGCTGTGCCAGCACCGTCGTCGGCACCAGCAACGCGACCTGCATCCCGTCCATCACCGCTTTGAACGCGGCGCGCAACGCGACCTCTGTCTTGCCGAAGCCGACATCGCCGCAGATCAGCCGGTCCATCGGCCGCTCCGACTCCATGTCGCCCTTCACCTCGCGGATCGCGCGCAGCTGGTCGTCGGTCTCCTCGTACGGGAACGCCGCCTCGAGCTCCTGCTGCCACGGCGTGTCCGCGCGAAACGCGTGTCCTTGCAGCATCTGTCGAGCCGCATACAGTCGCAGCAGGTCCGCCGCGACGACCTGCACCGCATCGCGCACCTTCGCACGCGCGTTCGACCACTCCTGCGTGCCGAGTCGAGTCAGCCGCGGAATGTGGTCCGATGGCGCGAGGTAGCGCGTGACCTTGTCGACCTGATCGATCGGCACATACAGCCGGTCATCGCCCGCGTAGCGCAGCTCCATGTAGTCGCGCTCGACGTCGCCGACCGGTCGCCGCACGATCCCCGCGAATCGAGCAATGCCATGGTCGGCATGCACCACGAAGTCACCCGGCTGCACCTCCGCCAGGAACTTCGAGCGCTGCGATCCCGACTTGCGCAGCGTCCGGCGCTTCTTCACGAAGCCGAACAGTTCGCGGTCCGTAACTAACGAGATGATTCCGTTCGGCCCCGGCACGTTCCAGCCCTCGGCCAGCGATCCCTGCAGCAGCACGACCTCGCCGTCGTGCAGGCGCCCGATCAGCCCATCGCGCACCGAGTCGATCGCTACGCCCGCCTCGTCGAGCACCTCGCGATAGCGCTGTGCCTGCTGCGAGACGATCGCGATGCGGTCGCCACGCCGCGACTCGCGCGCCGTGTCGCTGGCCGCTGCGGGCAATCGTCCCGCATACGCGTCGTGCGGCGTGAACGGCAACCGGAACGCATCGCTCTCGCGCCCCGTCGCCCATCGCGCGAAGTCCGCGCGCGGACGGTAGCGGTCGAACAGCACTTCGAGTTCCGCGCGCGACGCATGCGGCAGCGGCGTCTCATCGGTCAGCTCAAACTGCGCAACCAACTCGGCACGAGCTTCTTCAGCGAGTTCATCGTGGTCGTGCGCCGCCGCGTCCACCGCCTCGCGCTCGTCGATCAGCAGCACCGCGTTCCGAGGTAGGTGCGCGAGCAACGTCCCAGACACAGTCAGCGGCCCGTACCGCGCCGGCGCCACCAGCTCGCCACGCGCGAGCGAATGCCGCTCCTCCTCGATCGCCGCACCCCGCACACCTTCAAGCTTGCCCGCGAGCAACACCCGCTCACGAGCGTCCGAGAACCATTCGATCGCCGGCCCGATGTGCACGCGCTCGAGCCGTTCGCTGGTGCGCTGCGTGTTTGGGTCGAACGTGCGGATCGACTCGACCTCCGAGCCGAACCACTCGATGCGTACCGGCAGTTCGAGGTCAGGCGGAAACACGTCGAGCAGGCCACCACGACGCGCGGCCTCGCCGGCCTGCTGCACCAGCGGCCCGACCTCATAGCCCGCCTCCACCAGCCGCAGCGCCAGCGTCTCGATCGGCAGCCGCGCCCCCACCTCGATCGCGCCCGGCCCACGCCCGAGGTCGGCCGGTGCGAGCGTGTGTTCCGCCAACGCCGCCACCGAGGCGACCACCAGCGGCGAAGCCTCGCCGCCGCTCGAGCGCGCCAGCCGCGACAGCACCGCCAGCCGCTGCCCCGCCACGTCACCTCGAGGTGCCTCGCGTGCGTACGGCAGCGTGTTACGCGACGGGAACAGCACCGCGTGGTCGCCCACCCACGCGCGCACTTGCTCGACCATCGCCTCCGCATCCGCCTCACGCGGCACCACGAGCAGTAACGGCGCGCGCGCGTGACGCCACAGCGCCGCTGCCGTCACCGCCTTCGCCGCATCGATCACCCCGAGCGTCACCCGCGCGCCGCTATCCAGCCGCGAGTACGCCTCCACCAACGGCGCGAGGCTCCCCAACTCCCCCAACAACGGCCCGAGATCGACCACGCGACGTCCTCACCCGAAACACGACCCACGCGGACCACGACACACGGCAAATCAGGGCCGCCCGCGCGGGGTGGCCCTGAACAAAAGTCCACGCACAGTGTATCGCAGCGGTAGGTATCGATCGGAAGCGGCGAACAACGAAGCAGGCCACCTCGCGACGGTGGCCTGCGTTCACGTGCATCTGGGCGAGAAGCGGCGCGCCGCCTTAGTGCCCCTTCCGGGGCCGAATGAAACCGACCTCCCCGGTGCGCTGCCGCAACTCCATCAAGATCAGCTTCTGCTCACGCTTCGCTGCCGCCGAGCCGCTCCCGCTCTTCCCGCTCGCCCGCAACGCCAGCTCCAACGGCGTCGAACCGCGATCATTAGCGAGCCGCGGATCCGCCCCCGCTTCGAGCAGTGCCAACACCGCCGCCCCACACCGCGAGCGCACCGCACGCAGCAACGGCGTCACCCCACTCATCTCAGTCACATCGACCGGTGCGCCCGCCTCGACCAAACACGCGATCACCGAGGCCTGCTCCTCCGGCCGCCACGACTCGCCCCCCGGCGTGCCATCCGCCGCATAGTGCAGCGGCGCATCCCCACGCCGATTCCGAGCGTGCACGTCCGCCCCCGCAGCAATCAGCGCCCGCACCACCTCGAGCCGATGCGCAGCCGCCGCCACATGCAGCGCCGTATCCCCGCGATACATGTAGTGCCCGATCGCCTCGAGGAAGTACGTCACCGGATCCTGCCGTGACGCCCCCACAGCAATCACCGCCGTCGCCAGCTCCGGCGCCTCCCGCAGCAGCGCCAACGCCTCCGCGACGTCCCCGCCGGCGAGTACGCGCGCAAACCCCATCAACTCTGAGTCCGACGACGCCATGTCTTTACGATACCGCGCACGAAACGACGACCACACCATGAGCGTTCGCGACTTGAGGATGCGCGAAGCGCCATCCCGATCCGAAGGGGACTGGGGCAAAGCCCCAGCGGGGTCGCGGGGCGGAGCCCCGCACAAGGGCGGGAGGGTGGGCGAAACACTGTCCGGCACGAGCACACGCGGCGCAGGCGCCTCGTGCCCGGCCTCGAGCGCAGCTCGAGCCGTCCGAGTCCGACTCCATGCCCCACACAAAACGAGACCCCGCAATCGCGGGGCCTCGCACCATCCAACCCGCAGGGCGAAAACAGGTGCTACGCGCCTCGCTCGGCGCGAGTGTTGTAGTACGTCTCCACGCGCACGAACGCCTGCGCCGCACGGTCGAACGACGGATACACCGCGAACCCGCGGTCGACGAGCGCCGAGCGCATCGACACATAGCGGTCCGGCTCCGTGCCCGGGTGCACCACCATCAGCAGCGGCTTCTGCCACGAACCATCACGCCACGCCTGGATCGAGTCCAGCATGCGCGCCTGGCGCTCCGGGTCCGGGTTCGGCCCGCCACCGGCGCCCAGCTCATAGATCGCCGCGTCGAGATTCGGGTCAGCGCTCAAGATGTCGAGGATCTTCACGAGGTTCTCCTCGCGACCACGCACCGAGTTGCCGCCAATCGTCCCGCCCATGTCGAACGGGTTGAAGTACGAACCACCGATGGTGTTGAAGAAGCTCTTCAGCTCCTCGTACGACTCGCCACTGAGACGAGGCATCGGCAGACCAGCACGCCCCGCCGAGTCCGACACCGCGACCGACTGCCCACCCGACCCCGCCAGCAGCGCCATGCGGTTGCCGTTCGGAGCCGTCGTCTTCACCAGTGCCACGAGCGTGTCGATCAGCTCGTCGCGGCTCACCACCGGAATCGCGCCAGCCTGCCGCACCATCGCGTCCCACAGCGCCGTCGGCGTCGCCAGCGAGGTCGTGTGCGTCTGAGCCGCGCTCGCACCGTTCTCCGTTGTGCCGCCCTTGAAGATCACCACCGGCTTGCGCTTGGTGACCTCACGCAGCGTGTTGAAGAAGCGACGACCGTCTCGAGGCCCCTCGATGTAGATCGCAATGAACTGCGTGTCCTCGTCGTCCGCGAGGTATTCGAGGTAGTCCGCCTCGTTCAGGATCGCTGCGTTCCCCATCGAGATCGTGCGAGTCACCTCGAGCCCGGCGTACTGCGCCTCGCTCGTGATCCCACCCGCGTGCGAGCCCGACTGCGACATCACACCGATGTTGCCGCCCTCGGCGTGGATCATCCCCGCACCAAAGCGAATGCCCAGGCGGCGGTTGTAGATGCCCATGCAGTTCGGGCCGACGATCTGCAGCCCCGACGCGTTCGCCATCTCGACGATCTGGTTCTGCAGCTCGATGCCGATGTCCTCGCGCGTCTCCGCGAAGCCGGCCGTGTACATCGCGATGCCCGCGACGTTGCGCTCGATCGCGCCCTGCACGATGCGCGGCACGATCTGTCGAGGTACCGCGCAGATCAGCAGGTCAATCTCACCCGGCACGTCCGCCAGGCTCGTGAAGTTCGTGAACCCGCGCTCCTCGATGCCCTTGACCTCATTCGGGTCCACCTGCACCGAGTACAGCTTGCCGGGGAACTCCTTCTGATTGGTCAGCCACTGGTAGTTCGGGCCTTTATCGCCCACCACCACCACGGTCTGCGGGTTCAGCGTGCGGTGCAGCCGGTCGCGGTCCATTGGCATTTGTCAGTTCCCCCTCAAACTCAGCGAGTCGAGTCCGACTATTCCGTTCGAGACTTACGAGGCCAGCACGACGCGCGCGTCGACACCCAGCGCGCCATCGGGATAGGCGAACACCGGGTTCAGGTCGATCTCCTGCACCTCGGGATGCGCAGCGGCGAACTCCGAGACCTTCAAGATGAAGCCCTCAAGCGCTTTGAGGTCTGCGCCGGCGCGCCCACGCACGCCCTCCAGCACCGGGAAGCCCTTGATCTCGCGCACCATCAGTGACGCGTCACGAGGCTCCAACGGCACGACGCGAAACGCCACGTCCTTCAGCACTTCCACCATGATCCCGCCGAGGCCGAACATCAGCACCGGCCCGAACTGTGCATCGTTGGTCATGCCAACGATCACCTCGACGCCCGGCTTGGCCATCGCCTGCACCGACACACCGTCGAACTTCGCGTTCGGCGCCGCAGCCTTCACCGATGAAGCGATTCGCGCATACGCCGCCTGCACCGCCGCCGCGTCCGCCAGGTTCAGCTCGACACCGCCCACATCGGACTTGTGCGAGATGTCCCCCGACACCACCTTCAGCACCACCGGGAACCCGACCTCCGAAGCGACCTTCGCCGCCTCATCCGCCGAGGTCGCCAGCCGCGCCTCCACCACCGGAATGCCGGCCGCAGCCAGCAGCTCCTTCGACTCCACCTCAGTCAGCAGCGTCCGCCCGGCGCTCCGAGCCGCCGCAATCGGGTCAGTCATCGCCGCTTCCTTCCCGTCCGCGTCAAAATCGGCTGAATCATAGATTCCCCCCGATCGCCTCGCAACGTCCGTAATGAATCGTCAGCTCCCGAGGCGGTACACGGTCGTCCGAGTCGACTCGGACGCTTCGAGTGTCGCCGGCGTCGGAATCTCATATGTCTCGAGCGGTTCGAGGCCCTCCGGCAGGTATGCCCGGCCGGGATCGCCGACAAGGACAGTGGCTCCTCGCGCCGCCCAGCCGCGAAGAAAGGCGAACGCCGCGTCGGCGAAGGCCCGCTCATAGGCCACGTCGCCAGCGAGGACGACCTCGACGGCTTCGAGTTGCGGCGAGCCGAGCATGGCGAGCAGGTCGGCGTGGAGCGTGGTCACGCTGACACCGTTCAGCGCCGCGTTCAGCTCGACGGCAGCAAGCGCGATCGGGTCGATGTCGTTGGCGATCACTTCGGACGCGCCGGCGCGAGCCGCCGCGATCGCGACAAGCCCACTCCCAGTGGCGAGGTCGAGCACGCGCCGTCTCCGCACCACCTCAGGATGGTCGAGCACGTAACGAGCGAGCGCGGTGCCGCCGGCCCACGCAAACGCCCAGTACGGCAGCGCAATACCGTCACGCTCGAGGTCGCGCTCAGTGGTCTGCCAGAGCCGGAACGCATCGTCCGCCTGGTGCAGGCGCAGCTCAGGGACGAACGGCACGAGATCGACTCGCGTATGCGCGCGCACAAACTCGAACGCATCGAGTGGGGCGCGATCGCTCGTCACTGCACGCGCTAGCCGGCGGCGGGGTTGTAGCGGTTCATCGCGAGATGGATGCCATCGCGGACCGCGAGCTCCACAGCATCCGCGACCTGCTCCAGCGTATCCTCGATCGTCTTCCGCTCGGTGGCGCTCGGCGCGTGCAGCACCCAGTCGGCCACCCGATCAGGATCACGCACCGGCTTGCCGTCGTCGTACGGCCGATCGATGCCGATGCGAATCCGCGGGAACTCCTGCGTCCCGGCACCGCCGAGCAGTGACTTCATCCCGTTGTAGCCCCCGTGCCCGCCCTGCGCGCGAATGCGCACCTGCCCGACGGGGAGGTCGATGTCGTCATAGATCGCGAGCAGCTGGTGCGAGTCGATCTTGAGGCGGCGGAGCTCAGCCGCGATCGGCGGCCCGCTCTCGTTCACATACGCACGCGGGCGCCCGAGGTAGACCGTGCGCCCGCCAATGTCGATCTGTGCCGTCTCCATCTTGCCGTGTCGCTCGAAGTCCGCCTTGTAGCGACGGGCAAGCACCCGAATCAGCCACACACCCACGTTGTGACGTGTCGAGGCGTACTCAGCGCCGGGGTTGCCGAAGCCGACGATGTACTCAGGCCGCACGATTGGTTCGCTGGTCACGCTCGCATCGTCAGGGCCCGCCCAGCGCTCGCGCAACCGATCGGCCCGAGGACGCCTCCCAAGGTCATGCGATGGAGTCAGGCGATG
>Ga0114969_10000255_pt1 | contig 44937 bp, 42 predicted proteins | sample M_130807_MF_Meta_FD_87316 | JGI IMG/M metagenome (GOLD analysis project Ga0114969, IMG submission 87316) | Freshwater microbial communities from Lake Montjoie, Canada to study carbon cycling - M_130807_MF_MetaG | ecosystem: Environmental > Aquatic > Freshwater > Lake | place: Lake Montjoie... | reverse complement strand
TCAGTCCACGCAGCGCCAGCTCAATCGCGGCAAGCGTCTGACCGAGATCCTGAAGCAGCCGCAGTATCGTCCGCTCTCGGTCGAGAAACAGGTCGCGATCGTCTACGCGGCGACCAACGGCTACCTCGACAACGTCGCCGTCGAGAAACTGCGTCAGTACGAGGAAGAGTTGTACCGCTTCCTCGAGACGCGCAAGACGGGCCTGCTCGCATCGATCGCGGACAAAAAGACGCTCGACGATGAAATCAAGACGCAGCTCAACGCCGCGCTGGTGGAATTCGGCAAGCAGTTCGCCGCAGGTGCGGCCGCGGCCTAGACCATGCCCTCACTGATTGACATGCGCCGGCGCATTCGCGCCGTCAAGTCGACGCAGCAGATCACGAAGGCGATGAAGATGGTCGCCGCGTCGAAGCTGCGTCGCGCGCAGGAAAAAGTGGTCGCCACCCGGCCATTTGCGATTCAGGCGAAACGCGTGCTCGCCAGCATTGCGTCGCGTGTGGACGCGTCTGCGCATCCGTTGCTCGAACGCCGCGCCGGCGCGGCCACGGGCAACACGCTGATCATCGTCGTGGGTTCAGATCGTGGTCTGTGCGGCAGCTTCAACACGAACATCGTGAAAGCCGTCAGTGTGTTCCTTCGTGAGAACAAAGGACGCACGATGTCCCTCGGTCTCGTGGGGCGCAAGAGCCGAGACCTGTTGGGTCGCCGAGGATTTCCGGTCCGATTCGAGTACGTCAATCTGCCGAAAGTGATCACCTCTGCTGATGCGGAATCGGTTGTGGCGGCCGGCATCGAAGACTTCCTCTCGGGCAAGGTCGATAGCGTTCACATCATCTACAACGAGTTCAAGTCGGTGATGACGCAGAAGGTTGTGATGGAGCAGTTGCTCCCGATGGCCGCGATCGAAACACCGGCCGAATCGCCGGCCGGAGAACAGACCGAATATCTCTACGAACCATCGGCAGAACGGATTTTCGACATTCTGTTGAAGCGGCTGATTGAGGCTCAAGTGTTGCGCGCGCTCGTGGAATCCAATGCAGCGTTTTACGCCGCGCAGATGACGGCCATGGATTCCGCTTCGCGAAACGCCACCGAAATGCTCGCGAACCTGACGCTGGTCATGAACAAGATCCGCCAGGCGGCAATCACGCGCGAAATTATTGAAGTTGTTTCTGGCGCTCAGGCGCTTTGAGTACGTAGGCCGGGACTGTCGTCCCGGTATTTGGAGACAGCAATGGCAACGGCTACTGCAGTAAAAACCGGCAAGGTCGTCCAGATCATCGGACCGGTCCTCGACATCGAATTTCCGGACGGGCAACTGCCCGCGATTTACAACGCCGTCCGTGTGACCGGCGATGCCGGGGGTCAGAAGGTCGATCTCATTGTTGAAGTCGAGCAGCACCTCGGCGAAAACCGCGTCCGCACCGTTGCGATGAAGCCGACCGACGGCTTGCAGCGCGGCATGATCGCGACCGACGAAGGTGGACCGATTTCAATGCCCGTGGGTCCCGAGACGCTTGGGCGCGTGATGAACGTGCTGGGCGAACCGGTCGACTTTCCGGATCAGCCGGTGAACTCGAAAGAGCGCTGGCCGATTCATCGCCTCGCGCCGACGCTCGAAGAGCAGTCGACCGAACTGAAGATGTTTGAGACCGGCATCAAGGTCATCGACCTGCTCGAGCCGTACCTTCAGGGCGGCAAAATCGGTCTCTTCGGCGGCGCCGGTGTCGGCAAGACCGTCATCATCATGGAGCTCATCAACAACATCGCCATGAAACACGGCGGTGTGTCGGTGTTCGGCGGCGTCGGCGAACGCACGCGTGAAGGTAACGACCTCTGGTTGGAATTCCAGGAGAGCGGCGTTATCGATCCGCACGATCCGTCCAAGTCACGCGCCGCGCTGGTCTACGGCCAGATGACCGAGCCGCCAGGCGCGCGTCTGCGCGTGGCGCTGTCTGCCTTGACCGTCGCCGAGTACTTCCGCGACGCCGAGAACAAAGACGTGCTGCTGTTCATCGACAACATCTTCCGGTTCACGCAAGCGGGTTCTGAAGTGTCGGCCTTGCTCGGCCGTATGCCGTCGGCCGTCGGTTACCAGCCGACGCTCCTTACCGAAATGGGCGAACTGCAGGAGCGGATCACGTCGACCCGTAAGGGTTCGATCACGTCAGTGCAGGCGATTTACGTGCCTGCCGACGACTACACCGATCCGGCGCCGGCGACGACGTTCGCGCATCTTGATGCGACGACGAACCTGTCGCGCGCGATCGCGGAACTCGGCATTTACCCAGCCGTCGATCCGCTCGCATCCACCTCGCGCATTCTCGATCCGCGCATCATCGGCGACGAGCACTACAACGTCGCGCGCTCGGTGAAGATGTTGCTGCAGCGCTATAAGGACCTTCAGGACATCATCGCGATTCTCGGTATCGACGAATTGTCAGAAGACGACAAGCTCACGGTCAGCCGCGCGCGCAAGATCCAGAAGTTCCTGTCGCAGCCGTTCTTCGTCGCCGAACAGTTCACCGGCCTCAAAGGCAAGTACGTGTCGATCGCCGATACGATCAAGGGCTTCAAGGAAATCGTCGACGGCAAGCACGACGACATCCCAGAGCAGGCGTTCTACCTCGTCGGCACGATCGAAGAAGTGCTCGAAAAGGCGAAAGCGCAGAAGTAAATGGCGATCCCCAAGTCCATCCGTCTCGAATTCGTCACGCCTGAACGGGCGATTGCCCATGAAGACGTTGACGAAGTGGAGCTCCCGGGTGAGGAGGGCTTCTTTGCCGTCCTTCCGGGACACGCCCCACTGCTCGCGGCACTCAAGACGGGCCCGGTCTGGTACCGCACGGGTGGCGAGAAGCGTTACGCCTTCATTACTGACGGCTTTGCCGAAGTGACCGGCGATCGCGTCAGTGTGCTCGCAACGGTAGCCGAGCGCGCGGAAGACATCGACACCGCCCGCGCGGAATCCGCAAAACGGCGCGCCGAAGATCGTCTGGCCAAACCGCAGGCAGATTTCGATATGGAGCGCGCACGCATCGCGATGCTCCGTGCCATCTCACGACTGCAAATCGCGCGGCAGAGTCGCACGCGCGGGTGACACTGATCCGTTGACCACAGTCACGTCGGCCGTTGCCACCCATCCCGGTCTGCGACGGGAGGGCAACGAGGACGCCTCCTGTGTCCGCGCCGATCTAGGTTTGTACCTGGTCGCCGACGGCATGGGCGGTCATGCGGCCGGCGAAGTCGCGTCGCGCCTCGCTGTTGAAACCATCGAGTCATTCATCAACGACACACGCCTGGCCGACCTCTCGTCCACTTGGCCATTTCCGTACGACACCGCGCTGAGCCTCGACGGCAACCGACTGCGCGCCGCTTTCCAGCTTGCGAATCGTCGTCTCACCTCCGCGATGGGTGACAACGACGACCTGCGTGGCATGGCGACCACCGCCGTGGCTGTACTTGTGAATCCAACAGGGGCTACAGTGGCGCACGTCGGAGACAGTCGCGCGTATCGTCTTCGCGGTGGTGTGCTGACGGGTCTCACCGAGGATCACTCCTGGGTCAATGAGCAGGTGCGCGCCGGTCTCATGACCGACGCAGATGCTCGTCGGCATCCCTGGCGCAACGTGGTGACACGCGCCATCACCGGTGGCGATGATCCACAACCGGAGTTGACGGTCCTTCCGCTGATCGCCGGAGATCGCATCCTGCTGTGCTCTGACGGCCTGTCTTCCGTCGTGGCCAACGACCAGATCACGACGATGCTGGCCGCGGCCGACACGCTCGACAGCATCTGCAAAACGTTGATTGATGCGGCCAACAACGCCGGCGGACCCGACAACATCACCGTCGTGCTGATCCAGGTGGAACACGCCGACGATGTGGACTAACCTCAGCCGGCTCTTCAAATACCGCGGTCTCATCCAGACGCTCGTCGTCCGCGACCTGAAAGCCAGGTACCGCGGGTCTGTGCTCGGCTACTTCTGGTCGTTCGTCAATCCGCTGCTGTTGCTCGGCATCTACAGCTTTGTCTTTGCGACGATTATGAAGAGCGACGACGTCAAGACGCAGCCGTACGCGGTCTTCATGTTCTGTGGCATCCTGCCGTGGACGTGGTTCTCCTCGTCGCTGCTCGAGTCTTCGGCTTCGCTGATCGCCGGGGGGAATCTCATCAAGAAGGTGTTGTTCCCCGCTGAAGTGCTGCCTATCGTGTCGGTGTTTTCGAACATGGTGCACTTCGCACTCGGACTGCCGATCCTGGCGGGCTTCATGGCTTACTACGGCCACCTGCCACTTCTCAGCAACTTCGTCTGGTTTCCAGTCGTCGTCCTGATTCAACTTGTCTTCACAATCGCCATGGCGCTGCTGATGTCGGCGCTCACGGTGCACTTCAGGGACCTGCGTGACCTGTTGGCGAACGTGCTCACACTGTGGTTCTTTGCGACGCCGATCATCTACCCGTACTTTCGGGAAGGCGTGAAACAGTACGTCGGTTACTTCAGGTGGAATCCGATGTACCACCTGATCGTTCCGTACCAGGAGAGCCTATTCTTCCTGGGGCCGTTCGGTCACGGCCCTTCATTGCTGAAACTCGGCGCCCTTTCAGTCATCTTCTTCCTCGCCGCCTACTGGGTCTTTGACCGACTGCGCGATTCATTCGCGGAGGTCGTGTAGTGGCCGCCGCGCCAGCGATTTCGCTCGCGAACGTCTCCAAGGTATACCGTCGCTATGGCGGACATCAGTTTGCGACACTGAAGAGCGCGTTTCTCCAGCGAAGCATCTTGCGCGATCTTCAGCCGACAGAGACATTTCAGGCGCTGGACGACGTCTCGTTCGTCGTGCCGAAAGGTTCGACGTTCGCGGTCATCGGCCGAAACGGATCTGGCAAGAGCACAGCACTGAAACTGGTCGCCGGCATCACGAAGCCGACAAGCGGCACGGTGCAGGTCGAGGGACGGATCTCCGCGCTGATTGAGCTGGGCGCCGGATTTCATCCCGAGATTTCCGGTCGAGAGAACGTCTTCATCAACGGCATCATGCTCGGCTTGACGAAGCGCGAGATTCAGGAGCGCTTCGACGCGATCGTGGAGTTTGCGGAGATGAAGGAATTCATCGACGCACCGGTCAAGACCTACTCCTCGGGCATGTACATGCGGCTCGGTTTCGCCGTGGCGATCCACGTCGATCCGGAAGTGCTCCTCGTCGATGAAGTGCTGGCCGTCGGCGATGAAGGCTTCACGCATAAGTGCCTCGACAAATTCGCCGAGTTCAAGCGCCGTGGCAAGACGATCCTGCTGGTCACGCACTCGCTCGGCCTGGTCGAGCGGTTCTGTGACGATGCCGTCTGGCTCGATCATGGCAAGAAGCTCGCTCAGGGCGACCCGAAGCGCGTCATCGGCGCCTACCTGATTGACGTCGAGTCGGCCGAAGAAGGCTACCTCGCTCAGGAAGACGCCAAGACCCAGGAAGAAGTCGCGGTTGCTGAACCGGTTCGAGTCGACGGGCCCGTTGAAAGCGGGCCTGTCTCGCCGGAGCCAGTCGGCGAAGCCGACGCGATGGCAGAGGCGGAACCGAAGAACATGTTCAAAGCCGACGAGGGCCGCTGGGGGTCGGGGGGTGTCGCGATTACCGGTGTCACACTTCGCAGCGTCAGCGGCGAAGCTGGCCACGTGTTTCACACGGGCGATGAAGTCGCCATCGAGATCGGCCTGAAGGCCGACCGACCCCACGATGACTTCGTCTTCGGCGTCGCGATGTTCAACACCGAAGGCACCTGCGTCTACGGCACAAACACCGATATCGAGAAATACGTCGCCGGCGAACTCTCCGGCGACGGCACCGTGCGGTTTGTGATCGAAGCGCTCGACCTGGTCGAAGGCACCTACAAGCTCGACGTCGCTGTGCACAAGAAAGATGGTGCACCGTACGACTATCACCGGCTGCTCTACACCTTCCGAGTGAAATCACGCACGAAGGACGCCGGCATCTATCGACCTAAGCACCATTGGGAATTTTCGCCAACCGTGAAGCTCACACGGACAGACGAATGACTTCGGGCGTGCTGTCGCTCGAGGCTGGCGCCGCACTCGCTCTGTCACTGCAACTGGCCGGCAAACGCGTGGTCTTGACGAATGGTGTCTTCGACCTGCTCCATCCAGGCCACGTGCGGTATCTACAAGCCGCTCGTGCCGAGGGCGACGCGCTGATCATCGGCGTGAACTCTGACCGATCTGTTCGCGCGATCAAAGGGCCATCACGCCCGATCACGCCAGAGCACGAACGGGCCGAAATTCTGGCCGCACTGGATTGCGTCACGGCCGCTATCGTGTTCGATGAAGACACGCCGGCGGAGATCATTCGACGCATTCAACCAGACATCCTCGTCAAGGGTGCCGACTGGGCTGCGGACGCTATCGTTGGCCGAGAGACGGTTGAAGCCCGAGGTGGCCGGGTTGTTCGCATGCCGGTCGAGCAGGGCTGGTCTACAACCACCATCGTCACCGCCATTCACACGCCACACGGGAAGTAGCCGACCACCGCATCGTGCTCCACCCCTCGTCATCCCTCGCGTTTCGATCGCTGCTGAAGACCGCCGCCGCCAGTAGTGGCCTCGCGCGTCCGCAGGCGTCGATCAGCGGCGTCACGCCGCAGGCGGCGGCATTGCATGCGGCGATGGCTGCCCAGGACGGCGCGGTGTTTCTGATCGTGCCGGCCGACGTCGACGTCGAGCAATTCGTTGCGGATACGCGGTTCTTTCTCGGTGCGCTGCAGGGCTTGAGCGATGACGCGGCCGACCGACAGGTCCTGCCGTTTCCTTCGCAGGAAGTTGATCCATACCGAGGCCTCACTCCCCATCTTGAAGTGTCGTCAGCACGCGCGCGAGCACTTCATGCGTTAGCGACCAGAACAGCCCGCATCGTGGTGGCGTCCTCCCGCGCGTTGTTGCCTCGACTGAGTGCGCCCGAGCGATTGGCTGCGACCGGGCTGGTGTTGCGACCCGGCGGGGAGATCGCGCCTCGAGAGCTTGGTGAACGGCTCGCCCGTGCCGGCTTCTCGCCAGAGGATCCCGTTGACGAGCACGGCGAGTTCTTCGTGCGCGGCGGTGTCGTCGACATCTATCCGACATCGGAAGCCCAGCCGGTACGTCTCGAATTCATCGGAGACATCATCGAGTCGCTGCGCCGCTACGACGCCTCGACTCAGCGGTCCCTGACCGCACTCGATCAGGTGACGATCAGTCCGCAGCGTGAACTGCTGGACGATCCCGACGCTCCAGACAATCCACTCAAGTTCGACCGGTCGTCGCACGTCATCGATTACGTGCGTTTGGCGGGAGCGCAGGTGCTGGCCTTCGAGCGCGAAGACATCGAGACGCGAGGCCGGCAACTCGAAGAGCAGTGGCGTGCCAGTTCTGAAGACGCAGCCGTGCGCGGTCGTCTCGTGCCGCCGCTCGTTGAACTCGCACTCGAGTGGGATGCGATCTCTGTATGGCTCCAGTCGGCGAGGCACCTGACGGCGCTCTCGCTCGACGATAGCGCGGTCGCTCATGTGTCGTGCCAGCCGGCACCAGAGTTTCGCGGCCGCATCGCTGACTGGGTCGCCGACATTCGTCAGGCGCGTCAGCGCGGCGAGACCACGATCTTCGTTGCACAGACGACGGGTCGCGCCGAGCGCACGATGGAACTGCTCGCCGACTACGACGTACGCGCGCGCGCCATTGGGCAGTCTGATGATTTGTACGCCGCGGCCGTGCTCGTCACGACGGGTCGGCTCTCCAAGGGGTTTCGTCTTCCGACGTCAGCGTTGCAGATTTTCAGTGAGTCGGACCTCTTTGAAGAAGAGCGTCGTGTGCACGAACGACGCAAGTCTGCGTCGAGCACGTTCCTGTCTGACTTCCGCGACCTGAAGGTCGGCGATCTGGTTGTGCACGTCGATAATGGCATTGGTCGTTTCGTGGGCCTGAAGCAGATCGCCATGGGCGGCGGCGGCACTGAAGCGCACGAGTTCATGGAGCTCCGCTATTCCGGCGAAGACAAGCTCTTCGTGCCAGTCGAGCGACTCGATCTTGTTCAGAAGTACACGGGTGGTGCGGCGCCTGCCCTTGACCGGCTTGGCGGCACGACATGGGAAAAAGCCAAGACGCGCGTCAAGAAGGCCATGCGCGACATGGCCGAGGAGCTGCTCAAGCTCTACGCGGCCCGCAAGGCTGCCGGCGGGTTTGCGTTCAGCCCCGATACCCATTGGCAGCAGGAATTCAACGACGCGTTCGAGTACGACCCGACGCCCGATCAACAATCTGCGATCAACGACATCATGCGCGACATGGAGTCTGGCATTGCCATGGATCGGCTCCTCTGCGGCGACGTCGGGTACGGCAAGACGGAGGTGGCTATGCGGGCCGCCTTCAAAGCCGTCATGGACGGCAAGCAGGTGGCTTTGCTGTCGCCCACAACGGTGCTCGCGTTTCAGCACCTGCGCACGCTGCGTGAGCGCTTTACGGGTTTTCCTGTCCGCATCGACATGGTCAGTCGGTTTCGGACCAAGCAGGAGCAAAAAGAGGCCCTCGTCAAACTCGCTGCCGGGCAGCTCGACATCATCGTTGGCACACACCGGCTGTTGTCGAAGGACGTCATCTTCAAGGACCTCGGGTTGTTGATCGTCGATGAAGAGCAACGCTTCGGCGTCTCGCACAAAGAGCGCATCAAGCAGATGCGCAAGCGCGTTGACGTCTTGACGATGACCGCGACGCCGATTCCAAGAACATTGAACATGTCACTCGCCGGCATCCGCGACATGTCAGTGATCGAAACACCGCCGCGCGATCGGCTGTCGATCCAGACGCACGTTGTGAAGTTTGACCAGGACGTGATCCGCAAGGCGATCACGACGGAGTTGGAGCGGGGTGGTCAGATCTATTTCGTCCACAATCGTGTCGAGTCAATCTTCTCGATCGCCAACCTGATTTCGCGTCTGGTGCCTGACGTGAAGTTGGGCATCGGGCACGGTCAGATGGGCGATGAAGAGCTCGAACGGGTCATGGTCGATTTTGTCGCCAAGAAGTTCGACATTCTGGTGGCGACCACGATCATTGAAAACGGGCTCGACATTCCCAACGCGAACACGATCATCATCAATCGCGCGGATCGCTATGGCTTGTCGCAGCTCTATCAACTCCGCGGTCGCGTAGGTCGAGCCGACCGTCGCGCCTACGCGTATTTGCTCGTGCCGCCGACTGACGCGCTGTCGCCCGTGGCCCGCAAGCGACTCGCGGCGATTCGAGAGTTCAGTGATCTCGGAAGCGGGTTCCGCGTGGCAGCTCTCGATCTCGAGATTCGCGGCGCTGGCAACCTGCTTGGCGGCGAGCAGAGTGGTCAGATTGAAGCGGTTGGCTTCGATATGTACATGAAGCTGCTCGAGGAGACGATCAAGCAGCTCAAGGGCGAGGATCTCGACGACGACCGGCGCGCGATCGTCAATCTGCGTCTCGACTTCCGTATCGATGACGACGTGATTGGAGATATGAATCAGCGCCTGTCGGTGTATCGCCGGATGGCCGGCGCGCGCTCGATGGAGGAGCTCGAGCGACTGCTCGCAGAACTGCGCGATCGGTATGGTCCGCCGTCACCGTCGATCTTGAACCTGGCCGAGTTTGCGCGGTTAAGGATCCTCGCCGACGGGATTGGGTTGGAGAGCGTCGAGCGGGAAGGCAAGATCGTGATGCTGAAGTTCCGCCCGGACGCCAAACTGGACCCGGCCTGGCTGTTCAGCGCGGTGAAGGCCCGTGGGGATCTGACGTTGCTCCCACCCGCCATCCTCAAGTTGGACCTGAATCGCCCTGCCGACCCACCAGAGACGGCCCCGCAGGCCCAATTGCGGTCTAAGAAGAGGCCGGTGCAGGCCACCGCGTCGTGGTGGACCACCCGGGCCAAGTCCGGGGAGGTCACACCGGGGTTTAGCCGAGAGGTGATTCTGGCGCCTGGCGCCATTGATCCGAGGGCACCGGGTGGTCTGTTTGAACGGCTTGGCGATGTGCTGACGGAGTTGAGCCGGGGCATAAAGGCAAGCTAACATATTGATACCTAGGAACTTAGACATGAAACCATTGACCGCATTCCTCGCCGCCTTTGTGCTCGTTGCCTCCGCGCCAATTCTTGGGCAGGGCGTGATTCTCGAACAGGTCCTCGTCAAGGTGAACGGCGAGATCTTCACGAAGACCGATCTCGAGGCGCGTCAGATCGACGCGCTCAGGGCCACGAACCGGCAGGTGAGCAATCCCGGCGACCTCAAGAGCGACGCCACCCTGAAAGCCGCACTCGTCGAGTTGACGCCATCGGTCATCGTGGATGCTATCGACGAACTCCTCATGGTGCAGCGCGGCAAGGAGTTGGGCCTCCAGCCGAATGCCGAGCAGATGAAAGACACCGTCGAACGCATCAAGAAGCAGAACAACATCACGACTGACGCGCAGTTTCGAACGGCGCTGACCCAGTCGGGCATGAACTACGAAGAATTCGAAAAGAACCTCGAGAAGGAATACATCAAGGCGCGCGTCCAGCAGCAGGAAATCATGACGAAGATCCAGCTGACGGAAGAAGAATCGAAGGAGTACTACCGGACCCACCTCAAGGAATTCGAGAAGCCGGCCACGATCTCCATTCGAGACATTTTCATTTCAGTGCCCACAGTGATGCAGGGTGGCCAGGCCGTCACCAACGTTGCGGCTGATGACGAGACCGCGAAGAAGATTGCCGACGTGCGCGCGCGACTCCTCAAGGGCGAGGATTTCGTCAAGATGGTGGGTGAGGTGTCGGAGTCGCCGTCGAAGGCGAACGGCGGTTTGATCGGGCCGATCAACATCTCGGAACTGGCACCGCAGGTGCGAGATCTGCTGGACAAGATGAAGCCAGGCGATATCTCTGAGCCGATCCACACGCCGAATGGCTACCAGCTCATCAAGCTCGAGACGCGCACCGCAGCGACACCGGAATCGTTCGATAAAGTACGCGAAGACATCGCAAACAAGATCGGATCGTCGCGCATGGAAAACGAGCAGAAGAAGTACATCGACAAGCTGCGCGCGCAGGCCATTATCGAGTGGAAGAACGACGAGCTGCACAAGCTGTACGACCAGAAGATGGCCGGAGGCCGCGACGCGGATCGACGGTGAGCCAGTGGTACGCCATCTGGACCCGCTCGCGACACGAGCAGGTCGTTCGCGAGCAGTTGCAGCGTAAGGGGCTCGAGGCGTTTCTACCCACGGTGATGCGCTGGAGCCGGTGGAAGGATCGTAAGAAGCAGATCGACTGGCCACTCTTTCCCGGCTACTGCTTTGCGAAATTCGAACCCAATGATCGTCTCGCCGTCATGAAATCCACTGGCGTCGTGAGCATCGTGGGCTTCAGCGGTGAACTCACTCCGATTCCCGATCATGAGATCGAGAGCATTCGCACGTTGATCGACACGGACCTGCAGTTTGACCCGTGCCCTATGATCAAAGAGGGCATGATGGTCGAAGTGACCCATGGCCCCCTACGTGGCGTGGTGGGTCGGTTGGTGCGCAAGGGCGCGCATGCGCGTCTGGTGTTGTCTGTTGAGCTGATCGGCCAGGGCGTGTCGGTGGAAGTCGACGCCGCCGACGTCAAGCCGTACTGATTGCTGCCATGAAGATTGGATCGATCACCCTCGCGCATCCTGTGGCGCTGGCGCCCATGGCCGGCATGACCGACACGGCGTTTCGCCGTTTGGTCAAGCGCCGCGGTGGGTGCGGACTTGTCGTCACCGAGATGGTGAGTTCCGAGGGACTGGTGCGGGGAATTGATCGCACGCTGGAGTACGCGGAGTACACGGAAGAAGAGCGGCCCGTGTCGATTCAGATCTTCGGCGGCGACCCGAGCAAGATGGCTGATGCCGCGCAGATTGTGGAAGGCATGGGCGCAGATGTGGTCGACATCAACATGGGCTGCCCGGTGCACAAGATTGCCAGGCACAATGCCGGCTGCAGTTTGATGCGCGAGCCCGAGCATGCCGCCAGCGTGGTGCGTGCGATGGCGAAGGCCGTGAAGATTCCTGTGACGGTCAAGATGCGCGCCGGGTGGAACGAGCATGAGATCAACGCGCCGGAACTCGCCAAAATGGTTGAAGACGCTGGTGCGGCGGCAATTGCTGTGCACGGGCGAACAGCCGCTCAGTCGTACTCGGGCGAATCAGACTGGGATCTGATTGCGCGCGTGGCGCGGGGAATCAAGATTCCGGTGTTTGGCTCCGGAGACTGTGTTGAACCGGGCGACGTGATTTCACGGCTCGAGGGACAGGCTGTTGGCGGTGTGCTCGTCGGACGCGGCGCACTGCGAAATCCATGGATCTTCCGTCAGGCTGCCGATCTGGCGGCCGGCCGCGAGCCCAAACCGATCACGTTGGCAGAACGCGGCCAGTTCTTGCTCGACTACCTCGAACTCCTGTTGAACGAGCGTGTGAACGAGGCCGAAGGATTCCGCCACCTGGCGCCGGGCCACGATTCCCATTCAGCCCCGGCTAGAGGCCGCGAAAAATGGGTCATCAACAAGCTCCGAGCCTTGAACTCCTGGTACACGAAAGGGCTCAACGGCGGCTCTCAATTGCGCGTTTCAATTAACTCGGCAGAGTCGATAAATCAGCTGAAATCAATAATTGACGATTTTTTTGTCGTTAACCCAAAAACAGTCAACATCCAGGATCATGGTCCTGTCGCAGTAATGCCAGAACAAATGACCTAACTTGGCGTGGAGTGGATGGTCGAGGTATGTCCTCAGGCCTTCCAAATTATCAAATTCAACCACCGCAGCATATGAATAGGCCTTATCACCTATTTTATCTTCATATGAGACGCCTAGCTTCTGCCTAAGTCCAACGAACGACCTCCGAACGGTCTCAATCTGTTCGAAGGTCGTCCGCATGACGTCGATAAACGTGTCTCGATCAGCGGCGGTCGTGCTGCTCTTCGGTTCAAAGAGCACCACATGCGCGGTCATTCCTTTGGTCTCCGCGGACCCTTTGGCCGATCGCCAAACGGCTTGGCGCTCCCGAAGGGCTTACGTGCGCCAAACGGCTTGCCGGCACCGAACGGCTTGCGTGCGCCGAATGGCTTCGCTGCACCAAATGGTTTGCGCGCGCCAAACGGCTTGGCCTCTCCGAACGGCTTCTTTTCGGCGAATGGCTTTCGTTCCTCGAACGGTTTGCGCTCACCAGTCGGGCGACCCTCACCGAAGGTCTTTCGCTCTCCGAATGGCTTCTTATCTCCGAACGGCTTCCCCTCGCCGAACGACTTCTTGCCTGCCCAAGGTTTTCGGTCGCCAGACGCCGGGCCTTCGCGACGCGGACGATCGGCGTTGAAGGGCTTTGGTGCGCTGTTGCTGCTGCTCCACGGTTTCCGCTCGCCGTAGGGCTTGCGCTCACCAAACGGCTTCTTTTCACCAAACGGCTTGCGATCGCCGAAGGGCTTCTTCTCCCCCCATGGTTTGCGTTCCGCCGCCGGCGCGCCTTCGCGGCGCGGACTCTCGGTACCGAACTTCCTCGGCCCACTCCATGGTTTGCGAGCTTCGAATGGCTTGCGGTCGGCAGATGGCTTCTTGTCGCCGAAGGACTTCTTCTCGCCTGTGTTGAACGAGCGCTTTTCGGCGAAGGGTTTGCGTTCGCCAAATGGTTTTTGCTCGGCGTACGACTTGCGTTCGCCGAACGGCTTGCGCTCTGCGGACGGCTTGCGTTCACGAAACGGCGGGCGCTCCGGCCGCGGTGCATCCGATCCGGGTGCGGCATCAGGTTTCCCAGCTTGGTCGGCCCGGCTGTTCATCGTGAGGCGTTCCTTGAAACGCGCACGACGCACATCACGCGACACGTCGTACTTCGCCCGTGGATCCTTGTGATCTCCGCCTGGACGCCAGTCCTTCTTGCGCTCACGCCGGAAGCCGTCGCGTTCCTGTCCGCGCGAGTCCGCCTGCTCCTGCGTTTCAAAGAAACGCGTGCCGTCGAACCACCGGATCACGGCTTCTGGTTGCTTGCGCTGCAACTGACGCAGCGTCGGCATCAACGTCTCCTGGTCCCGCGCACGAAACGACGTCGGTACGGTGCCGACCACAATTACCCAGTACATTCCAGCTCGGGCCATGTCAGTTCTGCTTCCTAGCGTCGTTCAAGGCGCTTCAACTTCTCGATCAATGTCGTACGTTTGAGGCCGAGGAGCTCCGCGGCCTTCCGCTTGTTGCCATTCGTTCTATCCAGCGCCTGTCGAATTCTGCTGTGTTCGTACCGCGACACTTCATCGTCCAGATCCGTGCCGGCATCGGATAGTTCCATGGTGTCGGCCGGCCGTGGCGCCTGAGCTCGACCCACTTCCTCCGGCAGATCACTCACTTCAATCTGTGATCGCCCCGGCGACAACGAGAACGCGCGCTCGATCGCGTTCTCGAGATGTCGCACGTTGCCAGGCCAGTCAAACGCCATCAGCGCTTGTTGCGATTCCTGCGAGAGCGTCACGCGTCCGCGGGGTGGTGAGGCGTCCTTTGCCAGCTTGTCCAGGAAGTACTGCGCCAACAGTGGGATGTCTGCCCGCCGTTCACGGAGCGACGGCAGTCGAATCGGAATGACGTTGAGCCGATAGAACAAGTCTTCGCGGAAGGCGCCCGACTCGACCATTTTCTTGAGATCTGAATTGGTCGCCGCGACCACACGCACATCCACTCGAACAGTCTGTGAATCACCGACGCGCTCAAACTCTCGCGACTGGAGCACGCGCAGTAGTTTGGCCTGCAGCGCCGGACTCATCGTGCCAACCTCATCAAGAAACAAGGTGCCACGATGTGCCTGTTCGAGACGGCCCTGTCGATGCGCGATGGCGCCTGTAAACGCCCCACGGACATGGCCAAACAACTCGGCTTCCAGCAATGTCTCCGGGATGGCACTGCAGTTGATCGCCACAAATTTCTGCGCCCGTCGAGGGCTCGCATCGTGCAGTCCGCGGGCTGCGAGCTCTTTGCCCGTACCGGTTTCGCCGCTGATCAGGACCGTGCTGGTGGTGACGGCCACCGTGTCGAGCAACTCGAACAGCTTCATCATCACCGGCGTGCGTCCGATCATGCCGTCGATGCTGTAGCGGTCGCGCAGTTGCGCGCGCAGGTAGGCGTTCTCGGCGCGTAGCCGGCGGCGCTCGATCGCGGTGTTTAGCTCGTGCCGAAGTTCTTCGAACTGAAACGGCTTGGTAATGAATCCTTCCGCGCCTTGCCGCGTGACCTCGACCGCTTCGCGCACCGTGCCGAAACCCGTGATGACGATCGCGATGATATCGGGATACCGCGCGAGCGCTTCGTCGAGTAGTTGACGACCGTCGACGCCGGGTAGACGCAGATCGGTAATCAGAATGTCGAAGGCGAATTCGGCCAATCGCTCGAGCGCGAGCTCACCCGTGCCCGCCTGCTCGACGAGAAACCCCTGCTCGATCAATTGCTCGGCAATCGCCGTTCGAAACCCCTCCTCGTCATCGACCAGGAGCAGGTGTGTGGGGTTGTCAGGGGAACTCATGAGGCCGATGACATTTTGACACACCGGCGCGCTCTATAGCTGTTCGACGCGCCCGCCGATAGTTTCAATCGAATATGAACACCGTCGAACGTCAAACAGTCTCTATTCCTCGTGCGTGTGAACTTGTCAGCGTGAGTCGTCGCACCATCTACAACTGGATGGCGAGCGGCAAGGTCCAGTACGTCAGGACCGCCGGCGGCTCCGTCCGAATCTTTGCCGACACGCTGTGGCGCGGGCCCGAGTTGGCGCCGACCGAGGTGTGGACCGACGCAGAGCTGCGCCGAGGCGCATAGGTGCCAGACTCCGATCTGAACACCCTGCTTCATCAGCTGAACAATCAACTTGGCGTCATCCTCGCCAACGCCGAGTTGCTCGAGCATCGGCTCAGCGATGAGAAGCAGAAGTCGCGTGCCGCGCAGATTGTCGCTGGCGCCCTCGATGCGATCAGCACGGCAAAGCGCATCAAACAGCAGGGCGCTGACGCTGAAAAAGCGTGAACTTTTGGTCAACTCTTTGACCGACAGGCTGTCAAAACGTCATGTAATTGACCAGAGTGAACAGGTTGTCACGTAGATTCACACTGTTGCACAGCCCTGTATTTTGCTTCTAACTCAAAGAAGCATATGGCTTTAGCGGCACATGTCCGGTGAAAAACGTTTTCGCCTCTTGTTCGCCAAAACCTTTGGCACCGCCATTGCGGCAGTAGGAGCCACAAGCCTTCGCGTGAAGGCCCTTGGAGGTTCCAACATGCAACGCGCCCCACTCGCCGCCGACCAGCAAGACCGTGTGATCGCTAGCCTGCCTTTTGTGGAGTCGCTGGCGCGCCGAATGGCGTCGACGATGCCCCATTCCATTGATTTGGGAGATCTGGTCCAGGACGGCGTCCTGGGCTTGATGGACGCGGCCATCCGCTTCGACGAGGGGCGGGGCATCAAGTTTGAGACCTTTGCTGAGCGTCGTGTGCGCGGTGCAATGATCGACGCGCTCCGACGGGACGCGTGGCCACGCGGCGTGCGTCGCGTGCGTCGCGAACTGGAAGCGGCGCGCGAACAGCTGCGCCGCGAACTGGGTGCCGAACCGACGCTGGCCGATCTGGCCGCGCGTGTGGGCACAGACACCGCGCGTCTCGAGCGCACGATCGTCCGAATCAACACGATTGAATCGACGTCCGCCCTCGCCAATCTCGAAACACTCGATCCCTCAACACTGCCGGCCGTACTGGTTCCGAGCGAGCCGATGGCCCCGGATGCCACCTATGCTCAGGTCGAAGTGCGCGAGAAGATCCGCGCGGCGATGCGTGCCCTGCCTTCGCGCGAGCGCAAGATCATCTCGATGTACTACTTCAAGGAAGCGACGATGAAGGAGATCGGTGACGCGATCGGCGTCAACGAGTCGCGTGTCTCCCAGCTCCATGCGCGTGCAATCAGCCGGCTCAAGCATGCGCTCGGTGTGGCCGTCGACGCGTTTCTCACACCGGCACCGTCGAAGAAATCGAAAGGCAGTGCGCCGACTACCCGACTGTCTCTCGTGCGACGCGGACGAGATCTCGCAGCCTGAACGGTTTCGCGAGCCAGCGGCACCCGCATTCTTCGAGAAACCGCTCGGCATCCGTGCCCGCCACGTCGCCCGTCACAAACACCATGTGTTTGCTCAGCGCGGGGTGGGTCACGGCGAGTTGTCGAAAGAGCGACGGGCCGTCAAGTTTTGGCATCTTGAGGTCGCAAATCACCAGGTCGTAGTCGCGGCGTGCGATCCAGGCGAGCGCTTCTTCGCCGTTTGACGCACGGTCGACCACAAATCCTTCGTCGCCCAGCGCATCGGCGACCGCTTGCCCGAGTGCGGCTTCATCTTCCACCACCAGGGCGCGTGTTCCTGACGGTACCTCCGGAGCGGGCCGAGGTGGCAGCGGCGCACTCATGCGCATCTGCGTGCCGCCGGCCGGCAGCGCCAGTGTGAATGACGCGCCGCGGCCGCCAGTCGACGCGACCTTCAGGATGCCGCCGTGCTCTTGCGCGATGGCATAGGCGACCGTCAGGCCGAGGCCGGTGCCCTTACCCACTTCCTTTGTCGTGAAGAACGGATCAAAAATTTTCGCCTGCACATCTGCAGGCACACCGGGCCCGTCATCGCTGACTTCGAGCTTAATCACATCCTCTTCGGGTTCGTGCCACGATCGGAGGATCAGCGTGCCGCGGCCGTTCGCGCCGAGCATCGCCTGCTCGGCGTTGATGATCAGGTTCAGTAAGACCTGTTGAATCTGGTGCGGGTCGGCAAACACATGCGGAAGCCCCGCCGCCAGCGCTTCCAGAATCACGACATTGGTCACGCGTTGCTCGTAGGCGCGCAGCGCCAGCGTATCGCGCACCACGTGATTGAGGTCCACCATCGTGCGTGTGGTGTGGCGTTTGCGTGCAAACGTCTGCAGGCTCCGCACGATTCGCGCGGCGCGTTCAGCGGCGTTATGGATGGCGTCGAGATCTCGACGCGTCGTGTCGTCGAGGGGTTTGCCGGTGAGCCGCTCGGCGCACGCGAGCACGGTGGCGAGCGGGTTGTTCAGTTCATGCGCGACGCCGCTCATTGTTTGTCCGAGCGACGCCAGTTTTTCGGCCTGCAACAACTGGTGATACAGATCGCGCGCCTGGTCCTCGAGCTTCTTGCGCTCGGTGACATCGCGCATGACCGCTTCCACGCGCAAGGCGTTGCTGTCAGTGGCGGGTTCCGCGCGAGCGGTGACCTCGACCCACATCGCGGATTTGTCAGCGCGACGCAGTCGCAGCAGGTAGTCGCGCGCGTACCCGTCGCGCGCCAGTTGCTGCAGGAATGACGCGCGCGCCTGTTCGTCGACGAATCGCGCGGGGTGAAACGGTTGCACGTCGATGACGGGCACGTCCTCGGCCCAGCCGAACATCAAGCGCAGATGGGGATTGGCCGCGAGTGTGACGGCCACGTCCGGTGCGGCGTCGACCAGACCGATGTAGACGCCTTCGTGGACCGCTTCAAACAGGCGCGCGAACGCGTCGCTGCCGAGTGACGCGTTTGGAACGGTGGCCACGGGTACGGCTTAGTGCTGCGAACCGCCGCTGCGCGGGGCGGGCGGCGTGGGCGTGTGGCCTTCGTACAGGCCCGCGTATTTCTTCTCGATCAGTTGACGAATCTGCGCCACTGTGGCGCCCGCGTTGTGCATCTGCATGGTCTCGGTGGCCACATCCAGGCAGATCTCACAACCGATACCGTGGTTGTCCCAGGTGATCGCTTTGTCGCGACGACCGGCCACAAAACACGACTCATTGCTTTTGTGTCCGCCACGCTCGCACCCGCAGAAGCAGGGCACATAGCCGATGACTTCCGGATGACGCGCGGCAAACTCATAGGCCGCCTTGACCACAGACAACGGACGCGGTGCCGAGGGTGCGCCCGCCGGCAGCAATGGCAGATCGGCGGCGACAAACAGCGGGTTCTCGCTGTTGGCTTGCGGCGCCACGCTCGCGGGCGTCCCCATGCTCAGTGATCCGGTGTCCGGAGGCGCACTGTTCTTCGAGCACGAGCCAACGATCAGCAGGGCAGCGGCGGCCAGCAACAGACGTGAGCGCATGCGAAATTCTAGCATCTGGCGATACACTGAAACGTCATGTTCACAGCGGATTTGCTTGCCGGACAGACCGCCATCATTACCGGCGGCGGTACGGGTCTGGGTCTCGCCACTGCTCAGCGCTTTGCTTCGCTTGGCGCGAACGTGGTGTTGGCCAGCCGGACCGAATCGCACCTCAAAGATGGCGCGGCCGCGATCGACGCCGCCGTGCCGGGCGCGCGAGTACTGACGGTCGTGATGGATGTGCGAAAACCCGACGACGTTGACCGCATGGTCGCTGACGCCGTCACACGATTTGGCCGCGTCGACATCCTCATCAACAACGCGGCCGGCAACTTCGTCTGCAAGGCCGAAGACCTGTCACCAAACGGGTGGAACTCGGTCATCAACATCGTGTTGAATGGCAGCTTCTACTGCTCGCGCGCGGTCGGCCGCCACATGATTGCGAATGGTCACGGCGGCGCGATCGTGTCGATTCTGGCGAACTACGTCTGGACGGGTAGCGCCGGCACGATCCATTCTGCGGCCGCCAAGGCCGGCGTGATGTCGATGACGCAAACGCTGGCCGTCGAATGGGCGCGACACAAAATTCGTGTCAACGCCGTGGCACCCGGGCCGATTGAGTCGCCCGGCGCCGCGAAACAACTGTGGGCGTCGGAGGCAGACGTGGCGCGTATCACCGAGATGATCCCGCTCAAGCGATGGGGCAAACCCAGCGAAGTGGCCGATGCCGTCACATTTCTGGTGTCACCGCTCTCGAGCTACGTCACCGGCGACGTGTTGACGATTGATGGCGCCGCGTGGCTCGGCCGCGGCACCTTTGGATTCGTATCCTGATGGCCATTTTCCGTTTGCCTCCCATCGCTGAAATCGACGGCGCCGCCTCAGGCTGGGGTTTCTTTCTCTGCTCCCAGAAAGACCTGCGTCCCACAAAGAACGGCGGCAGTTACCTCTCGCTGATGTTGCAGGACGCGACCGGCGAGATTGCCGGCAAGGTATTCGACGGCGCCGACTCACTGAACACCCAATTCCACAAGGGCGACTTCGTCAAGATTCAGGCCCGCGGGAACGTGTTCAAGCAGCAGGTCGAACTCGTCATCGAAAACGTTCGTCGCGTCAACCCGGCCAAAGACGCCGTCGACGGTTTCCGCGAGGAAGAGTGCATCCCGAGTTCACCTCGGCCGCTCGCCGAGATGTGGCAGGAACTGCTGGGTCGCATCGCCGAGGTGAAACGGCCCGAACTACGCGCGCTGCTCGAGCGCATCATCGCCACCCACGGCGATCGACTTCGCATCTGGCCGGCGGCCGTCACCGTGCATCACGCCTACCGCGGTGGCCTCCTCGAACACCTCCTCAAGATCATGGAGGTCGGCACGTTTCTCGCCGACGCGTACCACGTCGACCGCGACATGATCGTGGCCGGCGCCGTGCTGCACGATCTCGGTAAAACCGAAGAACTGACGTACAAAGGTGCGACCGGCTATTCAATCGCCGGTAACCTTGTGGGACACATCGCGATCGGCCTCGGCATGCTGCGCGACGCCATCCGCGAAGACCCGTCATTTCCCAACGACCTGCGACTCGCGCTCGAACACATCGTGCTCTCGCATCATGGCGCGCGCGAGAACGGGTCACCCGTGTTGCCACTGACGCTCGAAGCCTTCATCTTCGCGACGGCCGATGACCTCGACGCCAAGATGTTCCAGCTCCGCAAGCACATCGCTGACGATGACGGCGACGGGCCGTTCACGCAGTACAGCAAACGCCTCGACCGCGTCATCTTCAAACCGCCAACGGCGTAGCCTGCACGGTGACGACTGAGCAGCACACGCGTCGAGCCTGGATCGCCTGGTTCGCGATCTGCCTCATCTGGGGCACGACGTACCTCGCGATCAAGATCGCGCTCGTCACCATCCCGCCGCTCCTGCTCGGCGGATTTCGGTACCTGTTCGCTGCGGCGATCATGGTGCCCGCGCTCAAGATGCAGGGCCGGCGACTGCCACCGACGAGCGCATGGCCCACGCAGGCGGCCATTGGCTTTTTCATGCTCGCGCTTGGCAACGGCGGCGTCGTGATCGGCGAGGGCTATCTCAGCAGCGGACTGACCGCGGTGCTGGTGGCCACGAGCCCATTCTGGATGGTGGGGATCGACGCCGCATTTCCGGGGCAGGGCCGCCTCCACCCGAGGCAACTCATCGGCATGTGTGTCGGCTTTCTCGGCATCGTGATGCTGGTATGGCCAAATCTGTCGATGGGTGGTGCCGGCGCCCGTGGTGTCCTGATCGGCGTGATTGCCGTTCAAGTGGCCTGCATCGGCTGGTCACTCGCGTCGTCATACACCAAGCGTCATGTGATGTCAGGCGGTGTGCTCGGGGCCGCGACCCTCCAGATGCTGTTTGGCGGCATCTTCATGGCGCTGGGTGGTACCGTGCGCGGCGAGTGGGCACAGTTGTCGTTCTCCACATCGACCGCGCTCGCCCTGGCGTATCTCACCGTACTCGGGTCGGTGGTCGGGTTTGTTGCCTATTCCTACGCGCTCAAGCATCTGCCGATCGCCGTGGTCTCGCTCTACACCTACGTCAACCCGGTCATCGCTGTGGCGCTCGGGATCCTGTTGCTGCGCGAGCCGTTTGATCTGCGCCAACTCGCCGCTGCGGCCGTGATTGCCGTCGGCATGATGATCGTGCGGCCGGGCAAAGCCCCGGAAGGAGAAGTGTCATGAAGATGCTCGGGGTGATCGCGCTCTGTCTTCTTCCCGCAATGGCGTCGGCGCAGACCGTGGTGCGCACAACCGCGTCACTGCTTGCCGGCGCCGCAGCTGGTCTTGTCGTGCATGAATCCGGCCACCTCGTGACCGGCGCCCTCTTCGATGCGCATCCCGGGACGAAGCCGATTCGCTACGCCGGCATTCCGTTCTTTGCCATCACGCACGAACCGGTCACGCGTCAGAAAGAGTTCGTCATCTCGTCTGCGGGCTTCTGGATGCAGCACGCCGGATCGGAATGGCTGTTGACCGCGCGTCCACATCTGCGCGACGAGTCTCGGCCGTTTCTCAAAGGCCTGCTCATCTTCAATCTCGCCACGTCGGCGATGTACGCCGGGGCGGCGATTGGACGCCTTGGGCCACCAGAGCGCGATCCGCTCGGGATGTCGACGTCGCTCGGCAGGACCGGCTGGCCAGAGCCCGTCGTCGGTACGTTGATTCTGGTGCCGGCCCTACTGGATGGATATCGTTACTTGAAGCCTGATCAACAGTGGGCGGCGTGGGCATCACGCGGCGTGAAGGTCGCGTTTATGGCGCTAACTCTCGTTGCCGGGCGCTCCAGCCGTCCGCTCCCCTAGCGCAAACGTCATCGTGCCGTGGCACACGACCTTGCCATTCACGCGCGCGCGCCCACTCAGCACGCCCATGCGGCTTCGCAGTCGTCGCACGATCGCTTCAATCTCCACGACATCACCGGGATGTACCGGCTGCCGAAACCGCACGCGCTCGATGCCCATGAAGTAGATGAGCTTCTCGCGGTTTTCCGGTTTGGACAGAATCAGAATCGCACCGACCTGTGCCACGGCCTCAGTGAGGATCGTTGGCGGCAGCGACGGTGGTTCCCCCGTGTTGTGCGACAGGTAGCGCTCGTTCAGCGAGATGTTCTTGATACCGACGATGCGCTTGTCGGGCTCGAGTTCGGTCACGCGATCGACGAGCAGGAACGGATAACGATGGGGCAAAATCCGCTCGATGGCCGTGTAGTCCAGCGGCAAGGTCAGCACCGTACAAGTATAGTTAAAGGTAATGAGTGAGCGGGACATTCTCCTGACCATGTTCGATTTGGGGCGTCAGGTGACCGCAGTCTTGGACGTCAACGAGCTGCTCCAGAAGACCCCTGAACTGATCCGGCGATTGATCCCGTTCGATGCGTTCGCGGTCTATCTGCTTGATCCCAAACGCAGTGAATTGTCGATCGCGTATGCGGTCGGGTATCCCGACGACAAGCCCTTCCGCGTTCGTGTGTCTGAAGGCATCGTCGGCCGCGTCGTCGAGTCTCAGCAGGCGCAGGTGATCGGCGACGTTTCGGCCGATCCTCACTACATCGCGGTCGTGCCCGGCATGGCCTCCACGCTGGCCGTGCCGCTCATCTACAAGAAGAAGGCTCTCGGCGCGCTGAATATCCTGAGCCGAACGCGTGATCAGTACACCGATCAGGACGCGGTGATTCTGCGTCAGTTCGCCGCGCACGTTGCGGTGGCCCTCGCGAATGCGCGACTTTTTGAGCGCGAACGTGCTGATGCCGAAGCGTTTGAAATGCTCGCGGAGATTGGCAAAGAAGTCGCCGCCGTGCTTGATCTGAACCAGTTGCTGTCGAACATCGCTCAGCTCACACGCCGCGTCGTCGACTACCGCACCTTTGGCATCCTGTTGTACGACGAGGCTGAGCAGGAGCTCGAGATGAAGGTCGCCGTGCAGTACGGCGAGAAGTGTGACCTCCCGAAGGTCAAGCTCGGCGAGGGGCTTGTTGGCTACGCGGCGCTGCATCGCGAAGCGGTGATCGTGCCGGACGTTTCCAAAGATCCTCGATACATCAAGGTCCTTGAGGATGTGCGCTCCGAGTTGGCGGTGCCGATCCTCCTGAAGGATCGCTGCATTGGCGTGTTCGATCTCGAGAGTCCTGAACTTGATGCGTTTTCAAAACGCGATGTAGAAATTTTGACACTCCTGGCGAGCCAGGCCGCTGTGGCGATTGAGAATGCGCGACTCTACGAGGCGGTGTCGGCCTCGGAAGCACGGATGGAACGCGAACTGCATTTCGCCAAGCGGGTCCAGGCGGCGCTCTTGCCCGCGCAGTTGCCCAAGAAACTGAAGGGCGTGGACATCGCGGCATCATTCGCGTCTGCACGCGAGCTCGGCGGCGACTTCTATGATTTTCTCGTCCCGGATTCCAACACACTGATCGTTGCACTCGGTGACGTGTCCGGCAAAGGCGTGCCGGCGGCGCTCTACAGCGTCTTTGCGGGCGAGCTCGTTCGCGGCCGCACGTTCCGTCGTCGCTTCATGCCCGAACAGTCGACGCCGAAAGCCGTACTGGAGTCGATCAATACGATCCTGCACGAACGCCAGCTCGAGGAGTATTACTGCACCCTCTGCTACGTCGTCTTTGATCTCAAACGACGCACGGTGACGCTGTCGAATTCCGGCGTGCCGTATCCGGTGCGCGCATCAGCCGACGGCGTTGCCCAGATCGAGTCACCGGGCGTGCCGTTGGGCTCGTTCTATGGCACGACCTACGATGAAATCGTGCTGCCGCTTGGCCATGACGATGTGTTTGTGTTTTGTTCAGACGGCGCGTCTGAGGCGATGAACTCGAAGAGCGAAGAGTTCACGAGCGCCGGCATCATCAAGGTCGTCGAGGCTTCACGCACGTTGCCCTCGCAGGAAATCGTGCACAACATCATCAACGCGGTTGAAGACCACCGCGCCGGCGCCCCTCCCAACGACGATATGACGGTGGTCGTGGTTCGATTCAGTTTCAAGAAGGAAGAATAGAACCGCCCGGACGACCTGGAGCGGGACGGGTTGCGGCGATGCCAGCGCCTGCCTGTCGGTTGTGACGCAACCCGTTTGCCGAGCGGTTCCGCATGCTTCTTAATCAAGAGCCGTGCCGTACTTCTGGACCGGCAATGACGTTGGTTTGGAAGCTTTTAAGGACAATTGAGGAGGACGGTTGTCCTGAATTAATTCAGGCCGCTGGCCGACTGCGTCTGGACGGCAGAACCCGGCCCGACGATCGTTGACAGCTGTGCGGCGATCATTCGCGCGACGGCGAATCGCACGTCGCCCGGTTTGGCGCCCTGTACTTCGGCGGCCAGCACGCCTACGCAACCGCTTGAAGTGATCAAAGGCACCGCGAGGGCACCGTGTCCGTCAAACGAGCTACGCAGCACCTGTGGCTGCAGCGTACGGAATGCCAGCGATGTCACGTTGTCGCCACTCGCGGGGAGCGTGCCCATGCGTTGCAACACGCGGTCCGAGTATCCGTGCGCGAGCGACGGTCGAAGCTGCGTGCCGCCAGCTTCGATCACCCACACCACCAGACCCTTGGCTTCCATGACTGTGGCGGCGCGCGCCATCAGGTTCTGCAGGTCGCGCGCATCCAGAATGCGACCGAGGTCCACACACAGATCCGCGGCGGCCGACAGATCGACCGACGGCGCGGCGAACGGGTCGTTCGTTGGTTCAGCGGATGCTGCGCTTCGGAATGACGTCGCGTCGGCTTCGCGTGCCGGCTCGTCAGACTCGCCTGACATTTCTGGGGATTCACCGGTGCCACCGCGTGTGGCCAGGAAAAGCAGCAATAATCCGATGGCCAACGCTGCGCCGTTTGCGCCGAGACTGATCCAGCCGAGCGTTGCGGCAGATTTCTCGAAGGCCACCATCTCGAAGTCGCGCGCGGCGGTCAACTCGTACGCCAGCTTCTTGGTCGGATCGGCGCCTTCCTGAAACAGCACATCCGATGCGACCAGTTCTTGTCCGGAGGCCACGAGCACGCGTGCTTTGCGATCGTTCGCCGTTAACTCCGTGACGAGGGCGGCCGCAGCCTGGTAGTGCTGATGCGCGTCAGGCGAGGAGGTGGAGGCGGCGAGATCAGCAATCGATGTCTCGAGCTGCACGGACGCGCTTGTCGCGCGTGTCATCCACTCGTCCGGCTTTTGCCCAACCGCGAGATATCCCGCCTGCGCACCGCGCAGTTCGGCCAGGCCCTGTTCTGCCAAACGCAAATCGTTGTTGATGACGGTGGCCGAGTGACGACCGGCCTTTCGCATCACGTCGATTCGCCAGTGGCCGATCAGCGAGATGAGCGCGAGCACGAGGAAGCCGAGAATGAACGGCGTCGGTGATCCAGCGCGTCGCGACATTTCGCTGGTAACTATAGCATCGGGGGGAGGCGCCCCCGGCCTACCGCGGCTTGACGATCCCGTATGCCGGAAGGCCGACCGCCCCGAAGCGCAGCATCACGTTTTTGACGGCCGGCGCGTCGGAATCTTCCGCCTGGAACTTGATCTTCACGTAGCCAGAGAGCGCAGCCTTCACGCGTGGATCGGCGAGCGTCGTCTTGTCCATCGTGAGGCAGTTCTTGCACCACGTGGCCCACATGTCGATCAGAACGGGCTGGCCAGATGCCTGAGACGCGCGCAGTCCGTCCTCGAGCGACGAGTACCAACCTTCCTGCAGCTTCTGCTGCATGCTGGCTTCAACGTCCGCCTTGTTCACCCAGCGGCTCGAGACAATTTCATAGCTGAGGTAGCCGTAGTACGCCGCCATCGCCAGGATGAAGACGCCAAAGACGTACTTCACCGTGTTCATCCACGCGCCCGGCTTTGGCAGCTTTGACAAGCCCGCTCCGGCGATCGGCCACGGCAGCGCCATGCCGAGACCCAGAACGAATGGCAACGCCAGCGCGATCGTTGAGCCTTTTGCATAGAGATCGCTGGCAAACACGATCACCTGAATCACGACCGGCGCCACACAAGCGCCTGCAAGCAACGCCGCCACGGCGCCCATGCCGAATGCCACCGCCATGGTGCCGCGCCCGCCCTCACTGAAGCGAATGCCGCTCGAGAACCGCGAGAAATCAATGGCCCCGATGTCGAACATCGCAAGACCGAGCACCACAAACAGGATGGCGATGCCGGCGTTAAACCACGGTGAGGCGTTGATTGTGCCGAACGTGCCCGCCGTGAGAATGACGATGAGGCCGAGCACGCCGTAGACGAGCGCCATGGCCGCGCCGTACACCGAGCCGAGGAGAAAGCCGCGACGCTTGTCACTTGAACGAGCGCCCGCGCCAATAATCGCGAGGTTGATCGGGATCATCGGTAACACGCACGGCGTGAGGTTGAGCGCGAGACCGCCCACAAACACGAGCAACAGGATCGCGAAGAGCCCACGATCCGCGAACATCCCCTTCGATGTCACGCCAGCCTCGGCGTCCTTCACGAACGCCAGGAACGTGTCGACGTTCATGTAGCCGCCGGCCGTACCGGCGACGGCAAACTGGTCGAGCGACATCACGGATGCCATCGGCGCAGCCGTCGGCGTGGCCGCGACTGAATCAGCGTCCGCCGAGCCGACAGCGGCCGGCTGGCCCGTGCCGAACGCAATCTTGCTAAACACATCTGGCAGGGTCTTCGTCGTTGCCGTACCCGAGGCGACGACGGGAATCGTCCAGCGAACCGGCACGGTGACGGGACGGAAACACACGTTGTCGTTGCATGGCTGATAGCGCAGTTGTGCGGTCAACGTCAGTGGGCCCGGCGTCGCGGTTGGAGCAATCGTGACGCGCGCACCGATCACAAACTCGCGTTCGAACACCAGCAGGATGTCGCCTGTTTCCAACTTGAAGTCGTGGGCCGGTGGAAACACCACTTCCTTCGGCACGACAATCCCATTCGGCTCAAACGTCAGCGTGGTCGGAATCAGGCCTTCGTCTTTTGGTTTGTTCGATTGCGAATGCAGGCCGTCCGGTAGCGCTACACGCACCGCCAGATCGATCGTGCCGCCCGCGACAACGCCCGTTGCGGAAACCAGCGGCGTGACCGTCGCTGCGTTTGGTGATTGGGCGAACGACAGCGCAGGCGCGAAGAGCGCGAGAAGTGCGAAGAAGGTAATCGAAATGCGTCGCATCTGGTCCGACGGGCTAAAGCCCGTCGGCTACGTCCGTCAAAAGAACTACTTAACTTCCTTCATGGGTATGACGTTCGCCCGCGGCGTGGGACCGAAGTCGTCGCCGAACTTGATGGGCGGCAGATCCTGGAACATGAAGTCCCACTTCCAGCGCTCTGACGGATTGGACGCCTGCAGCCAGCTCTTCGCCGACATCGGCCGTGAGAAGGTCATCGTCGATAACGCGGCGTACGCCGGGTTGGCGCCGAGCGCCTGTGCGATCGCCACGCGAACGGCTGCGGATGACGAGTAGGTCACGTTGACGCCGAACACGACCGACAGCTTCGAGAGAATCTGCCAGTCTTCGACGGCTTCGCCCGGCGCGGTGATGACGCGCGCGGCGCCCTGCACGTGCCCAGTCATGTTCGTATAGGTCGCGTCCTTTTCAACAAAGGCACAACCCGGCAGGAGGATGTCCGCCGCCGCCGTAAGGGCGGAATGCAAGACGGCCTGCACGATCAAGGTCTTGATCTTGCCGGCCTTGCGCGCGGCAATGACCCATTCCACATCGCCCAGCGTGCCGTCCGGACCCGGATCGAGCACGTAGAGCAGCTTGACCATGCCCGCATCGACCGCGGACTGGAGCGCAGAGATGTTGGCGGCTCCAGTCGTGGCCGTGTTGAAGCCGAGGTCTTTCGCGCCATGCAGGTTCGGTGCGTCAACCGCCGGAATCTTGAATTTGGTGTCGGCCGGCTGTGGCTTCACACGATGCCGCCAGCTGAACGTGACGCCACCGGTGTTACCGGCAAATTGCTTGAGGATGAACAACTCTTCGAGCGACGCGTGACCCGATACGAGGAACTGCGCGTGCGTGGCGCCGCCGACCGCGTCCACGGCGTCTTTCACCGACACGAGTGCGTCTTCCCACGAGGTGACGTTGCCGTTCATGTGCGCCTGGTTGATGCGGCGCTCGCCTTCGATCCAGTGGTAGTCGAACCGCCCGATGTCGCACATCCAGTAGCTGTTGATGTCTTCGTTCAGTCGCGGCGTCGTGCGGATGAGCTGCGTGCCCTTCGCCCACTCCGGCTTGGCCTTGATCCAGGCCGTGGTGTTGCAGCCCTTCTCGCAGAGCGTGCAAATCGTGTCGACGGCATTCGGGTTGTCCCACGGCCGCGACTTGAACCGGTAGTCGCGCGTCGTGAGCGCGCCGACCGGGCAGACGTCCATCAAATTGCCCGACAAAAGCGAGACGACGCCCTTTTCTTCAAAGGTGGAGATTTCGCTGTGGACGCCGCGATTGGTGATGCCGATCTGCGCGTCGCCGTCCACTTCCTTCATGAACCGCACGCAGCGCGTGCACAGGATGCAGCGGTTGCGGTTCAACATCAGCGTCGGGCCGAAATCGATGTCGGCCTTCACGCCCTCACCGTCAAACGTGCGCCGCTCGAACGACATGCGGCTGCGCTCAGGTCCGTAGCTATACGAAAAGTCCTGCAATGGACATTCGCCGCCCTTGTCACACACCGGGCAGTCGAGCGGATGATTCACAAGCAGGAACTCGAACACGCTGGCCCGGGCCGCTTCCACCTCAGGCGAATTCGTCGTCACCACCATGCCTTCGCCACACGGCGTCGAGCACGACGTCTGCAATTTCGGCATCTTCTCGATCTTGACGATGCAGACGCGGCAGGAGCCGTCGACGCCCAGACCCGGGTGATAGCAGTAGTAAGGGACGTGACCGCCGGATTGAATGACTGCCTCGAGAACGGACTTACCCTTCTCGACCGTGACCGGCTTGCCGTCGATGGTCAGCGTTACCGTTTCCATAAGACATAAATGATATCTCAGAGACCAGGCACGAGCCGGATGCCTCCGGGACGAACCTTGCCTTTGAGCGGCACCCGTTCCTCGGTCTGGGCGCTCCGGACACGGAGCGTCAGAAACTCCGTTGGGCGGTCCTGATAGGCGATCGAGATCGTGACGGGCAGGTCGTAGATGTCGCCCGTCTGGTCAATTCGCAGCAGGGCGGCGTCACCTGAGGTTTCCACGACCGACGTCAGTTTCAATGTCGGCAGGCCGGCGTTCATCACCCAACGATCGAAAAAGCGAGTCAGTGGTTGGTGAGCCTCGGCCTCAAAGGCCTGCCGGAGGTCATCGGTTCCGGCCTTTTGGTACTTGCGCTCCTGATAGAAGCGCCGCAGTCCGGCGGTGAACGCCTCGTCGCCGATGAGCCCGCGCAGCATGTCGAGCACGACCACAGATTTGTTGTAGACGATGGCCCGGAAGTTGGAGCCGTCGCCGACCGCGTGTCCGAGTCGGTAGCCGATCGAGATCGGCCCGCTGTCGCTGTAGCGCCGAACCGAGTCGCGCATCCGCTCCAGGATGCTCCGCTGCACGCCGACGCCCCGGTCGGCTCCGGCGTAGAGATACGCGAAGTACTGCGCCAGCCCTTCGCTGAGCCACTGGTCGTGGTAGTTCTTCGTGCCGATGGCCTGCCCCCACCACTGATGCGCGATCTCGTGCGCGAGGTAGAAATTCGGGAACTGATCGTCGAACGCGATGGGGTCATTCCGCCATGTGTAGGCGGTTGTCGAGGTCGGCTGGTTGAGCGCCGCGAAGTAGGCCGGGCTGTGTCCGCCCGGAAAATCGGCTTCGAGCGAGAGCAGCGTGAAACTGGGAAATGGCACATCGCCGACGATCGACGCATAGAACTTCATGATCTCGGCGGCGCGCGCGGTCAGCGTCTTCGTGCCGCCGAGTTGCCGTGGATTTGACCGCGCGTCGATGGTGAGCGTTTTTCCAGAGGGCAACGTGATGCTGCTCCGCGGCAGCGGCACCATGCGCGAGATGGTCGTCGTCAGATAGCGCGCCGGAACATCCGCCGAGAATGCCGCGACGTGATCGGTGCCGACGACGCCCTCGTCGATGAGTGTGCCGGTGCTGACGGCTTGATACTCCTGCGGCACGGCCACTCGAATTCGAGCCGTGGCGTAGTCGCTGACCGTGGATTGCGGATACCAGAATGAGTTGTTGCTGTAGGCGTAGTTCGGCTCCGCCGGCATCGCGTTCTCCTGCGTGTTGCCGGTCTGCCGCGTCACCTCCGCGGCTTCGCGCGACAGGGATTGCGGCACGAGTCTGCCCGTGTACGTCACCGACAGCGTGAGCACTTTGCCAATCGGTTGCGGCCCGGGAAAACTCACGATCAGGCCGTCTTGCCCGATGATTCTGAGGTGCAAGAGGCGACCGTAGTCCGGACTGGTCAGGGCCGACACGGCGAGCGGCTCGGCGAGCTTCAACAGAATGGTGTCCGCTTCGTGTCGCAGCAGGCGCAACCGAATCGTGGCCGTACCGCTGACCATGACGCGCTCGGGATCGAAGCGCACGTTCAATTCGTAATGCTCGATGTCGTACGCGCGGTCGTCGTCTTCGTTATAGAACCGCCCACGCGTGGCGATTTTGGCCGGTGACGCGTAGACGGAGAGATTCTTTCGGTTCTCGCGATCGAACAGCTGCACATCTTCACTCTGACTGGCCGCGCGCGAGTAGGTGAGCCAGTGAAAATGGTGGGTCTGAATGTCGGCGAGTGCGTCGCCTGGCGGTGGCAGCAGCGTCCATCGTTCGCGACTCAAGTCGCCGAGCGCGACGTTGTACGACCGCCCGGCCCATTGATTGAAGATCGACTTCGCGCGATTGGTGTCGCCGCTGGTTGCGGCGATCGGGCGCAGGCTCCCTTCGGAGATTCGCGTCTGGAACTCGGCCGGGCTGATGCGCAGAAACGCCGCATCGACCCCGTCGTTCAACGTCTCGGTACCCGCGTAGCGTTTGATCTGCTGCCGCTCAATCGGATCGGACGGTTCGAACAACATCCGACCGCTGCCGCGCAACACCAGCGCCGTGATGCCACCGGCCGTGCGGCCGACAAACGCCGTGCCCTTTGTCATCGTCAAACGAAAGTCGGTGGCGGTGAAGGCAAAGTTGTTGATCTCGAACGCCGACGAGGTGTCGAGCTCGAGCCGATGTAGGCCGTTGATTGACGAGATCTGTCGCAACGACGCGATGCGGATCACCCCGCCGACCGACGCCACGCCGACCTGCCATGTCGTGATCTGGCCCGCGCCGCTGCGATTGACGAGAAACTCTGCCAGCACGCGAGTAGCGCCGGCGGTTCGTTCACGGTCGCGCTCACGCACGGTGGCGCCCGTCACACCGCCGCCGATCAGCGAGACTTCAAAAGCGACGCTGTCGAGTTCAGGAATGCGCGGCGATAGCAGCGCACGAAACGCGGCGACGTCATTCGCCGCGATCGCTGAGGCGAGCGAGGAGAGCAGCGGGGCGACCGGATCGGGCGTGGGTGTGGCCTGCCGCGCCGGGGCCGAGACCCCGAGCAGAACGGTGACGAGTGCGACTGCCCCCCAGAGGCGCATGGCCGATAGTAGCCCGTGTTGTCGAGGGAAACGGGCGGTGTCTAGTTGCGGGACAGGACGAGCACGGTCAAGTCATCACCAAGCCGTGCATCACCCGCGTGCTCGTCGACCGCGGCCAGCACGGCGCGACCGAGCTGTTCCGGTTCGTGCGTGCCTGCCGCCACGATCGTCGCGCTCAATCCTGATTCGTCGAACTCGCGACCGGCCGTGTTCTCGGCTTCGGTGATGCCGTCGCTGTACAGAATGATGGCGTCGCCCGGGTGGAGCTGGGCGTGATGCGATTCGTAGGTCGAGCCCTCGAACATGCCGAGCGCAATGTTGCCGCTCGTCAGGCGTTCGAACGTGCCGTCCTTGCGGTGAATGAGCGGTGGCAGATGTCCGGCGTTGACGTATTCGAGCTGCCCCGTTGTCGTGTCATAAATCGCGTAGAACAACGTGATGAAGCGCGAGCCGGGGCTGTGTCGCACGATCTGCACGTTGAGCCGCGCGAGCAGTCGCGCGGATTCAAGTCCCTCATCGACGAGTGTTCGCATCATCGCGAGCAGCAGCGCCATGAGCAGCGCAGCAGGGCTGCCCTTGCCGGCCACGTCGCCGACCGAGACGATGACGCGGCCGTCGGGGAGGGGGAGGATGTCGTAGAAATCTCCACCGACGGTGTTGGCTGGTCGCGTGAGTCCGCACGCGCGCGAGTCGCCCAGGATCGACACACCGCGCGGCAGCATCGCCAATTGAATATCGCGGGCTACTTCGAGTTCGCTCTTGAGCGACAGTCGGTCGGCAATCTCCATGAACATCAGGAGCTGCATCGCGATGAAACCCAGAAACAGTTTCAGTGTGCCGGGCGTCCATCTCGGCAACGGCAACTGCGCGTCAAACGGGAAGAGGTTGATACCGGTGAGACGCACGCCCTGGAACAGCTCGAGCATGCCCACGAGCGTGAAGATCACGGCGAAGGCATAGAGCGCACGTCGCGCCGGCGACAGGCGCATGGAAAAACGGACAAAGAGCTCACGCGAATAGATCCACCAGCGCCGCTGCCACGGTTCACGCTGGATCTTCTCCACGTCGAGCCCGCGCGTGAAGAACCGATACGCTTCCGGCGTGTCGCGTGTGAAGAGGCGCTGTACGTCCTGAGACGTCAGCCCCTGCGTGTATTCGTCAAAGAAGTGCTTTGTGCGCTTCAGATCAGCCCCAGCTCCATGCCAACCTTCTTGAAGACGTCAAGCGCGTACTGAAGTTCCTCGCGCGTGTGCGCGGCCGTGACGATCGTGCGCACCCGAGCTTTGTCGCGCGCGACGGTCGGGAAGGCGATACCGGACGCGAAGACACCTTCCTGGAACAGACGATCCGACAGCTTCATCGCCAACGCGCCTTCGCCGGCCATCACCGGCGTGATCGGGCTCTCGCTGATGCCTGTGTTGAAGCCGAGCTCTGCCAACCCGGCTTTGAAGAAGCGCGTGTTGTCCCACAGCTTCTCGATCAGTTCCGGTTCGTTCTCGAGGATGTCAACGGCGGCAATGCACGCCGCGGCGATGCCGGGCGGGTGCGAGGTGGAGAAGAGGAAGGGCCGCGCGCGATGGTAGAGAAACTCGATGAACGATTTGGTGCCGGCCACATAACCGCCGAGTGATCCGAGTGCCTTTGACAACGTGCCCACCTGCACGTCGACGCGACCATGCATGTTGAAGTGATCCACCGTGCCCCGGCCGTTTCGCCCAAACACACCGCTCGCATGGGCATCGTCCACCATCATGATGCAGCCGTATTCATCCGCGAGATCGCAGAGCGCCGGCAGCGGACCCAGATCGCCGTCCATGCTGAAGACGCCGTCCGTGATGAGCAGTTTGCGCTGGCCGCTCGGGAGTTCCTTCAGAATCTTGCGCGCGGCGTCGATGTCTTTGTGCGGAAAGACTTTGATCGGCGCCTTGCTGAGTCGGCAGCCATCGATGATGCTCGCGTGGTTCAGCTCATCCGAAATGATCACGTCATCCTTGTTGAGGAGCGACGAGACCGTGCCGGCATTCGCGGTGAATCCACTTTGAAAGACGACGACCGCTTCGGTGTGTTTGAACGCGGCGAGGCGGCGTTCGAGTTCCATGTGGATCGACATCGTGCCGGCGATCGTGCGCACGGCGCCGGAGCCGACGCCGAATTCCAGCGTGGCTTTGACCATCGCGTCGATCAGTTTGGGATGTGTGGCCAGACCGAGATAGTTGTTCGAGGACAGGTTCACGACCTGCTTGCCGTCGAACCGGCTGGTGGCTTCCTGTTTGCTCTCGAGAATACGGAGCGAGCGGTAGAGGCCCTGCTGCCGGAGGCTGTCGAGCTCGGTGGCGAGGAATGCGAGCGGATCCTGACGCATCCGTGAATTATAGGCCCCGACTACTTCAGCGCGAACAAGCGGTCAGTGCCATTGGCAACAAGTTCTCGGGCGCCAGCCGTTCGGAGCCAATTCGTAATCCCCTCGCCTTTACCGTCAAAGTACGCCGCCTCATGCACCACCACGTGTGTCGCGCCGGAGGCCGTGAGCGTCTTCCAGGCGGCCTCCCGATCTTCGGTGGGATCCCATCCCAGCGTGGCAATCCGATCATTGAAGCTTTTGGGAAAGAAGCCTGAATAGCCGTTGATCAGCGGCTTGCGATGGAAGCCCGCGTAGAACACCGCCAGCGTGTCGTACGGTGATGCGCCGTACGGAATCTCCGCGAGCACAACACCCTTGGGCAGATCACGCACACGCTCATAGACCGGGCCGAGTGTGTCGGCTGAGGCCAGATGTCTCGGCGTCAAATCGAAATGTTCCACGAACAGTCGGCCGTTCGTGACAAACGGCCGCACGAGTCCTTCCGCCACAATCAGACACACCGCCATCGCGCCGATCACCATGCCGGCACGCCGCCAGCGCTCCTCGGCTGCGGCCACGGCCAGCCCGACCAGCGCAGCCAGAAAGAATGTGGTGACCATGAAGAAACGCGCCGGCACGCGCATGCCGTCGAATCCCGGCACGTAGTCGTAAAACAACTGATACAACCCGGTGCCGATGACCTTGCCGTGCACTTTGATGTCGGGGCCGAGCGTCATCAGCAGCGACACAAATGCGCCAAAAATCAGAAATCCGCCAGCCGTTGTCGCCACACTGCGGAAGGTTCGACGGAATCCGGGGAGCAGGGCGAACGCGACGATCCACCACGCGAGCGTTTGTAGCTCAAGCGCCACGAAATCGTGCAGCGAGATCCGGATGCCCGCCAGTGTCGTGATGCCCCCGGCGTCGATCAGCATCCACGCCCACGCCCCCGCCAGACCGATGCCGGCGACCGCCAGCAAGGCACCCACTGCAACGCGCCAGGTGGCTCGACGTCTCGGGGCATGCTGCCGCCGAGCCTGAGCGATCACGACGCCGGCACCGATGAGTGCCAGAAGGAGGATCGCCATGCCGGGGTACGTCTTACTCTCGCCCTTCACGTACGTCTGCAGTGCGGGGCCGACGAGCGCCAGGTTCTCGTACGCGGTGGCAAACGCCCACGTATCTGCCGAAAACGACACCACTTCACTGCGCGCTCGAACACCGAAGCCCGGTGTTTCGCGCACACGGAGGTAGGGCAGGACAAAGGGCGCTAAGACCAACGCGCTGAACGCCCCGACCACAACCACCTGCGTCCATGTGCGGCGATCGCGCCATCGGCCGTGCGCGGCGAGTTCATAGACGCCGTACAGCGCGGCGAACGGCGTGAAGAAGAACATGTAGTAGCCGCACGACAACATCTGCAGCACGAGCGCCGATGCGCCACCGATGAGCGGCCGCCAGCCGCCATTGGCCGCGTAGCGACGCAATCCGTAGAAGGCGAGCGGCATCCACTGCGTCGAGATGATCTGCAGATGCGGTGCCTGATACGCGCGGTACGGCGAGAACGCGAAGGCAACACCCGCCACAAATGCCGCCAGCGGTCGTCCCGTCAACTCGCGCACGAACAGGTACATCCCAAGGCCTGACAAGACAATCGTCGACAGAAACAGCAGGTTGTAGGCAAGGACGATGTTGCCGGTGGCCATGAAGACCGGCAGCGCCTGCAGCATCTGCGGCGTGAGATGTTCGGAGAACGCGATCGTGTTGCGCTCAGGATAGAAGATGTTGCCGTTCCAGAAATCGTTCAGCGCCGTGAGGTCGCCCTTGAGGAAGCGAACGAGCTGACCGCCCGTCCACACCATGATCCAGCAATTGAGCACCGGATCACCGAGGTCACCGGCAATCTCCGTGCGGATCCCGGACGTGAGTGGCCACGTCGCCCCGATCGCCAGCATCGTCAGCACCAGCGTGACGAACCACGGGTTGTCAAACGACGGGTTCAGGCGCTTCATCGCACGACTTACTTGCCGTCGCTCGGGTTCCACCACGCGTAGCGGAGGATGACCCATACGGCCTGGACGGCGTCCTTGAAGCCGACTTTCTTGCCTTCCGCGTAGGTGCGGCCGTTGTAGGAGATCGGCACTTCGTACACGCGCGCGCGGAGGCGCGCGACCTTGCAGGTAATTTCCGGTTCGATGCCGAATCGCTGCGATTGCAGGTCGAGACGTTTGGCGACGCCGCTCGTCATCGCCTTGTAGCAGGTCTCCATGTCGGTGAGGTTCAAGTCGCTGAACATGTTCGACAGGAGCGTCAGCATCTTGTTGCCGACCGAATGCCAGAAGTAGAGCACGCGATGGCCGCGCGGGGTGCCGAGAAAGCGCGAGCCAAAGACGACCTCGGCGTTGCCGCGCAGAATCGGATCGAGCAGGAGCGGAAACTCGGACGGGTCGTACTCGAGGTCGGCGTCCTGAATGATCATGACGTCGCCGTTCGCTTCTTTCACACCGCGCGCGACCGCGGCACCTTTACCGCAGTTCTTCGGCTGCAGGAACACCCGGACGTTGTTCTTGCCGTTCATCTCCGCGAGGATCTCCCGCGTGCCATCCGTTGAGCCGTCGTCGACGATGACGAGCTCGCGCTCAATGCCGTTAAGATCGACCGACTGGACGCGCGACACGATCTCGGTGATCGTCCGGCGTTCGTTGTAGCACGGCATGATGACTGACAGCTTCATGAGGCGTCCCGAAAGTTGAGGTTAGGACTGGCCGACGAAGTGGTCGACGTACTGAACCAGGTCGTCGTAGATCGCGCGAAGTTCGTCCGGCGACGCGAGATACACGATGCGGAAAAATCCCTGATCGGCCGGCATGCCGAAGCCCGAACCGTACACGCAGAGGATGCCGGTGTCGCGGAGCAGGCCGAGCACGAAGTCTTCGTCCGTTTTGCCCGGCGGCAACACCACCTGCGGCATTACGTAGAAGGCCGCCTGTGGCGCCACGCATCGCAGGTGCGGCGAGGCGTTGAGACGCGAGACCGTCAGATCCGCACGCATGCGCAGCTCGCGAACGAACGACGCCTGATGCGAACGATCTCCGTTGAGGGCCGCTTCCACGGCGAATTGCATCGGACCTGGGCTGCAGAGCCGGCCGTCGGCGAGTTTCTTGATCGCGGCGAGCACGTCATTCAGCCGCTCGTTGCGACCCACCGCCATCCAGCCACCGCGCCAGCCGGGCGCGAGATAGGCTTTTGAAAGCGAGCTGTACGAAATGATGGGCGCGTCTGGCGCCAGCGCGCCGTAGAGCGGCGCAGGCCCGTCAAACGCGAGGTCGCCATAGACCTCATCGGCCATCAGCACGATGTTGGCGCGATCCGCGAGCTCAATCAGCGCGCGACGCGTGGCTTCGGGATACACGGCCCCGGTCGGGTTGTTGGGATCGATCACCACGAGCGCACGCGTGGCCGGCGAAATCAGCCGCTTCACGTCATCAAGATCCGGCTGCCAGTTGTTGGCCGGATCGGTGCGGTAGAACACTGCGCGCGCGCCCAGTTTCGACAGTACGGCGGTGTACAGCGGATAGGTGGGTGTCGGCACCAGTACTTCATCGCCCGCATCGACGAGTGCGCCCAGCGTCAGCTCAATGCCCTCTGAGGTGCCCGACGTGATGATCGCGCGATCCGCAGAAATCGGCATGCCGCGCGACGTGTACTCGTGCGCCACCGCGTTGCGCGCGCCTTCCACACCGGCCGACGAGGTGTAGCCGTTGTGACCGTCGCGCATGGCTTTTTCGACGGCCGCGATCAGGTGGGGTGGCGTGTGGAAACCGAACGGAATCGGATCACCGATGTTCAGATACCGGACTTTACGGCCCGTCGCCTCGACCTTCTTCGCTTCGGCAACGATGTTGCGAATGGCGTAGGTAAAGCCGCGCACCCGGGCCGACACGCGGATAGACGTCGAGGTGGGCATGGGGCCTAATCGTATAACGCCCAGCGGCCGAAACACTTCGGAAGGAGATGCCGCTATGTGTCAGAAGATGCGGGGGATAGTGGGACTCGGGGTGCTTGGCGTGATGCTCGCACCCGGGGCGGCCGGTGCCCAGATGATTGGGGTCGGGCCGCGGTTCAGCCTGGTCAGGGGCGACCTCGAGACCAATACGCCAACCTCACGGTTCATGGGCGGGACGGCACGCTTGAAGTTGTCGGGGAAACTGACGCTCGAAGGCGCGCTGGAGACCAAAACCACATGGAATACCGACCGGACCCAACGTGTGCGAGAGACGCCCATGCAGGCGTCCATCCTCGTCTTCCCCATCCGCGCCGTTCTGGCTCCCTACGCACTGGGGGGACTCGGTGTCTATACCCGCGCCTACGACGTCATGGGCACCGGGGGCGTCGTGACCCAGACCGCTGACGAGCGAAAGATCGGTGCGCACTTCGGCTTTGGTGCCGAAATCCAGGTCGGCCGTCACGCCGTGTTCTATACCGACTACCGGTACCGTTTTGTGAAGTTCGGGAATGACCCCGAAACGCTCGTTTCACCCGATAACAGCCAGTCGGCCGTGACCCGATTGCTCCGTTCCGTGCCGGGATTGGGCCAATTGAACATGTCCCACCAAGGATCAATGTGGACTGCCGGGGTCGCTTTTGTCTTTTAAGTGAAGCTCCAGTCAGGTGAGTTTCGTGGGTAACGTGGCACAATGAGGCCGACCACCGCCGTATAGGGCGATTACCACACGGGAGGGAGGGCGCATGGTCGGGTTGGGCTTGCTCGTACTCCGTCTGGTCCTCGCCGTGGTCTTTGTGGCTCACGGCGGAAACAAGATGTTCGGCTGGTTCGGCGGCCCCGGCATTGGTCCGGGCGGCCTGCCTGCGACTGCCGCATTCTTTGGCACCCTCGGACTGAATCCTCCATTTGTATTTGCCGTCGCCGAGGCCGTCCTCGAACTCGTGGGCGGCGTCTTGCTCGCCTTCGGGTTTCTCACCCGCGCGGTCTCAATTGCACTCGCCATCGCGATGGGCGTGGCCATCTGGAAAGTGCATTTCCAGTGGGGCTTCTTCCTCAACTGGATGGCCGAACCCAATCGTGGCCAAGGCATGGAATACGCAATCGTCCTCATCGTCGCACTCGTCTGTCTGGCCCTCTCGGGTGGTGGTGATGCGTCGGTTGATGGCATCAATCAGCGATCTGCTGATCGCGACGCCGCCGGCCGCGCGCGCTTGCGCGGAAAAATCTAAGAGGTTTCAATGAATCTCGCCGGGAAAGTCGCGCTCATCACGGGCGCGAAACGTGTCGGTGCGGTCGTGGCGTCCGCGCTGGCGGCGCGTGGCGCGGACGTGGCGCTCAGCTACAACCACTCGGAACGCGAAGCGAACGAGGCGGCGACCGATGTGCGTGCGCGCGGTCGACGCGCGTTGGTGGTGCGGGCGGACGTATCTGATGCCGAGACCTGCACCACGCTGATTGAGACGGTGGCGCGCGAGCTCGGGCGACTCGATGTGTTGATCAACATGGCGTCGTCATACCGCGCGATTCCATTTGATCAGCTGACGGTCGACGATTGGGATCACCAACAGCACGTGGATCTTCGCGGCACGTATTTATGCGCGAAGGCGGCGGTGCCGCACATGCGTAAAAGCGGCGGCGGTCGCATCATCAATTTTTCCGATTGGGTCGCGGCCAGTGGCCGACCGCGCTACACAGGGTACCTGCCGTACTACGTCGCCAAGGCTGGTGTGAAAGCGCTGACCGAAGCGCTGGCGCTGGAACTCGCGACCGATCAAATTCTCGTCAACGCGATCGCACCCGGTCCCGTGCTTGCGCCGGATGACTTGACCGCTGCGCAATTGAAAGCCGTCGAAGACGCGACGCCCCTGGGCCGCTGGGGCGGCGCCGACGAAGTCGCAAAGATCGTGCTCGCGCTCATCGACTCCGACTTTGTCACCGGTGAAACCATCAGGGTGGATGGCGGAAGGCACATTCACTAGCGATTAAGAATCTCTCCGATGGACTCGAGGGCCCCCCTTAGTTCTTCTCTGTCACGCGCGTAGCACAGCCGCACGTAGCCTTCGCCCCTGGCGCCGAAGTCGGCCCCGGGGATGCAGCCGACGCGGCCGGCTTTGATCATGTATTCGGTCATCGCCCACGACAGCGACGTGTGCTCAGACTCGAGCGGTGATTTCCACTCGGGATTGATCTGCACGAAGTTGTAGAACGCACCGGCCGGCAGATGGCTGGTGAGGATGCCCTTCGCATTCGCTTCGATCCCGTCGTGGAAAATCTGCCGGCGTGCGAAGAGCTCCTTGCGGAATTCATCGACGTAGTCCTGCGGTCCTTCCAGCGCGCCGATGCCGGCAAATTGAACAATCGATGAAATGTTCGATGCCGTGTAGAGCAGCACCTTGTGCGCGCGCATCCGGATCGTCTTGTCCTTGATCGCCAGATAGCCAAGCCGGAGTCCCGTCATCGCATACGTCTTGCTGAACGTATGCAGCGCAATCGTCCGCTCGTACATGCCCGGCAGCGATCCGATGCTGAAGTGTTCACCCTCCCACTGGAAGTCTTCGTACGCTTCGTCAGCGAGGACCCAGAGGTTGTGTTTGATGGCTAACGCCGCAATGCCTTCGAGGTCCGCGCGAGTGATGACGCCGCCGGTGGGGTTGGACGGGGTGCAGACGACGATCGCCTTTGTGCGGCTCGTGATCTTTGATTCGATCTCGGCGACGTCGGGCTGCCATGCGCGATCGGCATAGAGGGTGTACGGCACGGGCACGCCGTGCGAGGTCATCACAATGCTGGCCGTCGGAGGCCAGCACGGATCAGGCACGAGCACTTCATCGCCGGGTTCGAGCAGGGCCTGGCACGCGAGGTACTGCGCATGAATGCCGCCGGTCGTCACCATCAACTCTTCAGGGCCGGTCACCGGCAACAGGTTTTTTCGGCGCAGCTTCTCGGCGAGCAGTTCGAGCAGGCGCGGCACGCCGTTGGTCGGCAGATAGTGCGTGCGGTTGTCGTGCACCGCTTTCAACATCGCATCCTTGACCGAGGGCGGTGCGTCAAAGCTGACGTCACCCTGGTCGAGCCGAAACGGCTTGTCGACCGAGTACATCATGTCGCGGATTCTGATGATGCCGGAGATCGGGACGGAGTCGAGAAACGCAGCCATAACGTTGATAATACTAGAGCCATGAGCCACCCCAAGATCGCGCACACCGATCACGAAGTCCTTGAGGTCATTCGCGCGCGATGGAGTCCGCGCGCCTTCGATCTGTCGCGTCCCGTGAGTCACGATGCGCAGAAGCAACTCTTTGAAGCCGCTCGATGGGCGCCATCGTCCGCCAACGAGCAACCCTGGCAGTTCATCGTCGCGGATCGATTCACGAGCGCAGACGGTTTCGCGGCGATGCTGGGTGCGCTCAATGAGGGCAACCAGAGCTGGGCACAGTACGCCCCGGTGCTGGTACTAGCCGCCGCGCGAATCGACATGGAAAAATCCGGTCGGCCCAATCAGCACGCGTGGTACGACACGGGCCAGGCGGTCACGTTGCTGGCGATTCAGGCGACATCGATGGGGTTGGGTCTGCGTCAGATGGCCGGATTCGATCGTGAGAAAGCGCGTGTGGCCGGTCGTGTCGAGCCGCCGTTTGAACCGGTGGTGATCATGGCGCTCGGCTATCCTGGTGCGCCCGATGCGCTGCCCAACGAGAAGCACCGCGAGATGGAGACGCAGCCACGCGCGCGCCGGCCGATTTCGGATTTCGTGCGGCAATTGCGCATCGACGACTAGACGCGTATTGTCGGTCGATGGTGGCTCCTGTTTCATCGAATGAAGCGGTTCGGCTGCGCTTGTTGGGCCGTCACCGCATTCTCGACACCGCGCCCGACGCGGCGTTGAACGATCTGGCGCGCCTGGCGAGTGTCATTTGCCAAACACCAATCGCGCTCGTGTCGCTTATTGACGAGCATCGCCAGTGGTTCAAGGCGGTTGTGGGCCTGAACGTACGTGAGACCCCGCGCGACCAGGCCTTCTGCGCACACGCCATCCTCGATGACCAAGTCATGGTCGTCGAAGACGCCGCGGCGGATACTCGTTTTTCGAGCAACCCACTCGTGACGGGCAATCCACGCATCCGCTTCTACGCAGGCGCGCCGCTGTTGATGCGCGAGGGCGTCGCATTGGGCACGCTCTGTGTCATCGATCGCACGCCACGGCAGCTCACCGCCGAGCAGCTCGATGCGCTGCAAGTCCTTCGGCAGGCCGTGGTCGCGCAATTGGAACTTCGGCGAGCGCTCGCCGATCTGGCCGGAGCGGAAATGCTGCTCCCGATGTGTGCCTGGTGCCGCGACGTCAAAGACCACGATGGCCCGTGGTCGCCGCTGCATGACTACGTCATGAAATCGCAACAGGTGACGCACGGCATGTGCCCGGAGTGCGCGTCCCGGTTCTAGTCGACCACTGAATCATCGCCGTCAGACGCGTGCGAGAATCTCTGCGAGTGTTTGCCGGGCACGACGCACCGGCAGATTCGACACGTAGATGTGTTTCACGCCCGACGCGCGCAGTCCGCGGATGGTCGCCGCGCACACATCTTCCGGCGTGGCGCCCTCGCCAAACTCCTTGATCAACCCTTCCGTCGGTACCGGCAGAAACTGCTTCAACGTCTCGAGTGTCTTGATGTTCGCGCTGCGGTAAAAGAACACACCGAAGATGCCCGGCTGGGTGACATTGCGCGTTGCCGCCGCATTCAGAAATGCATCGACTTTCGCGCGGTCGTGGTGTGACACGACTTGCGTGAGAAAGAACTCGCCAAAAAAACGGCTGTCGGAGAGAAACCTCGCCTGCGTCTCTGGGTTCGCATGGGGATTTGCCCAGCCGCCGAGCGTGAGCTCCGGCACGTGCGCGTGAATGGCTTCGCGCAGTTGCCACGCATGCTCGACGCATCGAGGCGCACCCACGGACTTGTCGCCGCCGAGGACCACCAGCGACGAAAACCCCTCATGCCACGCGCGCTCCGCGTAGTTGAGACAGAACTCCATCGTGTGCTTCGACGTGAGAAACGGCACCACGCGATCGCGCGGCACATCGCTGCCGAGATTGATCACGAGATGTCGCAGGTTGTTTTCTTCGCGCGCACCAACGGCGCTATCCGTCAGAAACACCGGCATGCTGTCGCGCACCAGCCCGGTCACGCTGTGGTACGTGTCGATCCATGCGTCCATGCCCGCCGACGCATCCAGCTCCGCGCGCGGCGGCCGCAACTCAACAGACACAATGCCCGGGGAGGCGTTTAGCGCATTCAGCAGAGACACCTACCGAAGTTTACCCTTTCCCCTAACATGTCTGTGCCATGGCGACCGCACTGAGAAGTCTGCAGCTGATTCCGTCGATTCCACTCGCGTCGCATCCGACGCCCATCGATGAGCTCACGCGCCTCAGAACCGCGCTTGGACCCGACTGTCCACGGTTGCTCATGAAGCGCGACGACTTGCTCTCGTTCGGACAGGGCGGTAACAAAGTGCGGAAGATGCAAACCGTCGCGGCGGCAGCACAGAAGGACGGTGCCGACATGCTCATCACCTGCGGCGGCGTGCAATCAAACCATGCACGCGTCACAGCTGCCACCGGCGCGGTGCTCGGCATGCACGTCGTTCTCGTCGCCAACGGTGCTCGTCCCGAGCCGCTCACCGGCAATGCCCGATTGAATGCACTCTTCGGTGCGGAAGTCGGCTACGTCTCATCGCGTGAAGAGCGCAACCAGACGATGGAACTTGTAGCCGCGGAAGCGCGTGCGGAGAACAGGCGTCCGTTCATTGTGCCGCTCGGGGCATCAACGCCGCTCGGCGCCATCGGCTTCGCGCGCGGTGTCGAAGAACTGGCCACTTCGCCGCATCGTCCCACGGCCATCGTGCACTCAACCTCGTCCGGTGGCACGCAGGCCGGGCTGATCCTGGGCGGCGCGCTCTACGGTCTGAAGACGGCCATCATCGGCATCAGCGCGGATGATCCCGCCGCAGCGTTGGCGTCGACAATCACCGAACTCCTGACGGGCGCCGCGTCGATGCTCGGTGCGCAACCATCATCGGTCGGCGGCGATTCGCCCATCGTGGTCGATGACACGTTCGTCGGTGCCGGGTACGGCGTGCCGACCGCTGCCTCAGCCGAAGCGCTCGAGCTGCTCGCACGCACCGAGGGCATCGTTCTCGACCCTGTCTATACCGCGAAGGCGATGGCCGGTCTGATCGCGCGCGTCCGAGCAGGAACGTGGCGACGCGACGACACGGTGCTCTTCTGGCACACCGGCGGCGTCCCGGGCTATTTCGCCTGACGAGAAAAGTGGCATCATCATCGTCATGTCGGTAACGCTCACCAGTTACGGC
>Ga0114969_10000252_pt1 | contig 45458 bp, 38 predicted proteins | sample M_130807_MF_Meta_FD_87316 | JGI IMG/M metagenome (GOLD analysis project Ga0114969, IMG submission 87316) | Freshwater microbial communities from Lake Montjoie, Canada to study carbon cycling - M_130807_MF_MetaG | ecosystem: Environmental > Aquatic > Freshwater > Lake | place: Lake Montjoie... | reverse complement strand
CATTGATTCCATCTCCGCTCCAAATTCCCGAATGCGCATTGGCATCGAGCAATAAAGTGGAGGGCGATTGTGTCACGCAAAACGGGCCTTGATTTGCATTAATATTGGCCACATCATCATTGGTAACTGTTACCTGCAAAGTGTCGCCAAGAACGCAAAAAGTATTCACATGCAAAATAACTTCGTGTACACCAGCCGTCAATATTTTGGGATCAAACACTCCGTTAGAAGCCGACCCATTAATAGTCCATATACCCGCTTGATCACCTTGCATGGTAACTTGGTTAGCGCTTTCACACAGTGGGCCGAAAGCACTAATGTTGGCCTTTGTAACATCACGCAAATGTACATGCACGGTATCGGTAATGGTGCAAATACCATCAGTAGTATAGCTGATTACCGAACTGTCAGTATTCACAAGCGATGGACTAAATAAGCCGCCGCCATTGATTCCATCTCCGCTCCAAATTCCCGAATGCGCATTGGCATCGAGCAATAAAGTGGAGGGCGATTGTGTCACGCAAAACGGACCTTGATTTGCTTTAATATTGGCCACATCAAAATTAGCAAAATCAACCTTTATACTGTCAGTATGTGAACAGGTAGAGGTAAACGAAATATCGTCAAGAGCAAAATCATTGCCGAAGGGAATGGCTTCCTGATCCGTAATTTGAATGAGGGCGTTGGTGTTTGCGCCAGAGTTCCATTGGGCACTAAAATTACCCCACACACCTGGACTTCCGCATTGGTAAATGTTGCCTATTAAAACATTGTTGATTGAAAATTGTAGTCGCGCACGATTGATGTCAGACGACCCTATACCCACAGTTGCCGCCCAGGCCGAAAAATCATAATCAGTATTGGGCAACACACTTATGTTTTGCGACCAAACGATAGATACACCAGTGCCATCGACGGCAAGCATATTACCACTTCCCGAAGTGTGATCAACAAACGACTGCGCCCACGAACCATTTTGCAAACCTGGATTTGTAGTAATTGTGTACAGCGTAGCGCCTAAAACACCTGATGGAGAATAGGTGTAGGTGCTCACAAATCCGCTATTTCCATTTGTAAAACTTCCATTGGTCACTTTGTCCCCCACCAACACCGTTGCAGTACAGCGGTATGTTGTACTTGTGTTTGCTACAATATTTTGTGAGGTTTCATTGGTGCTCCAAAGGTAACTATCAAAACCAGCAGGCCCCTTAATGCTAATGTTTCCTACAGGACCACATAGCACAGTGTCACTTGCCAAAGAAAACACATTGAGCTGTTGCAAAATGGTGACCCATCAAAGCACAACAGAAAACATACAGGATTATGCTTTTGCATTTCATTGTGGCTTTGTACGCGAGCACCCTAAAAACGTTACTCATAAATAAAAGCAGAATTCATCTCCATTTTGCCGTTACTTCAACATGGCAATAAACTTTACAAAGAAAGTCAAGTTTTTGCGGACAGTATCGCTGGCGCAATGCATTCAATTACCCCACAATTGAAAATTCACTTGTATCTATTAAGCCATAATTGCCAAGTAGTTTAACAATATATTCTTGTGCTAGGAAGTCGCCAAAATCAACAATTGAAACATACGTCACCACTCAGGCAAAACACATCAAATAAATTTCTGGGCAAAAACAATCTACGTAGAAAAAATCCTTCTTAAAAAATAATTCGGTTGTGTCATCGTCCAATGACAGCAAAAAATAAGACGTCCTAAGGCTTTCAAAAAAGCATAAATATTATTCAATTGAAATAATGTTAATCTATAACAAAAGCCGCCAAACAAATGTTTGGCGGCTTTTGTTTACCAGCTCATACTTCATCTTTCGCAAGGTGAATTAAACCCGCAGAATGCCACATGGAGCCGTTGTTGTTCGACCTAAAAACGCTAATGAATCGCGAGTAGCTTGCATCACCATCACCCAACGATATCTATATTGTTCTATTCTCGAGGGGCGCTGTTGGATCAATTCACGTAAGGTTAAATTTTTATCCGCACTTTCAAGAATGCTTTGAAAACCCTCACCAAACTGCAGCCCACCAACAGCATAGTTGTTGCCTACAGCATGAATTTCATTTTTTTTGTACATCACTATTTCAATTTATTGATGGGCATTTCTTCTTCAGCTCTTTACAAAAACAGTTCTAAAAATTCGCCACTACCGCACCATTTAACTACTTATTTCAACAGCAAAGTTTTCACCGCATTGGTATTGTTGACGGAAGAAATTTTTAAAAAATATATTCCTTTCGCTTGGTCAGCCAAATTGATTTGAAATAGACCTGAACGACTTGGTGTTCTATTTTCATACACCACTTTTCCGAGCACATCAAAAACCTGTATCGAAAAATTATTGCTCGCATTTTCCAATGCATAATCGTAAGCCAACATCACTTGAAATAAATCGCTGGAGGGATTTGGGAACACACGTATTTCATCGTTTGTAAGTTCGCGTGAGCTGTTTGATGCTTCCTTTTTAAAAGCAGCATTCGCAACTTGCACTTGACTTTGCGCCGGAGTCAATTTAGCAACAAAATGTGATCCGGGTTCAGCGACAAATCCAGTGTGCAACTTGATATCAGAACCAGAAAGTAGCGTGCAATTGGTGCTAGCAGGTACATGAAAATATCGCGCATAAATACTATCGCTGTATTCGTAATTCTCTGTATCACTAACCGTGTATTTGTCAAGACTCACAAATTTATTTTCGGCAAACCACACTTTCATATGACGGGCATCGATAATGCTATTTGGATCTACATTCGGCACTCCGCTTGGAAAACCTGGAACAGTTGCATTTGTAAACGTGCTGATACGACCAAGGTCGGTCCACTTTTGCCAAATTTTATCAACCATATTGTGGTGCAAAAAAAATGCCGGATCGCCGGGCGAATTGCCGCCTGCAGCAACTCCGCCTATCCACATGTGCACACCATTGTGATGTTCGCCTTCAAGCGTTGCGCTGAAATTTGCAAAATTTGTAACGCTGTAATTTTGCTGCACAGACGCTAAATTTGGCAATGACGCCATACCGCCCAAATCTCTGCCCAGTGCCCACGCAGTGTTGAATTGTCCGAGCATCGCATTGTCCCACAGTGGCGCAGTAATCTCTCTATCGGTCGGCACAGTACTATAATATTGCGATGTCCAATCCCAAAAAGGCAAAGCGATTTTACTTGCGCCGGCAACGCCTGAATTTTGCAAAGCCTTTTCAAAGTAGTAAATAAACCAGCGGTGCCAAGGCAAAAAATCTTCTGTATTGTGAATTCCCTGATTGAATTCCCGATTGTGCAAATTCGCGTATTCATCCACTACTCCGCTTTGTTTTAAAGCGATGAGTGCATTGGCAAAAACCTGTTTTTCGTCATTGGAAAGTTCCCTGTAATTCTTTCGAATAGTTTGTCCAAACGCCTTGGTACCGGAGACAAATACCAATAAAAATGAAAGGACAACTTGTAGTAAAATTTTCATAATAGTAATTTAAAGTGGGTGTAAAAATTCATTTTTTTGACCGTCGCCCAAGCAAAAAACAGCCCTAATATTGCCACGCCCGCAGCGCTTTATGTTACGCGGTGGCAGTAGAAAAAACAGTTTTAGCCAGAGATTTGCAAAAGTACCCGACACGACAAACTTTTTTTCGGTCAGGTACTTTTATGGAAAAGAACTTCTATAGCGTCAACTATTTCTCTTGCAATTCCACCAATTGTTTCTGCAGTGCCATATTTTTTTCGTTCAATTGAATCACGTACAAAGTGAGCTCTTCTACTTTTTCCAAAAGTTTTTCACTGAAAGCGCCAAGCTCAACACCTTTCTCGGTTTCAGATGCCGGAGCGATGCCTGGCAAATGTTTGTTCGCCTTGACGTACGCTGCTACTTCTTCAAGATTTGCGAGTTCGTATGAATCAGCAAAAACATAATCAGCACCAACTTCTTTTACTTCAATTTCTTTGGCCTCAATCTTTCCGTTTACAGAAAGTTCTGCATTCGGATTTTCAGTACCGATACCTATTCGCACACCATCAACAGCATTTTTAAAAGTCATTATTTTATTGTCTTGCTGTCCTGCATTGCTAGCGAATCGAGAGCCAATTTGTAATTTGTCATTGGCGTGATCCGCCAAAAAGTAAAAGCCATATGCGCCTCCAGTACTTTCATACATTTCAATTTTACCGTTGCCAGCGCCATCTAAGCGCAACGTTGCTGTGTTTTTATTTGATGACTGCAAGTGCAACAGTGCATCAGGAGCGCTGGTGCCAATACCTACTTTTCCGATAGGAGAAATACCCATCGATTCATTCCATGTTTTATTCAGCACATCATAGTTTTGAAAAGTAATAAAGCCAGTGTTGTAAGACCCCAAGGCCAATTCACCTTTTTTATTTCCGCGGCTGCCCGTTTGCCACGCATTGCTTCCAAAGAGTTCGATGAACGAACCGCTGCTGCTGTTTTTATCACTGTAAATTCCAAATAGATTGGTACTGTTGTTTCCTTGCAAATTACTGTTGTAGCCGAAAACAATAGAACTGTTTTGAGCTTTAGTGATATTGCCACTGCGCATATTGAGACCACCAGCAATCAATGCCACTGTGCCTACTGTTAAGCCTTCATTGCCAAACAGGTTGGTGCCAATTGCCACTTTCCCTTTGTCGTAATAGAGATTATTGGAAGTTGGTGTCCAGATTCCTGTGCTGATATAGTACACAAAAATACTGCTCCATATTTGATCGCTAGGACCAGGAATATAAGTTGGCCCAGCACTGTTGGCGCCATAAAAACGCGCTGTAATTTTATTGTTTGACGCAAGAGTCGCTGCCGCCTGTGTGCAAGTGTAAGTGGTACCCGATTCTAAAGCCATTGTTGTTGCAATCACTTGAATGTCGTTCACGCGCACAAAAATTTGCGACTGTGTTTGAGCAGCAGCATACGTTGCGCTATACTTTACATCGCCATTGGCGAGTTGGGTAATTTTGTAGGTTTGAGCCTTACTCAATCCGGAAATTAAGGCAAATGCGCAAACCATTAATAATCTTGTTTTCATTGGAGTATAGTTTAAGTTTAATAATTAAGGAGCAGCTAAATTCTCAATTAAAAAACAACCCAAAAATGCTGAATGTACAGACGACGCACTTGAACTTATATGCGTTGCATTTTAAGCAACATTCGAATATCTTGCTTACATTTAAATAAGAAATCAATGCGTGAAAAACTACTTGCCTTTTGAAAATTATGAGTTAACAACCGCCCTCTCGACCGACGAAGTGCACACGCGTTTGTCAAACATAATTGAAGCAAAAAAAAGGTTTCGACTATCACTGTTCAAACGCAATGCTGTAAAACCATATGAAGGAGAAATCAACGCAAATTCATTTTGCATCAGCAGAATCATTCACTATAAAAATTCATTTTTGCCTTTGATCAAAGGGGAAATAGCTCTGGCAGGGGACAAAACAACAATTAAAATAAAAATGCGACCAGCCACATCTGTGCTGGTATTTATGTCGTTTTGGTTGGGCACTGTTGCACTCGTTTGCCTTGCTTTACTTGTAATTGGATTGCTGCGCTGGAAACAAATACTGCACTCCGGATTTTCACCAATGCTTCTCATTCCCTATATCATGTTGTTGTTTGGCTCTTTACTTATTTACTTTGGATTTAAAACAGAAAGTAAAAAATCAAAAACATATATTGCCGAGCTGCTACAAGCTGATTAAAGCCTCCTCAACAAATAAGTTTGCAAGCACAATAAGCTTGCGTGCAATTGTAAATTAGAATAATGCTGGTCAGCAGACCAGGCCTGTTAGGCCTTCTTTACAAAGATAGATTTCAATGCCATTGCGCCAAAACCATCTACCTTGCAATCAATATTGTGATCTCCATCAATCAATCGAATATTTTTCACTTTAGTGCCCGCTTTGATATTTCTAGAATAGCCCTTCACGGGTAAATCTTTAATCACCACCACTGTATCGCCATCTTGCAAAAGCGCACCATTGCTGTCTCTAACTAACAACCCATCGTTGCCACTTGTTTCTTCTACCGCTACTACTTCTGCACTCCATTCAAACGCGCATTCGGGACAAGTTAACAAAGATCCTGAATCATAAGTATAGGGCGATTTGCATTTTGGACAAGGAGGAAATTCTGACATAACGGAATGGTTTAATTGTAGGGACGAAATTTAATAATAAAAGCGATCAAACTGAAATACCTCGAGAATTTTCAATTTCACAAGCACAATAAATTCGGAAAATAAATATATTATTGCAGCACAATACACACTACATGAAAAATTTCGCACTACTCTTCATCACGCTATTTGGCGCGTTCAATACGCACATCGCGTTTGGGCAACAAAAGAAAATAGACATCGATCATTTCAAGCGAAAAATGGAATTTTTGGGTTTGCCAAACAGCAATAAATTGAAGGCATTCAACACGTATAACATAAGTTTCACCGCTAAGCAAGAAAGCATAAATACCCTTGAAATTACAGCCAAAGACATAGCAGGTTTTTTTCATTTGGAAGGCTATTCCTACCTGCAAACAGGTGATGCTGATTTTATTTATTCCATTCAAATTGGAGAACCCACAATTTTAAAAGAAGAACTCATTGAAAGTGTGGGCGAAATAAAAAACCCCGACGGCACAAAAACAAATGTAACACAATACTCTGCTGCGATTGAAATGTCAACGCCCACCGTCATTCAATTGATCAACAATGAAAGTGGTGAAGTACTGCATGTGGCTGTTTTATCAACACCAACTCATCCATCAGTATACAAATCTACACCAACAACAAAAGACGGTGCAACACGCATGCTTGGCATGAAAACTAATGGACTCAACCTGCACGTCAAGAAGATTTATATTGACGCGCTGAACGCTGAAATTAGAAAAATAAAAAGTGCATATTCCTTTGAAAAACAAAGCTACGATCAAGAATTCATGGACGTTGATATTAAAAAAAGTCCCGACTTAACCGACTTACACAATGAAATTATTCAGGTGAGCACAGCTCTTTCCAATGCTACATATAGAGAATCCTTATTGAAAACGCAGTTGATTTTACAATCTACTTTAAGTGCATGGACAAGCGCAGCTGACAAACTTTCAAGCGAAGATAAATATGAGAAAAAATTAAAATTCGTGTACCTCTTTAATCTTGCTGTTGCCCAATTGTGGCTTGAGCAATTTGACGACGCTATAAATACAAGTGAAAAAATAATTTTAAACGATCACAAAACTTATGAAGCCGGAATAATTAAAGAAAATGCAAATCAAGTAAAGGCATATTTATCAAGCAAAGGCTACAGAAGCAGACATTTTCACCGTCCCGGATTTTACAGCGACTATACCTACACGTGCACCAAACAAACTGTTGAAAAAAAACACTGGAACTTTATTGCGCAAACTGCCAACGATATTAAACAATTGGAAGACATCGGTACAGACGTAAAAAATATTGGAAAAGGGCTGATTGATGATCTTACTTTAGGCGACAGTATTATTGCAAGCAATGCATTTTACTCCACCATTAAATTTGAAATGGATGGAACTCCCTACGAATACAAAAAAGCAAGTCTATCGATAGGAAGTGGGGCAATCTCTGAAAAATGTTATGCGCTCAATTGCTATACTCGAGAAGGTTTGATTGTTAAACAAGGATCGTTTGACGGCATGTCGTTATCACTATACACCAAAAATGGTGCGCCAACGATGAGCACTGTCAAATCACTACTCGAAAAATACAAAGGCCAATTGATTGGTGACATTTATACCGCCACGATTTACGACTCCGTTCCGTACAAAATAAACGACAACTGGCAAGCCCCAAAACTGATCACATGGGAACAATATAGTAAAGACCTAGCTGCTGATGTTGAATTTGATTTTAACACTTCTAACGTTGATGATTTTTATGCCTACAAAACAATGAATGGCGATCAGTTTCAAATTGAATTGATTTCTGCTTCACCGATTGTGGTGAAAGGAAATGGAGGTTCATACGCACAAGGATACATGGCGAAATTCAAAATTCCTTCAATCAAATTAACAAGGTTTTGGTATGGACACTACTCCCCAGGGTATTCAGAAGATTACAAAGAAATTAAGAACTTGGAATTTTATATTGTGTTCAGATAAAATTGAAATGACAATGATTATCCGTAATTATACCAGTCTTGTGACAGAAATGGCGATAGATCCTTCGGAGTACCTCAGGAAGACAATCATTCTCGAAAAACCTATGTGGGAAATTATTAGCATTTGTCCACCTGAGATTTGAGATTAAGAGGAGAAACGAAGTTTCGGTCTTTGAAGGATCTATCGCACTACACATGAATCACTGGTACGATTCCGCACAATCATAAATGATAGTGCGTATTTGAAACAATACATTTTTTCGTTGCTGCAACTTTATCCACAAATATTAGTTAAAGTAGCTAAATCACATTCGCCACTTCAAATATATTTCATGATTAAAACAACTTTATTTTGCATTGCAATTTTTTGCAGCTCCTTACTTTTTAGTCAAGGGGGAACGGTCATAATTTCTTCCAGTGAAGGAAATATTTTTGTTTTTGTAAAAGGAATCAAACAAAACACGATTGCTGAAACAAATGTTGAAATAAATAACATTCTCGACTCCTCGCTAATCTTCAAAGCGCTTATTGCTGACTCCAACATCGACTCTATCAGCGGAAATGTTAAAGTGATTCCAGGACACGTAGTGACTTACAAAATGACAAAAACATTGGGAAAATGGTCTTTCACAATCATTGACAATTACGAAATTGGCGAACTTCTAGATAGACCCGCGAGTACAACCATTCCACTTGGTGGCACAGTGGAAAGCACTAGCACCAGCAATACAAAACCAAATAATACCGGGATAACAGCGCCTTCAAATATAAAATAAGCGCACTACGGCAAAAAGAAAAACACAAGTGCAGTAACCAATCCGAACACCACTCCAAACACAATCATTTTCCAAGCTCTAATTCTGTCTTGCTTGAAATTCTCTTGTTGTTCCACACTAAATGTTTTGCCCATTTCACCAAAATTAAAAACACCCTTCATTCCAAAAGCAACACAGAATTTATTGTACCACTGTTGAAATGTCACAGCAAAACCTGATGCTGGAAAAAACAAAAGCAAACGCCAATATTTGTCAACGTCAAACAACAACACAAATGCCATTGCTGCAGCACAAAATATCCCTGCCGCAATACTGGCTTTTTTTCTCATTTGTATTTCTTTTGGACCGATATTGCAGGTGCCGGGGATATACCTGTTTTCTTCTTTTGAAATACGCATGACTGAATTTTTATACTTGTAAATATAGGGTATTGCCAAAGCAAACAAGAATTGCCATTCTTGAAAAATGTGCTTGTGCATTACTTGACCGTCATGTGCCAAAGTAGCGATAGATTCGGCGAACACGATTTCGGACCATCAAAAAAAATCATTAAAAACGTCGTCGATTATTAATAACCGTTTACCTAAAAACAAGAAAAAAGGAATTTCAAATAATTCCATTTATGGAGAATTAAATTATCTCGAATCTATGGAAACCATTTTTATTGATCATCGTTTAACGACCATAACTTTTAAAATTTCATCATGAATCTACGACTACTGACAATTGTTTCATTATTTACATTCACTCAAGGCATTAATGCACAAACCATCACCAATGGCGACTTTGAAAGCTGGACCAACACTTCCGTTGAATCGCTAAACGGTGCAGATTTTGTGCAATACGCCACAAAGGTGCAGGACAAAACGGAAGGTTCTTACGCTATTAAAATTGAAAACACGATTACCAATAACAAACCCGATGTTGGGGTTGTGCTTTTCGGTACGGCTGGACAGGGAGGTATAAGCGGAGGCAAAGTATACCATGGCACGCCAGATTCTATTGTTGGATTTGCCAAATACGACATCACCGCTGGTGATCAAGCATTGATACTGGTTTTCTTTTGGATCAATGGCTCACCCAATCCAACACAAAACGTTTTTCAAATCACAGGAAGCGCCAGCAACTTCACTCGTTTCGCGTACAAACTTAACATTGGTGTAACAGTTGATAGCGTAGCGCTGGGAGTAACCTCAGGAAATTTCATGGCTAGCCCTCAAGCTGGAAGCTGGGCGATCTATGACGATCTTCAATTTGTGGGAAACAGCGCGCCGCAACTAGCCAACACCAATTTTGAAAACTGGACAACTAAGCATGCCTACGACGATCCTAATGTGTGGTTCACAAAAAACGCACAATCATTCAAGGACAAAGGGGCCATTCCAGTTGAAAAATCAACCGATGCGCACAGTGGCACCTATGCTTTAAAAACAACGGCCATTGTAAAAAATGGTGGTCAAGGCAATTACGATCAAAGCACAGTATCAAACTACGATTTCAATTTAACTGGGGGTGGATTTAATTTCAGTGCTGACTTAGACACTTTGGTGTTTTGGTACAAACTCAGTGGTACGGGGAATGGATCTATTATCGTTGATTTATTAAATGGCGTAAACAACGTGGGCCACGCAGAAGCAGCATTGCCTGCGGCCAATGTGTACACAAAATTTGAATTGCCTTTTGCAGGAACACAGCCCGACAAATTGAAGATTTCATTTGCAGCAACGAGCAATCCCATTAACATCAACCAAGACGGAAATGTTTTGCTTATTGACGATATGGATTTAAAATCAAATTTAACTGTAGGTGTTCAATCCGTTGAAAACAACGCTACAGTGCTTGTTTTTCCAAACCCTTGTCAAAACCAAATCACCGTTCAATTCACAAGCAGCAGCAATGCAAACGCAAGCTTGCAATTGTACAGTGTTGAAGGCAAGTTGTTGAGCACAAATGTTGTTGCCGGCGGCAAAGGCAAAAACACTTCGACAATTTCAACTGCGAATCTTTCTGAAGGTATTTACCACTACGTGCTCTCTGGAAGTGAAGGTGTGATGGCACGAGGAACGCTAACGAAATAAGGACAATAAAAACATCAACAAAAAAGGTTCAGAAAGATTTTCTGAACCTTTTTTGTTTTACAGCCTTACGATCTTTTGTCGACCAATGTGTATCACGCTTTTGTTACTGCTGATACAAAATACCATTGTCCTTTAACACATCTGTACTACCACGACGGACCTTAAGTTGCCCAGAATATAAAACGAATCCCTTAAATTTATTCCATTCACTTATACCAGCCTGCGGGCATCGTACACAAACTTTTGCTTCTTAAGCAAGGGAAATTTATCTTCGATCTGTGTTCGCCCGCTATTTCCATACGCTTAAACACCTCAAAGCAAAGCAGATTATTTTTCAGCTTTACTTCAAATCACGCGCTATTGCGCGTAAGTTCGTCGGCTATCAGCCACGTTTTAACAAACGCGCGAAGGGCCAGCAACTGTCCGTTATTCCATGGATTCCGGCATACGAAAGTTGGCACAAAAACACTTTTACTTTTTTAAATCAATCGGTCACTTTCGAAAAAATAAACTGGGATTATGCACTCAATGGAAAATTGTGGACCTACAATCTCAACTATTTTGATTTTTTAAACCAACCCTCCACCACCAAGGACGAAGGTTTGGCGCTAATGCAACAATACAGTGCGCAACTGCCCTTGCTTAAAAATGCAAATGAACCTTATCCGATATCACTGCGCGGTATCAATTGGATCAAGTTCAACACACACCATCAAATTAGCGACACACAAATTGACAATAGTTTGTACAGTCAATACGCACTCCTTTTCAACAGCATAGAATACCACTTGTTGGGCAACCATTTGCTAGAAAACGCTTTTTCATTGTACATTGGAGGCCGCTACTTCAATGATGAAAAGCTGCACAAAAAAGGGTTCGCGTTGATCACAAAAGAGTTGAAAGAACAAATACTGAGTGATGGCGGGCATTTCGAATTGAGTCGCATGTACCATCAAATCATTTTAACCCGATTGCTTGACTGCATTAACTTCGCTCAAGCACAGGACGAGAAAAAAATATTGGCCACGTATGCCCTAAAAATGCTGGGTTGGCTGCACAGCATCACTTTGAAAAATGGTGCTATTCCGTTACTCAACGATGCCGCAAAAAACATTGCTCCACGCTCACAACAAATTTTTGACTACGCGGCACGTCTAAATCTCTTCAGCACAATTACGCCTTTAGGCGCATCGGGCTACCGAAAATGGGAACTCTCGGGCGCAGAAATGATCATCGATGTTGGTCCGCTTGGCCCCAGTTATATTCCCGGTCACGCCCACGCCGACTTTTTCAACTTTGAACTTTACGATCAATTGCCCATTATTGTAGATGCTGGCATTTCCACTTACGAAAAAAACGAGAGGCGTGAACTAGAGCGCTCTACATCAAGTCACAATACCCTTAGTATAAACTTCAAAAACCAAATAGACACCTGGGGTGGTTTTAGGGTGGGCAAAAGAGCAAATGTTCAATTGCTAAAAGACAGTGATTCAGAAATTATTTCCGAGCACAATGGATATGCCCCATTTGTGCATAGGAGGTCATGGAAAAAGGCGAGTGACGACGAGGTGCAAATCAGCGATATTTTGAGTCCCGATGCATCAGGCGAGTTGCATTTTCATTTTCACCCCAATGTAAATCTGCAGGTTGAAAACAATTACGTACACGCCAACAACTGGACGCTCACTTTTTCTAACTTAAAAAATCTACATTTGCAAAAATACCTGCATGCAGAAGAATTCAATGTGCTCAGCGAGGCCTCTAAAATAGTGATTGAATTCAATGGCAGTATCGTTACCACAATTGCACGGACTAAAACACAATAATGCGCATACTCTTTATCACCGATAATTTTCCGCCAGAGGTCAATGCACCAGCTACCCGTACCTATGAGCATTGTATGGAGTGGATCAAACAGGGGGTTGAAGTAACGGTGATTACGTGCGCGCCCAATTTTCCAAAGGGCAAAGTATACCCGGGGTACAAAAATAAAATTCGTCAAGAAGAAAACATAGATGGTATTCGTGTCATTCGCGTATGGTCGTACATCACTGCAAACGAAAGGTTTTTCAAAAGAATACTCGACTTCATGAGTTTTGGATTCAGCGCTTTTTGGGCTGGCTTGTTTGTAAAAACAGATGTCATCATCGCCACTTCACCCCAATTTTTTACCACCCCAACAGGTTGGCTATTGTCTGTATTTAAGCGCAAACCATGGGTATTTGAAGTGCGTGACCTCTGGCCCGAATCGATAAAAGCTGTTAGCGCCATCAGCGAAAACAGCAAGATATTCAAAGTGCTCGAAAGATTAGAGCGTTTTTTATACCGGCGCGCATCGATGATTATCACTGTTACCGAGGCTTTTAAAGTAAATATCGTTGGCCTTGGCATTGATGCAAACAAAATTCACGTGGTGAAAAATGGCGCAAATCTCGACTTGTATCAGCCAAAAGCAAAAAATGAAGAACTGCTGCAAAAGCACCATCTAAAAGGAAAGTTCGTTGTGGGCTATATTGGCACCCATGGCATGGCGCACAAACTTGACTTTTTTCTCGGTTTTGCCAAAGAACTCGAAAACGAAAACATTCACTTTCTGTTTTTAGGAGAAGGAGCCGAAAAACAAAATCTATTGCAGAATGCCAAAGCGCAACAAATCAACAATATGCTGTTTCTCGACAATGTTACCAAAGGAGAAGTAGCCGATTACATTTCTATCATTGACGTGGCCTTAGTGCACCTCAAGAGATCAGATACTTTTAAAACCGTGATACCTTCAAAAATATTTGAATCGGCGGCCATGCGCAAACCCATTTTACTTGGTGTAGAAGGAGAATCCGCTCAAATCATTGAAAAGTTCAACGCAGGATTGTGCTTCATACCCGAAGACAAAAAATCTTTTTTGCAATGCTTGTACAAGATCAAAAACGAACCATTGTTGTATGCTGAATCACAAAATGGCTGCGATGCTTTGGTAAAAGAATACGACCGATCTAAACTCGCACAAAAAATGTTGAGCCACCTCAATAGCATTGAAAAAGCAGTAAAACAAAAATAATATTTTAAGACTTGTTAAATTTTGGTATTTTTGCAGCAATAACTCCTCTTTTTATATGCGCTCAGATGCCTTTTTATTGTTATATTCCGCTGCAGTTGCATTCCTAATCTGTTTTTTTTCCATTCCGTCAATCATTAGAGTTGCTCAATTAAAACATCTGTACGATGAACCAGGAGAAAGGAAATCACACAGCACAAAAATACCAACGCTGGGTGGCCTCGCTATATTTGCAGGAATCATCGTATGCATATCTCTTTTCTCTGAAGCCATTTTCCCGGAAAGACGCTTTCTGATCAGCGCCATTGTAGTTGTTTTTTTCATTGGCATGAAAGACGATATCATTGTGATTTCACCAATCAAAAAAATGTTGGGGCAAGTTGTCGCTGCGACCATTGTTGTGCTATTGGGCAATGTTCGCCTTCATGGTTTTTACGGATTTTTGGGCATAGGCGACCTCAACGGCTACCTTCAAGTTGCACTTAGCATATTTACTATTTTAGTGATTATGAATGGATTCAACTTAATTGACGGCATCAATACTTTAGCAGCAGCAGTAGGAATAGTGATTTTATCGGTGCTTGGAACTTGGTTTCTTTGCGCTGGAAACGGGCGCGATTGGGCTGAGTTAGCCTTCATCACTATTGGCGTTTTACTTGCATTTTTATACTATAACATTACTCCTGCCAAGATATTTATGGGCGATACCGGATCGCTTATTACGGGTTTAATTGTTGGCGTATTAACAGTGAAATTCATTCATATCAACTCAAATTTACAGGGGGAATTTGCGGTTTTCCACATCAATTCCTCACCAATCATTGCTTTCGGAATACTAATTGTTCCGCTCTTCGATACTTTGCGTGTATTTGTGCTAAGAATTATGGCCGGAAAATCACCCTTACATCCCGATCAAAACCATATTCACCATCGCTTGCTTGAATTGGGACTAAGCCACATCAAAACGAGCTGTATTATAGTGTCGATAAATATCGCAATCATTGCGCTATTGTTGATTTTGCAGTACCTGCATGTACCAGGCATCGCTATGCTGCTTATCGTTATTGGCCTGTGTAGCTTTTTGGCCAACATACCCAATCTCATTTTGAAAAAAAAAAAGCAAAGAAATGAAGTATAACAACACTTTTGTACACGGCAAAATTATTATACTCCTTTTTATTAGCCTCTGTCTTTTTAGTCGTTCCAATGCACAGGTGAACTTTGCTCTAAACCACCAATGGGCTGAAATCATTGAAAAAGATTTAAATGACACCAGCAATTGGGCACACACCTCGTTTCGTCCATTCATATACCAACAGGTGCAAAAAAGCATCAATCTCGATTCCATATACGGTCAATTCAAAAGAGAAAAAACAGCACATTTACTTGGCAAAACATGGTGGAGCAAGGCACTCATTTGGGCGGATAAAGCCATATTTGATGAGTCGGTAATCAGCGTTGCCAAAGACGGATGCATCATTAAAATAAATCCCTTGATGGACTTCGGTTATGGCATGACCGTTGGCGGAAAAAACACCACCACCACTAACACAAGAGGTTTTTCCATTGAAGGGAAAATAGGATCAAAACTTTTCTTTAGTTCTAGTTTCCTTGAATCGCAAAGTAAATTTTTGCCCTATGTCACTGACTTTATCGTGGCCAACAATGGTGTTGTGCCGGGTCAAGGTCGCTCGAAAGCTTTCAAAACCAATCAAGGCTATGACTATGGTAGAGCTGCGGGACTGGTTTCTTACAGTCCATCTAAATACTTCAATTTTCAACTGGGGCACGACAAAATGTTTGTTGGCGACGGTTACCGTTCCCTCTTGCTTTCTGACAATTCATTCAACTACCCCTTCATAAAAATTACCACAAAATTCTGGCATATTGAATATGTGAACCTTTTCACTCAATTTCAACAAATTGGGTTAATTGGACAGCTCGACGCCTTAATTCCAAAAAAATACGGCAATTTCCATTATCTAAGCTGGAATGTTACAAAACGATGGAACATCAGTTTGTTTGAAGCCATCATTTCTGCCGCATCAAACAACAGAATGTATGAATTTCAATATTTGAATCCTGTTATCTTCTTGCGCCCAGTAGAATTTGCAAATGGATCGGGCGACAATGCCTTGATGGGAGCCACAAGCAAATTAAAAATAGGACGCAATACCATTCTATACGGGCAAGTTTTGCTTGATGAATTCAACATTCAAAAGCTCAAAGAAGCACCAGGATGGTGGGGCCATAAATTTGGCGTGCAGCTGGGCTTGAAAGCTTTCGACCTCTTTACAATCAAAAACTTAAACCTTCAACTTGAAGCAAACGTGGTGCGCCCGTATACCTATTCTCATTATGGAGACTCGGCTAAAGCACATTATTCCTCTAGTAATTATACACATTACTACCAACCGCTGGCCCACCCATTGGGCGCAAATTTCGCAGAAGGATTGGCTTTTTTGAACTACCACAAAAAACGATTTTTCTTTGAATCTCGCGTGAGCTACGCAATATATGGAGCCGACAGTGCTGGTATCAACTACGGGCAAAACGTGAACCTAAGCTACAATTACAACCGCGCTAAAATCAGCGGAGCCCTTGGTGATTTTGGACACACTATCGGACAAGGAATTCAAAACACGTTGTTGTACACCGACCTTAAAGTCGCCTACCTTGTAAATCCTTCCACCAATTTGCGCATTGAATTTGGCTGGATGACCCGACAACAGGTAAGCAGCAGCATCAACTCCAATATCAGCTATCTCTACTTTGGAATGCGCTGTGCGTTATTCAACTACAACTACGACTTTTAATATGCGCCTGCTCCTTTGCTGTGCAGCCTTGCTACTTCTATCGTCTTGCTTCGAAATAGTAGAAGACATTCGCTTTCAACCCAATTATTCAGGCTCCTACAAAGGCATTGTCAACCTCAGCGCAAGCAAAACACAAATTGTGGCTTACATGAAACTCGACAGTGTTTTCGGCACTCATGTGCCCAAACAAAACGAAGTGGAAATTGAAATCGACCGCAAAGAATCGTTGCTGAAACGCTGCAAAGGCATTAAAAATGCCAGTATCGCCAGAGATTTCAACAACTTTATTTTCACTATAAAATTTGATTTCGATAATCTCGACAGTTTCAACAATGCCTATACAATGGTTACTTCTGACAAACACAGCACCGTGAATGTATTTCCTTTTAGCGCAGGCAACAAAAGCTTTAGCCGGCAGGACAAGCTGCAAAAAATTGCTAGTGATGCCACTAAAAACAAAAACAAATATCCACGCTTGTTTGAACAAAGTAAGTACACTGCCATTCTGCATTTTCCATTTGAAATCAGCACTTGCACCAATAGCTCCTGCAAACTGTCAAATGATAAAAAAAACATATTTATCAGCTCATCCCTGGCTAATCTGGTAAATCACCCCAGCTTTCTAAATACACAAATACTATTCAAATAACATCCAAACTATTTTCGAGCTCATGAAAAAAATATTCCTTCTCATATTACTCGCTGCAAGTGCACTCGTTCATGCCCAAGACTTGGCGGAATATTTACCGCAAAAACCCTTGTTCTACAGCCGGGTAAACTTAGCGCAGGTGTTGCAAAATAACACCCTCAACTCCCTGAAAAAACAAGATTTTTTCAAAGCGCTCATACAAAACACTTTACTCATCACTCAACGCGGCAATGATTCCGCAATGATGGCAATAATTGACAATATCGAGCATTTTGGACTTTCGCTCAATAACGACGCACACTTTTCTGTGAGCGAGGTCGACTCAACTTTGCAATTCGATTTTCTATTTCACATCAACAACAGTGCTGAGTTGGAGAAAAACATGAGCCAAATATTGCCCCTTAACGACAGCAGTATTTATGCTTCAATTGGCAAAGATTTCAAATTGTTTATCCATAACAAAGTGCACTACGCATGGAACAAAGACGTGTTTGTATTTGGCTCCACTTATTCTTTGAGGTCTGAACAAATACCGCTTTATGAGATGGACGAACAACAAATTAAGGCCCTTAGTACAATTGAAAACGAAAGACAAAGTACAGTCATGCATGGCCTATTCCATGGAAACAGCAACAAAAAATATTTGAAGGGGCTTTTTCAAAAAGCCGCTATCACGTCGTACATCGACTTGCACAATATATTTGATGCGTATACCACAATGCTGTCGTCTCTGCACTTAGGCATGCGTCCAATGGATCTTCAAATTATAAACAGCAACCGCCTGGTACCCTATTTGGATTCTAAAGTATACATCAGCGCTTATATTGCAGGTGACGAATTGACCATAAAAACAAAAGGACATCCGGGCAAGGAGCTTCGCAAGAAGTTGTTTAAAGTGTACAACAGACGATACAACTCTAGCATTTTCAACTATGTTCCGGCAAAGGCCATTTTCAGTTCGGGCATTAAAATCAATACAGAGGCCTACATCAACCTCACCTTTGACATCATGCACGACTATTTCAAAAACATGCCGACTTACGGTCAATACGCCACAAAAGCAGTGACCTTACTGCAAACATTTTTAGATGAAAAAGGACTGGGAGAACTTGTGCGCGGTGACGTTTTATTTAACCTCAACGCCATCAACACACAACAAGTTACGTATACATCATACGAATATGACGACGAATACAACTCCAAAGAAGTCACCAAAACAGAATCGATCAATGTGCCCACATTTTCAATAATTGGTTCAACAGCCAACGCAAAACAGCTCGAGAAATTATTGGATCTGGGCTTAGATTTCAGCAGCAAGTACATCAAAGAAAATAAAGTATACACCATCAAAGACCGCTATTTCCAGCCAGTAGGCGGTTCGCTATTCATCACAGTGAAAAAGCAGCTCTTTTTTCTTTCCAACGACAGCAACTTCATTTTCAATACCGTTCCAAACGGTGGTTATGCCCGCAAAGAAAGAACAACAATGCAACAGCAGTGCGCTAGAAGAAGTAAAGTGTTCTTTCTTGAATTCAATGCCGACCAGCTATTGCAAGCTTTTGCCAACGACACGTCCAACGGCACAACGAACGATTCGCAATTTTCGTTTTGGCAAAATGCCGCAGGAAAAATTTCAGCTGAACAACGCTTCTCCTGGTTTGGGGCAACAAGCAAAATCGTTTACAAAACAAACGACAGCGCAGCCGTTCTTCCTTTGCTCAGCAGTGCTTTAAATGCTTTATACCTTGAAAACAATAGAGACTACAGTGAGTCTGCAGCAACTGATTCAACAGCAGCATACCCCATTGACAGTGCCAGTACAGAAGGCGACTATATCTATGATTTACCGCGTGGGGTAGAAGAAATCGACAGCACTGAAGCGGCGCCAACAGACGAAGCGGTGGAAGCAGTGGAAGAGGCAGTACCAGTAAAAAAACAAATTGCCACCAAACCCAAAAAAATAAAGTCCAAAAAATAATTACCACCGCTCTAATTAAAAAAGCAGAGGCTAAAATATTTATTAATACTTTTGTCGAAACACCACAAACTTGTTAGCCGAAAAAGCACATATGTCCTCCTCTTCTACGCTAATATTATCAAAGGTTTCCAGCTACATTGCGTTTTCTAAATTCCGATTGGCGTCCCTAGTTGTATTTTCGGCCGTGATTACCTTTATCGTCGCTTCAGAAGGAGACTACACCGGGGCACAAATTTGCTGGTTAACTTTAGGTGGATTTTTGGTCACCGCCGCTTCGAATGGATACAATCAGGTCATAGAAAAAGACTTGGACAAGTTGATGGAGCGCACCAAAAGCCGACCGCTCCCCCTAAACAAAATGAGCGTTACCGAAGGTCTTTCCCTAGCAACCATCATGGGCTTGGGCGGTGTTTACGTGCTGTGGAGCAAATTCAACTTGCTTACCGGCCTGCTTGGCTTACTTGCGTTAGTGCTTTATGCATTAGTATACACCCCTCTTAAGAGAAAAACACCTTTTGCTGTTTTTGTTGGAGCCTTTCCAGGCGCAATGCCCACTCTTATTGGCTGGGTTGCGTATGCAGATGAAATCAATATTTTCGGCCTCACGGTTTTCGCTGTGCAGTTCATGTGGCAGTTTCCCCATTTTTGGGCCATCGCTTGGAGGCTGCACGATGACTATACCAAAGCTGGATTTAAAATGTTACCATCAGCAGGCGGTCGCGACAAAGCCAGCGCATTTCAAATTTTACTGTACGCTCTATTTCTAATTCCGGTGAGTCTGCTGCCAGCAGTATTTATGATGTCAGGCATGTTTTATTCGATTGTCGCTATTGTCGCAGGAGTGCTTTTCGCCTACCAGGCTTACACGCTTTTCAAAAAATTAGATGTCGCATCAGCAACCAAACTCATGTTTGGCTCTTTTTTATACTTGCCTATTGTTCAAATTGCATTACTCATTGATTACTATATAAAATAATGGCTAAAATCTCTCCCAGCGAACGCGCCGAAATAAACAAAAAGGTTTACAAACCATTGATGTGGATTGCCATCGCTTCTATCGTTATGCTCTTCGCCGGATTTAGCAGCGGCTACATTGTGTCGCAAGCCGATGCACTTTGGCTCAAAGTTTTTTTACCCAATGAATTCATGATTAGCTCTGTCATCATTGTTTTGAGTAGCATCACTTTTTATATCGGTCAGCGCAGTATGGCCAAAAATAAAATTGCCGCAGCCAAATCAATGATTGGTCTGACCCTAGTGCTGGGCATATTGTTCATTGTTTTTCAAATGAAAGGCTATAACAAGCTCAATGAAAAAGGAAATTTCTTCTCCAACGGCAAAGTAGCACTCGTGATTGAAAAAGGTGTTTACGGCACTGACTATATTTTGCTGAAAAACGGAATAGAACTTACTCAAAAAGATGGTCAGTTTTACGACCCTATGGACTCAGGTTTTTTAAAACCGATAGAAAATCTTGATTTTGAGAAGGCAAATCGCTCAGCAATGTATATTTTTGCACTGAGCGGTATACACATCGCACATTTAATTGGCGGCCTACTTTCTCTTTTGTACGTGTTTATCAAGACATTACGAAATAGATACAGCCCCGATGATTATTTAGGAATGCAAGTAAGTTCGATTTATTGGCATTTTTTAGATTTTTTGTGGTTATATTTGTTCGCATTTTTAACATTTTTTTAAATCTTAGTTATGTCAGGAGAAGCGTCAAAAGCTATTGAGCCCAAAGTTCTCTGGGGAGGCGGTAGATCCCCTTTTAGTATTAGTTACGGAAAAATCATGATGTGGATCTTCTTGGTTTCCGATGCGCTCACCTTTGGTGGCTTGTTGGTTGGCTTAGGATTTGCGCGACATGCCGCTGTTACAAAGGGATTTGCATGGCCATCATCAGAGCAAGTGTTTACTCACTTTCCGTTTACACACGAACATCTGCCGCTACTTTACGTAGCTTTCATGACTTTTATCTTGATCATTTCTTCTGTTACAATGGTACTCGCCGTTGAAGCCGGACACAGGATGGACAAGAAAAAAGTAGCCTTTTGGTTGGCGCTTACCGTTGTTGGTGGAGCCATCTTCCTTGGTTCTCAGGTTTGGGAATGGAGCACTTTTATTGCCGGTCCTGATGGAGACATCTCTACTTGGGCAGACAATGCAACCTTGAAACAAAACTTCTTTTTACCACTTTCTACCGAAGGCGGTCATGCCATATTGGGAATGGAAGGTCCACAGGCTTACGCCATGTTCTTCTTCTTTATCACTGGTTTCCATGGTTTCCACGTATTCACAGGTGTTGTATTCAACTTCATTATCTTAATGAATGTTTTGGCGGGCACTTACGAAAAAAGAGGTCACTATGAAATGGTTGAAAAAGTAGGATTGTACTGGCATTTTATTGACTTGGTGTGGGTATTCGTATTCACGTTCTACTACTTGGTTTAATTATTCACTGTAAAATATACGCTCTATGGAAAGAGATGACATTATAGAATATTCACTACACAGCCACCATTCAGCTGAAGAAGGCGTGAAATTGAGAAAGAAAATTTATTTCGTTACTGCTTTATTGTCTGTAATCACCATCATTGAAGTTTTAGTGGGTGTTTTCATCTCTAGATCAGCAAATGAAGGAACTGGTTTATGGGAAGCCATCAAAATGGGATACATTGTACTTACCTTAATAAAGGCAGGATACATCGTATTGGTATTTATGCACCTCGGCGACGAACGCAAATATTTCAAATGGATGATTTTAATCCCTTACATCCTCTTCCTATTGTATCTAATATTTATTGCTTTAAATGAAGCGATTGCTGTTGGCGAAGGAATGAAATTGTAATGGAAATCTCAGGCTCCAAAAAAAGAATTTTATTTATCGGATTGTTTGTAGTGCCATTCTTAATTGCAATGGCACTCATTTTTTATGGCAAGGGCATGGGCCAACTGCCCAAATATTTTGAGCAAGAAAGCAGTAAAAACAATAAATCCAAAGTTTATTATTCAGCACCCTTGCAGCAATTTGAAAGTGCATTCAGCGACACCCTGCAAGTGATGAGCGACTCCACCTCCTACGTTATCTGCCTTTTTCCTGATTCTTTGAAAGAACGCTGGAACAAGCATTTGCTCTATATTGAACGCATTTTGGTACAACACAAAGGAGCGCGCGTGGCCACTTTTTTTGAAGAAGACAGCAGCAATCACATTTCCTGGCCCACTGCCGATCCACAAAACTTCATCAACGCACAACCTTTATGGCAAACCTTTAAAGTGCCGCACTCGGCTTGGAACAAGCTCTGCAGTGACTTTAAAATCGCACCTGCAGAAATTAAAGACTTATATTTTCCACCATACATTATTCTCGACAAACAACGAAGAGTGCGCTCCATGGTGCCTGTGGTGGGGTTGAAGGACGTAAAAGAAATTACCGGTCGCCTCAAGCGCCTAAACAACGAATATGCTGCTGCTAAAAAAACAATTGAACAACGTTAAAAGTTCAAAGTTTAAAGTTCAAAGTTTAAAGTTTTGCGCTTTACTCTCTATTGCTTTTTTGCTGGCTTGCAGTGCGGACGAAAACCCTCAAATTACTTACGAAAACACCGGCATTTATCCACCAATATTAAGAGAAGTTGATGTTGATTCTATTGGAGATACTATTTATCATACTATTCCCCACTTTGCATTTATCAATCAGGATAATAAAACAACAACTAGCGAATCATTAAAAGACAAAATCTATGTGGCTGATTTCTTCTTTACTACTTGTCCCAGTATTTGTCCGCTCATGACCAAGCAACTCACGCGCGTGCAATTAGCCTTTGCAAATGACAGCGCGGTAAAAATAATTTCTTTCACTGTCGATCCCGAAACCGACACAAGCACTGTGCTTAAAAATTACGCCTCAAAATACAGCGCAAATTTGGAGCAATGGACATTTTGCACCGGAGACAAACAAAAAATCTACCGCCTCGGACAAAAAGGATTTTTACTGGTAGCACCAGAATATCGCAACGATACCATCGATTTTCTGCACAGCGATAAACTGGTATTAGTAGACCAGCAAAGTAGAATTCGCGGATTCTATTCAGGAACAGATTCTACAGAAGTAAACCTCTTAATCAACGACATTAAACTTTTAAAAAATGCAAGCAAATAAAAATATTGAAAGAGCCATCTGGATATTCACTGGAGTAGTTTTCACTTTAGTACTGTCTCTTCACGAAATACAAAAAGCGGCGCTGGACGCCCCTTTCACAAAAAATCTTCCTCAGCTAAATGCCATGATCAATGGCACTTGTTTTATTTTGTTGATTCTTTCGTTACTCATGATCAAGCAAAAAAATATAGTCATGCATAAGCGCCTCAACACTCTTGCAATGCTATTGTCGGTGGTATTTCTACTGTCGTATGTTGCTTATCACATGTTCAACCCCGACACAAAATACTTAGGTGAACATGTGGTACTGTATTATTTCATTCTCTTTTCTCACATCATTCTTGCAGCTGTTTCCCTGCCAATGATATTGTTTTCATACTACCGTGGCCTATGCGGAGAAATTGACAAGCACAAGAAATTAGTTCGTTTCACCTACCCTATTTGGCTCTATGTCACGCTTAGCGGCGTGTTGGTTTATGTTTTTCTTGCTCCCTATTATTGATTAATTTAATACCGTGAAAAAAAGCGCAGTCCTACTTTTTTTATTGATAGCACTTTCTCGCGCGCAAGCACAATGCTCGCAGTGCAAGGCTGTGGCTGAATCGGGCTTAAAAAATGGAAGCGCTTTATCTGACATCGACCAGTCGTTCGGCAGAGGTCTTAACTCCGGCATTTTATTTCTAGCGCTCATTCCCTACCTCATTCTGAGCGGCATAGTCTGGTATTTCTTTGGAAAAAAAATAAAACAAAAAGTGAAATCTCTATTACACAAATCGTAGTTTTTCACTACATTTGCGTTCGTTCTTTATATAAAACTTATTAAGAAAGGTGGAGGGATATGGCCCTACGATACCTTGGCAACCACCTTCGCTTGCGCTGGCAGGTGCTAAATCCAACTCTGCTCGCAGGGTGAAATAAGTAAACGTAAATTGTAAAAAAATTTATCTATAATACTTATATCGCCCTTCTTGAAAATCAAGAGGGGCTTTTTGTTTTTACAGATGTAGCACACGATGAAAAAACCTGATGTTAGAGAAGTACTGAAAAAACGTATCCTTGTGCTCGACGGCGCAATGGGAAGCTTGATTCAAACCTATAACCTTACAGAAGAAGATTTTAGGGGCGAGAAATTTAAAGATCATCTGCATTCTCTTAAAGGGAACAATGACCTGGTGGGGATATCGCGTCCCGATGTATTGAAAGAAATTCACTGCTTGTATTTAGAGGCTGGTGCCGACATCATTGAAACCAACACCTTCAGCGGCACCACTATCGCACAAGCCGACTACCACTTAGAACATGCGGTGCACGACATCAATTATTACTCTGCAAAAATTGCCAAAGAAGCGGCCGACGAATACACCGCCAAAAACCCTGAAAAACCAAGGTATGTAGCGGGTTCCATCGGTCCAACAAACCGTACCGCTTCTATGTCGCCCGATGTAAATGACCCTGGATACAGAGCAGTTACTTTTGACCAGCTGGTAACGGCTTATTCAGAGCAGGTTCAAGCACTGATTGAAGGAGGCGTGGACATTCTTTTGGTAGAAACCATCTTTGATACACTGAACGCAAAAGCTGCAATGGTCGCCATCAGCAACGTGCAAGAAGAATTAGGAACTAATCTTCCTGTGATGATTTCAGGCACCATTACCGATGCCAGTGGCAGAACCCTTTCGGGTCAAACTGCTGAAGCCTTCTTGACTTCTGTGTCACACATGGACTTGCTAAGTGTTGGCTTCAACTGCGCGTTGGGCGCCGACTTAATGAGACCTTACCTAGAAGTACTGTCAAACAACACTTCTTTTGGCGTGAGCGCTCACCCCAACGCTGGCTTGCCAAATGAAATGGGCGAATACGACGAATCTCCTTCTGACATGCAAAAACAAATTGTCGGATTTTTAGACCGAGGTTTGGTGAACATCATAGGCGGTTGCTGCGGTACTACACCGGCGCACATCAAGGCAATTGCCGATGCCGCTGCAAAATACCAACCCAGAAAATCGATCAATTTTACATTTGAAACAACACACTGATATGCCTTTACATCCCGATTATCCTGGTGACTACAAGTACAAGTGGCACAACTATCAACCGCTGCGCTTAAGCGGACTAGAGCCCCTCGTGCTTACGCCCGAAACCAATTTTGTGAACATCGGCGAACGCACCAATGTTACTGGATCAAAAGCATTTTTGCGCCTCATCAAAGACGAAAAATACGATGAAGCACTTGTCGTTGCTCGTGATCAGGTAGAAGGTGGTGCTCAAATCATTGACATCAACATGGACGAAGGCATGATTGATGGCGTTGAATCAATGAAGCGATTTTTAAACCTCATCGCCGCTGAACCTGATATATCAAAGGTTCCGATCATGATCGATTCTTCGAAATGGGAAATCATCGAAGAAGGCTTGAAATGCGTGCAAGGAAAATGTATCGTCAACTCCATCTCCCTAAAAGTAGGTGAAGAGCGTTTTATTTGGGAAGCCAAACAAGTAAAAAAATATGGCGCCGCAGTGATTGTTATGGCTTTCGACGAAGTGGGCCAGGCCGACAATTACGAACGAAGAATTGAAATCGTTAAGCGCTCTTACGACCTTTTGGTTGGACCAAAAATCAACTTTGCGCCACAGGATATTATTTTCGATTTAAATATTTTTCCGGTAGCAACAGGAATGGAGGAACACCGCAAAAATGCCCTCGACTTTTTTCAGGCAACAAGATGGGTGCGCGAAAATTTACCAGCCGCTCACGTGAGTGGCGGTGTGAGTAACGTGTCGTTTTCTTTCAGAGGAAACAACGCCATGCGTGAGGCAATTCACTCTGCTTTTCTTTACCATGCGATCAAAGAAGGAATGGACATGGGCATTGTGAACCCTGCCATGCTAGAGGTTTACGATGACATCAACAAAGATTTACTCGAACGTGTTGAAGATGTTTTGTTAGACAGAAGAGACGATGCAACAGAGCGTTTATTAGAGTTCGCTGAATCGGTAAAAGGCGGTGTGAAAGAGAAAAAAGCCGAAGATGCTTGGCGAAATGAATCCGTTGAAAAACGCTTGGCGCACGCTTTGGTGAAAGGCATTGCTGATTTTGTGGAAATTGATGTAGAAGAAGCCCGTCACCAATACACCCGTCCGCTGCACATCATCGAAGGTCCGTTGATGGATGGGATGAACATTGTAGGCGATCTTTTTGGAAGCGGAAAAATGTTTCTTCCGCAAGTGGTGAAAAGTGCACGTGTCATGAAAAAAGCAGTGGCGTATCTTCTTCCTTTTCTCGAGGCCGATAAAAGTGAAGGCACGAGCACCTCAGCCGGAAAAGTGCTGATGGCAACAGTGAAAGGAGATGTTCACGACATCGGAAAAAATATTGTAGGCGTTGTTCTGGCTTGCAACAACTACGAAATCATCGACATCGGTGTAATGGTCCCTTGCGACAAAATATTAGCAGAAGCCATAAAACACAATGTAGATATTATTGGACTCAGCGGTTTGATCACGCCGTCACTTGACGAAATGGTTTATGTTGCCAAAGAAATGGAACGACAAGGCTTTAAAATACCATTGTTGATTGGTGGTGCAACAACATCTAAAGTGCATACCGCCGTTAAAATTGAACAACACTATACAGGCAATCAAGCGGTACACGTACTCGATGCCTCGCGTGCGGTAACCGTTGCCAACTCTTTGCTGGGTGAAAACAAAGCGAAATACGTAGAAGACGTTAAAGCCGAATACGATCGCATGCGCGTAAACCACGCAAAAAAGAAAGCACAAAAAGACACCATTAGCATTGAAGAGGCGCAAAAAAACCACTTTCCAATTGAATGGAAATCAGAAGACATTGTGAAGCCAAAATTTCTCGGGGTTAAAACAATTACTGACATTCCCCTCGAAGAAATTGTACCTTATATTGACTGGACACCTTTCTTTCAAACCTGGGAGTTGCACGGCAAATTTCCAAAAATACTGGAAGACAAGGTCGTAGGCGTTGAAGCAACTACGGTTTACAACGATGCACTAAAAATGTTGAATCAAATTGTGGCTGAAAAATGGCTCACCAACAAAGCGGTCATTGGCTTATGGCCAGCAAACGCGGTGGGTGATGACATTGAATTATATACCGACGAAAGCAGAAGCACCCTACTCGATAAATTCCACATGCTGCGTCAACAATCAAAAAAAACAGACGATGCCTACAACATGGCACTGTCTGATTTCGTTGCTCCCAAAACAACAGGAATCGCTGACTATATGGGAGCATTTGCAGTAACAACAGGCTTGGGTATTGAACCCCATATCGCAAAATTTGAAGCCGACCACGACGACTATTCAAGCATACTACTGAAGGCATTGGCTGATCGCTTGGCAGAGGCTTTCACCGAGCTGATGCACGCAAAAGTGCGCAAAGAAATATGGGGCTACGATGCCACTGAAACATTGTCGAACGAAGCTTTGATCAAAGAAGAATACAAAGGCATTAGACCAGCGCCGGGCTACCCTGCTTGCCCTGACCATACTGAAAAATGGACCATCTTCAAATTATTGGATGCCGAAAAAAACGCGGGTATTCAATTGACCGACAGCTTGGCGATGTATCCCGCTTCGTCTGTCAGCGGCTGGTATTTCGGTCACCCGAAAAGCAAATATTTTGGCATCGGAAAGATTGAAAAAGACCAGGCTGAACAATACGCACAGCGCAAAGGGGAATCTCTTGAGTTTATTGAAAAATGGTTGTCACCCAATTTGAATTATTGATGAAAAACTTGATTTTCCTTTGTTTGATAAGTGTTGCGCGGCTTTCAGCGCAAAGCAGCGACTCTACAAAAACTGATTTCAGCGGACGCTGTTTTTGCGAGTCCTGCATAAAGGCGCACAAAGATCACAAGCCCTTTGTAGAAAAGAAAACGCAAGTCGCCCAGGAGAAAATCACAGCACCTAAGAAAAAAGAATTTACGCTGACTGAAGTGGGCGCAAGCATTGACACAGGACAAATCTATGTCTTGAAACACGTGCGCTTCGTGGCTGAACAATCCATATTTATGGACCGTTCGTATTTAGAGCTGGATCAACTCTATAAATTTTTATTGATGAATCCCACAGTGAAAATTTCCATTCAGGGGCACGTCAATGGTCCGGGTTCTCCCAATACGCCCTATTACCAAAAACTATCTGAAGACCGCACGCAGGCAGTGCAAATGTATCTGATGGAACACGGCATCAAGTCGGCACGCCTCAGCAAAAAAGGTTTTGGCAATAGTAAAATGCTTTTTTCTTCGCCCGAAAGCGAAGCGGAAGCGGAAGCCAATAGAAGAGTAGAGATCTTAATTACTGCGAAATAGCGGTATCGCAGCATTGAGGACTTAGATGCTACGCAACAACCCCCTCCTTAAAATTTATCCCTCTCCCAGTAACTTGTCGTCAATGTCGTTGAAGTTTGGCGTACCCTGCAATTCCTCGCAGTTGAAGTTTTCTCCGCGCAAGCTTTCAGGTACTGGAATACTTCCCTTTGACACTTTCAGCGTTTGATCCTTCCACAAACTGTTCATGTAGTATCCCCAAATTGGAAGGGCTGTATTGGTACCCATACCCAATTGAAGAGAGGTGAAATGCGCACTTCTGTCGTCACACCCTACCCAAACACCCGTTACTACATCAGGCGTAATGCCCATGAACCAACCGTCAGATTGATTTTGTGTGGTACCTGTTTTACCGGCAATCTTAATAGAATACGGAATTCCTCCATAGGGCTTCGCTGGATTCCGCAAACGAACACCCGTACCATAGGTTTTTTGTCCTTTTACCATAGGGCCATAAGCCGCAACACCCGACAATAACTCAACCATTTTATAAGCACTTTCTTCACTCATCGCCTCACGAGATCCAGGGTTCGGGGTGTAAATAATATTTCCGTTTTTGTCTTCAATGCGCAAAATGAAAGTAGGTTCTTTCCAAGTTCCTTTATTGGCAAAGCTAGCATAGGCAGCCACCATTTCTTTGAGCGATAAATCAGCCGTTCCCAAGCAAATTGCAGGATTAGATTCAAGCGGACTTGCGATGCCGCAACGGCGCGCTACATCAATCACGGCAGCAGGTCCGTACTGCTTCATAAAGTACGCAGAAATGGAATTGATAGAGTTCGCCAAAGCCATTTTCAAGGTAATTGCTTCGCCATCCAAAATGGAAGCCGCTGAATTTTTAGGCGTCCAACTTCCCTGCAAACCATACATTCCCGCAGGAAAAGTCACTGGGATATTCAATACTTTTTCACACGGACTTATACCATTTTCAATGGCCGTTGCGTAAACAAAGGCTTTAAATGTTGAACCCACCTGACGGCGACCTTGGCTCACGTGGTCGTATTGGTAGTGCTTGTAATTGATGCCACCTACCCATGCTTTAATGTAGCCTGTTGCGGGATCAACTGAAAGTAAGCCGGTTTGCAAATATTTTTTAGCATAACGCACCGAGTCACGCAATGAAATGATCGTGTCGAAATCACCTTTCCACGAAAACAATTTTGTTTTAACCGGCTTATTGAAAGCCACCATCATTGAATCGTCGAAGGGTTTCCAAGCGCTTTGGTAAGCCTTCCAGCTGCGCTGCACGCCTTCCGCCAAATCTTCAATATCTTCTTTGATCTCTTCTTTTTGCGCAGCATAAATTTCTGCTGAATCGCGGTAAGCCGCCAAGCGCTGCACCGTCTCTTCGGAAGTAGAGGTGTCTTTTTTTAAATTGTTGACTTGCGTTTGGTAATAGTAGCGCTTCTCTTCCAGCATCCCTTTCTTTTCCACCAATTCATTCTGCGGCTCCAGGTATTTGTTGTACTTTCTCAACAGCTCTCTAATGTTGCTATTTCTATCGAGTTCCTTGTTGTATCGAGCACTTGAACGAATACCGTCAATTATAATTTTGTTCACTGCAGCTTCGTATTCTTTTGCACCCAAGCCTGAAAAATAAAAAGGAGCCATTTTTTTCATGATGCCTGTTTTGTTGTTCCAGTGACTGAAAAACTTAGCTTGCAACTCACCGCCTAAATGACTTTTCACGGCATTCTCAGCATGCACCTGCATCTTTGAATTGATAGTGGTGTAAATGCGCAAACCATCTCGGTACAAATCGTAGTTTTCACCAGTGCTCGGATTAACGTGCTGCTGACACCACTTGGTCATGTATTTTCGCAATTCTTCGCGAAAATAAGTCGCTGGTCCTTCGGTATGACTTGCCAACGACAATTTTAAACTCAATGGCAATATCTTCAATGAGTCGTAAAGCGGCTTCTCCAATTTGCTGTTGCGCACCATTTGAAACATCACCACGTTGCGGCGATCACAAGTCTTTTTACCCCTTCTAATGGGATTGAATAAAGCTGGATTCTTAGCCATTCCCACCAACATTGCCGACTGTTCCAAAGTCAATTTAGCGGCAGTAGTACTGAAGTAAATGCGGGCTGCAGATTTTATTCCCACGGCATTGTTCACGAAATCAAGTTTGTTGAGATACATCGTCAATATCTCATCTTTTGTATAATGTCTTTCAAGTTTAACAGCTATCACCCACTCTTTCAACTTTTGAATAACACGCGTAAAAATGTTGTCAGACGGACGTTCGGTAAAAAGTAATTTCGCCAACTGTTGGGTCAAAGTAGAACCACCACCAGCACTGCCCATCCCTTGAACAGCGCGCGCCAGTGCACGCGGATCTATACCTGAATGTTCGTGAAAACGCTCGTCTTCCGTAGCGATCAATGCAGCAACCAAATAAGGAGACAAGTCGCCATATTCAATATTTGAACGGTTTTCTTTAAAGAAAGTACCCAACAAAACACGGTCACTGGAATAAATTTCTGCTGCCTGATTGGTGTTTGGATTCTCAAGTTCTTCAAAGGATGGCAATGCACCAAATAATTCCCATTCAGAAATGGCGACAAAGAAAATAAACACCATCAGTACGCCGCCGAAAAATATCGACCAAAACCAAATCAACTGCTTTTTGTACGCTTTAAAATTCATCACTTGTGCTTTATAATATCAAAACTAAATTACTCTGTCTTTTCTGCCTTTCGCAACTTAAAACCTACGTCCACTATGTTGCGCAGCACATCGTCGGTCATGCCTTGTTGCACCGTAAATTTGTACACGCCTGGTTTTGGAAATCGGAAATTTTTGCGGTAAGGATGCAAAAACTCTTTTTCTTTAATCGTTGAAAATCCTGAAACATCACCCTTCCAATTGCCTTCCAAATCCATCAATTCACCTTGAACAGTATCGCGCAACACTTGCTTGTCGGGCATTTCAATGGTAACGAAAAAATAAATATTTCGGTACTGATAGTCCATTGAAACGCGCAAATCAATGTAAGCATTGTAGCCTTGCTGTGTATCAATAATGGAATCACTTGTGAAAACAAATGGTGCGTCGCGGTGCCATTCATGATTGGGAACAGCATAACTTTCATTGTACACCAAGCCTGGATCACAAGAAGCAAGCGTCACTAAAATTAGGGCCAAAGCCAAAAAAGATGCGGACTTCATTTATTGCGGCGCTTCATTTTGTGGTGGATTATTTGTTGGTGGATTGTTCGGACGCGGGTTATTTTGCGGCGGACGATTGTTGTTCGGACGGGGTCCTCTATTCTGACCACCCTCATTGTTCGGACGGGGCGCAGCATTTGGGTTGTTGTTCGGCCGACCCTGACCAGCATTGTTTGAACGCGGCGCACCGTCGGGGTTGTTGTTCGAGCGCGGAGCACCGCCACCTTCGTTTGGACGGGGGTTGTTTGGGCGCGGACCGCGGGGATTGTTCGAATTGTTCGGACGCGGATTGTTGTTGTTTGGATTGCGCGGACCTGAATTTCTATTGTTATTGTTGTTGCGCGGAGGATTATTTTTTTTGCGGTCGAAACGTGTTAAATCTGACTCACCAACAACATTGTCGTAATCCGGTTCCGCCTTTTTCAATTGTTTGCTTTGCGGCTGTTCCACCAACAAAAACTCAGGTTGCTCGCCCTTGCGGTTCATTAGCATAATTTCTTTCACACGTGCCACAGGCACAGCATGAAATACAGAAGGTTCATCCTTCACGATGTAATACATCAAGCCCTTGAAAATATCGGTTTTCACTTGAAAAGCGACACTTTTTTTCAATTGCAATTCGGTGTTTCCCTGCGGAAATTCTTTGATGGCATCGAGGTATGAATCCAACTCAAAATTGAGACAGCACTTAAGTTTGCCGCACTGTCCTGCCAACTTCTGAGGATTCAATGACAATTGCTGGTAACGCGCTGCCGAAGTATTCACTGAGCGAAAATCACTCAACCAAGTAGAACAACAAAGTTCTCTTCCACACGAACCAACACCACCCAATTTTGAGGCTTCCTGGCGCGATCCTATTTGGCGCATTTCAACACGCACCCTGAAATTTTCAGCATACATCTTGATCAGTTGTCGAAAATCAACGCGGCCGTTTGCCGTATAAAAAAAGGTCGCCTTTGTTTTATCTCCCTGAAATTCAACATCGCCAATTTTCATATTCAAACCCAAATCAATGGCAAACTGACGCGCTTTCTGCATCGTTGGTTTTTCCATTGCTATAGCTTCGTTCCACTTGTCAATATCTGTTTGCCTTGCCTTGCGGTAAAGCTTTTTCATTTCTTCAAAAGTCACTGAGCGCTTGCTCATTTGCAATTTCACCAATTCACCAGTAAGCGACACCGTACCGATATCGTGACCTGGCGAGGCTTCTACTGATACGGCATCTCCCACTGCCAAAGGCAACTTGTCAACGTTTAAAAAATATCCTTTTCTATCGTTTTTAAATCTAACCTCTACACCTTGAAATTGCTCCTCTCCACTTGGCAAAGCCATATTGCTCAGCCAATCAAAAACCGTAAACTTATTGCAGCCCTGAGTGTTGCAAGTGCCATGGCTCCCGCAACCCGCTGGTGGTGTATTTGTGTTGGTATTACCTCTTCCTGTTTCGCAACCGCTGCATCCCATATATATCTATTTTCAGCCTTAAAAGTAATAACAAATGATGGGAGTACAAAGCAGAAAAAATAAGAGTAGTTGCTCGCCAAGTTTTTTTTACTTTTAACGTCAACAATGAGAATTTTTCGCAAAAAACCTTTGGCTCTACTTCTCGCCCAAAGCGATGAAAATCAGCCACATAATGCCTTGGTAAAAACCTTGGGCGCCCGAGACCTTGCTATATTCGGAATTGCTTCAATTATTGGCGCAGGAATTTTCGGCACTATCGGTGCGGCGGCATACAGCGGCGGACCGGCTATCGCTGTGGTGTTTGTGCTCACCGCAGTGGTGTGCACTTTTTCAGCCCTCTGCTATGCCGAAATGGCTTCTTCCATTCCGATATCGGGCAGCGCATACACCTATTCCTACATACTTTTTGGAGAAATCATCGCATGGATCGTTGGTTGGGATTTACTACTTGAATACGCCATTGGGAATATTGCGGTGGCCATTTCATGGTCGGACTATTTCACTGCATTTTTGCATGGATTGGGCATTGACATTCCCGGCTACCTCTGCACCGACTACCGGTCGGCAAAAAAGCTGGCCGGACTCGTTTGGAATACTGCTCCGCAAGTAGGTCCACTCAAAATTATAGTTGACCTCCCTGCGCTGTGCATTGTTTTCATCATCACTTGGCTGGCTTACAAAGGCATCAAAGAATCGCGCAACTCTGCTACAGTTATGGTGGTGGTAAAATTAGTGGTGTTATTGATCGTCATTGCCATTGGTGTATTTTACGTTGACCCAAAAAACTGGTCTCCATTTGCGCCCAACGGCCTGTCGGGAATGCTCAAGGGAATTTCTGCCGTGTTCTTTGCTTATATCGGCTTTGACGCCATCTCCACCACCGCCGAAGAATGTAAAAATCCACAGCGAGACATACCCAAAGGAATTTTATGGTCGTTGGTCATTTGCACCGTTTTGTACGTCGCGATTGCACTTATCTTGACGGGTATGACTTCCTACCAAAACTTAAATGTGGGCGATCCTTTAGCGCTGGTTTTTGAAAAAGTAGGACTGCCTTGGCTAAGCGGCCTCGTTGCTTTTAGCGCCATCATTGCCATGGCTGGTGTACTCCTTGTATTTCAAATCGGACAACCCCGCATATGGATGAGCATGAGCAAAGACGGCCTCTTGCCAAAATCTTTCTCAAAAATTCATCCTAAAAATCACACCCCAGCCTTCGCCACAGTCATTACTGGATTTGTAGTAGCCTTGCCTTTGCTCTTTATGAATTTAACAGAAGTCACCGATTTGTGCAGCATTGGAACCTTGTTCGCTTTTACTTTGATATGCGGCGGAATTTTACTGCTGCCAAAAGATGGCGAAAATCTGCATCCAAAACGCTTCAAAGTGCTCTACATCAATGGAAAATACCTCTTGCCAATTATTGTTTTACTTATAGCGGTTACAGCATGGAAGTATTACGCACTCGCCATCCTGCGCTTTTTTACAGAATGGGAAAACCCTGCCGACAAAATACCCACCCTTCTATTTCTACTTGTGCTTGTGGTAATGACCTCACTTACCTTCATAAAAAATCTTTCGTTGATTCCTGTTTTAGGACTGCTCTCCTGCCTCTATCTTATGTCGGAATTGGGCGCCTTGAACTGGCTGCGTTTCTTTATTTGGATGGGTGTCGGACTCGCGATTTACTTCTTGTACAGCTATAAAAAAAGCAAAATAACCTAAGTCTTTGCCTTTCGAAAATCACCCGGAGCCACGCCATTTTCACCCTTGAATACTCTATTAAAGTGCGACACATTCGAATAACCCACCGCGTAAGCAATTTCCGAAATGCTCACCCCAGAATCGAGTAACAAACGCTTGGCCTCCGTCATTCTCAAATTGTTCAAATATTGCTTGAACGATTGCTGGTATTTCTCCTTTACCACCGCCGAAATTCGGGCATCAGATATCCCAATTTCCTTCTGTATATAGGTCAATCCTAAGGCTGGATTCGCGTAATTCGCGGCGATGTAATCCAATATCTTTTGTTCAAGAACAACTCCTGATGGTGTTATCTCTGCAGTACTGCGATAAGGCACAAATACCATTTTTTTCTTCTTAAAGTAAGCGTAAAGCAGAAGAAAAAATCCAATGAGTGTTCCTCCAACAAACACGTATGCGTAATAATAATTATAGCGCACCAAAGTAAAGGCACTTAGGGTAATTTCATCACTAAAATGCATCTTACCACCCGCACTATGTTCAATATTGAACGACTGCACTTTGCTGAAGCTGGGATGAAGTCCAGTTCCACTTTCAATACCATTGTCGCCATACCACCACTCCGGAACCATAAATTTGTCTAATGGAATTTCATAAACTCCATCTATAAGGCTGTCTTCGATACTATAGACATAAGCCATGTACGAATTAGGAGTGGAAGGCGTTGAAAATCCATCACAAAAAACGCGAATGGTAATAGGCACTATTTTACTGCGCTTTGCTTTTATCTTAATGATTACCGATTCATAAGCAGCAATGTCCATATACGTTTCTGTTGCCTTTGGCTCAAGAGCAATACCAGTATAGGGATATTGTGCTTTAGCGTCAAGTGTGTCAATAAATGAAATACTTTCCTTTGGCCCTGCCAACAAATGAATGCGCGAATTGGCACCATCCGTTGAATCATTGTACAGTTTTGCCCGCATTGTTGAAGCCAACGGAAAAACACTTTGTTCTGCTTTGCGAAAGTTGAAAAGCAAGGCAGCACCCAATACAGCAAAAAGTATTGAACCAAGTGCAATGCGCGAAAGAAGTCCTTGCTGCATAGAATAGATTTGCACTAAAATAAGAAAAGAGGTTGTGCGTACAACCTCTTTTCTAAACCTAACATACTATACCCCTATAATACGCAAACCTATATTGAATCTCCATCCACTTCAGGAATCTTTCCTGTTTCAAGCTTTTTAAAAACAGACGGCCCATTGGGGTGGTGCCGTCTATTTTCACTAGGGATTCAATTTACTTTTCTTACACCAAAGATATACTAAAGGGGAGGCGGATGCACGAAAAGACCCGTGACATACACCGGACAGTTCTAAAAAATACACCGGACAATAGCAAGACGAATAATGCTAATAACTTGATTTATTGATCATTATCAAAAGACATTAGTTTCACAATTAAATATTTTCTATATTTTACTTGCTTAATTTAGCCCCACTCATGAGAAAACTGCTGCTATTTTTAATTTTCGCCACCATAGGGTTAAGGGCCGCCCAGCCTGAAATCTTCAATTACACCACTGACGACTACATTGGTCACTCTATAAACTACTCAGCCATAGAGGATTCCACTGGAATCATGTACATTGCCAACGCATATTCAGTGCTCGAATTTGACGGCATCAACTGGAGGAGAATCGGCGTAAACAATGGCCAAAGTCCGAGTTGTTTTGCAAAAGACAAGACAGGTAAAATATTTGTCGGATCTTTTGGAGACATTGGTTACCTAGACAAAGATGCACTTGGGAACACCAAATTCAATTCACTAAAAAGTAAAATCACCGAAGCCAACAAAAAAATTGGTGTCGTATATCAAGTAGTCTACCACAATGGCGAAATTTACTTTTGTTCCTATGACGCCATCTATATATACAATGGTAAAAACGTTGCCGTAATTCATCCGGCGCTCGACGAACAGTCGAACTATGCGCAATTTGGCTTCATGGGCCGCGCTGGAAATGAACTTTTGGTGTATGAAAGCAAAAGAGGGCTTGGTAAGATTGAAAATGGCAACTTTGTAAAAATAATTACCAATAGCTCTGCTACACCGCAAAGTTTCTGCGGATACTTTAAAAACGGAGAAAACGATTACACCCTGTTTTCAAGGGCTGGTATTGTTCATTTGAAAGAAGGCCAAATTAGCAACATCCAAATGCAGCGCAGCGGAATTCCCGAAAAATCGCTGATCACTTGCGCCATCTCCATTGGCAACAATCAATTTGCCTTAGGAACAGAAGACGCAGGGGTACTGATTTGTGATGCAGCGGGCAATATATTGAAAACCTTCAACAAGAAAAGCGGCCTTAAAAGCAACAACATCAAACACCTCTATCTCGACGCTAAAGGCGACCTTTGGGCGCCCATGAACAATGGTGTAGCGCTAATCAAACTCAGCGCTACCTACGAATTCATCAATGAACTTGAGGACCTAGAAGGCATGGGCTACAGCAGCCTTATGCTCCACGACACACTCTACCTCGGTACATCGCAAGGCTTATATTTCGCCGCCAATTGGTCGGTGAACAAAAGCAAATCCTTCGAAAAAGTAAAAGGCATCGGACTGTTTGCCTATAGCATCAAAGCATTTAAGGGCCGAATCCTTTGTTCCGACGAAAATGAATTGTACGAATTACAAGGGACAAAAAGCACGCGAATTTCTGACGGCAGCGGAAGAAGTGCTTGGGTGGTAAAGCGCATTCCAAATGTAGACACCTTATTGCTTTGCGGCACTTACGATGACCTAAGAATATATGCCTACAGAAAAAACCATTGGATCTATAGAAATACCATCGCCGGCTTTAAAGAGTCGTCGCGTATGTTTGAATTCGACGCTAAAGGCACATTGTGGGTCGTGCAAGGAATTTCGGGACTGTTTAAAATTGAACTCAACAAAGACTTCACAAAGGCTGCAAGTGTTGAAAACTATGTTGGCAAATACCACTTTTCTCCTGACTACTTCAACGACATTGTGAAGGTGGGACACCAACTAAAAATCTCCAGCGAAGGCGGTATTTATTATCTCAACGAACAGGACGCGCTGGTGAAAGACCCCGCATTTACCGCGTTGAGTGTTAGCATCAACCGCTTGCGCGCGGTTGAAGGAGAAAGTCAAACGCTGTATTTAATACACAACGAAAGACCCGTATTTTTGAAAATGGAAAATGCAAAATACGTCGTTAGTCCTATATCACCCAACAACCTCAAAGACAAATTAGTAGGCAGCGCTGAATATGTTGGCAAAACGCACGAAGGCGAATACATGATCGCCACACAGCAAGGCTTTGCCCTCTACCATCCAAAAAGCAATCAAGGATTACCGCAATGCTTAATTCGCAGTGTCAAGTTGCTCAACATGGCCAAAGACTCCATATTGTCAATGGGCAACGACATCGCAATGACCCTACCGTACTCGGGCAACAACCTCGCCTTCTACTTCACCATTCCATTATATGGGGCCTACAGCACCGCCTATTACCACAGCGAGTTAAGCACCAACAACAAATTGGTTTGGAAAGACCTATCGCTCAATCCCTTCAAGGAGTTCACCAACCTACCAGAGGGCGAATACAAATTCAAAGTATGGGCCGAGATGAACGGCACAATGAGTCCGCCTGCAACCATGTCATTTACTATTTTGCCGCCATGGTACCGCTCCAAAATCGCCTATGTCGCCTACCTTTTGTGCTTTGCCTTCAGCGTGTTTTTTGCCACCAAAGTGATCCGACACAGATTCAACGTGGAGCGGCGTAAATTAGAGGAAGAAAAAAAGGGAGAACTCGAAAAAAGAGATGCCATTTACAAAACAGAACTTTTGGAAATTGAATTGCAGCGCAAAAACGACGAGATGGCATTTTTAGCACTCAACTACACGCAGAAAAAGCAGTTTCTTACTTTTTTGAAAAGCAACTTGAGCAATCTCTCCAAAAACATTGTAGACGACAAAAATGCCAGCGAACTGAAAACCCTTATCCGAAGTATTGCTGTTGAAGACAAGGAAACCGAAAATTGGGAGAAATTTCAAATGCACTTCGATAAAACAAACGACAATTTCTTTCAAAAATTGAAACAACTCGACCCAAAAATGAACGAATCCACAATGCTCATGTGTTCACACATCAGGATGGGAAAATCCAATAAAGAAATTGCCGATTTGCTGAACATCTCGATCAGCGGCGTTGAAAAAAGAAAATACCGCTTGAAAGACAAACTGGACATTAAAGACGAAAACTCGATTACCGAATTTATTTCCACACTTTAAAAAATCTTCGCATCACCGCTGCCGTCAACCAACACCGCGTAATAGCTGGGCTTAATCCCAAGCAGATAAGGAATTGCCCGCAACACCATTGTTTTCATCTTATATTTCATGTACGCCGCCCTTTTCCCGGCAAACAAATGCTTATTCACAGCATCGGAATACAAGCCGCATTTGTCTTTAATCACGCGCTGCCCCTCTGACAACAAGAGGTAGCGAAACAAAGCAGGCGTAAAAATATTGATGTGGCCATAGGCCAAAAAATGCTTTATTTTTTTATCGACGTAAAAACTAAAGTCAATGGGGACTTCGTAAAACTGATGCTTCGATACCCGTTTGATTTCGCGTATCACTTGGCGCGGAAACTCAACGTGTTCAATGACATGCGAACAATACGCCAAATCAAAAAAGCCATCAGGATAAGGCAGTTTGTATCCGTCGTACACTTGCGCTTCCACTAATTTTGCAATGCCCTTCTTTTTTGTTTGGGCAATGCCACTTTCTGAAATATCAACGCCATAAAGAGCGTCACAAAAATTCCATTGATCCAACAATTGCAAAATACTGCCTTCACCACAACCCACTTCCAATACCTTTTTCGCCTTCAAATGAGCGCACAGCTCAACCACATTTTTTGCTTTGGAGTCGGCACCAGCCTGTCTCCATTCAATAATACTGTCTTGGTATTGATTGTCGTATGAACTTTTATAATCGCTTTTTGTTTGCATTTTCGAAGATTTCAGAGTGGGAAATTAAGATATTTTGGGCACAATAGGACTTTGAAAAACAAGTGCCCCCTCATTTTCTATAGCAAGGCCAAAGGGCTCTTCCTTCAAAATCAAGAAACCGTCGAGGTCAACAAAATCAACACTGTCGCACAAATGCATGGCAGACGCAATGCCCACGCTCGTTTCTACCATACAACCGATCATTGTTTTTAAATTTCTTTTGCGCGCTTCATTCAAAATGCGCAAGCCGTTCACATAACCACCAGCCTTTTGCAATTTCATGTTTACACCGTGAAACTGCGTTGCAATGGCATCCATATCGGGTTGATCGGTAATCGATTCATCGCCCATGATTAAAATATCGCTTTTTGGTTTCAAATAGCGATAGTCATTCACTTGTTCGGCTGGCATGGGTTGTTCTAAAAAAAGTACGGGATAATCTTTCAAAAAATCGATGTATTTCAGTACGTCGTCGGGGTTCAAAAACGCTTCGTTGCCATCAATCATAAAATGCTGCTTTGCGACTTTTGAAATTTCTTTCAGTGCATCGTAGCCATTTTCAGCGTTGATCTTCAGCTTAATACTTTTAAATCTTTGCAAATGGTGCGCTTCATAAAATGCACACATCTCGCCAATGGGCATAATGGGCATCGTAAAAGTAGTGTACACCTTGGCGCAGGGCGCAATACCCAAGTACTGCGACACTGAAATACCTTCTCTGGCACTCCAGTAATTCAAAAAGGCCGACTCGATGCCAAAGCGCAATGAATTACACGTGCTCACTTGCTGAAAGAGCGACAACAATTCGCTGTGATTGCGTATTTGCGACAGCGCATTGCTTTTCAATGCGTGAAATTGCGCCAAAATTAAATCTGAACTTTCACCGTAACGCACGTTGGGCGCCACTTCGCCAATGGCTTGTATCTTTCCATCAGAAATACGAACAAAGAAATTTGTTTTGTAATCAGAGGCCGACCTGGCGATTTTCCAGGTATATAGCAATTCCAAACGCTGTTCGCTAATGTCAATTTGAATCATGGTACAAAAGAAGTCAAAATGAGATAATAAAAAAACCGGAAGGTCATTCCGGTTTTAAAATTAAAGAGCTGTGGTACTACTTATTCTTTTTTACCCAAGCCTCGAGGTCGCCCTTTTCCCAAAGCTTCACCAGTGTTTCAATGTTTTTATCCTTCTTTATACCATTGCCTTTACTCAGTTTGTATACTTTAATGACACTGAGTATGCCCGCCATATTGGTTTGCAATGTATTGTCGGCACTTTCAGGATGCTCAATGCAGTAACGCGCCCAGCCACCCATAAAAATCACCAACAATTCAGGATTCTTGTCGTTGAACACCTGCATGTCGCCACTCGGTTCAAACTTTTTCACCACCGGATTGCCATCCAACCACTTTAACAAAAAGTCGCATGCCTTGCGGCGCTTCTTATCTTGCACATCAAAAGGAGTTGATTCTAACCAGGTAATGCAACTGAGAATCTCCTTTTCATAACGAATGTAGTCCTCCTTTTTTTTGAATTTATAGGAGTCGGGCACTTCAAATTCCTGAGCAAACACCAACTGAGCGCTCAACAAAAACAACAACGACACAAAAAGAGAACGAAGCATGGTTTCCAATTTAATATTAATATGCAACAGCTTCCATTTCAAAGCGGGTCAAGCCAATGAACTGGTCCACTCTATCGCGCACTTCAGAGCTGTTCAATGTTTCCATTCTGGTAGTTCCAAAATCCTGCACACAAAAAGAAGCCAAAGCAGAACCTTGAATCACCGCTCTTTTAAAATTGTCGAAAGAAATATCGCCTGTTTTTGCAATGTAGCCTATGAAGCCTCCCGCAAAAGTATCGCCAGCACCGGTTGGATCCAATACATCAGCCAAAGGCAAGGCAGGCGCAAAAAACATTCTGTCTTTGTCGAACAACAAAGCGCCGTGCTCTCCTTTCTTAATGATGAGGAATTTAGGTCCCATGGTCAATATTTTTTGTGCAGCATTCACCAATGAATGTTCGCCTGTCAACTGGCGCGCTTCCTCATCGTTCACTGTCAACACATCCACCATAGTGATGGTTTTTTTCAATTCATCCATCGCAATGTCCATCCAAAAATTCATGGTGTCCATAACAATCAATTTCGGACGTTTTCTCAAGCTGTTGATCACTTTTTGTTGAATCACTGGCGCAAGGTTACCAAGCATCAGGTATTCACAATCCTGGTACGATTCAGGCATTTCAGGATCAAAACCCGCCAATACATTCAACTCCGTCACCAAGGTGTCGCGAGAGTTCATATCAAAGTGGTATTTACCCGACCAGAAGAAAGTTTTCTCTCCTTTTTTGATTTCAAGACCTTCTAGGTCAAAATTATTTTTTTTCAGCATGTCGATCGATGCTTGCGGAAAATCATCTCCTACCACAGCAATTAACTTTGGTTTTTGTCCGAGCTTTGAAGCCGAAAGTCCTACGTACGTAGCGGATCCACCAACAATTTTATCTGTTTTCCCAAAAGGCGTTTCAATGGCATCAAAGGCCACCGTTCCAACAATTACTAAGCTCATGAATTAATTTTTTTTAGATGAAGGTCAAATATATTGCATAATTCCAAACTTTGCGCTATAATTGCACTCCCTTTTTGGGAAATAACTTGCAGTTCAGCGCTCGTGAAAAATCAAAAAAGGAGACATATTCTTCCTTAGCTCAGCTGGTTAGAGCATCTGACTGTTAATCAGAGGGTCCTAGGTTCAAGTCCTAGAGGGAGAGCGAAACAACCCTTACTGTCGAAAGATAGTAGGGGCTTTTGCTTTTTAGGGGGGTGGGGTTTTCAGACTCCAAACAACGCTTTTAAGCAAATGTTTGCAAAATGCATGCGAGTGTATTCGCAAGCCAATGGGCTAACAACTGAACTATGACAACTATCAAATTAGTCATAGACCCGCGTCAGGTCAAGCAAGATGGGACTTATCCATTAGGATTAAGTCTATCATTTTGAAATACTATTTTCAAATTATTGTTTAACGAAGCACCTTACTTCATTGTTAATCTTTAAAAAATAAACCCCTTCCATTAGATTCGACACGTCTATCTTCGATGATGAACCATGAGAAATATCTGCTCCTGAAATATCAAATATATTCCAACTGTCACTAAAAGATACATTTATAAAATTAGTGGAAGGATTAGGGTAAAGAACAAAGTTTTTTTCATTCTCTATTTTTAAAGTAGAAGTAATAACGCTTGATTTTGGCGCATTCCATAATGCTTTAATAGGCAGGGTTAAGGCGTCAGCGCGTCCGATCCAAATGTAATTTTCGTCTGCTTCTAAGTATGTATTAAAAGATGAATAATTTACAGGATAGTTCTGTGGCTTTTCGTATAAGGTAGTATCTGTGTTGTTTTTTACTACATAGAAATAGGGTGGTTTGACGTAATACAAATAAGTGTCATTTGCTTTATCTTTTTCAAATAAACATTGCGTACCTGGAATTTTGAATTGCCCTGTATAGTTTACATTCCCTTTGTCGTAAATAAATTGAAAGGTTTTATTAATTCCCGAACCTGTAGGCGATACTCTGACTTCAATAGAATTATCTTTTTTCAATAAAACACTGGTGAAATTGTACGTTGCAGAGGCAGGGAAAGTGGGATCATAATCAGCGCATAGAAATGTGCTAAAATTTCCATTATCAAAAACAATAAATCCTTTGGTATATGAGATTACATATCTGTTAGGATCGGCCATGTAAAATTGAGTCCAGGTACCAAACGTTGTTTTAGAGTAAGGTATTTTATACGACAATTGTAATCCCTTATTGTATCGATAGAGAGAGTCTCGTCCGACAAAAATATACTGACTTTGAAAAGGAACGGTATGGGTGAGAATAGAGTCGTTGGGATACTTATTTTTCCATACTCCAATGCTGTCAACAAACTCACATACTTTTGATTTTGAATAAACGAGCACAAATGTAGAGTCATCAGAGAGTAATTCTGTTGAAGAAGGATAAACCCAAGGAACAATTGAATTATTTGGATTGTACGCTTTAAATTGTTTGCTTGCTTTATTCATTTGAATGACACCATCAACACTTAAAATCCAAATGTATTTTTCTGTGTGAGCGAAACCATAAAAGGAGTAATTAGGTGTTTCATTTCCAAGCATGTCTTTTTCATCGTAAATCGTAATGTGTTGTCCGTCAAAATAACAAAGCATTTTTCTTGCAACAGTCCGGTTATAAGTGAAATCATTGTTTTTTGAAATATGATATTCTGTTATTGCAGTGCAAGCTGCTTTGTCATCAAATACACTTGCTTTTGGCTCATTAAGGTAGTACGTGTAGTGATCAGAGATAAATTCATTCGGAAGTAGCAAAATGCTTTGCTCGTAATTCGGATCTTCTACTGGAATCGCATATGTGCTGCTTTCTGTTCCCTTGACTTTAAGAAAAGTGTTATTTTTTCTTTGGATTGAATATCCACTTGAATCAATTTTTCTGGGCAGTGCAGGAAAATGAAAGTTGTCCTTATTTCTTTCAAAAACAAAACCGGGATTTAGCGGGAGTTCTGTAAAAATTTGTTGACCAATTACAGGTAGATTCAAAACAATTAAAACTGTAGACAATACGCGTTTCATAGTAGTGGTAATTTTAGTAGTTACTTGCAAAAATACTTTTTTTTAATTATACTAAGCAATACTACCAATGGTGTCAAGTATTGTATTTTCACCGCCTCAATTAGCGTTCTTTTCGCTAAGTGATTTTCCTAATACCAAAGCCTTCGGCTTAATTTACAAACGTGCCGAGGCAAAGCCTCTACAATGAAATACCGCTAAGCGAAGCGGAGCGGTGAAATAAATCGCAGCGGCGCGCTCTGAACATCAAAAAACAAAACTATTTTTCCTGCAATCTCCAGCTATTCGTATAAACACACGTTTAGCTAAACGTATATTTATACGGATAAATAAACGAATACGCGCACCAAAACGACCCATCTGCTTATGGTGTAGTGACAACAAATAAGAGCACAAATAAAT
>Ga0114969_10000251_pt1 | contig 45459 bp, 41 predicted proteins | sample M_130807_MF_Meta_FD_87316 | JGI IMG/M metagenome (GOLD analysis project Ga0114969, IMG submission 87316) | Freshwater microbial communities from Lake Montjoie, Canada to study carbon cycling - M_130807_MF_MetaG | ecosystem: Environmental > Aquatic > Freshwater > Lake | place: Lake Montjoie... | reverse complement strand
GCAAAGATCGGCGCGAGTGCGGCGACACGTGGCGACACATCGGCCGACGGATTGAAGTATTCGCCGAAGACGATCCGCCGGTGCGTGCCGTTGTGGCGAATAACACCCGGCCCTTCAATGCCACCGGCGATATACGTGGCGCCGCCGATCACCGGGCCCTGACCAAACACCGCCGCCAGTTCTTCCGCGCTGTCGACGCCGTTCTGCAGCGTGATGATCGATGTGTGGGGCCCCATGAGCGGGCGGAGTGTCTGGAACGTCTCCGCGTTCGCGTAGGCCTTGACCGCCACGATCACAACATCGACGATGCCGATCTTCGCCGGGTCACTTTCGACCGGACAGTGCACCGCGAACTCGCCGACCGCGTCGGGTGCACTCGCAATGCGGAGACCGTTGGCCAGCATCGCGTCGCGATGCGCGCCTCGTGCCACAAACGAGACGTCCTGCCCTGAACGCGACAGCAACGCCCCATAGAATCCGCCGACTGCGCCGGCGCCAATGACGGCAAACTTCATGGCGTCATTGTACGCGGCGGAGCCGCGTCTCTGGAGACTAGACGGCGGGTTTGCTCTTCAGCACACCGACCTGGATCAACAGACCGGTGAAGTCGTAGATGCGCTGCTCTTCCTGGATCAGACGGTCGGTCAGCGTATACAGACGCACGCCTTCGATTCTGAATTGGCGGCCGCTGGCCGGCAGGCCCATGAAGTCGGCCGAATGGGTGGCGGTGGCCTGAAACGACTGCGCGCAACGATTGCCGTCAATCAGCACCGCATCAGACACAAAGGTCCAGTCGGGAAACATCCGAAACAGTGACGCGTACGATGTGGCAATCGCCTCGCGGCCATGCAGTTGACCAAACATCGGGCTGCGAACCACGCCGTTCTCGGCGTGCGTGCGCGCCAACGCACCCACATGCCGGGCGACCCAGGCGTCGTTGCGTTCGGCGAACAAGTCAACGATCTCTTCGCGTGTCATGGTCAGCTCTCTACTGCAGTACGAGTTCGCCGCGCTGTAGATCAAACGTCACTTTGTACTTGCTCAGAAACGTGTGGCCGACGATGCCGCCGATGTCGATGCCGAGCAACCAGCTCGGCGCGTCGAGGTTGAGCACCGCCACGGACGCTTGCGACATCGACACGCCGCGGCCAAACACGATGTCGACAAACGGGAGCACGAACGCGTTCTTGTCGCGTCCGGCGGTGCCATACACATTGATCGGAATCCGGCGCAACGCCGGATCCGCATTCACACCGGCGGCCACGCGGCCGCTGACCACCAACCCGAGGTCGCCGCCCGTGTCGACGATGAACGCCGCCAGTTTTGTATTGACGTTGCCGTTGACCATGGCCAGTCGTTGCACGCGCAGCGGCAGACGCAGCCCGCCGCTCTCGGCCGGCAACTGCTTCGACAACGTCAGCACCTTGTTCGCGTAATCGATCGTGACCGACAGACCGAGCGCGAGCGGTGCAAAACCCTGCGTTTCGGTAATTGGCAGATTGCTGAGCGCCGGCGCCTTGATGAAACACGCGACATTCTTGACATGCAGCGAACCGACATCGAGGCGATCGATGCGGCCCATCTGCAGATCGCGGAATCCTGTCTCGCGTTCGCCGATGCCCGCGGTTGGAATCACGGTCAAGGCATCGACCTTCGAGGCACGCGCCACATCGGGGGTCAGCGACGAATGTTCCGCGCCGGTATCGACGACGACGTCGATGGCCGGTCGACCGTTGATGCTCGCTTTGACCAGCACTTTGTCGTTTTCGATTCGAAACGGGACCCTGAAGGTCTGGTCGGCGCCCTCAATGTCGAACGGAACCGATGTGCCGAAGCGGCGCAGGAGGTCGGCTTGTGCGTGGGCCCAGCGCGCGGCGTTGTTCGTTTTGCGATCGGGCATCGCCGCCTGGTAGCGGTCGAGTGCGGCCGCCGCCTCGGGGTACCGTCGCATCTGCTCCAGCACATCGGCGAGCGTGTAGAGATACGACTCTTCCCCAGGATCGCGTGTCACCGCGGCGGTGACGAGTTTCAGTGCTTCAGGCAGCTGGCGTCGTGCGGCGAGCGATCGGCCGCGGCCGTGGAGCGCGCGCGCATCATTCGCATCGAGCGAGAGCGCTTTGTCGTAGCTGATTTCAGCTTCGACGAAATGTCCAGCGGCCCACAGGGCGTCACCGAGCACACCCGTCGCCTGTGGATTGCCGGGCACGCTCTCGAGCAAGCCGGCCGCTTCGTCGACGGCCGACGCGAAACCGCCCATGCGGAGAATGCCTTTCACTTCGCCGGCACCCGCACGCACTTTCTGGGATGGATCTGGTGACGCGAGGCGCGCGCGCTGATACGCGATGATGGCCTCTCGGTACCGACCCTTCACCATCATTTCGTCGCCGAAATCGATACCGGCGGCCGGCGTCATCGGCGGGACCGCGGGTTTCGGCGCCTGCTGCGCCGACAGGAGCAGCGCGACACACGGAACGGCCGCCAACGTGAACCACCACACGCGCTTGTGCATGCGGCGACTATACCTCTGTACGTCGATCACGGCAGCGCGGCCGCTCGCGCAACAGGAATCGCTGCCACCACGAGGGACCACAACAGCACGTTGAGCCATGTCGGCACTGGTGTGGGCGCCATCCCGCGGCTGCGGAGCATGCCTCGCATGACCGATGCCACGATCATCGCGACAATGCCGGCCAGCAGCGCGGCCACGACGGCTGTGGTGAGGACCATGTTGGGCGAGGAATGGACCGGCCCCTGTGACGCCTGCGCCATGTAGAACGCGACGGCGTAGACAAAGACGATGGAGACTGTCAGGAACCCCGCGACGAGCGGCAGGTCGCCTGGCAACACGGGCGCGAACAGAATCGCGGGAAGCGAACGGCGTTTCATTGTCTGCGGGCGAGCCGGCCTAGTACCGAATCCGCGTCAACGTCTTGGTCGCGGGTACATAGATAAAGAGATTGTCATACTCGTTGTCGCCGATCGTGACGTCGGGACCGCCGAGCGCCTTGATGATCGCCGGCACCGAATTCGAGTGCCCCACGACCAGCACCGTGGCGCTGCCGTGCGACTTGATCTTCTCGATCAACGCGGCCGCCTGAGATGACGCGACGACTTCCGGCGTCACTTTCAGTTTCGCCGCGAGTGGCGCCGCCGTGTCGATGGTGCGGTGAAACTCCGTCGTGAACACGGCCGTGATGTTGGCGTCAGCCAGCATCGCGGCCAGCTTCTGCGCGCGCGCGGAACCCGCCGCCGACAACAGCGGATCCGCCGGCGCGCCAGACGGTGTCGACATCGTCGCCACTCCGTCAGCGCGCTCGGCGTGGCGCGTGAGGATGACGACGTTTTGTGCAGAGGCGAGCGTGGGAATGAGTGTCATGGCGAATACCGTTCCTGCCATCAAAGTCTTCGTGAGAGACATCATCGTTTGCCTGCCTTTGCGAGAAAGAACAGCACGGCGCCAATCACGAGTGCGATCGCGCCGGATTCGCGCTGCACCGCAGTCGCACCCGCGAGAATCGAGACGCACACCGCCAGAGCAATGACCGGCACGATCGGACCACCGGGAATCGTGAACGCCGCTCGGCCCTTGCGGCGCAGCGCGAGCACTGCGGCGGCCGTGCCGACATAGACGACGAGCCGCGCCACGGCGCTAACGGTGGCCATCGAGGCAAACGTGCCCGACAAGGCAAGCGTCAGCGACAACAGCGACGTCAGCACGATCGCCACAACGGGCGTGCGATACGTGGGATGCAGCCATCCGAAGAACGCCGGCAGGTCGCCCTGCTCAGCGAGACCAAACAGATTGCGCGACCCGGACAGGGCAGAACCCATGTTCTGCCCGGTCGTCGACAGCGTCGCGCCGATCGTCATGAGCAGCGCGCCCCAGCCGCCGATGAAGAGCAACGCCGCATCAGCCAGCGGCGTCTTCGACGCGGCGAGGCCCGGCAGCGTGCCCACCGACACGACCTGCGCCAGCGTCATCACAAGGCCGGTGACGATGATGGTGAGGATCATGGCGAATGGCACGGCGCGCTGAGGATCTTTTGTTTCGCCGGCGGGGACGGGCACGACCTCGTAGCCGCCATACGCGAAGATCAAATAGAGGATGGGCGCCGAGATGGGGTGCGAGAGCAGCGACTCGCCGGGCGCGAGCGATCCCCAAGCGACGTGCGGCAGACCGAGCAGGATGAACAACGTGAGCGGCACGAGTTTGCCGACCGTAAGGGCGTTCACGACCCACGCACTCTGCCTGATGCCGCGAATGTTGATCGCCATCAACGTGAGGATCAACGCCGTGATCAGCGTCGTTCGCGCCGAACCGGCGCGCAGGGTCGGCCAGTAGTACCCCAGCGAATCCGCGAGACCGTTGACCACCGACGCCCAACTCGTCGTGCGCACGACCCAGAGCATCCATCCGACTTCGAAACCTGCGAAACGGCCAAACGCGTTGTGCACATAGAGCGCGGCGCCACCGGTGCCTTCAAATCGCGAGCCGGCCTCGGCGAAACAGAGCGCGATGCACATCGCCAGCAGCCCGACGGATGCGACGGCCCAAATGCTCCAGTTGCCGAGTTGCGCAAAGACGAGCGCCGGCATCAGGAACACCGCGCCGCCGAGCACTTGATTCACGCCAAGCGCTGTGAGGTCCCACTTGGTCAGCTCGCGCCGCAGGCCGGTGTCAGACATGGAGAGAGCGTTGTATCACGTCACGAGCCTCAACACGCTCAACATGGGGGGCCATGGGGAGCGCTATTTCCAGTTGTCCAGCGTTCTTCTGTATGTCGCGACACGCTCGGGCTGCTCAGCAGCGCGATTGGTGGTCTCGCCTGGGTCGCGGCAGACATCGAAGAGGTGCGATTGCGCGGCGTTCATGTTGAATTGATATTTCCAGCAGCCGTCGCGAAGACCCACCCACCCCAACGAATAGTCGGCGAAGAACGGTGCCACGCGGGAACCCGGCGCCAGCAGCGACTGTCCTTCCGTGCCATTGGGCACGCTGAGACCCATGAGATCGAGCAGGGTCGGCGCAGTGTCGAGAACGCTCGCCGGCGCCCCGACCCGAGAACCTGGTGACGTCACACCGGGAATGCGAATCACGTATGGCACACGCACGTTCTCGTCGTGAATGAACAACGTGTGGCCGGCATTGCCGGGATGCTGACCGAAGGCCTCGCCGTGATCACCGAGCACGATGATCATGGTTCGATCCAGCAGGTCGCGCGATGCCAAACCGCCGAGCAACGTGTCGAGCGCGACGTCAGTCTCGTGAAGCGCATTCCGGTATCGCGACATCTCATCGTCGCCATCAAAGATGCCTGCAACATTTGAGGCGTACGGATGATGTCCGGCCGCCGGCATGTAGACGGCGAAGAACGGCGAAGCGGCCGGCCCACGATCGATCCACGCGAGCGTGCGCGCCATCGTTGACGCTTCGTCTACGCCGAAGCTTGATTGCACACGACCGCTGATGGCGCCGGCATCCTCGAGGTGTGCGAAGCCGAGGTCGGCGACCAGACGATCCATGCCGAGATAGCCAAATCGTCCCGAGTGAAACAGGGCCGTGCGATAGCCGGCCGCGCCGAGTGTGCGCGCCGGCGATACACACGGGAGTTCGTTCGCATCCAGCAGCGACTCCATCGAGCGACCGAATCGCGGGCTCCGCGCACACAACGTGGCATAGAGCCCCTTCACGCTTTCCGGATACACGGCGTAGGCCGCATCAAATACCACGGACGACTGACTCAGGCGGGTCAGCGCAGGCATCGGATCCTCAGCGTCCCCGTATGCGCCAAGGTACTGCGCGGCCGTAGACTCCAGAATCACGAGGACGACGTTCATGCCGCGCGCGGTGCCCCGCAAGTGTTCGAGTCCCGGCCCGACCGATTCGAACGGACTCGTGCGCCAATTCGACGACAGCACTTCGGCCGCCGATACGCGCGGCCAGCTGACAAGCGCGGTGACGGCATTGCGATCGAGACCGCGCGTATCAACGCGTGGCGCGAGCGCCATACCGGCGGCAACAACGACGAGCAGGCCGCCGAGCGTCCCTGCGCTTAGATGGCGAACTCGTCGCGCGAGCACGGGCATCACCACAGCCGTCAGCAGCACCACACCGACCGGCCACAGCGAATGCAACGTGGCGTAGTAGGCGAACGAATCTGCCAGTGGACCACCAGCGGCGCGCATCATCGGCCAGGTCAGTGGCGATCCGAGCACATCCGTGACCACGACATTGACGGCCACATAGGTGACAAAGAGCGCGTACGCCGCCCAGATCCGGATTTGGGTCGAACGGCCAGAGATGAGATCGGGACTCATTTCGGCGAGAGCCGCGATGGCAGCAAGGGCGGCGAGGGCGACCGCGACGTCCTGCCACACGAATACCAGGGCCGACTCTGGTCCGATCGCGACACCTGCGCGCGCCAGAACCAGCGCCTTCGCGACGAGCAATACACCCGCCACGCCCAGCGCGGGCTGCGACACAGGCCAGCGCATCCGCGGGGTCACGATCCGCCTAGGCGCTGATGCGTGCATCGGCGGCATCGCATTCGCGCACATCCGACCGGCGCCGACCTCGCACAATGTTGATGCGCTTGAGCAGGGCCCACGACACCACAACGCCATCGCCGCTCGATCGCCAGGCCCAGTCGTGCACGAGCACCACAGGAACAGGCGGGGCGCGATAGAACTGATCGCGATCGCCAACAAATGCAAGCGGCACGACGAGCAGGTCTGCGCCGATCGCGTGCGACACGCGATAGCGGCCCGCGATCGTCACGACATCGCGACCGAGGAACGACTGCGCGATAGCCAGATGGCGCGGGTCACTATCGACAATCGTGATGCGGGCGGCAGGCAGGAGACGCGCCAGCACGATGGCGGTGCGGGGGAACAGACCCCCGCCGATGATGGTCACGCGCCGAATCGGCGGCAAGTCGCGAAGACAGGGGCGCATCGCGGCTTCGTGCCAGCGCACCACGTAGCGTTGCAGCGACGGCGACCGCAGAACGACGCGCTCGAGGGCGTTCAACAGCGGAGGCGCCACACCACATCCGCGCAGGACCGGCGGCCATCGACTCGCGCGCGCGTCGGGATGTGTACGCGTGAGGCGCGTCCAGTGCTCGGTCGGTCGCGCGTGATGTTCGGCGTGGTAGCCGTCGTTGAAGAAGATCCAGTTGTAGACACGCCCGTAGTGACTCGTCGTGCCGTTGGCGTGCTCACCGTGCCCCTGTAACGCACAGAGCGCGAGGCCAGCCAGGTAGCCCGGCAGATACACGAAGACGAACAGTCGCGGCGACACGACCGCGATCATCGTCCACAGAGACAGCACGAGTGCCGCTTCGTACCACGTGGCCGCGTCCCAACGTTGCGTCCGCGCGGCGTCCCCCGCGTGATGCGCGAGGTGACGCCGACGCCAGAGCCGCTGCGGAAACCCGAGCAGCAGGCTCAGGTACGCCGAATAGAGCGTGTTCGCGCGCGGCGAACGAAAGAACGGCAGATGCACGAAATTGTGCGAGACGGTGTTCGCGTTCCACCAGAGACCGAGTGCGATGAGCGGCACCGACGGCGCCGCCACGAGCCAGGCGCCATGGAGCACTGACAGCGCGACAAGCAGTCCGTCCCATTTCGAATGGCGGAGCACACTCGTCGCGCTCATGCGTTCCCTACTTTCGACCCAGCGCCGTTTTCAACGCGGTGACGAGCGTTGGATAGGCACCGTTCCGGCCCATCGGCACGACACCGGTGTTGAGTTGATAGACGTCAGGCGATGCCGGCTTCTCATCGGCTCGGCGAATCTTCGGCGCGCCCGTGCCCCAGCGTGTGCCGAATCCGGCGACGCCATCCTTGCCGGCCATCGACTTCAGGTCATTCCACTCGGCCGTGCACGTCGCCGACTTCCCAGCAGGACACGTGAAGTACAGGTACCCCTTCACGGCAGATTTGTAGCCCTCCTCCAGCGGGTACGGGCGCTTCTCCGGCGTCACGGCGATAGCGAACGCGCCCCAGATCTGCACCGCGGTCGGCGCACTGTCGTTCGGCTCGAACACCACGCGCTCGACGAGCGCGTAGACGCCGACCGGATCACTGGCTTTGACCGGCACCACCGCGAGCATCGTGCCCACGATCACTGCACCACTGATTGCTCCCCACGACCATCGTGACTTCATCGTCCGTCTCCTTTGTCGCGCCACTGTTGCTTCCACGTGCGCCACCACGACGCCGTGTCCAAACCGAGCTGGTTCCACCATGCGTCGCGCATCTCCTGGCGACCGCTCAGGATGCCGGCGCGGGTCACACTTGTCGGCGGCGGCACCAGCGCGGCCAGACGCGTGAACACGCGATCACGGTCGACGCCGCCGACGCGCGTGAGCAGGTGCCAGAGCGTCACTGCGTCGCGCACGGTCGCTTCCGCCAGCACCACATCGAGCGCGCGGCCGGCAAGCGACGGATCACCAAAGTCGACCACGTCGAGTGACGCGCGAAAGTTCTCGCTGGTGTCGGTGTAGTGCGGCGTGCCTGGCCCCAGACCACGACGTGTGCGACACACCGCACCAGAGGGAATGAATGACTCGCGGCCGTTGAATTCAAAGCCGACCCAGCCGGACGTGACGCGCACCATGCCGTCCCCGTCATCACCCACCGTCAGCGTGTAGGCACAGCCGAGATCAATCGCGGTTGCGGACGGCGTGTCGACCGAGAACTGACCCGGGGGCGCCCAGATGAGCGCGTGCATCGTGCCGCGCGTCAGGCGCAGGCGATAGTCGCCGGCCGTCGTGCTCACGAGCCCGATGCGACTGCCCGGCTCCACATCGACCTCGCCGATGTTGGCGATCTCGACCAGAGCGCGCGCATCACCCGGTGTTTCGAGCCAACCGCCGATGCGCAGTTCGCCATCGCTCTTCGCCGCCGTCATGTCCACCGAACCGAGCCGCGGTGTTCCGGCCGTGCGCGTGACCGCGAATCCCGCAGCCGGATGCTGCACGGTCCACCACGTCAGGCCAATCAGGGCCACCACGCTGGCCGCGACCAATAACATCACGGGCACGATCAGTCCGCGTTGCGGGGGGATGTTCACCGCAAAGTTGAGCGGCGGTGGCGGATCAGACTGCCCCGCGCGTCCGAGCAGGTCCTCGAGCCGCGCAAGGTCGGGATCGATCTTGCCGCCGCGATCCCAGAGGTAGTCGTCCTGGCCGCTCATTTCGTCTCTCCGATCTGGTCTCTCAACTGCTTGACGCCGCGATGGAGATTCACGCGCACCGAACCTTCGGTGAGTCCTGTGCGGGCCGCAATCTCCGGACCGGTCATGCCTTCAACGAAACGCAGCGTCAGCGTCTCGCGATACGCCACAGGCAGTCGGCGAATGGCGGCGAGCAGCGCGATGATTTCGGATCGATCAGGATCGTGTGTCGGGATGTCGTCGGGCATCTCGCCGGTCTGTGGCAGGCGTCGAAGATGGTCGATCGCGCGGGTGCGGGCAATCGACGCCAGCCAGCCGCCGAACGCTGCCGGGTCGCGCAACGCACTCAGCCGTTGCATCGCCAGCATGAACACTTCCTGCACGAGGTCTTCGACATCCGCAGAAGCGACGCGCGAGAGGATGACGCCATGCACCATGCGGCTGTAGGCGGCATAGAGACGGCCGAACGCGAGCCGGTCGCCACGCTGCGCAGCGGTGACGAGGGCGACGACTTCGTCAGACCCCGCCAGCATCGCCGTTTCCACCATCAAGAAAGCCGCCACTGGTAGGAGAGACGGTGGCGCGGGGCAAAGTGTTAACCGTGCGGGGGTGTGGCGGTCTTTCGTCGCGGGTTGAAGAACGGCGTGTCGACGATCGTGGCGCCGACGAAGTGGCGCACGGCGTCCACCGTATGCTCGACCTCGACGCGCGCGCCAGCCATCGCGTGACCACCATCCACGGTGGCCATGCCAATCATCTTCTTCAGCACCGGCGACCAGGTCGACGACGTCATGCGACCGATCTGCTTGCCGCCGGCGCGAACGGGCACCGCCACGCGGGAGGCCGTGGCGGTGGCGAGCGGCGGAAGTCCCACGCTTTCATACAGTCGTTCAACATCCGGCCAATGCACCTGCACGCCAACAATGCGTTTGCGCGAGCCACGCAACTGCTCGAGCGCCAGTGCATCGCGGCCAATGAAGCGCTCTTTGTTGAAGTCGACGAGCCGCTTCAGATTCATTTCGAGCGGCGTGTAGAGTTGCGCCGGCGTCAGCGCCTTCTTCGCGCTGACAAAATCCACATCGATCAAGAGCAGGCCGGCTTCAACGCGTGCGACATCCAGCGCCAGCAGACCTGTGGGCCTGAGACCATACGCAACACCGGCCTCGACAATCGCGTCCCAGACCTTCGATGCATCCTCGCGACGTATCCACACTTCGTAGCCGAGGTCGCCGGTGTAGCCCGTTCGCGAAATCTCCACGGTGGCGCCGGCAATCGTCCGCTCGACCATTCGAAAGTACTTCAGCGCGCTGATCGGCTTGTTGACGACCGCGTTGACGACGGCGTCTGACGTCGGCCCCTGCAGGGCGAGTGCCGCGACCTGCTCGGAGACGTCTTCGATCTCGACCTGAAGCCCGGTCGCATTCTGGCGAAACCATCGCAGGTTTGGCTCGGCGGCTGTCCAGCGAAACTTCTGCTCGGCCAACCGGGTCACGGTGCCGTCGTCCACGACCTGACCGAGCTCATTGCACCACGGCGTGTAGATGACCTGACCGACGTCGAGACGGAGCGCGTCGCGGGTGATCATGCGATCGATGCAGGCAGCCGCGTCCTTGCCGGAAACGACGTATTTGTAGAGTGGGGAGACGTCCAGCAGCGCCGTGCCGTTACGGATCGCGTTGTACTCGTGCTCGTGATGGGTTTCGTACGAACTCACCGCGTAGTAGCCCGCCCAGTCGCGATAGCTCAGGCTCTCGCAGAGCGAGAGGGTCTTCTCGTGAAAAGGGGTCCCAACGGGCATGGAGGCACATTGTAATGCCCATTCCCCCACTACAATGTGCATGTCGTGTCGACGAAATATGACGTCATCGTGATCGGCGGGGGCCACAACGGCCTCGTAGCAGCGGCCTACCTCGCGCGCGCTGGCCGCAAAGTCCTCGTCCTCGAGCGACGCCACGTCGTCGGCGGCGCGGCCGTCACGGAAGAGATCTTTCCCGGCTTCAAGTTTTCCGTCTGCTCGTACGTGGTGTCGCTATTGCGACCCGAGATCATTCGCGACCTCGAACTCGCCAAGCACGGCCTCGAGATTCTGCCACTCGACGGCACGTTTACGCCGATGGCCGACGGCAACTACCTCTGGCGCACGAACGATCACGCGAAGACCTATCGAGAAATCGCGCGCCACTCAAAGACCGATGCGGAGGCCTACGACGAGTACGGCCGGGCGATGGTCGAGATGGGCCGGTTCGCGAAGCCTATCCTCGGCATGACGCCACCCGATCCGTTCAACGGCAAGCTCGCGGATCTCGGCGCGCTGCGTGACATCCTGAATCGATTCCGCGCGCTGCCCGACAACGATCGTTACAACCAGGTGCAGCTGCTCACGATGAGCGCGATCGACTTTCTCGACCAGTGGTTCGAGACCGACGTTCTCAAAGCGACGATGGCGGCCTCGGGCATCATCGGCACGTTCCTCGGTGTGCGATCGCCGGGCACGGCGTATGTGCTGCTCCATCACTACATGGGCGACATCGACGGCGCCTTCCGCTCGTGGGGGCTCTCGCGCGGCGGCACGGGCATGGTGTCGGAGTCGATTGCGGCGGCGGCGCGCGCAGCGGGCGCAGAGATTCGGACCGAAGCGCCGGTCAGCAAGATTCTCGTCAACAACGGCACGGCCTCGGGCGTCGTCCTCGAAAACGGCGACTACCATCTGGCTGATGTCGTGATGTCGAGCGTGGATCCACGTCTGACCTTCACGCGCATGGTGGGCCACAACCATCTGCCGACCGACTTTGTCGACAACATCACGCACTACAAGTACCGCGGCTCGTCGGGCAAAGTGAATCTGGCGCTCGACGCGCTGCCCAACTTTACGAGTCTGCCGGGCGGCGGCGCGCATCTGCGCGGGGCCATGTCGATCTCGCCGAGCGTGGACTACATGGAACGCGCGTACGACGACGCGAAGTACGGGCGGTTTTCGAAGCAGCCGTACATCGACATCGTCATTCCCAGCCTGACTGATCCGTCCGTGGCGCCGCCTGGCAAACACGTGATGTCGTGCTTCGTGCAGTACGCGCCGTACGACCTGCGAGACGACGCGGGCACACCGCTCGACTGGGATGCGCATCGCGAGGCGTTCGGCGACGCGGTCATCGACGCCATCGCGGAACACGCACCCAACATCAAAGACATCATCAAACATCGGCAAGTCCTGACGCCGCTCGACATCGAGCGCACCTTCGGCCTGAGCGAGGGCAACATCTTTCAGGGCGAACTCACGCTCGAGCAACTCTTCTTCCTGCGGCCCGCGCCGGGCTGGTCGGGCTACAAGACGCCGATCAAGAAGCTCTACATGTGCGGCTCGGCCACCCACCCCGGCGGCGGCATCATGGGCGCGCCGGGCAAGAACGCCGCGATGCGCGTGATCGCGGAGACCAAGTCGTGATCGACGTCATCGTCATTGGCGGCGGCCACAACGGCTTGATCGCAGCGGCGTTGCTCGCAAAGCAAGGGCACAGCGTGGTCGTGCTCGAACGCCAGCCCGTCGTGGGCGGCATGGCGATCACGCGGGAATTCGCGCCGGGTTTCAAAGCGCCAACGCTGTCGCACGCCGTCGGTCCGCTCGCCGCAGAGGTGACACGGGCGCTGAAGTCGCTCAAGTTCGATAAAGCGCCGCTGCAGATGATCACGCCGGATCCCGCCATGACGACGCTCGGACCCGAGGGCCGCGTCATCACGTTCCATCGCGATCCGGTGTTCACCGCGGAGTCGATCAATCGACTGGCTCCGAAGGACGCGGGACGCTGGCGCGAATTCCTCGACACGATGCAGCGGCTCGCGACGGTCTTTCGCGATCTGAATCGACATCCCGCGCCACCCATCGACGATCCATCCAAGACCGATCTGTGGCATCTCTTCAACACGGGTCGTCGGGCGCGCAGTCTCGGCAAGAAGAACCTGAGCCGACTGATGCGGTATGTGCCCATGGCCGTCGCCGACATCGCGACCGAGTGGTTCGACAATGATCTGATGCAGGCCACCATTGCCGCGCGCGCCACCTTCGGCCATTTTGCCGGCCCGTGGTCGGCCGGCACGGGCGCCATGCTGCTGCAGCGACTCGCCGACGACCCGCTGCCGGTCGGATCCGGCGTGACATACGCGGGCGGGCCCGGCGCGCTGACGGCTGCGCTCGCGATGCTGGCCACGCAAGCCGGCGTCAAGATTCGGACCGAGGCCCGCGTCACGCGACTCCGTGTCGTGAACGGCAATGCGAATGGCGTTGTGCTCGACAACGGCGAGGAGATCGCGTCGCGCTTCGTGCTCGCGGCCATGGCACCGAAGACCGCGCTACAGACCCTTGTCGATCCCGCGGACCTGCCGCCGACGTTTCAACAGCGCGTGAAGAACATCCGCTCACGCGGTGCGACGGCCAAGATCAACCTCGCGCTCTCCGAACGGCCGGTGTTCGACGCCCTGCATGGCGACGACATCGCGCTGCGCGGACGCCTGCTCATCGCCCCCGACATCGACTATCTCGAGCGGGCCTTCGACGATGCGAAGTACGGACGACTGCCGGCACAGCCCTGGCTCGAGATCAGCGTACCGACCGTTGTGGACGGCGCGCTGGCACCGGACGGACAGCACGTGATGTCGATCGTCGCGCACACGATGCCGCAGGACGTGCGAGACGGCACATGGGCCGACGAGCGCGAGACGCTGCTTCGCCGCGTGCTCGACGTCATCGCGCCGCACGCGCCGGCGCTCGAAGCGTCGATCGTGGCGCACGAGATGTTCACACCGGCCGACATCGAGGCCGAGTGGGGCGCGAGTGGCGGCCACATATACCACGGCGAACACAGCATCGATCAGTGGTGGACGATGCGCCCGCTGCTGGGCTGGTCGAACGGCACCACACCCGTTGGACGACTCTTTCTGACCGGTGCAGGCACTCACGGCGGCGGCGGCGTCACGGGCGGACCAGGCCTCCACGCGGCCAGAACTGTTGGTGCGGCATTGAAGGCACGTAAGCGAGAATAGCCCTATGCGTTGGATCGCCGGGGTGGTGCTGCTCGCGAACGTCGCTCTATTGGCCGGGCCAGACCAACAGGCTACGTTCAAATCCGGTGTCGACCTGGTCGCCGTGGACGTCAGCATCGTCGACAGGAACGGCCGACCGGTTGACGATCTGAAGCTCGACGAGTTCACGCTCAAGGTCGATGGCAAGACGCGAAAACTCTCTTCTGCCGAGTTCATCAACCTGCGCCGCACAGACGACAGGGTTGAGGCGGAGCCCACAACGTACAGCACGAATCTGGGTGCAAAGCCCGGACGACTGATCCTCATCGTCGTTGACGAAGGCAACATTCACAAGGGCAACGGCCGCAACATCATGGCGGCGGCCGCGCGATTCATCGACGGCCTGAACAAATCGGACCGCATCTCGCTCGAGTTCATTCCCGGCACCGGGCCGATGGTGGGCTTTACCGCGAACCACACGCTCGTGAAGAAGCTGCTCGAGAACGGCGTCGGCAAGATGATCGAAGCCGACTTCTCGAAGCGCGTCGGCCTGACCGAAGCGATGCAGTTTGTGCGCGAAGGTGAGAAGACGCAGCAGTGGGCGGAGGTCGTCGACCGCGAGTGCATCAGCCTGGCGGGCGACCCGATCAACGGCTTCGCCAAGTGCAAGCAGGACGTCGCCAACGAAGCGCGCACGATTTTTCAGATGGCGCGGGCACAGACGGCCAGTTCGCTGCTGTCGCTACGGGCGATCATCCAGCGCCTCAAGGGCAGCAACACTCCGAAGAGCGTCGTGCTCATCACGGAGGGCGTGGTGATCGAGCGCAATGTCACCGACATCTCCTGGATCGGCCCGCTCACGTCCGAGTCGCAGGTGAATCTCTATTCCCTGCAGGTCGACGGATCGTTCACTGATGCGAGTGTGCGCGGTCAGTCGCCGACGCACTACGAGGATCACGATCTCTTCGTTGAGGGCCTCAATCGTCTGACCGGAGAGGCGCGCGGCATCGTGCTGCCGGTCGCGGTGAACGCCAACGCGGTGTTCGCCCGACTCGACCTTGAGCTGTCTGGTTACTACCTCCTCAGCTTCGAGCCCGACCTCGTGGATCGAGACGGCAAGGCACACGACATTTCGGTGAAGGTGTCGCGCCCCGGCACTGACATTCGCTCGCGCGCGCAATTCAAAGTCGCGGCGCCGGCAAGCACCAAATCTACCGACGAGCTCGTCGTCGACGCCCTGAAGAATCCCCTGCCACTCTCAGAAATCGGCGTGAAGGTCACGACATTCACGTACAAGGACGATGCCACGCCGAAGCTGAAGGTGCTGATCACCACCGAGGTTGACCGTTCGCTCAATCCGTCGGGCGACTTCTCGCTCGGCTACCTCGTCACCGATCCGCGCGGCAATCTGGTCAGCTCACAGTTCGAGCGCAGCCTGTCGTTGCCGTCCAAGGACGATACGGGGCGACCGCAGCGGTACACCGGCGCCATCGTCGTCACACCCGGCATCTACACGTTGAAACTGGCGGTCGTCGATCCGACGGGCCGCACGGGTTCGGTCGAGCGAACGTTTGAGGCCAGGCTCACCAGCGCCGGACAATTGAAGTTTGGTGAGCTGATGCTGGCCGAGGTCGCCGGACGCAATGCGCGGCCGTCGGTGGATGGCCGCATCACGGCTGACACGCTCATGGCGTACGCCGAGGTGTACTCGGATGCGAATGGACCGCTACAGAGCGCGACGGCGAAGATCGAGATCGGCAAGACCGAGTCGGATGCGCCGAACGAAGTCGCGAGCCTGCAGTTCTCCGATCGCAAGTATGACGGCAAGCGCACGGCGGAAGGGTCAGTGCCGATCGCGCTGCTGGCAGAAGGCGACTACATCGCGCGCGCGGTCTTTATCATCGACGGCAAGAAAGTCGGTCAGGTCACGCGGCCGTTCACGGTCACGCATTCCAATGTCGCTCGCCCAGCGTCGCGTCCGGTGGGGCCGACCACACCGGCATCAGCCGCGACGTCTGCGCCCGTCGTGCCCATTGCGTTCACGTCAAAGATCGAGTCATTCGACCGCGAGTCGGTGATGAGTCCGCGCGTGGTCAGTTTCTTCGTGGATCACATGAACATCGTCGGCCTCCCGCAGATGCCGGCGGAACTGACGCTGGCGATTGCGGCCGCCAAGGCCGGCCGCTTCGTTGAGTTGCAGCAGGAAGTCGCCCGGGCGCCGTCGCATCCGGCCTCGTCGTTTCTCAACGGCATCGCGCGCATGGCGCAGAACGACACGGACGGTGCGGAGACCAGTTTCAAGGCCGCGCTGAAAGCTGCGCCGGAGTTCTTCCCTGCGGCGTTCTACCTCGGCGCGTCACGCGCGTCGACGGGTCGCGACGCCGACGCCGTGGCGATCTGGCAGACGGCGCTGATCACGGAAGCCGATGCGCCGTTCGTCTACACCCTCCTCGGCGACGCCATGTTGCGTCTGCACAAAACCGCGGACGCGATCGGCCTCCTGCGCGAGGCGGCGCTGCTCTGGCCCGATTCCGATGATGTGACGATGCGCTTCGGCACGGCACTCGCGCAGGGCGGGCAGGCCGCGGATGCGCTCAAGGTGCTGGATCCGTATCTGACGAAACACCCGACCGACCAGGATCGGCTGATGCTGGCAATGCGCCTGATCTACGAGGCCAAGTCCGCCGGCCATGCGATCGAGACGGCCGACAGCGATCGTGCGCGCTTCGGTCGCTACTTCGCCGCCTACGAAAAGACGGGCGGCGCCCAGCTCGCCACCGCGACCGACTGGAAGAAGTTCATAGACAGGTAAGGGGTCAGAGCCCTTTTCCACAGGTACTAACAGTTTGGGGACATAGGTCCACTTTTGAGGACCTATGTCCCCAAACTGTGGAAACCTGTGGAAAAGGGCTCTGACCCCCTGGCTAGAAACTGTCTGCCTTCCACCAGATCACTTCGGACCCATGCAGCTTCGGTAGCGCCGTCTTGCCGAGCGACTTGATCATCATGATGTCGCCTGCGGGGGCGCGTGAGGCGATGCGCACTTGCGGGGGGAGCCACCCGTCTGGCAGCCAGGCGAGGAGCGGTGGCAAGGTCTCTGCCGGTTCGCGCGCCCACAGCACTTGCAGGATGGCACCGACACGCGCGCCGGTGGGGTCGCGGTCGCCACACGCATCGAGCCACATGACGTCCGGACCATCAGCGAGATTGCCCGAGGGGCCGCGCGAGATCAGCACGTAGGCGACGGCGTGGTTGCCTTCTTCACTGACCCAGAATTCTGTGGCGCGTGCGCCGAGGGGCGCCAGTGCTGACAGGGTGCGGCGCTTCTGCACCGCAAACTGCACGAGATCCTCGGAGCGCCGCGGATGCAGCCGTGCGAACGCATCGCTGATGCCGTGGATATCAGAGAGGCGCTTCAGATCGGTTTCATTCCCCGCGCGCACGAGTGAGGCCGGCGCGCCTTTCTTCTGAATCACGTCGAGCGTCAGCGTCTCGCGCGGGATCACGGTGAAACCGAGCCGCTCGTAGTACGGCGCGCCGATTTCCGAGAACAGCACCGCAGCGCCATAACCCTCACGTTCGGCCGTCGCCATCATCTCTGTGATCAACTGAGGTGCTCGACCCTGTCCGCGCTGCGATTCGGGCGTGAACACCGCGCCGATCCCCAGGAGCCGGATCGGCTTGCCATCAAAACGCGCGTCGATGTCGTACCACTTCGCACTGGCCAGAACCTCGCCGTTCTCGACGAGTGCCACTCGACGAACGTACGCCGCACCCCAGGGGGTCTTCGACTGGATGGTGTTCCAGCGCGCATATGCATCCGCGCTAAGTCCTTCGTTCCAGATGGGATAGGTCGCCTCAACGATCCCCGCCAACAGGCCTGCGTCCCGCACCGGATCGAGCTTGATCAACTCCGCCATCCTTCTATTATCGTGGCGGTTTCACCTCCGGGACCCGATGCGGTCTAAACAGGTGAGAGACACATTATGAGCAACCGTTACATTCGCCTCGTCATCCTCAGCATCCTCGTCACGGCATTCACGCTGGCGCCCCAGTGGCGCGTGGGCGCTCAGAAGCCCGACTCGGCGGTGCCGTCGGATCCTGATGCGCAGACGATCCTCCACGTGCTGAACCGAGTCGGCTACGGACCGAAGCCCGGCGACATCGAGCACGTGCGCACGATCGGCCTCGCGGCGTACATCGACCAACAGCTGCATCCGGAGAAGATCGCCGATCCGGTGGTCGACGCCGCGCTCGCTGAGTTTCCCACGCTGAAGATGAGCGCGGAGGAACTGGCATCGAAGTACTACCGGCCAGCAGAGGAAATGCGGAAGGACCAGCAGGCGAAGCTGGCCAAGGCTGATGTGAAGGAAGCCAAGGCCGGCGACGACAAGATGGCCGTTGCGGCCGCGCAGGCGCAATTGCCGCCCGAGGCGCAGACGTTGCGTCAGGACGCGGCCTCGGTGCTGCAGAACCTCACGCAGGCGCGCATCATTCGCGCGGTCGACAGCGAGCGTCAGCTGAACGAAGTGCTCGTGGACTTCTGGTTCAATCACTTCAACGTCTACGCGCAGAAGGGCGCGGTGAACGAGTACCTCAACGTCTACGAGCGTGACGCGATCCGACCGTACGTGCTCGGCAACTTCCGCGACATGCTCGGCGCGGTCGCGCATAGCCCGGCGATGCTGTTCTACCTCGACAACTATCAGAGCGCAGATCCGAAATCCGGTGACCGCCTCAACCCGCAGCTGGCGCAGATGGAACAGCGCCTCAAGAACCCGCGCATCACGCCGCAACAGCGCGAACAGGCCATGACGCGGATCGAGCAGGCGAAAAAGAACACGCCGAAGGGTCTCAACGAAAACTACGCGCGCGAGTTGATGGAACTCCACACGCTCGGCGTCGATGGCGGCTACAGCCAGAAGGACGTACAGGAAGTGGCGCGCGTCTTCACCGGCTGGACGATTGATCAGCCTCGCGGCGGCGGCACGTTCCTCTTCCGTCCGCAGATCCACGATCCGGGCAACAAGACGGTGCTCGGCCAGTCGATCTCCGGCTACAGCGGCGCTGACGGCATGCGCGAAGGCGAGCGCGTGCTCGACCTGCTCGCGATGAATCCCGCGACCGCGCATCATCTGGCGTTCAAGCTCGCGCAGCGATTCGTGGCCGACGTGCCACCAGCCTCCCTCGTCGATCGCGCGACACAGGTCTACCTCGCGACGAAAGGGAACTTGCGCGAAGTGACTCGGACCATCATCACGTCGCCTGAATTCTTCTCGATCGAGGCATACAACTCGCAGGTGAAGACGCCCCTCGACTTCGCGATCTCTGCGGCACGCGTGACCGGCGCGAAGATGACCAGCGTCGCACCGATCGTGCAGGCCCTCAGAACGACGCTCGGCATGCCGCTCTACGGCTGCCAGCCACCGACTGGTTACAAGACGACGGCGGATGCCTGGGTCAACACCGGCGCACTGCTCGCGCGCATGAACTTCGGCCTGCAACTGGTCAGCAATCAGCAGCGCGCGATTCGCGTGAATACCGCCGCGCTCGCGCCCGACACGAGCAGCGCCACGGTCGAAAAACTCGTAGACCGCATTCTCGCGGGACGTATCTCGCCATCGACGTCGGCGACGCTCGCGAAGGCACCGAATCCGCAGCAGCTGCTCGTGTTGTTGCTCGGTTCCCCGGAATTTCAGAAGCGGTAACGGTCCCGCCGGGCTAAAGCCCGGCGGCTCCACAAGCGTGCCCAGCCGAACCGCAGGTTCTTGGAGCCGCCGGGCTTTAGCCCGGCGGGTTTGACAGTCAGGAGTCACATCATGAATCGCAGAGTCTTTCTCAAGAACGGCAGCATGGCGATGGTCGCGCTCGGCTTCGCCCCGCACTTTGTCACCAATTCCCTGCTGGCCGCGCGCGCGCGACGCAAGGTGCTCGTGACGATCTTTCAGCGCGGCGCCGTCGATGGCCTCAGCATGATCGTGCCCTACGGTGAAGAGTGGTACTACAAGACGCGTCCGAGCATCGGCATTCCGAAGCCCGGCGCCACGGGCGGCGCGGTTGACCTCGACGGTTTCTTCGGCATTCATCCGAAGATGTCGCCGCTCGCCGATCTCTTTCACCGCAACGAGCTCGCGATCGTGCATGCATGCGGCTCACCCGATCCTACGCGCTCGCACTTCGATGCACAGGACTACATGGAGAGCGGCACACCGGGCGTGAAGAGCACCCAGGACGGCTGGCTCAATCGCTACCTCCATGCGCGAGAACATGCGGACGCCACACCATTTCGCGCCGTCGCGCTCTCGCAGCAACTGCCCCGCTCACTGCAGGGCACCGCACCGGCGCTGGCCATCGCGCAGGTCGGCAAGTTCGGCATCCAGGGCGGCATGCAGAGCGACATGATGCAGGCCGGCTTCGAATCCCAGTACGCAGCGGCCGCCGATCAGATGCTCGGTCACACGGGCACCTCCGCGTTTGACGCCGTCAAGATGATGAAGGACGCGAAAGTTGGCGGCCCGTACACCCCGGCGAATGGCGCCGAATATCCGCGCTCAGGATTCGGCGATGCGATGAAGCAGATCGCGCAGCTCATCAAGAGCGACCTCGGCCTTGAAGTCGCATTCGCCGAACTTGGCGGTTGGGACACACACGTGCAGCAGGGCAACGGCACCGGCCAACTCGCGACTCGCCTGGAGGACTTCGCGAAAGGTCTCTCGGCCTTCTACGCCGACATGGGCGAGGCGATGGCTGATGTCGTCGTGGTGACGATGAGCGAGTTTGGGCGAGCGGTGAATGAGAACGGCAACCGCGGCACCGATCACGGTCATGCCAACGCGATGATGATCATGGGCGGCCCGGTGCGTGGCGGCAAGGTCTACGGCAAGTGGCCGGGCCTGGCACCCGAGCGCCGCTACGAGAATCGTGACCTGGCTGTGACGACCGACTTCCGCGATGTCTTCACGGAGCTCGTGACGAAGCATCTCGATGCGAAGACCACAGCGACGATCTTCCCGGGATTCAAGTCGACCGGCGCGCTGGGGATTCTGAAGGCGTAGACGCTCACGGCTGCTCGGTGCGTCGGTGTCCGTTGAATACCCAGGTGTCGAGCCCCGCGACGTTCGGATCATCGGTCGGCGCACCGTCGCCAGCCCAGGTGTTGAGGTTGACGTGGTGGTGGTAACCCTCGATCGAGAGGCCGACGAGCGTGGCCATCGTGAACGTGACCGCCATGCCGAGGTCGTGCTCGGCGCGAGCGGTGGCCTCTTCGAGATCTGACACCGTGAAGTGCACGTGCCCAATAACGGTGCCGGTGGGCAGGCCTTTCCATTCGCTGGTCGCGGTCCATTCTGGCGAGGCCGCCGCATGCTTCATGAGTCCATCGACGTCGAGCGGATCGACGGTCATGTGTACTTTGCCACCGTGCCACGTCCATGTGTCGCGCGGGCGATCGGCGTAGATCTCGACGCCGTTGCCGTCCGGATCATCAAGATACAGCGACTCGCTGACCGTGTGATTCGACGCGCCGGTCAGTGGATATCGCGCGGCCGACAGTCCCTGCAGTGACCGCGCCAGATCCGTCCGCGTCGGCAGCAGCCACGCCACGTGATAGAGCCCCGCGGTCCGGGGATGTCGCGGACGACGCGCGAGACCGGGCACCTCGCGCAGCGTCAGCATCTCTTCATAGCTGCCTTCGGGTGTGAGCCCAACCACCTTGCCGTCATCGCGCCTGACCTCGAAGCCCAACAGGTCCCGGTAGAACTTCAGGGATCGCTCAAGATCTGCGACGCGGAGCTGGACGTGGGAGATGGGAGAGGCCATGGGCCATCGTCCCACAAGGCACGCTCAACATGGGGGGCCATGGGGGGCCATGGGGAAGATCAACACCAACAGATTTTCAAAGAGCTCTTTGAAAGCCCGTCCGCGTCACAAGTGCTACTCTAGTATCACTCTCATGCGCACCGAACTCGTGACCACACTGAAGCGCCGCGCGACCGAACTGCTCGATCAGCTGGCTGAGGACCGTCAGCCCGTGATGATCACGCAGCATGGTGTGCCGAGCGCGTACCTGATCGACGTGGAGAGCTACGAGGCGCTCCAGCGCAGGGTGGCGGTGCTCGAAGGCATCGCACGCGGAGAACGGGCGGTCGATGAAAAGCGGGTGGTGACGCACGCGAAGGCCAAGACCCGCATGGCCCGATGGCTCAAGTAGTTTGGACCGAACCGGCGCTCAGCGATCTCGATGCCATCGCCGACTACATCGCACTCGACAATGTCCAGGCCGCACGGGCGTTCGTTCAACGTGTCTTCGCGCGCGTCGAACAACTCGGCAGGTTTCCGAACAGCGGCTCGGCGCCGCCGGAGCTGGCGGGCCGGAGATACCGGCAACTGGTCGAACCACCCTGCCGAGTCTTCTATCGACGCGATCGCAAAGCGGTCTTCATCCTCCACGTGATGCGGGCCGAGCGCCAGTTGCAGCGCAAGCGACTCACTTGAGTCCCGCCGGCCTCTACTTCACCAAGTTCAGCGTCACGTCGAGCTTGATCACTTCGCCGCTGGTCTTGTCTGTGGCGACAGCAAACTGCACGGTCTGGCCGTCTCGCAAGATCGGTGAGTTCGTGGACCTGAAGCTTTGTATCACCGGACCGAGAGCCCCGGCGCTGGACGGACTAAAGACCTGGGAATCGTTGACGCTGAGATACAGGCGGTAGAGCCCATCGCCGGCCACCGTCGCCGTGCAGGTGATGTTTGTGCCCAGCGACTTGTAGCTGTACGACGTCGTCGGGGTCGTGGCCGCGCCGCCGGCAGCGAGTGGGGAAAATGTCGTCGTCGGCACCGGCACTTCGCTGCCAATCTGAATCGACCCTGACTCACGGTCGCCCGTGTTGACCCACATGACGAACGGCAAACTGGCCGTCTTCTTCTCGCCGTTATAGCGCGCGATGTTCACGGTCACTTTCAGCGGCACGGTCGCAGGTGCGTCCGACTTCGACTTGTCCTGCGCGTGAACGCGGACGGCACCACTCGACATCACCGCGGCCATCAACACCACCGCGCTCACAACTTTCGCTGACATTCTCATTTCGTCTCCCTCACATTGGCCGCGTTGTTGCGACGAATCGTTTGTGGCACGCCAATTCCGGGACGCGCCGTTTCTCTTCCGATCTCTTTCACTTCAATCGTCGGCACCACGATGGGCTCGATCAGAATCGGCTTCGCGGCCACCTCTTCCGTGGTCTCGTTGCCGGTGACGACCGTCAACGCTTTCGGCTTGCTGCCGTAGGGCGCCCACAGCGCGCGCAAGATCTCGCCCTGGTTCGTAATGACTTCGAGGCGCGGCTCGACCGACGTGAGGGCTGGGCGCGCTTTGGCCAGCGCCTTCACCGCAAGAGGCGCTGGCTGCGTCTTCACGACAGCCACTGGCGACGATGGCTGAGATATGGACGCAACGACCGCGGCCGGCTGACTCGACGGACGCCATACCAGGAACGAAACGAGACCGATACTCGCAGCCGCAGTCAGAGCCCAGCGAATGCGGCGACGGCGTTGTGCGTTGCGCAGCCGAGCATGGACGCCGACGACGAATTCGCGCGACGTCTCAACCTCCAGGTCCGAACCGATTTCAGCCAGCACGTCATCGTGATCCGTCATGACAGCATCTCCTTCAGCAATTTCTTGGCGTCAAACACCCGAGACTTGACCGTGCCTTCCGGCGCACCGGTCAGCGCAGCCACGTCCCTGATCGAGTGCTCGTGTATCGAGGCCAGCACCAGCGTCAGCCGCAACACGTCCGGCAGCCGATCGATGGCGTTCCACAAACGCCGGGCCCGGTCGGACTCGATGGCCAACTGCTCACCGGTTGGAATCGCCGGCGACTCCGCGGGCACCTGCTCACGCGCGACTCGGCGCTTGACGCCTCGCCGATGGTCCAGGGCGAGCCGCCAAGTCATGCGAACGAGCCATGCGCGGAACGCCTCGCGATCCCGCAGTTGCGCGAAGCGGCGGTACGCCCGGGCGAAGGCCTCCTGCGCCACATCCTCGGCGTCCTGTTGGTGCCGCAGGACGCTGAACGCCACGCGAAGCGCCAACGTTGAGGAGTCCTTCAGCCTGACCTCAAACTCCTGATCGATGTCGCGCACGGCGGCTACCAGCAGTTGGGGCACGGGATGGGCAAGTTCACGCATGCGTTCCTGTGGTGCAAGACGCCGCCGACCCTCTGGCGGTTGGAACCCATAGGTCTTGCCCGATGGAAGTATAGGCCCCGAGGTGGTACCGGCCGCGCCAGATCCGTGACGAACGGTCGAACGTTCGACATCCCATCTCCGTCTGAGCAACGGTGACGACCTTCATCGGCGACCTCCGTATCGGCCTGCGTGTCCTGATCAAAGAGAAGTCCTTCTGCGCGCTGGCAGTGACCGTGCTCGCACTCGGCATCTGCGGTGTGACGACGATGTTCAGCGTGGTGAACGGGATCATGCTGCGGGGCTTCTCGTTCCCGAATGCCGACCGGCTGGTCAGCGTCAACTTCATCGACCCGAGCACGCAGAACGCCTTCGGCGTCAACGGCCAGACCTACGCGATGGACTACGAGGAACTGCGTCCCGCGCAGCAGTCGTATGACCTGATGGCGGCCTACCTGAACGGATCCACCGTCAACATCAGCTACAACGGCCAGCCGAAGCGCTACACAGGCGCCTACATCACGGAAGACTTCCTGAAGATCCTCGGCGTGGCGCCGGTACAGGGCCGCGATTTCACGGCAGATGACAACACGCCCGGCGCAGAGAAAGTCGCGCTGATCGGCTACGCGATGTGGCAGCGCGACTTTGGCAGCGCGCCTGACATCGTCGGCAAAGCCGTTCGCGTCAACGGCAAACCGGCGACCATCGTTGGTGTGATGCCGCAGGGATTTGCGTTTCCGCAGAATGAAGAGATCTGGATTCCGCTCTTCAGTGAGTTCCCCGCCAAGCCGCGCAATGATCCGAATGCGAACAACCCCGCGATCCTCGGGTTGCTCAAACGTACCGTCTCGCTCGATCAGGCCAACGCTGAAGCCACGACTTTCGCGAAACGATTTGCCGCCGCCTATCCCGATACCAACAAGCAATTCAACACCGGTCAGGTGCAGCCGCTGATCCAGACCTTCACGGGCACACAGCTGCGCGCCACGATGTGGACGATGCTCGGGTTCTGCGTGGGCGTGCTGCTGATCGCGTGCGTCAACGTGATGAACATGCAGTTTGCGCGTGCCACTCTGCGCGCGAAGGAACTGGCGATCCGGTCGTCACTCGGTGCCGGCCGCATGCGATTGATCCGTCAGATGCTGACCGAGAGCCTGCTGCTCTCGAGCATCGGCGCCGTGGTCGGCATCGTGCTCGCCTACGGCGCGATCAGCTGGCTGTCGGCCACGGTGCACAACCTCGACAACCCGCCGCCGTCATGGATCGTGTTCGACATGGATCCGCGCGTGCTGATGATCACGGTGCTCGCCACCGCTCTCTCTGCGGTCGCCTCGGGATTGCTGCCCGCGTGGATGTCGTCGCGTGCGAGTGCCGTTGCGGTATTGCGTGATGGCAGCCGCGGCACGACCAATCGCAGCGTCTCGGTGATTTCGCGCGGTCTTGTGATGGTGCAGATCGTGGTGACGTGCGTCCTGCTGATCGGCTCGATCCTGCAGGCGCGCTCGATCGTCAATCAGCAGAACATCAACTACGGCTACGACACGGCCGGTATCGTATCGGCGCGCATGGGGCTGATGGATGGCGACTACCCGACGCCGGCCGCGCGCAAGATCTTCTTTGATCGCGTGCTCGGCCAACTGCGCGACACGCCGGAGTTCGCTGCGGCCGGCTTCACCAATCGGTTCCGCATGGTGTTCTCCGGAAACGGCAACGTCGAGCTCCCCGGCAAAGTGTACCAGACCAACAAGGACCGCCCGCAGGCGAACTTCGAACAGGTCACCGCCGGCTACTTCGATGTGACGAACCAGAAGGTGCTCGACGGCCGCGCCTTCACCGACGAGGACCTCGACTCACGGCAGCCCGTGGCCATCGTCAACGCGGCGTTTGCGCAGAAACACTTCGGTCGCGAGAGCGCGGTCGGTCGACAGTTCCGGACGACGGCGGCTGACGGCCGCAACCCGGGCCCGTGGCGCACCATCGTTGGCGTGGTGACCACCACGCGCATGATGGGCCCGTTCAACAACCCCGGCGTCGACGACACGGGGTTCTATGTGCCGTTCTTCGCGAGCCCGTTCGGCCCGGCCGCCGCCGAGCCGCTCGCGACGCAGTTTGCGACGGTGGCCGTGCGGCCGCGCCCAGGACAGAGCCTCGACGCAGCCACCAACGCGCTGCGCAAGCTCGTGGCGAGGGCCGATTCCAACCTGCCGCTTTACTTCGTCGGCACGCCGAAATCACAGATCGACGGCTTCGTCGCACAGAACCGCATCATCGCCACGATGTTCACGATCTTCGGCATCGTCGCCATCGTACTGGCATCGGTCGGCATCTACGGGGTGATGTCGTTCTCGGTGAATCAGCGCACCCAGGAATTCGGCGTGCGCATGGCGCTCGGCGCGGACGCCGGTGGCATCCTGAATCTCGTGATGCGCCAAGGTATCGTGCAGATCGCCGCGGGTCTCACCATCGGCATCGGTCTCACGTTTGCGGCGGCATCAGCGCTTGGCGATGCACTGCAGTCCACCCTCTTCGGTGTCACGGGCAAGGATCCGCTCACCTACATCGCTGTGGCGATGCTCGTCACTGTTGTGTCACTGGCCGCAACCTTCATCCCTGCTCGGCGCGCGACGAAGGTGGACCCGAATGTTGCGCTAAGGGCAGCGTAAGAAGCGGCGACCGTGGATTTGGGCATCTGGTCATCTGAGCATCTGGTCATTGGAGATCTGAGCATCCGGATATCGAAATATTGAAATTGCCCAATTTCAATATCCAGATGTCCAGATGCCCAGACTTCCAATGCCCAGATGACCAGATGCTCAGATGACCAGATCCAGCGTCACCGTCACGGCCTTTCCCTCCGTTCAAATATTTGCACCGCGCCTTGACCAAACGTCCCTGGCGCCGGCGTCGCAAATGCACGCTGCAGGCCTCGCGCGGGTGGGAGCGGCACAGCGCTCACGCGCGGATCTCGGCCCACGATCGCGTGATTGCCGGGCCCGAGCGCGTTGAGCCGCATCGCGGCGGCCTCGTAGGTTGAGAACGGCTCGAGCGACGACACCACGCGTGCCTGACCGCCTTCGGTGAGGTTCTCGACCGTCCACGAGACCACGGCCGTGCCGGTCGCCGGCACCGCAGCTCCGCCGCCAACGCCCAGGCGGAACGCCATCGAGGTGGTAGTAGTTCTCGAAGAAGAGGAACACGAACCGGTCGACGCCGCCTTCTCGAATCAGAAAAGAACCGAAGTAACGGTCCTGCGGAACGTTCGCCCATCGCGTCATTGCCTGAAATTTTCCGATGAGCGTGCCGTCGGTCGCGATGGCGAACGGCAATAGTTCGTCGACGAAGATGTAGCGCTCGTTCTCGGGCTTCAGCATTTCGAGCGCCTGCGCGTCGTCAACGCTCGTGAAGAACTGGGCCGCGTGGACGCCACCTCGCCCTGTCGGAATCGCCGTCGGCACCCGATGCGCGGCGGCCATGATCTCGTAGCCGTAGTCCCACCACCCCAGTACGGCAGAGGATGACGAACGCAGGGGACCAGTGTCGTACCGGGCCGCGTAATAGCTCGCATCACTAAATGGCTCCTCCGAGTGCCGGCGCAGCCAGTCGAACGCTGGAAACCAGGCGGACGAAATCCCGCCCGGTCGCACGGTCGTTGAAATTGCGGGCACGAGATTCACGCCAAACGCGCCTGCCGCGACCGCGACAACTGCCGCACCGCGCCACCATCCGCCGGCGCGCTGACCGGTCTCGATGACCCAGGCGCACACGCAGCCGGCAACAATCGCAATGGCAGGCACCAGGTAGTAGCCGAACCGATTTACGCCGATCGTCGCCGCGTACATCGCGAGGGTCCAGACGACGAGGAACAAATCCAGCGGCTGCGCGCGGCGCCGCCACCGAATCGCGAGAAACGCGATGCCACCGAGCCCCAGGATGAATCCCGATCGGAAGTAGTCCCATGCCGGGCGGAGCGACGCGGCTCCGTTGTAAAGAAGCAGCGGCCTCGCTTCAATCACGGTCGTGGCGTCCTGGTTGGTGTACTGAAATCTCAAAAGCTCACCGACGCCTTGGCTGGCCGTGACCGGAAACAGCAGAAAGAACCCCGCCACCGAAAGTGCCAATGTCGCGATCGCGATCACGACGAGGCGGCGGGGCGACCACCATCCGGCCCGTAGGCCCACGCGGCCGGCTTCCGCGACGAGCGCAATCAACGCGCAAATCACGAGTGCCGCGACGTGGACATTGGCGCGGAAAGGCTCAATCCCTTGAAACAGCAGCGTGCACGGCAATGCCACCGCGACGGCGATGCCGACGATCCGCGGCGTGTCGCCAATGCCGCCGCGTCTCCACGACTGCAATGCGACGTGCGCGACGAGCCACGCGGCCAGCACCATGACCAACATCGCGGAGCTGGTCCATGTCAGTCGAAACACCACCAGACTGACGCCGAGCCACACGCCGGCACGCACGACGGGCTGCGGACGCGCCAGGGGCAGCGCCACACAACACAGCACAAGGGCGCTGACGGCCGACTCCAGCGCGTGATGGTCCGCAAAACCGAGTAGCGTGCGATCGAGAAAATGACCCGGCAGGATGGCGGCCAGTGCGGCGGCGAGGAGGCCGGCGACACTTCCCGAGGCCAGTCGCGCCACGATATACACGGCAACGACCGTCAGGCCTCCGAGCACCGGCGGCGCGAAGACGGTGAACGTTCGAACAAGATCATCGGAGGGACGGCCCAAGCCGACGATCCACGCCGCACCCGCCACGAGATAGTCGAACAGCGGCGGCACCACCAGAAACTCACCGCCGGGCATCGCATAGGGATCCACACGCAGACGATGCGGAAACTGATGCACCAGATTCTCGATCACGCGCAGGTGGTACCACGCGTCGGTCTCGAGCAGATTCACGTGTGTCGGCGTGAAGACGATGGACCACGGAAAGTAGATCCGAATGAAGAGCGCCGCCGCCACGATCGCGAGCAACCAGCTGAGATCCGCGCGAACGCTGCGCGCATCTGCCATCGTGGGCGACGTCATGTGCGCGGCGCGGCGCCGAAGATCAGCGCGCGTGCCTCCCGTTGCCAACCTTCGGTCCATCGTGGACCGGCCGCGGCAGCTGCGGCGCCGGCCTGCAGTTGCTGCCATGCCTCGGAGCGAGCCGGCCACGATCGGAAGAGATGGTCGAGGCAGGCGGCGAGGGATCGCGCGTCGCTGAAGAGCACCGCATTCTGCTCGGGCGTGACCAGTTGGCGCAGCGTGTCACCGTAGTCGAGCGCACACACCGGCAATGCCGCGCCGAACATGTCGCAGATCTTCATCGGCAGATCGAGACCTGACGACGACCGATGCAGTGACAGGCCCGCGTCGGCTGACGCGACGAGGGCCGGATAGTCGTCGCCCGACACCCACGTGGTCACGATCCGAACGCGACGTGGCGTGCGCGCGTGGAGTCGCCGCTCGAACGCCTCACGGCCAGCGCCCGCACCCGAGAGCACCATCACGAGACCGTGCGCCGGTCCGTCGTCGCGCCACAGTATTTCCAGGGCATCGGCCGCGGGCAGCACGAGGTCGACCGCCTCGTCGCGCGTCCAGCTGGTCGGGCTGATGACGATCGCCGGTTCGGCGCCGGCGTCGAGGCCCGCCTGTTGAATCAGCTCCGCGCGCATCGTGTGGCGGACGTCACGTGCACCAAACGCCTCAGACGGCCGATCGCGCAGCACGTGTATCGGCGCGACACCCCAGGTCTGGCTGAGACGCACGGCCAGGGCCGGAGAGACCCGGATCCGGAATCCTGGGAGCGCGTGGTCTGGACCGACTATTGGGAAGCCTCACATCGGGTCGCGCTCACGTGCCTCAACCTGGCCATCGAACGTCACGACGACCCGGCCCTCTTGCGCCGAGCCGCCGACCGTTTCAATCAGCTGATCGCGGCGCATCCGCAGCCACCCGCCTACGCCTACAAGAACCTCGGCATCGCGTGGGCGCGGTTGATCGCGGTCGACCCATCCGCTGCGGCGCGCGCACTGGAGGCATGGAGTATCTATCTCAGAATCGGACCGCGCGACGACAAGGATCGCACGGCGATCGAGACCGCCGTGCGCCAGATGAACGGCGGGCACTAGCCGCAGGCTTTTTCTGTCATGTCGCTCCCGGTCAAACCTGCTGCAATAATCTACGGCAATGCGCCTCGCTGACGTCCGCACGCCTTTCGCTCTTGTCGACATCAATCGCCTCAACGCCAACATCTCGAGCATGGGGGCACGAGCCCGTGCCGCAGGCGTCGCGCTTCGACCGCACGCCAAGACACACAAGAGCGTGGAGATCGCGAAGATGCAGATCGAGGCCGGCGCGGTCGGGATCTGTTGCGCGAAGCTCGGCGAGGCGGAGGTGTTTGCCGACGCGGGCATCGCCGACATTCGCCTGCCCTACCCGATCAATCCCATCAACGCCGATCGGGTCATCGCGCTGCTCGGCAAGACACGTCTCTCGATCATCGTGGATGACATGAGCGTCGCACAGGGATGGTCGGACACCATGGTCGCTGCCGGCACGAAGCTCGACGTACTCGTGAAGGTCGACGTCGGCTTCCATCGATGCGGCATCAACCCGGCGGCGGCGGATGCGGCCGATCGCGTAGCGTTTGTGGCGTCGCTGCCCAGCATCAACTTCCGCGGCCTCCTCAGCCATGCGGGGCAGGCGTACCACGCTGCGTCCGAAATGGAACTCGCATACGTCGCCACACGGGAAGCCGAGATGCTGCGCGACCTGGCTGAACGCGCCACGGCTCTCGGCGCAAAGATTGACGAGATCAGCGTCGGATCAACCCCCACCGCGCGATTCATCGACACACAGATGGGCGCGCCGTTCGCGCCCACGGAAATGCGGCCAGGCAACTACGTGTTCCTTGATCGCACACAGACCGGCCTCGGCGCGGCCACGGTCGACACTTGCGCGATGTTCATTGCGGCGACCGTCGTGTCTCGTCCGGCGCCCGATCGCGTGATTCTCGACAGCGGCGCCAAGACCCTGGCGCTCGACGGCGCGCGCGGCTTCAGCGCAATGCCGGGTCACGGCCTGGTCATCCTGCCCGACGGCATACCTGATCCCACCCTCGTCATCGAGCGGCTCTCTGAAGAACACGCGACCGTGAAGTCCACGATGCCGACCCGGCTCAAGATCGGTGACCGCGTGCGCGTTCTGCCCAATCACTCCTGCGTCGTCACCAACCTGATGGACGAGCTGGTGCTCGCCGACGGCGAGACCGTCGTGGGCCGAATCAAAGTAGCGGCTCGGGGCAGGATCAGCTAGAGTCTCTTACGTATGGCGACGACGAAACCCGTTCCTGGCGATGCCCTTGGCATGGTGGAAACCCGCGGCCTCGTGGGCATGGTGGAAGCCGCCGACGCAATGCTCAAGACGGCGAACGTGACGTTCGTCGGGTACCAGAAGGTCGACGCGGGGTTATGCACCGCGATCGTGCGCGGTGACGTGGCGTCAGTCAAAGCCGCCACGGATGCGGGTGCGGCTGCCGCTCGCAAAGTGGGCGAACTCGTCGGCGTCCACGTGATTCCGCGACCCGCCGACGACGTGTCGGCCATCTTTCCGATCGAGTAAAACGACCTCGGGAGTCGTTTATCGACAGGTTCGGGTTTCGGCGACCATCGCGTCGAGGGAATTCACGAACCCTACTCCGCGACCACCACCGCCACCGCTCGATGAGCGGATGAACGTGCTCGATCCGTCCAGCGGCATCGTCGCGACGTTTGCACAGAACGCATTCCACACTGACGAGGGCGTGAGGTACTGTTCCACGTTCGAGAGATAGAACGCGCCGACGGTCGCACTCCGCGACTTGAGATACGTGGCCACGGCGCGCAGGGCCTTCGGCCCGGAGAAGTCGCCGACGACCGGCACCACCAGATTGCGAGACTGTAGATCCTTCAGCCAAAGAAACGAGTCTTCGGCCGCCAGATAGCTGCGCGACGCGCCGGCCGCGTCGGTGGCCATCATCAACTCGGCGTACGACGGGGAGGCGCGCAGGTAGAAGCCGCTCTGGTAGAACGTCTGATACACGGTCTCGATGCCAGCCAGGTCACGCTCGGGCACCGGCAGGGTGTGGGTATTCGTCAGATGCGTTTTCATCGAGGCCAGCGTCTTGTCGTACAGCACGCGACTCGATTCCACACGGCCAAACGCGCCGAACAACTGCGCCGCCGTCGATGCGGTCGTCAGTCCTTCCGGGCGAGGTTTGGCAAACAGCAGCGAGACAAACTCTGCGCGATCCTTCGACAATTCGAAGAGCGCCTTGTACATCAGCTGCAGATCGAGGTTGCCGCGACGAATGTCGAAGATGATCGCCATCGACGGGCGCAGTGCGGTCATGTACGTGTAGTTCTGCTCGGGCCCGACGCCGAGATAGACACTGCCCTTCTTCACACGCGTCGTCAGATCCGGAATCACGTGCTGAAACAACATCTCGTTCGACGTGAAATTGGTGATGTCCGCCTGCCGGAAATAGCCGCCCGGCTCAGACGAGTTCTGGCTCAGTGACCAGAACTCTGCGTCAGTCAGACGCGCTGGCGGGTCAGTCTTTGCCGCTGGCGCTGCGCTGACGAGGGCCAGCGCGACGAAGATCAACAGCGATCTCACCGTGAAGGACGTGAAGAACATCACTTGATAGTTTTTCGAAAAGCTCTTTGAAAAACTGTCCATGGTCTTCTTCACGTGCTTCACGGTTGATCGCTCTTACTTCGTCGACAGCAGTGCGTTGAAGATCACTTTGAACGCGCCCATGGTCTGGCCGCGCCACTGGGGGCGGAAGCCGAGCATGACGACGTGGCCGGCGCCGAGGTCGATGTCGAGGGCGGCGGCCTTGCCGTTCATCAGTCTTTCGCCGAGGAGGTAGCCCGACATCAGCGGTGAGCCCGCGTCCTGATACTTCGCGAGGACCGTGGCCTTGAATCCCGCGGCGACGTCGAAGACCGGGCCGCTGTCGAAGAAGACGCCGGCGGTGGTGTCCATCCCGGCCATCACGCGCTGGGTGGGATCGGTCGTCACCTGCAGCACGCTGCCACCGACGAAGAACTCGGTCCGCAGCTTCGCCGTCGTCGTGCTCGTGATCGGGAACTGCAGTGCCGTCGCCGCCTGCAGCGATGCGCGGTTGAAGGTTACGAGCGTGCCGCCGGCGCGAACGAAGTCGTCGATCGCCTTGATGTTCGGTGACGGTGCCGCTGGTGTCGCTGGCGCTGCGGCGCCGCGTCCACCACCAGCTCCCGCACCACCACCCCCACGTCCACCCCGACCACCGCCGCCGCCAAACGCCGCGCCGCCATCGTCAGCCAGCAGAATCACGTCGAAGCGATCCTTGAGCGCACCCGTGCCTGGGAAATCGGCGGGGAGAATGGCCGTGTATTCAACGCCGTACTGTTCGAGCACCCAACGCGTCCAGCCAGAGTCCATGCTCGACGGCGAGTTATAGAGGCCGATGCGCGGCTTCTTTACATCGACGCCGGCCACGGCGGTGCGCGTCGCCTGGAGCGCCAGCGACTTCACGAGCGTGTCTTGCGCGGCGGGTGCAAGGCCCGTGATCAGGTAACGCGCGCCGGTCGTGCCGGACGCCGCGACAAACTTCACCGCACCGCCCTGCTTCCACGCGCTGTAGATGGCCTTGAACGTGTTGGTCTGTGCCGGATCGAGTGCAAGCGCATCGCCAGTGCCCGTGATCGCTCCAGCGACTGGCACCACGGCTGCGGCGGCAGGGGATGAGTTGAAGCCGATCCCGGGCGCGCTGTCGAAGGCGGCCGCGTCGGTGGTCTTCGACGCCTCAGTGAGGTTGTACGCCGTCGGCTTCGCTTTCGGATCCGGCAACCCACCGAGCGTCTTCAGATTCTTGCGCACGTCGTCGCTGATCGGCGTCTTCGCGGTCGCCATCTTCACGCCGAAGGTGAACGGCAGCGTCCAGCCGGCCGCATCGTACGGCTGATCGAGCGGGCCGTTCGGCGACTCACGCAGGTCGGGATACACCTGCACGTCGAGCACTTCGCGCGCCAGTGCGGCGAATTCCTGATCGGTCAGTACCACCCAGGTACCGGCCGGATAGCTCGTGCCATCGATCGTCACAGGCGCGGTCGCCTGCGACACGCGCACGCCGGAGAAGGCGAGCCGGCGCAGGAGTTCAACCGGCGCGACTGGATCGCGCTGATCCTGCGGGAACACGTACGCGTACGGCGCCATCTTCCTGCCCTGTTCGATCTGGGCGCGGCCCGCCTTGTAGCGGTTCATCAGCAGGTTGTCTTTGTATTTCGCGGCCCAGTCGAGCGTGGAGATCGACGCCGTCTCCATGTAGTCCACCGCGTCGCGCAGGCGCCACGTGCCGCCGAGCCAGGGGCTCGGATAGAGCGGCTGGGCGATGCGCATGCCCGGCTGAACCTGCTCGGGTGTAGACGTGCGCGGCGCGGGGCTCCCGCCCTGCGTCTCGGTCCAGAACGCCGGAATATTTTTGAACACGGGCAGGTAGTCGATGTAGCCCGGATACCACGCGTCGAAGCCGTCGCCCATGTGCGTTGCGCCGGGCTTGCCTTCTTCATCGAGGCCCTGCGCGATCGCCATGCCGATCATGTTGAGCTCGCTCGACATCAGTGCCGGCGCATGGGTCGCAATCGGCGCCGCGAACGGCGGGAGCCAGATACGGGTCGGGAACGGCGACGTCTGATGGTGCACGTAGATGATGTTCGGTTCCCACGATCGCCAGGCGTGTTCGATCACGCGCGACTCGATCATGTTCATCATGTAGGCATCGCGATTGTTGTCGTGGCCCACGTATTCCTGATACAGCTGCTGAGGATTCTGCTGCGTGGCCATCCACGTTTCGGCGACGAGTTGCTGGCCGTCGGGATTGATCGTGGGCCAGAGCATCAATACGGTGTTGTCGAGAATCGCTTTGAACTTCGGATCGTCCTTCTGCCTGAGGATGTCGTACGCCAGAAGCAGCGTCTGCTGCGGTCCGGCGCTCTCGGTTGCGTGCAATCCGCCGTCGATGTGAACGAACGCCTTGCCTTCCTTCGCGAGCGCCTTCGCCTGCGTCTCGGTGAGGTTCTCGGGGTGCGCGAGCGTGATCGCGATCTCGCGAAGCCGATCGATCTTCGCAATGTTCTCGGCGCTCGAGATGAGCGCGAAGATGTACGTGCGTCCCTGGCTCGTCTTGCCGGCCTGGCGGATCACCATGTTCTTCGACGCCGCCTCGGCGAGCAGACTGAAGTACGTCACCGACTGGTCGTAGGTGGCCAGCTTGTTGTCGGCACCCGGCTCGAAGCCAATGACGGACGCCGGCGTCGGCAGCGCTCCCGCCTTCGCCGGCGACTGCGGCGCCGGCTTCGGCCTCGGCGCTGTCGCCGTTTGAGCGAGGAGTGTGGTCGAACCAACCAGAACAAGAATGGATACGATTTTTCGCAGGTTCATCATTTCTGCCTTTTGCCTTTTGCCTTCTGCCTTTTCTGAGCGTGGGCGTGCACTGGCTTCAACGGCAAGCCGTCCGCGATCATCGGTTGCATCGGATCGACCAGCAAATCAAACACGTGCCCCTGACGAGTGCGCAGAAACAGCGCCTTCCCGTCGGTCAATAGCCGCAATTCTCCCGCATCATCGAGCGTCTCGGACAGACGGCGCCGAAAATAGTCGCGAAGCGTATCGGTGAGATGTTTCAGTTGCGAGGGCTCGAACCCCTTACGACGGAGGTCGGCCAGCGCGATCAACTCGAGCACGTCCATCGGCGAGTAGCGGCGTTCGGTGAAGCCGCCCTGGTCGGTCTTGCGCGACGCGATCGACGACTGAAAGATGCCGTTCGCGTCCCACCATTGCAGCTGGCGCGCAGTCAGGCCCGAGAGGGCCGCCACTTCGCGCGAACTGTAGGAGGACTTCAGGCGCATGCGCGCCTAAGATTATCCCGTTACGGCCCGGCCAGCTGATCTGTCGCCTTCGCCCCCGCCTCGTCCTTGGCCGTGATGCCGCCCGTGTCGTGGGTCGACCACGTCACCGTCACCCGCGTGTAACTGATGAGTATGTCGGGATGATGATTGACGCTTTCAGCGTAGAACCCGAGCCGGGTCGCGAACGCGATCGAGTCGGGAAATGACGAGAACGTGAATGTGCGTGTGAGAGATGTCGCCGTGCGTGTCCACTCTGCCATGTGTCACTCCTTCAGAATCGCCGCGACAGAAACGATTGCATGACGCCGAGTAGCGCGACGGGATCTTCGATGACTACACCGTGACCGGCTCCGCTCACGAGCACGTGCTCAGCGCGTGGAATCCGGCGCGCGAGATCGGCCGAGGCCGGCGACGGGTAGACGCGGTCACGCGCAGATTCGACGACGACCGTCGGCGCCAGGATACGTTCCAGGCGGCTGGCGAAATCAAGCGAGCTGAGAATGTCGAACATGCCCAGCAACCCCGCAAAATACTCAGGCGGAAACCCGGCCACGGCACGACGGCGCAGATCAAAGAGCTCGGCATGCTCGGCCAGATACGCATCGCTGAACATTGAAGCCACCATGCGATCGAAGACGATGTCACCGTCGGTGCTGTCGATGGCTGCGCGACGGCAGGCCGCTATCGTCTCGGTGTCACGAGACCAGCCCTCTGCCGGGGGCCGCGCACTCACCTGCCCCGCGATCAACGACCGCACGCGATCCGGGCGCGTCGCGGCGAGCTCAAGGCCGACCAGCGCGCCGAACGACGTGCCCACCACATCAACGGTCTCAATGGCCAGTTCGTCCAGCAGACGCTCGATGGTTTCGACGTGCCCCTGCAGGCTCGTCGGCGGCGTACCGGACGACAACAACTGCCCGCGCAAGTCGCAACGCACAACACGGCGCGAGACCATGAGGCCCGCCGCGATCGGCTCCCACGCGGCCATCGTCATCAACTCGCCGTTCAACAGCAGGATGGGCTCGCCCCTGCCGTCAACCTGATGCGTGAGCACTGCCGTCGTCACAGTGACCCAACGTCTGAGACCGCGGCAACGACTCTGTCGGCGGTGAGGGGCGCGAGCATGACGCCATTGCGGAAGTGCCCGGTCGCGAGGATGACTCGAGGGCAATTGGGAGCGGGCCCAATCAACGGCACCAGGCCTGATGGCGATGGACGGAGGCCAACGCGGACGTCTTTCAGTGACGCGTGCCAGGCATCCGGCAGAATCTCTCCCACCGCCGTCATCAAGGCGTGAATGCCCGCAACGGTCGATCGCTCATCGAACCCGACATCCTCTACCGTTGCTCCGACGAGCAGCGTGCGATCCGACCACGGCACGGTGTAGCACCGCTCGGCCCACACCACCTGTTTCGGCATCGGCGCATCGTCTGGCCACGTGAGATGGAGGAGCTGACCACGAATCGGCTTCACCTCAATCGGCGGCAGTCCAGCGATGCGCACGCGGCTCGACCAACTGCCGGCGGCAATGACGACGGCGTCGACGATGCGCGGAGCACCGTCGATCACGACGGTGACGTGCGCCTTCGTCGGCTCCACGCGAATCACCTCGGCCGGCGACTCGACGGTGGCGCCCCGAAACTTCGCCGATTGCGCCAGTGCGCTGACAAGCTGCGGCACGTTTACAAAGCCGTGTGCGGGAATGCGGAGGGCACCTCGAGTGCGACGCGATATCGCCGGGTCGAGCGCGTGCGCGGCTGTGGCATCGAGCCACTCTGACGGAATCTGTTGCGACTCGAGCCACACGTGCAGCGCGGACAAGCGAGCCTGGTCTGCTTCAGTCAGGGCGACTTCCATCGTGCCGGTGCGCGCGTACTCGACTGCGCGACCACTGCGCTCGCGGACACCATCAACAAACGCGTCGTAGAGCGAGAGGCTTTCGGTGCAAAGACCTAGTAGCGGATCGCCATGATGGCCTTCGATGAATGGCGCAAGGACACCGGCGGACGCCTGCGACGCACCGCGCCCGGCTCCGCGCATGTCGAGCACGTGCACCGTGTGCCCCGCACCCGCCAGCGCATCGGCACACGCCGCGCCGATCACACCGGCGCCCACAACAACGACGTTCATCTCTACAAGACTAGCGCACCGCCGCCTTTTCGCGCCGGATCGGTCGGCCGGCGAACGCGCCCGTTGTCTTCGCATCGTGAAAGACGATCTGGCCATTCACCCAGACCGTGTGAACGCCAACGGCCTGCGCCTGCGCTTTGCCAAAGTCTGCGCGATCGGCGATGGTCGCCGGGTCGAAGAGTACGAGATCGGCGAAGTAACCGGAAGCCAGTCGGCCACGATTCACGATGCCGACATTCGCCGCTGCCAGGCTCGTCATCTTGCGGACCGCTTCTTCGATCGCGAACAGCTTTCTGTCGCGGACGAACGGACCGGCGACTTTCGGAAAACTTCCGAAGCCGCGCGGATGGAGCCCTGTCGACTGCCCGTCGCTACACACATTGGCGAACGGCCATTGCATCAGCCGCTCGACGTCAGCATCGGCCATACCGCGCGCAACGATGCCCACATCCTCGCCACCAGGCTCGGCCAGCAATTCCGTCAGCGTCTTTGCATTCGGTGTGCCTCGAATGACCGCGACCTGCTGCAGTGTCTTGCCCACATATTCAGGATGTCGCTGGAACCGGTTGAAGATGATGCCGTCGGCTTCGGTCACGTGCGCAAGAATGAATTGCGCTTCGGCCGCATCCGCAAAGTTGCGCTTCGGATAGAACACACCAAGATTCGATTGCCAGTACGTGTAAGGGTAGATATCTGCCGTCAGTGCCACGCCAGACGCGCGCGCCGTGTCGAGCACTGCGATCGCTTTACCGGCTTGCCCCCACAGATCGAGCATGCCGAGTTTGATGTGCGAGATTTGAACGGGCATCTTGTTGGCGCGACCGATGGCGATGACTTCGTCGATGGCCGCCCAGAAATCACGATCCTCACTGCGCACGTGACTGATGTAGCGGCCGCCGGCATCACCAGCGACCTTTGCCAGCGCCATGACCTCGGACGGATCTGAGTAGATGCCGGGGTCGTACTCGAGGCCGGTCGACAGCCCGAGCGCGCCGGCGTCCATCTCGGCCTTGAGCAGCGGCTTCATGCGCTCGACCTCTGCCGGCGTCGCTTTTCGTTTGAAGTCCTCTCCCATCACGCGGCTGCGAATGGGGCCGTGCCCGGCGTACGACGCCACGTTGACCGACGCGGGATTCTTCTCGAGTCGCTCGAACATGGCGGCGAGCCCAGATCCGCCACCATCCTGGCCCACCACGATCGTCGTCACGCCCTGACTCACCATCGCCGGCGCATCGCGCGCCGTCGTCAAACCGCGATCGTGATGGCTGTGCGTGTCGATGAAGCCTGGCGCGAGCGCGAGGCCGTTCGCCTCGACGACGACGTCCGCGGCGAGCGGAGACAGGTTTCCGATGGCTACAATGCGATCGCCCGAGACGCGCACATCCCCGGTTGTTGGCGCAGCGCCAGTGCCGTCAATCAGCAGCGCGTGGCGGATCAGGGTGGTCGGCTGCTGCTCGAAGGCCAGCGCCGAGGCACCCACACAAACGAGGCACGAGAGGCTGAGGAGACGGATCACGATGAGCGGAGTGTAGCCCGTTGCGGTTCAGGCCGGATCTCGGCGCTATGCTTGCACATAGCGCTTACTTTGCGATATAAAGCATGCATGCGAATCCTGCAGGTCCTCAAGCACCCCAGCGCGTTTCTGCCCATCGCGATGTCGCTCGCAGGGCTCGCGCTCATCGGCATCGTGCTGCTCCGGCACGGCACCGCACCGCAAGCTGACGAAGGCACAGCGGCGCACCTCTGGCAATTGCTCATGGCGGGACAAGTCCCGATCATCGCGTTCTTTGCCATCAAGTGGCTGCCGCAGGCACCACGCGCGGCCGTGCCGGTCCTTGGACTTCAGCTCGTTGCCGGCGTCGCGGCCGCTGCGCCGGTCTTCCTACTGCACTGGTAGGACGATGTTGGCGGGCTCTTCGCGCGGAAACCGTCGAAGGACGACGCGCGCCGTTATCGACAAGATCAGGCCCATCGTCAGACCGATGATGAGTCCCGCGCCACCGTAGAACGCGATGTAGGCGGGAGCCTCGGTCGGGCGCGTGACGATGCCCGGCGCCAGATACAGGAGGGGCACGAGAAATCCACTCGCCCCCGCCTCAGCGACACCTCGCCACGCGCTCGCCGTTCCGCGGCGCCACGCTCGCGCATGGACCCAGGTACGCCACGCGGCCAGCATCGCAAACGGCGACGCCACCATCATCACGAACGCCGCGCCCACAATGGCGCCAATGACCGGCGATGCGGGAGACGCGCTCACGGTCGCGGACGTATTGCTAGCGGTCCTGAACAAGGCCAGCAGCCCGACGACGACGAGCGGCAACACCAGCACCACGATCGCGTTGGTGATGGCCGTGACGGTTTCGGGATGGTCGTCGGCGCGATCGATCACGTCACCGCGCCGTGACGCGCCTCAGCGTGGTGCCCTTGCCCTGCGCGAGCTCCTGCGCAGACGCGAGGATATCTGCCAGTTCCTTCCAATCGCACACCTCGTCAAGCCACACGCCGATCCACCCGCTGACGCCGACGTACGGCGGCACGAAGAATCGATCCGGCGCCGTGCGCACCATGCGTTCCTGCCGGCCGGGCGCCGCCTTAATCCAGGCTGCGTGACGGCCGCGGCCGTGGTGGGTGGAGCCGTCGGCAAACACCGCGAAGGTGCGCTTGGGCGACCAGAACGTCGGCGCGCCGTGCGACACCGTTTCTTTCGCGTGTGGCAATGCGAGGCAGAGCGTGCGCAGTTTCGTTTGTGCGCGACTGTTCTTTCGTGAGGCCGGCTGTGGTGTTGTTGTGGGTGTCTTGGCCATCACGTCCTCGCGTGTCGCGGTAAATCATAGTCCCTGAAGGTACGATGCACGGATTGATCGAAGACGAGTGGCTGTGGGGCTGGGATCCGACACCGGGGATCGTGTCGGTGTGGGCCGATGGCGACGGCGAAGCCGTCGTCTGGCGTCGTCCGGCCGACACGGGGTTACTCGTCCGCGAGGTCGCGCGGTTTCGTCCCTGGCTGCTCATCGACAGCATCGATCGCATGCCCGATGGCGATGTGACGTGGCGCGAGCTCGACGGGCCAGGCGCGCTGCGATTTCATGTGAGTGCCGACAGTGGTCGCGCGCTGACCTCGGCGGTCCTTGAGGGCGCGTCCGCGAGGTCGGGCCGGCGTATCGAACGTCTCAGCGAACTCGACAAGCCGTCCGTGCTCTCGCTGCCACCTGAGGAGCAGTACCTCGTCGCGAGCGGTCGCGCGTACTTTCGCGACCTCACATTCGATCAGCTACATCGCCTGCAGTTTGACCTCGAGACCATGGGTCTTGATCCGCATCGGCATCGCATTTTCATGGTGGCCGTGCGCGACCCTGCGGGTCAGGTCGAGATCCTCGAAGCGCCGAGCCCAGACGATGCCGGTGAGGCGGACCTGATACGACGACTGGTGGCGCGCATTCACGCGGCCGACCCCGACGTCATCGAGAATCACAATCTGCATGGCTTCGATCTGCCGTTTCTCGAGCGCCGAGCCAAGCGGCTCCGCGTGCCACTCGCACTCGGCCGCATCGGAAGCCCGGGTCTGCGGCAACGAGCCGCTCGTCGTGGCACCGTCAGCGACTACGACGCAGACCGTCGTGTGCGGTTCGTGATTCCTGGACGTGAACTGATCGACACGCTCGATGCCGTGCGCCGATTTGATTTCGCCGCGCGTGAGTTGCCGGGGCATGGGCTCAAGGCCGTCGCTCGCCACTTCGGTCTCCACCTTCGTCAAGGCTCCGGCGGACAAGTGGCGGGCCCGGAGCGCGAGTTGATCCGCGGCGATCAGATCTACGATGTCTATCAACGCGATCCCGCGCGCGTACGTCGCTACGCGAGTGCAGACGTCGAAGAAGCCGCGGGCGTGGCGCGCGTGCTCGGGGGCGCGGCATTCGCGCTCGCGCGCATGGCGCCGCGCCGATACGAGCGGCTCGCCGATGCCGGCGCGGCCACGGGTGTCATTGACCCGCTGCTGGTGCGCGCGTATCTCCGATCAGGTCAGGCACTGCCGGCGCACGAGGACGGTGACGGCACGGTGCACCAGGGCGCGGCGCTGCATTTGTTCGCCACGGGGGCCGCACATCGCGTGGTGAAAGCCGATGTGGCCAGCCTGTATCCGTCATTGATGCGCGCCTTCCGCATCGGGCCTGCGCGCGATCGTCTGGGCGCGCTGCTCGCCCTGGTCGACGGCCTGGTCGAGCGTCGGCTGGCTGCGAAAGCCAGCGCCAAGATCGCACCTGCGGGGTCTGCCGAGCGCTTCACGCACGAAGCCATGTCGGCGGCGATGAAGCTGGTCGTCAATTCCGCGTACGGCTATCTCGCCGCAGGTGACGGGCTGACCCGGTTTGCCGATGTTCATGCGGCGAATGACGTGACTCGGCGCGGCCGGGAGACACTCGACTTCATGTGCCGCGAGCTGGCCCATCGCGGAGTGCAACTCATCGAAGCCGACACCGACGGCGTCTACTTCGCGGTGCCAGAGACGTGGACGGAGACGGACGAGCGCCGCGTCGTCTCCGAAGTCGCCGCGCTGCTGCCGCCGTTGGTCAATTTGGAATTTGAAGGCCGCTACGCCGCCATGCTGTCGCACGAACCGAAGAACTACGCGTTGCTGCACTATGACGGCTCACTTGCCCTCAAAGGCGTGGCGTTTCGCTCGAGCCGGGCAGAACCATTTGGCGAGGCTTTCCTGCGACGCGCAATCGAACGTCTCCTTGTCGGCGACATCCGTGGCGTGCGCGAGGCCTATCTCAACACGGTATTCGCGATTCGGCGCCGAGAACTCCCGACACTCGAAGTGTCATCGCGGGTTCGCGTCACCAAGACCGCTGACGACTACCTTGCGGTCCGCGAATCGCGCCGCGAGCTGACGTACGAAGCGCTACTGGCGAGCGGCCGGAAGACCTGGTCGCTTGGGGAACGCGTGCGGGTATACCGCACCACGAACGGCGCCGGCGTCGTGCCCGATCCCGACGACGAATCCATCACGCCGGCGACAGCGGTCGACCGGCGTGATTACGATGTCGATCACTACGTGCGTCTGCTTCACAACACGTTCGCATCACGACTTGAGCGTGCATTCGCGCCTGAAGACTTTGCGGCGGTCTTCGCCGATCCTCAACAGCCATCACTGTTCGCGCGGGGAATTGATGGCGTAAGAGCTGTGTTGACGAAAACCTAAGAGCACGTGTGGTGGTCTACGGCTTGGGTGGCGCGTCCATGCCGGCCCAGAGGTTCATGGTCGTGAGTTCTTCGCGACCGCAGATCTTGAGGTAGGTAAAGATCTGCGTGCGATACGCGGCGTAGCCGCTCAGCACGAGGTTCACGAGAAACGAGCCCTTCGTGTACTTCTGCCCAAACATCTCGATCTCGACGCGGAAGTCGGCGTCCGACATGCTGCTGATCTCTGTGGCAAACGTGTCTTTCAACGACGCGATCACGGCCGTGACCTGCTCGAGGTTCATCGTCTCGGCCTTGGCCGTTGCCGCGCCCCACGCTGCGCCATCAAAGGTGCCGGTCTTGGTCGCCTGCACGAGGCCGGGCCCCATGATCGAGAGATACCGCAGCCATTCGATCGTGCTGCGCTGTTTGGACGTTGGGCGATAGTCGAGCGATCGCGCGTCGACCTTGCTGGCCAGATGGACCAGGATGTTGACTTCGTGCTGCAAAGAACCGATCAGTTCAGCTTTCGACAGGACCATGTGATTCTCTAGGAAGAGTGGAACGCGGCACGATAGCACACGCGCCCTCCCAAAAAAGAAACGGCGACCGATGTTCTGGCCGCCGCTCTTCTGTCTGACCCGCCGGCCTGAAGGCCGGCGGCTCCATTACTTCTTTCCCGCGTCCAGGTGATCCCAGTTCAACATCGCGTTGAACACGAGGAAGTAGTTGCCCGACGTCTCGTAGCGCCAGAAGGGACGCACGCCGAAGAGGACGACGTGGCCTTTGCCGATCTGCTGTTCGATGACGGCCGCGCGACCGGTCAGATTTTCCGGACCGACCATTTCGCCAGAGAGCAGAATGTCGTTCGGTTCGGTCGGGTACGACAGCAGCACGCGCGGTGTCCCGCGAGTACCGAGGCCGAGATCTGATGCGCCCGTGTTCGCGGCTGGCGCGGCTGCACCGCCACCACGTCCACCGCCCGCACCGCGGCCGCCACCCGCCGCGGCACCGCCGCCTGCGCGACCGCCCGCCGCACCCGCGGCTGCTGCCGGAGCACCTGCGGGCGCACCACCCGGAGCGCCGCCGCCGAAGCCGGCGCCACCGCCTCGACCACCACCCACACCCGCCGTCGCCACACCAAGCACCGGCACATACGCGCCGCCGTCAAGCGTCGTCAACTGCGGCGCCTGCGCCATCGGCTGCATATCGCCACCGTTCAAGATCCCACCGGGGACCATCGTGGCCTGCCCGCCGCCGCCACGACCACCGCCGCCCGCGCCCGCCGCGCCAGTTGACGCGCCGATGTTGAAGATCGGACCGACGTTGTAGAGCACGCCGAGCGCCTTCTGGTCGTAGCCGTAGAGCACCGGGCTCGTCTTGTCGCCGAGCATCGTCTTGAGCACCGAACCCGGCGCGTAGAGACCATCCGGATTGTGGATGCCGACACCTTCCGTGAGCGCCGTCGTGAACGTGCGCGCCGGCGTGCCTTCAGCAATCAGGACGCCGCCTTCGTTCATGAACTTCACGAGTTCCTTGAGGCCGTCCTTGCCGAGGCCGCCGCGCGTGTCATCGGTGGTACCGGGCGATGTCGCGATGTTCGGCGTGATCGGTGTGCCCTTGTACGGAATCGGATCACCCGCCGGAATGCCTTCGCTCGTGATGTCCACGCCGCCGGTCTGCGGATACAGGATCACGTCGTATTTCGCCTTGAGGTTGCCCTTCCGCACTTCGTTGTCGCCGATGTAGTCGTACGGCACCTTGAGGTGATCGAACGCAAGACGCCACCAACCTTCGTCCTGCGTGCTCTGCCATGAGTGGATGTAGCCAATGCGCGGCACAGTCATCGCGTGCAT